>Ga0210400_10000014_pt1 | contig 366071 bp, 357 predicted proteins | sample IncBWH26MmetaG_FD_155456 | JGI IMG/M metagenome (GOLD analysis project Ga0210400, IMG submission 155456) | Forest soil microbial communities from Barre Woods Harvard Forest LTER site, Petersham, Massachusetts, United States - Inc-BW-H-26-M | ecosystem: Environmental > Terrestrial > Soil >... | reverse complement strand
GAAACGGGCTGACCTTTGAGCCCCCGAGAATTGGCGCCCCAAGACCTGTGGCTCCCACGATGTTGCCCACGAAGACCGGCCGGCCGGCTGGCCCTAGCGAATACACGAGGGTGAACACGATCGCCAAACCGGCGAGCAACGCGGGTAGTACCCACAAGTAGGACTTCTTGGATCGGGTCCGGCGGAACGCTACCAAGCCGGCAGCCATCGGCAGGATCGTCAGCCCCAACAGCGCCGGCAGGTTGGCCAGGACAAAAGCTTCGAATCCGAGGCTTGGCAGCGGGGCCGTTGGTGCCCCTGTTGTCGAGGCAGAGCCGGCGAGACGCGGGGACATACCCGAGAGCAGGCTGGGCAGTCGGAATGCCACGACGCTGAGCACCAGCAGAGCGAAGCCGGCTAGTCCATCCTGCCGGAGGTTGCGACGATGACTGGCAACGAAGAGCAGCCCGAACAAGACCACCGCCGCCAGCCCAACCCCTTGCGGCCGCTGCAGGGTCGCGAGGACCGTCAGAGCCACGCAGAGCCACCTGAAGCGACCCGTTTCGACCCAATTCAGGCCAGCCCACATGGCAGCTGCGAACAATCCCAAGAACGTGGTTTCGGTCATCATCCCCGTCGACAGAGCCAGGTTCAGGGGATTGCAGATGATGCACACACCACCAAGAACCGACCAGAACTTGTTAGCGCCCAGGTGCCGCGCGATCAAGCCGACGAAGACGCCCTGCATTGCCAGAAACGGGATGGCCGTCAGGCGCCATAGCGCGGGATCCGTATTCAGCCATGCAAGTGGCGCTGAGAGCAGCAACTGGACGAGGTTTGGCGATGAGCCCAGCGTTTGGAATCCCCGTCCGGCAACAAACATCTCGATCGACCAGCGGCGCGCATATTCGTCCAGCAAAGGCAGGCGCGTCTGAAGGTCAAACCAGGCGACCGCAAGGACGCCGATCATGGCCAGAGCCAATACAACGAAAGTGGCACCGCGCAGCTCCGATGGAGTCCCATCGGTCCCTGGTCCGACATTCGACCGCGAATCGGCCGGGCTATCGGTGAGGGCACTCATCTGGCGCGCCTTTCAAATGGCGGTTGCACGCGACTTCGGATTCCACGCTTGGTTGACAAAGAGGTAGGCCCGCCTCTGAAGCAGAATTGACGCGTCCAGAATACCGATCGCCGCTTAGTCTTTACCCGTGGAAGTCCCTCGACCCGCGGCAGCTGCGAACTTAACTCGAGCCCAACGCCGCGGCATCGCCCTGTCCGAGCGGAAGCTGCTCCTGGCGGCGGGGGACGCCGTCGCCGTCTCGATCGCCTTCCTCGTCGCCTACAACCTCCATAGCGGTGAAGTGCGTGGCGCCGGTTTCTCCGTTCCCCGGGTCGCTCTCCTGCTGACGCTGGGTGCATACCTCGTCGCCGCTTACCTAGTCGACGCCTATCGTCTTTCCGGCACTGTGAACCTCCGGGGCATGTTCACCGACGTGGCGGCATCGTTAGCCGTCAGTTTCATCGGCCTGCTCGGTGTTTTCTTCGTGGTGCCCTATCGAATCACACGCCCAACCCTGCTGCTGTGGGTGCCGATCGCGGCCTTGACACTGCTCGGCTGGCGCTTCTTCTATCGCACCGTTTTCGCCCACGCCATCTTCGCCGGCTCGATCGTGGTGGTGGCGTCCGCACAAAGCTTCAACCGCGTCTGGCCTGACGCTCACGGGGTTATGGAAGGGCTGTACCGCGTGGTCGCCGTGGTCGATCCGGCTCGTCCTGACTGCGCCGACATGGTCCGGGAGCTGGCGGCCGAGGGACAGGCGAACGAGATTGTGCTGGGGATCTACGATGACATCCCCCGCGAACTCTTTCGGGGCCTCGTCGATTGTTACGACCAAGGCGTCCCGGTGCGGTCGCTGGGCGACCTCTATGAGGAGCTGACGGGACGGATGCTGCTGGATCAGCTCGGCCATTCCTGGCTGCTGTCACTGCCGATGCGAAGCGAGACGTCGCGCCTGTACAGCGCTTTCAAGCGCGGCGTCGACATCGTGGCCGCGAGCTTCGGCCTGCTAGTGCTCGGCCTGATGCTCCCGTTCATCTGGGTTGCGATAAAGATCGAGGACCGCGGTTCGGTCTTCTACGGCCAGGACCGCTCTGGAAAGTACGGGCGCGTTTTCAAGATCCTCAAGCTGCGCACGATGTCGCAAGGTGAGGAGGAGGAGGCGCAGCGCCAGACCGATGCCGCGGACCCCCGTATAACCCGCGTTGGCCGGGTACTGCGGCGGCTGCACTTGGACGAGCTGCCTCAGGTCTGGAACATCCTGCGGGGTGACATGAGCATCATCGGACCCCGCCCCGAGCAGCCCGCATACGTGGCCATGCTCCAGGAATCAATCGACTTCTACAACACGAGGCTGTCGGTAAGGCCTGGGCTGACGGGATGGGCCCAGGTGAACCTCGGCTACTCAGAAGGTGTCGAGGGAGCGCGCAAGAAGCTGAGCTACGACCTCTACTACATCAAGCGTCAGTCTGCGGCCCTGGATCTCCTGATCTTGGTGCGGACGTTCTTCGCCGTGTTGTCGCTGCAGGGCCGCTGATACTCGACCCAGGCAGACTTCGAGACGGGCTCAGGCATGGGGGATTGTCGTCAGGCCATCTCTGAGAGCCTCTGCGACCCCCGCCCAGAATCCGAGGCCCCAGGAAACGTGAACTATCGGAAAGACCAGGGCAGTGCGCAATCTCACCGCGTTGGGCTGACCCCGAGAGGCGGCCACAGCCGCGGCCAAGCTGGCGAGGGCATAGGACCCGGCGAGAGCGAGGGCCGCCCGGCGCGCAGGACCGGTCCGGCCGATCAACCCCGTTCCAAGGACGGTTCCAGCGACAAGCGCCGGCGGTGCCAGGTGGTAGATACGAATGACCTCGGGCGTTCGGACCGCAACCCTCACCTTGGCCCGACCGTAGCGGTAGTACTGCTTCGCCAGTGCCCGCCATGAAGACCGGGGCCAATACAAGGTCTGCAGGTCGGGAGAGTAGACAACCCGCCCGCCGGCGGCCCGAATGCGATGGTTTAGCTCGTAATCCTCGTGGGGCGGGGCTTTCTCGTCGAACCCCCCGACACGATCGAGCGCATCCCTACGGAAGCACCCCAGCCAAACCGTCTCCACATCCTGTTGCTTCGAGGAGTAGCGATAGGTGGCTCCACCAACAGCGAACGGAGACCGGGTGGCGGCGGCGATAGCAAGTTCGACGGCGTTGTCGCCGTGCCCCTGCATCGTCCCGCCGACGTTGTCGGCCCCAGTCTCCTCTAGCAGCTGCAGACATCTCTCGAGGTGCCCTGGCCGCCACTCGGCGTGTCCGTCCAGTCGCGCAATAACGCCCCCCTTGCTAGCGGCGATTGCCAGGTTCAGGCCGGCCGCCTGGTTCCGACCAGGGTTGTCGATCAAGCGAATCCGCGGGTCCTCTGCAGCCAGTCGCTCGACGATGTCACGCGTTGCATCAGACGACCCTCCGTCCGCAACAATGATCTCGACCAGGTCGGGCGAGTATGTCTGGCGTTGCACCGAGCGGAGGCACGATTCAATGTGCAATTCCTCGTTGAGGGTGGGAATGACCACCGAGACGAGGGGGTGGCTGGCTGAGCCAAGCCTTGCGCTACTATCTGTTGTCATGGCCTCGGGCTACATGTCCTGGAGATTGCGCGGGCATTCGCGGGGGGCGCGTTGACCAAGATGGCGGAAATCAATGTACAGGATGATCCTCGCATCCTGGTAACCGGCGGCGCCGGGTTCCTTGGCGGCCAGGTCGTTGAAGAGTTTCGCCGGAGAGGGTTCAGTCACGTAGACGTCGTACGAAGCGCCGAGTACGACCTGGCCACCGAAGCAGGCGTCGTCGGGGCGCTCGCGCATTTCAGCCCATCAGTCGTCGTTCACCTGGCCGCGGTTGTGGGTGGGATTGGCGCCAATGCGGCCCGACCCGGCGACTTCTACTACCAGAACGTCGTGATGGGCGCGCTCCTGATGGAGCACGCGCGTCGCAATGGCATCCAAAAATTCGTGGCCATCGGCACGGTGTGCGCATATCCGAAAAACACACCGGTGCCTTTCCGCGAGGACGACCTCTGGAACGGCTACCCGGAAGAGACCAATGCGCCGTACGGGCTGGCCAAGAAGATGCTGCTGGTACAGAGCCAGGCGTATCGCGCGCAATATGGCTTCAACAGCATCTTCCTGTTGCCCGTCAACCTTTATGGGCCCGGCGACAACTTCGATCCCGAGTCCTCGCACGTTATCCCCGCCATGATCAAGAAATTCGTCGAGGCGGCCACGACCGGGGCGCCAAGTGTCACGCTCTGGGGAGACGGATCACCAACCAGAGAATTCCTTTACGTTGCCGATGCGGCTCGGGGAATTGTCGACGCGACGGAGAGATTTTCTGGCCCGGAGCCAGTCAACCTCGGGTCCAGCTTCGAAATCTCGATTCGAGACTTGGCTTTGGAAATCGCGTCAGTTGTCGGGTATAAGGGCGAGATCGTGTGGGACACAACCAAGCCAAACGGACAACCTCGCCGCAAGCTGGACGTGTCGCGTGCGCGCGAATTGTTCGGGTTTCAGTCTTCGACCACATTTGCCGACGGCCTCGGCGAGACCGTCAGTTGGTACCGGAAATTGCAGGAGCCAGTCGTAGCGACAGCTCACTGACAAACCGGGCTGCGGCGGGCTACCGCCTCTCCTCGAGGCAACCGGTCAGAGCTGGTGCCAGCCCTCCCTCCCGCGACCATATTTCGTTCCCCGCGTGTCGAAGACACTGCGTGCGTGCTCACGAATCACCTCCCACGGGGTGTCGGTGTGATCCGTGCAGATGATCACCAGGTCCTGTGCGGCGATCAGGTCGGCGCTGGGCAACGTGGAGTGGATCTCGGACCCGTCCTCGAGGAGGGCCACGGTCAGGTTGGGGTCGGAGAAGGTCACCTCGGCACCATGAGATAGCAGCAGCTCGTAGATATCCAGCGCTGGTGACTCCCGGAGATCTCCGACGTCCTTCTTGTACGCCAAGCCGACCAAATGAATCCGAGCTCCCTTCAGGCTGGCTCGCTCGTCGTTGAGGATTTCGGCGGCGCGACTCACTACATACTCTGGCATGTGGCGGTTGATCTCATTGGCGAGATCGACATACCGGGCGGTGTAATTCAAGCGGCGCAGCTTCCAGGCCAGATAGCTCGGGTCGACGGGAATGCAGTGGCCGCCAAGACCGGGACCCGGGTAGAAAGGGGTGAATCCGTATGGCTTGGTGGCGGCGGCATCGATGACCTGCCACACGTTTACGCCGAGGCGATGACACATGATCGCGACCTCGTTGGCCAAACCGATGTTGACGCTGCGGTACGTGTTCTCGAGCAGCTTGGTCATCTCCGCGGTGGTCGGGTCCGAGACCGGCACCACCGTCTCGGTGATCGTCTCCAGAAGGGCCTTGGCCAGTTCCGTGCAGGCAGCGGTGACGCCACCCACAACTTTGGGAGTGTTGTGCAGGTTGTAAGTGGGATTCCCGGGATCGATGCGCTCTGGTGTGAAGGCCAGGAAGACGTCCCGGCCGGCGACGAGTCCGTCCGCCTCGAGTTCCGGCTGAACCACCTCGACAGTGGTTCCAGGGTAGGTGGTGCTTGTCAGCATGACTAGCTGTCCAGGACGCAGTTGTTTTCTGACTTCCCTGATAACCGCGACAATCGCCGAGATGTCGGGCTCACGGCTTTTGTCCAGCGGCGTAGGTACGCAGATATCCACAACATCGAGGTCGCCGGCAGCGTCTAGGGATTCGACGGCTCGGAGCCGTCCGGCATCAACCACCTCACGCACCGCCGGGTCGCTCAAGCCCTCGATGTAGCTGGTTCCCCTGGCGATGGCTTCGCGTCGCTCAGCACTGACATCAACCCCGGCAACCCGGAACCCCGCCTCTGCGTACGCGATCGCGGTGGGGAGGCCGACGTACCCCAGGCCCACAATGCCCACCGCAGCAGAGCGGTCCGCCAACTTCGCCCGCAGCACTTCCTTCATGTCAGCGGTCACCGCTGCGCCCACTCTCTCACCAGCCCAGCCACATGATCCACGTCGTCATCACTCAACTGCGGATAGACAGGCAGGCTCAAAATCTCGCGAGACGCCGCCTCGGTGTGTCCGAGCCCCCCGCTGCCCATCGCCGTCCTTCCGGCATAGCCGGGCTGAAGATGCACCGGAACAGGGTAGTGAATCCCGGTGCCAACAGAGCAACCGATGAGGTGATCCCGCAACTCGTCGCGCCTCGGCGTGCGTATGACGTACTGATGAAAGGCGTGCTCGACACCTGGCCGCGTCATCGGGCATTGGATCGAAGTGGGCTCGAGGATCTCTGAGTAGTGCGACGCCAGCCGCCGGCGTCGAGCGTTTTCGTCGTCGAGGTGTCTCAGCTTGACCCGCAGAATGGCGGCCTGAAGCTCGTCGAGGCGACTATTCATCCCCGGCTGCTCACTTCCCGCAGCCGCCTGCAAGCCGTACTGCCGCAAGCTCGCCACTTTGCCCGCCAGCTCCGACCCCGCCGCTACCGCTCCGCCGTCTCCGATCGCTCCGAGGTTCTTGGTGGGATAAAAGCTGAAGGTCCCGACGTCCCCCAGACCGCCCGCCCTGACCCCGTCGACAAGGGCTCCGTGCGCCTGGGCGCAGTCTTCGATCAACCAGAGGTCGTATTCCCGGGCAATGCGCATGAGCGAGACCATGTCGGCCGGGTGCCCGTATAGGTGCACCGCGATAACAGCCTTGATGCGAGCCGACCGACTGTCTCGGATGGTCGACTCGACACGGCCCGGATCGAGCGTGAACGTGCTGGGGTCGATGTCAACCAGAATCGGAGTCGCCCCGGCCAGCTCGATCGCCGCGACCGTGGCAACTGCAGTGTGCGAGACGGTGATGACAGCATCTCCCGGTCCCACGCCGCAGGCGCGAAGAGCGATCTCTACGGCATCGGTGCCGTTGCCGACGCCAACCGCCCGATCTCTGCCGATATAGGAAGCGAACTCCCCCTCGAATGCCTCCACCTCGGGACCCAGGACGTAGGAGCGGCTGGTGAGGACTCGATCGATCGCCGAGTCGATCTCATCTTGGTGAGCGAGATAGCTGGCCAACGGGCTGGCGACCGGGACCTTCACAGGTATTGGTCCAGGTTCTGTCGGAAGAAGGCCAACGTTTCAGCCAGGCCGCGTTCGAGTCGTACCTTCGGCGCCCAGCCGACTGTTTTAGCGAAGAGGCTGTAGTCGCCGTAGTAATCGCCAATGTCGATCCGCTTGCGTTCGGCCGGGAACGACCGCATCTCGAAGGCCCCGCTCCCATTTACGTTCACCAGCAAAGCCCCCAGGCCCGCGAGACTGATGACCTCGTCGCCTCCGATGTTGTAAACGTGGCCGTTGGTGTCCTCGCTCGCTGCAGCGAGCATGAAGGCATCGACGGCGTCGTCCACATACGTGAAGTCGCGTAGCTGTTCGCCCTCCCAGATTTCGAACGGTTCGCCCTCCAGGACAAGCCGGATCCAGACGCCCAGGAACGTCTGCCGAGCGTCCTTGATCCGCATTCGCGGCCCGTACGTGTTGGTCAACCGCAGTGCGGTCGACCTGATCCCATACACGTTGCTGTACAAGATGTGGTACGCCTCGCCGGCGATCTTGTTGATGCCGTTGACGTCCACCGGCCGGAGCATGTGCTTCTCATCGACGGGGAGGTATGCGGGACGGCCATAGATCTGGCGTGTGCTCGCGAACACCACCTTCAGGTCAGGGTTGTTGGTTCGGCAGGCCTCGAGGATGGACAGCTGAGCTTTGCAATTGATGTCCAGGTCTGTATACGGATCCTCCATCGAGTCGAGATGGCTGGTCTGCCCGGCTAGGTTGAAGAGGTAGTCCGTTCCCTGGACCAGGTGCTGCATGCTGTGCTGGTCTCGCACGTCCGAAATGTTTATCTGGACCCTGCCCTCGAGCCCTGCGACATTGAAGCGGTTGCCCCCGTAAAGGGGCACGAGGCTGTCGATGATCGTCACCTCGGCCCCAGCCTCCACCAAACGCTTTGCCAGCGTCGAGCCAATGAAGCCAAGTCCACCCGTGATGAGAATGCGTTTGCCGGCAAACGGCTCGGCAGCGGTCACGTGTTCTTCCGACACACGTACGTCATCATCTCGACCCCGTGGTCGAAGCCAGGGATGATCTGGCGATCGATCCGGATCGTCCGGACAACCTCGAGTCCGACCCTCTGGAAGAGGTCAGCGAGCTCCTGCTCGCCGAACACCAGTTCGACGACAGGGACGCCATATGCGTCCTTCGTCATGTAGCGCGTATCGCCAGATGCAGTCACCGGGGTGCGGTGAAATATGCACCACTGGCGACTGACCCGAACCGACTCGCCCAGAGCCTTCTCGTACTCGGGAACGTGCATCAGGAGCGCCGCCGAGAAGAGGATGTCGCAGTGAGAATCCGGGAGCGGGAGGTCGGTCGCGTCGGCAACCATCAGGTCCAGATCTGGGTAGATCGAGCGCCCCTGCTCGATCAAGGCCACGGAATAGTCCAGCCCGAGGTAGCGCACGGGTTTGTCCAGGAGGTGGCTCAGGACTTCGTGGTAGTACCCGCTGGCACAGCCGATCTCCACGATGAACGGATCCTCACATCCAGTCTGCATCACCGCCTCCGCCGCCACCCGGTAAACCGGGATCACATCCCCCTGGTACATCCTTCGCAACTCCTGGTCCACAAGCTCGCGCTGCTTGGCGGGGATCGCGGCCTCCTGCCACCCCGCAGCGAGAGCTTCGTCGACCTGTGCCTTGTCGATCAGGTGGTAGTTCCCCGAAACCGGGGCGGCTGCGCCGGCCCGAGTCCTTGCGTTCTTGAGGATCCAAACCGCCAGTGGGCCGGCTGGAGAACGGCGTATGAAGTTCTTGGCACGCTGAGACAAGGGCGCCTGGGCGGGCTTGTAATCCATCGAGCCTCTGCGCGGCCCACTTCGCGACCGCGCGCTGGTCAGCGTTGCTTCGAGGCTCTCGGCCAGCTCCTGCATGCGGTGATGGTATGTGTGCTCCTCAAGCGTGCGGCGCTGCCCGGCCGCGGCGATCGCGGCCCGCTCCTCCTCGTGATCGAGGAGGTAGTTGATCTTCTCGACGCAGTCCGCCGCACCGTTATATGCGACCACCTCTTTGCCAACGTCGAAGAACCTATCGAGATCGATCCGGGAGTCTGTCACCAGGCAGCTCCCTACTCCGGTCGCCTCGTAAAGGCGCATGTTGTTGGAATAGCCTTCTGCCACGTCTCCATGGCGGTTCAAGGCCACCCTCGATCGGGCCAGGATGCGATACGCGTCCAGACCCCAGGCTTCCCCGTGATAGTGGGCCCGTATCGCTGATTCACGCTTCAGAAACTCCGACCCGTAGCCCCAGAACTCGACACGACCATCGAGCGCGGCAGCCTCGAGCGCGGGCATTGTGGAGGGATAGATCGGGCTGACGAGCCCACCGACAAACACGGCGTTGAGATCGCGCCTTACCTCCCCCAACCGTTCGAGGATTCTCGGTTCAAAGGCGATTCGAAGGTAGCTGCTTGGAACGCCGAGAGAATTGAAACGCTCGACGTAATGCGGAAAGGACGTGAATATCCGGTCGAAGACGGAGAAGTTGAACCCCCAATCCAGGGCGTAAGCGGTCTGTCCGCAAACCAGCGGCGCAAACTCCCGGAGGGAGTCGAGGAACGGCGCGTCGAAATAAGTCAGGTCCTGGACATACACGACGTCTGGATTTGACTGCTTGACCTGTTCTCGGAACACGGCCATCTGCCAGGCTTTGGCCCCTGCCTTACCCGGAGGAAGGGTCGCGTTTGGGGCGTTTGCGTGAAGCCACGCTCGCTGCAGTGGCTCGCAGTTGACCACGAAGTCATCCGCTTCGTGCCCGAGCATCCTCAGGTTGGAGGAGTAGTAGTCGGAGGTGCCAAAGCACATGCCCATCAAGGCGGCACACTGTTCCTGATAGCCTGCCTCTGCCAGCCCTTGATTTCTGGAGTAGAAGCCATCAAGGAAGGCGGGATAGTAGGTGTCGAGAATCGTCACCTTCACCGCATCACCCTCCGAACTCGCCGAATCGCCGCTCCGGCGAGCTTCCCCGGCAGCTGCCGCCGGGCGGCGGACCCGATCTCACGTCGGGCGCATTCATACATTGCGGTGCAGAGCGCATCTCGCCCAATCCTTTCGGCGTAGGCTTCGCTGATCTCCAGCGCGAAGCCGGGTTGCGTGTCCAGCATCGCGAAGACCCAGAGCAAGACATGCTCACGCTGGCTCCTTCCTTCCAATGCCGCCGCTGTCCGCAAGTACCGCGCCTCGACCCACCCCGGGCTTGGGCGGAGAGCGGCTTCAAGAACCCGACGGTGGATCCCAGTGTCGTCGATGAACCTGCCTGCAGTCTCGGTTGCGATCCTGGCGGCGCCGTGCACCTCCAGTCGCGCCAACCAGAATCCCTCCCGGATCATCGCCCGGTGGGCGTCCACGAACAGGTCCTCACCGACGTAGGCGTCAATCAGGCCGGGCTCGATGTCGACGGCAAGAACGCCTTGACGAACCTCATCGCTAACGCTCTCGAAGATTCGCAGGTCGGTGCCCTGAGAGTCCGTCTTGAGCCAGTCGAGGTGCGCCAGACCCGCGAGCTCGGCCGCCTTGGTCACCGTGACGGCGGGCACGGTGGCCTGTCGCTCCACCTCGAACAAGTCGGCGAACAGGTAGCTCGACAATGATTCGTTGTCGGGGGGAAGGGTGCTGGAGCAGTACGGCGACCGGGTCAGGTAGAACTTCAATTCCGCGGCCAACGGATCGACCGTGACGGCCGAGTTGATGATCACCGACTTCTGGTAACGGCCATTGGTGGTTGTGCTCATCGCGCGCAGGTCCGGGTCAAAGCCGAGGTAGATCGATTGCGAGGCGATCGGCGACCAGACTCGCGGCGGTTCCCCCGAAGCGCCTACGTCGACCAGCACGGGATTAATCTCGGCCTTCTTCAGCACCTTGATCACGGACGCGTTCATCTCGGGTCGATCATGCCGAAGGCAACCTGGCAGCGAGCTTGCGGGCTCCGTACCAGACCGGGTCGAGCACTCTGAACACCGGTGCGGCCGCGCGGCTCAGGATCAGAGTGGTCAGTAGTCGCCGTCGGAGATAGCGCAGACCTCGCGTGGGTTCGAGCCCGTCACCCGTCAGGCGATGGGTCGCATCCGCCAGCGTGAAGAGATGATGCGCGCCGGCAAGCTCGGTGTTTCTCACAGCCTCCGGGCCGGTGTGGAATTCCCCGGTCTTGGTGAGATGCGAGTAGTCGTGGTTCTGGTGGATGACCCGAATTGCCGGTGTCGCGTCGATCACCGGGACGCCCATCGCCCTCGCTCGGTAGATCAGCCAGTTATCCCAACCGGGGCGGCCGACGGCAAAGGGTGGGAATCCCCAGTCGATCCCGCGGGGAAAGACAAAGTAGTCGCTGCCGGCCGGCGCGTGCAACTTGCCACGCTCTGAAAGGGTGGACCAGAGCGGACCCCGGACCGTGGGATCCGCAAGGTCAAGATCCTCCTTGACATCCAGGTCCCACCTCTGCCCCACCAGGAGGAACGCGCCCGTGTCGATGCCGCGGCACTGCGGGACAAGCTGATCAGGCAAGATCACGTCGGCATTGACGAAGCACACCATCCGTGTGTTGCTGGTCTCGCCCACGTGCTCGAAGACGCTGGTGATCAGGGGGGTGCCAAACTGGTTCTTGGTCACCTGGGGAACGTGCTGAACCTTGAGTTCGGCCGCTGCCTCCGCCACGCCCTCCTCGTCGCCGTACAGCCGGACCTCAACGTCAGGGGCCATCAGCGCCCAGCTCTTGATCGCGTTCCTCTGGATCACGCCAATGTGGCCGACGAACGGTTTGGGCACCGAGAAGACTGTCAGGAAAGCCACAGTTCCTATGCTTCCGGCCCGATCTGTCGCGGCTCTAAAAGATACTGGCGGCGCCGGAGTCCCCGGAACGCCTCCCGGCCGGTGCGGGCGAATCGGCGAGGCATCTCAAGCCAACGGGTGTTGGTATATCGATGCCGCTCGTGGGCGCCTACCTTGAGCTGGTTCCCGGGTGCCTCCACCGCGACCTCAGCGACCGCCGCACCAAGCGCCGCGAGGTACGGTCGGTAGATGCGCCGCCGGATCAGCGGTGTCATCTGAACTCCGTACTCACCAAGCCGGGTATTCCAGACGCGCGGAGCTGAACGCCGCAACCCATGGAAGTGGAAGAAGAGCAAAGGCCTACCGTCGACATGGACCCGGCCCTCCTGCTCCGTCAACCTGCGCGCGCCAAGGTTCCACGGCGCCAGGTTGGCGCCGGGGTGTTCGAGGACGACCACGCTCTTGAATCGTTGCGGCCAGTCGTCGAGGTACTTCTGGTCCGCGAAACGACCTTCTTCGACGCGGTCGTAGCACCAATCCAGGCACTGCTCCCGCCATCGTGTCAGGCATTCCACGGCCTCGACGTCGCGGTTGAAGGACAACCAGCCAACGTTGTACTTGCCGTAAATGACTCGACTGGCAAGAGCCGGCGGAAACCCATGAGCAATGATCGCGATCGAAGCGCCGTGGGCCTCATCGAACACCCGCTCAGGGTCGGCGAAGTAGTAGAGGTCAGCGTCCACGTATGTGATGCGATCGACCTCTGGGTAGTGGTTCAGAACATATAAAGGAAGAGAGGGGGTTGCCGTGAAGTAGAACTCCACAGTGGATCGAGTCCTCCGGGCCTCGGTCAACGCAGTATCCCCTCGCAGCAGGTCGTCGACAGGGATCGTGGAGACTTCGGGGAAGCTCAGCCGCTTGAGAATCTCCATCGAAGCGGCATCGAAGCACAGGGCATAGAGTCGGAATGGTCCGCCCCGGTCGCGCAGGGACTGGTACAGGCAGATCGCCCGGTTGACGTAGTTGCGATCAAAGTAGGTGCAGTAATACCGCGTCGGTGGACTCATCAACCGGCTGTCCGGCGAACCGAACGGGCTTCAAGTAGGCGCCGTCGCAGCGGCCTGGTGAACCGTAGAGAATGGCTGACCAGCCTCCGTGGCTTCGCCAGGCGGTACTTCCACCCACGCGCAGCGACGATCTCTCCCAGCGGGGTGAGCATCCACTGCGCGTGCGCGACAGTGTAGTAATGCGACCAGTGCCCGACCAGCGCACGCGACTGCTTGGTCTCGTCCCCCTCCCATTGCACCTTCTGGCCGCCGCTCTGGCTGTAGTCGTGGCGCTGATGGATTAGGGGCACGTGGCTGGTTGCGTCGATCACCGGGACACCACTTGTCACCGAATGCCAGATCAGCCAGTTGTCCCAGCCAGGACGTCCGACCGCAAACGGAGGTATCGAATCGAACTGACCGCGCGGGAAGACGAACCAGTCGATCCAGACCTCGGACTTGCGCTCGCCCTCCCGGAAAGCACGAGTCTTCAGGTTGGTCTCCCAGTTGGGATCGTCCAGCTCCGCGGGCTCGACTGTGTCGATGTCCCACCGCTGCGCGACCATGAGAAACCGGCTCGACCAACCGGCCACCCTCCGGGCCGCGGATGCCGACTCGGCGGTCAGGATGACATCGGCGTTGACATAGCAGAGGATATCGTGAGTCGCCAGTTGCTGGGCTCTTGCGAACATGTCGCTGATTAGTGGCCGACCGAACTCGTTGGTGGCTACTCCGGGGATGTGGCGGACACCTAGCTCAACGCATACCTGAGAGGTCCCGCGGTCGTCGCCAAAAACCAGGACCTCGGGCTGCTCTTCCAATTGAGTCCAGCTCCTCATGGCGTTGCGCTGGAGCACGGCGGAACGACCTTCGAATCGCTTCGGCGTCGTAAAGATAGTCAGCCTGCCGGTCGCGGTTGACCTGGATTTCGGCACTGAGAGAGGTTAGTGGATGCCCGCGTTGAAGCGCCGGTGTCACGTCGGCGGCTCCGGAGGCCCCGAGGGTCAGCTGGAGGTCGGCTCTCCTCTCTCTCCGGTCACCCCTATGGGCGTCTGCAGATCAAGCACACCTGTGGCTAGTAGATCGTTGTCAAGCGGCAATTTCGAACCGACAAAGACGGCCCGGGTGTTGCGCTCGAGCTCCGAATCCGACCCCAACGTCGCCCAGTTCAACGGGAACTCCGGGTGATCTGGTTGCGTTCGGGTGATGTAGGCGTGGCTCCAGTTCTCGCGAAGGTTCTGCATCACCCAGGGGCGAGTTGGGCGGCTGCCGAATCGTGAGAACGCTTGGTTCACCGCCGCCGACTCAGGCACCAGATTCACAGCCTCTTCGGCGCCCGGCGTCACGCAGGTCTCCAGCAGTATGAGCTCGCATACTCTCGCAAGTTCCTTCAATGCGGCTCCGGGCTTCGCGAGATGGTAAAGCGTGCCATAACAGAACACGACGTCGAATGACCCGAACCTTTGAAGGTCGCCCGGCTCTTCCAGGTCCAGCACGGCGACTTCTCTGTTCGGGAACCGCCGCCTGATCTCAGCCACATTCTCAGGACGTGCATCGGTGGACAGGGTCTCGCAACCGAGGTCGAGGAAGAAGGATGTAAGAAGGCCGATACCAGCCCCGACCTCCAGCACCCTCTTGCCGCCCAACTCCAGATTCAGACTCGACAGGTGTTGCAAGCGCGCCAGGTTCAGCGAGACGGCGCCCGGATAGGTGAACGCCAAGAAGGGATCTTCACGCTTGCCTGCGTCTCTGGCTTTGCCAACGGCCGTCCGAAAGAACCTCATGCGATGCCCTTTGTCAAAGCCGTCGGATACTACCAAATTGTGCCGAGAGCCCGGCGGGGTAACATCAGCCGTGCAAAGGCCCCGTCGGCGCCCCTTGCGTGACAGTCAGCTATGCGGATCCGAGCGCGGAGGCGGCGACCGAGAGTGGCCTCTTCTGTCGCCGGATAACATGGTTGCGTGCCCGAAAGAATCTTCTCGACTATCCACGATGCTGCAGTGGATATGAGCCCAGTCTTGGCGCGGGAAACCATCATCCGGCCGCGACCGGGCCTGTCGCTGCCTCGACTCGATCGCCCCCGGGATCGGGCAGAGCTGCTGCTGCTGCTGGCTTGGCGCGACATCAAGGTCAGGTACAAACAGACGCTTCTCGGCGCAACCTGGGCCCTCATTCAGCCCCTGTTCCTGATGGTTGTTTTCGCGCTCTTCCTGCACCAGCTCGCGGGAGTGCCGTCAGGTAACGTCCCCTACCCGATCTTTGTGTATGCGGCACTGGTCCCGTGGACGTTCTTTTCCCAGGCCGTGACTGGAGGGGCGAGCAGTCTCATCTTGAGTTCCAACCTGATCAGCAAGGTGTACTTCCCGAGGATACTGTTACCTGTTGCAGCAACGTTGTCCTACCTGCTCGACTTCGCGATCGCGATGATCGTCCTGGTGGCGATGATGTTCTATTACAGGGTCCCGTTCACGGCTGGTTTGTTGTGGCTGCCGGCCCTGGTCTTGATGATGGTGCTGTTGGCCCTCTCTCTCGGCGTTTGGTTGGCGGCGCTGAACGCCCGCTACCGTGACATCCGCTATGCGGTGCCATTCATGCTGCAGGGACTCCTATTCGTCTCACCTGTTGCTTACTCCGCCGGTTTGGTGCCGCATCGCTGGCAGGCTCTATACGCTCTCAACCCGCTGACCTCTCTCTTCGAGGGCTTCCGCTTGAGCCTCCTCGGAAGCGGGGATTTCTCGTTGCCGGGTCTGGCACTGGCCACCGGGGTTGGGGCGGTCTTGCTGATCGGAGGCCTGGTCTACTTCGATCGTGCAGAACGAACCCTCGCGGATATCATTTGACGCCGCCACCGTGACGACCGGCAGGCAAAGGGTCTGGAGATCCCCGATTGACTGAGGCGGCGATAAGGGCTGATGGCCTCGGAAAGGTCTACCGGATCCGTACGGGCCGGAGCTATGGACGCTTGACGGAGTCGCTCTCAAACGCGGTGCGCGCTCCGCTGAGATCAATCAGGGGTTTGGGCGGCACGCGAAATGAGCAGTTCTGGGCTCTCCGGGACCTGACATTCGAGGTCCCACCAGGCCAGGTGATGGGTGTGATCGGACGTAATGGCGCCGGGAAGAGCACGCTGTTGAAGATCTTGGCTCAAGTCACCGAGCCCACGGAGGGCAAGGCCGTCCTGCGCGGCAAGGTTGGCTCTCTGTTGGAAGTTGGCACGGGATTTCATCCCGAGCTCACCGGCCGAGACAACGTCTTTCTAAGCGGAGCAATTCTCGGCATGCGAGGATCCGAGATCAGGCAGAAGTTCGACGACATAGTTTCATTTGCCGGGATCGAACAGTTCATCGACACACCGGTCAAACGTTATTCAAGCGGCATGTATGTGCGCTTGGCCTTCGCTGTGGCCGCCCACTTGGACACCGATATCCTGATCATCGACGAAGTCTTGGCCGTCGGCGACATGGATTTCCAGCGCAGGTGTCTGAACCGAATGAGCGAGATCTCAACCGCCGGCCGCACCGTCGTATTCGTAAGCCACAATATGGCGGCTATCCACCGCCTCTGCGAGCACTGCATGCTCCTCGACCACGGGAGACTGCTCACATCGGGACCAACGTCGCAAGTGGTTCGTGCCTACGTCGAACAGATGTCTGGCACAGCTGTTCGGTCCCGACCGCAAGAGGCTGCGATCACCCTCGAGCAGGTGCGGTTGACGCGCAATGGGCGCCCAGAGGTTTCGTTTTCAAACGAGGAACCGATTTCTCTGGAAATCGAGTACACCGTTAGGGATGTTGTCAAGCGGGCACTCCTGGGAGTGTGGTTCAGCACGATCGATGGCACGGTGATCATGTCGGCGTTCGACACTGATCAATTCCCCCAGTTGCTGCAAGCCCGTCTGCCGGGTACGTACCGGACGGAAATGAGAATCCCACCTGGGTTTCTCAACGCCGGCAGCTACCAGGTGCGGGTCGTGGCGTACGAACATCCGAAACACGTTTACGACGACCGGGATGACCTTGTCCTTGACGTGGCTGATCCGAGTGGCGAGAGCGGCACGGCTGGGTGGGGATACCGCGTCGGGCCGGTCGTGCCTCGCTTTGACTGGCAAATGAACGGCCAATCGGAACAAAACTCCACCTTGAGCCCCGCCGCAGATCAGCTCGGGCGCTCGCGTTGAGCCCGTCGTCGCCGTTGCGCGGGATTTCGATCGTTGGGCTGGGGAAGCTCGGTGCCAGCATGGCTGGTTGCTACGCCCACAAAGGATTCCGGGTTATCGGGGTCGACACTAACCCGAACACGGTGGCGGCGGTGAACGCCGGCCAGGCGCCGGTTTCAGAGCCGGGCCTGGCTGAGTTGATCGCCACCAACCGGGAACGCCTCAGCGCCACTCACGACATGGGCGACGCTGTTCTCGCGAGTGACATCACGTTCATCGTGGTCCCCACTCCAAGCCGCGACGACGGGGCGTTCTCGCTGGACGCCGTCCTGGCCGCCGGCTCGGCGGTCGGCAAGGCCCTACGAGACAAGAGCGAATACCACTTGGTGTGCCTCACGAGTACGGTGCTGCCTGGCGGAACGGGGGTGGACCTATTAGAGGTGCTGGAGCGCGAATCCGGTAAGCGCGTTGGCGACCAGCTGGGGCTTTGTTACAGCCCCGAGTTCATCGCGCTGGGCCAAGTGGTCCATGGCCTGCTGAATCCGGATTTCTTGCTGATCGGGGAAAGCGACGCGCCGTCCGGGGAGCTCCTGAGCTCCTTCTACCAATCGGTCACCGACAATCAGGCGCCGGCTGTGCGCATGAACCTTATGAATGCCGAGCTGACCAAAGTGGCCGTCAACACGTACGTGACAATGAAGATCACGTTCGCCAACATGATTTCCGCGCTCTGCGAGCAGTTGCCGGGTGGAGACGTCGACGTGGTGACCGGTGCAATAGGACGCGACTCACGCATCGGATCCAAATATCTGCGGGGGGCTGTCGGGTACGGCGGTCCGTGCTTCCCGCGAGACAACCTCGCACTGGTCCACCTGGCCAGGAAGCTCGGACGGGAGGCAACGCTGGCTGAAGCCACGGACAGCTACAACCGCTCCGTGTTGGCCCGTTTCGTTGAAGACGTATCCCGGGCTGCGGGCAGCCAGAAGCGCGTTGCCATTCTCGGACTGGCGTACAAACCGGATACAAACGTCGTCGAGGAGTCGCCAGGTCTGTTGCTGGCGGAAGCGCTTGTGAAGCGTCGATCCGAGGTGCTTGTATATGACCCATTGGCGATGGAGGCCGCTCGAAGTCGTCTCAGCGACACCGTCCGGTACGCCAGCAGCGCAGACGAGGCCGCCGGCGCTGCAGATGTCGTCGCCGTGATGAATCCGGACCCCGAATTCAAGACCCCAGCCGTGTGTTCGGAGCTTGCCAGGCCCGATGTGTGGGTATTCGATGGTTGGCGACTATTCCGGGATAAGCCGGACATCGCGGGCAAGGCCACGTACCAGCCCAGCGGCGTCAACCTGCTCGATCACACGTACGGCTCCGAACAGGCCCCTTCCCTGGCCACGCACCACGCTGGTGAAACGGGCGCCGAATAAGGTCCCCAGGCGGCCCCTCTGGCTCAGGGCAGCTCGGGCTGCCCGGTCAAGGGTGATCGGCTGGCGTCCCGCCCGCCCAAGGCAGATCAACCTCCTTGGCGACCGGGATATCGAATGGTCGTGGGTGGCAGCGAGGTTGCCCCTCGGGCACGGCAAGGCCTTGGACTTCGGAAACGGCGGAAGCGCCTTGTCTCTGTTGGCAGCCCAATCGGGATACCAGGTGACAGCGATCGATTTGGAGGCCTACCAGTGGCCGTACGAATTTCCGGGTCTAGCCTTCATGCAGGCGGATCTCATGGATGCCGACCTCGAAGAGGGCTCCTTCGACCTTGTAATCAACTGCTCGACCGTAGAGCACGTCGGAATTGTCGGCCGATACTCTGTTTCGCGGCCGGACCCGGACGGCGATCTCGTCGCAATGCGGCGGCTCGGCGACCTGATGAAGCCTGGCGCGACGATGTTGCTCACCGTACCGCTCGGTCGCGACGCTATTTTCCCACCGATGTGCCGCGTCTACGGAGCCGCGCGCCTGCCGAAGCTCCTCGGCGACTTCGCCGTCGAGGCGGACTCGTACTGGAGTAAGAACAGTGCCAACCGATGGGTGCAGGTGACGAGAGAAGAGGGCTTGAATTTCGAAGCCCACGCGGGCTCGCCCCGCGCGATGGAGAACATCTACGCCATCGGCTGTTTCGTCCTCAGGAAGCGAGCAGACAGTGCGTAGGGATCCTGGTCGTCCACTGGTAACCCTGGTGTCGGTGCCCCGAGGGTTCGACAGCCCCGTCGCTCGCGCCCAACGCAACGCAATCAACAGCTGGCGAGCACTCGGCGACGAAGTCGAGATCTTGCTTTGCGGGAACGATGACGGTGTCGCCGATATCGCCGCTTCGGTCGGCGCGACCCACGTGCCCGACATTGACCTCAGCGCGTGGGGCACTCCCATGCTTAACTCGGTGCTATCGGTGACGGCGGCCACGGCGCGTGCCCGTCTGGTTTGCTATATCAACACCGACATCATCCTGGTTTCGGACTTCGTCGCGACGATCCGCCGCGTGCGACGCCGGAGGTTTCTGATGGTCGGGCAGAGATGGGACCTCGACGTGGCGGATGACCTCACTTTCGATGATCCTGGTGTTGGCGCCCTGAGGAGTCGGGTTGCGCGCGACGGGATCCTGCATCCTCCCGCCGGTAGCGACTACTTCGTGTATCCGGCAAATTTGCAATGGAACAGTCCTCCCCTCGTGATCGGGCGAGGGAGCTGGGACAACTGGCTCATATACAGAGCTCGGGCACTCAGGACTCCGGTAATCGACGCCACTTCATCAATTACCGCCATCCACCAGAACCACGACTACGGCCACATTAAGGACCGCCGCGACGCCTACTGGAGTAACCCAGAAGCAGACATCAATGTCGAACTCGTCGGCCCTGATCGAGTATTTGACCTGCTTGACGCCACCCACGCTCTAACCGGGACAGCGCTGCACCGGCATTTGGATCGGCCACATCTCCGACGGAGGTTCGATCGACTGCGGATCCTGCACCCGTGGGTGTGGCGCGCCACCCTGCCCCTGCGACGCTTGCGTAAGCTGCTCACGACCTCGCGACGAAACGCGGTTGTCTAAACCCGACCGGAACCGAACTATGCGGCTGAGATGAGCCGAGGGCAATCGACCTCTAGCTCAGCTGGGACGCTCCCCGAGGTCAAGGGGTATTGGGACCGCCGTCCGTGTAACCTGCGCCACTCCGCCAAGGAGGTCGGCACCCGTGAGTACTTCGACGAGGTTGAAGCACGTAAATATTTCGTAGAACCGCATATCCCCGAATTCGCCGATTTCGGGCGCTGGAGCGGGATGAAGGTCCTCGAAATCGGCTGCGGGCTCGGTACCGACTCAATCAACTTCGCTCGCGCCGGGGCAGACCTGACCGTCATCGACCTGTCGGATGTGAGTCTGGAACTTTGCCGTCGCCGTTTTGACGTCTACGGGCTCACCGCGAAGTTCTACGCGGGCAACGCCGAAGAAATGTCGAGCTTCCTCCCTCAGGAGAAATACGATCTCGTTTACTCATTTGGAGTGATCCATCACACTCCCCATCCGGAACGAGTACTGCGAGAAATCAAGAAGGTCCTGGCGCCTGACGGCGAGCTTCGAATCATGCTGTACAGCCGCTGGAGCTGGAAGGTCTTCTGGATCATCCTCACCCAAGGCAAGGGCGCGTTCTGGAAGGCAGACGAGTTAGTGCGAATGAACTCCGAAGCGCAATCCGGCTCGCCGGTCACCTTCTACTATTCGTTCCAGCAAGTTCGCGAACTGCTTTCCGGTTTCTCAGTCGAAAGGATCTGGAAGGACCACATTTTCCCGTATCGGATTGACCAGTACGTGAACTACAGATATGTCCCGCTCTGGTACTTCCGGTGGATGCCAAACCGGCTCTTCAGATGGCTGGAGCACCGCATTGGCTGGCACACGATGGCGGTGGCGCGATTGAACGAGGTCAGCGATACGCGCTGAGATCGTGCGAGCCACTCGCCAGCTGGTCGTAGATCCAGCTGTAGGTCTTCTGCAATCCTTCCTCGAGCGTGACCTGCGGTTCCCAGTCCAGGCGCTTCGCGATCAAGGTATTGTCGCTGTTCCGCCCACGCACGCCTTTTGGAGCGGCGAGGTTATGAACGCGCTTCAGTTTGGTTCCGGCGATCTCCTCGACGATGTCCACCAACTGATTGATGCTGACCAAGCGGTCGCTACCCAGGTTGATCGGATCCGCGAAATCGCTGGACATGATCCGCAAGGTCCCCTCAACGCAGTCATCCACAAACATGAAGCTCCGCGTCTGCTCCCCGTCGCCCCATATCTCGATTTCCTTGAGGCCGCCTAACTTAGCCTGCGCCACCTTCCGACAGATGGCGGCCGGTGCCTTCTCACGACCACCGTCCCATGTGCCCAGCGGCCCATAAACGTTGTGGTAGCGGGCCACCCGCGTTTGCAGCCCAAACTCGTCCGTGAAATGCTGGCACATGCGCTCCGTGAAGAGCTTTTCCCAGCCATATCCGTCTTCGGGCATCGCCGGGTATGCATCTTCCTCCCGGAGCGGCTTGACCGCGGCATCGGTCTGCTTGGAGGCGTTATAGACGCAGGCCGAGGACGAGTAGAAGAAGCGCTTGACGCCCTGGTCACGAGCAGCCAGAAGTAGATGGGTACTTATCAGGACGGACAGCATGCAGTCGGCCTTGTGCGTCTCGATGAAGCCCATGCCTCCCATGTCGGCAGCAAGGTTGAAGACATAGGAGGCGCCTTCGGTCACCCGGTAACAAGCGTCGGCCGGTCGGAGGTCCGCCTGCACGTATTCCACCTCTGGTGGACGCTGGTGCCATTGCCCAATCGGCTTGCTGTCGACGGCCCGAATACGGCGGGCACCGGCTGCTTGGAGACCGGCGACCAGGTGCCCACCGATGAAACCGCCGGCGCCGGCGACCACCACGAGACCGCCGGGATCGAGGACCTCCGTCATATCCACTCGCACAGATTAAGTGCGACGACTCACGTCGGCTCGGAACGCTGATCGATCGGCATCGCTTCTCATGGTTTCGGGGGATTCTAGCCCGGGCATGTGCCTCAGCTACAGATTGGCCGGCTTCGGAGACTGAGGGTCAGGCCTCTAGCCGACGGAGCCTTCCATCTGGAGCTGGATCAGCCGGTTGAGCTCCACCGCGTATTCCATCGGCAATTCCTTCGTGAAGGGCTCGATGAAGCCGTTGACGATCATCGCCATCGCCTCCTCCTCGGGGATGCCCCGGGACTGGAGGTAGAAGAGCTGCTCGTCTCCGATCTTGCTGACGGTGGCCTCGTGGCCGATCTGGACCTGGTCCTCGTCGATCTCCATGTAGGGATAGGTGTCGGACCGCGACTCCTCGTCCATCAGCAGCGCGTCGCAGCGCACCGACGACTTGGAGCCCTTCATCCCTGGGTAGACCTTGACCAGGCCGCGGTAGCTGGTGCGGCCGCCGGCCTTGCTCACCGACTTGCTGACCACGGTCGACGTGGTGTTGGGGGCGGCGTGGACCATCTTGGCGCCGGCGTCCTGGTGCTGGCCCGGGCCGGCGAAGGCGATCGACAGCACGTCGCCCTTGGCGCCCTCGCCCATCAGGTAGACGGCGGGGTACTTCATCGTCACCTTGCTGCCGAGGTTGCCGTCGACCCACTCCACGGTGGCGTTCTTGTTGGCGATGGCTCGCTTGGTGACCAGGTTGTAGACGTTGTTGGACCAGTTCTGGATGGTGGTGTAGCGGATGCGCGCGCCCTCCATCGCGATCAGCTCGACCACTGCCGAGTGGAGCGAGTCGCTGGTGTAGGTCGGCGCCGTGCAGCCCTCGATGTAGTGAACGAAGCTGCCTTCCTCGGCGATGATCAGCGTCCGCTCGAACTGGCCCATGTTCTCGGCGTTGATCCGGAAGTACGCCTGCAGCGGGATCTCGACCTTGACGCCTTTGGGGACGTAGACGAACGAGCCGCCCGACCAGACCGCGCTGTTGAGCGCGGCGAACTTGTTGTCGTTGGGCGGGATGATGGTGCCGAAGTACTTGCGGAAGATCTCCTCGTGCTCGCGCAGGCCGGAGTCGCAGTCGGTGAAGATCACGCCCTGCTTCTCGAGGTCCTCGCGGATGGAGTGGTAGACGACCTCCGACTCGTACTGCGCCGAGACGCCGCCAAGGAACTTCTGCTCCGCCTCGGGGATGCCGAGCCGGTCGAAGGTGTTCTTGATGTCGGTGGGGATGTCGTCCCAGGTCTTGCCCTGCTCGGCCTGCGGCTTGAGGTAGTAGAAGATGTTGGAGAAGTCGATCTCGCCGAGGTCGGCGCCCCAGTTGGGCATCGGCCGCGAGTTGAAGTGTCGCAGCGCCTTGAGCCTGAACTTGAGCATCCACTCCGGCTCGCCCTTCATCGCCGAGATCTGGCGGACGCCGTCTTCGCTGAGGCCGCGCTCCGACTTGAAGGCCGCCTTGAGCTCGTCGTGCCAGCCGAACTTGTACTCGTCCTTGGTGAGGTCCTCGGCCTTGACGGTGGGCTTGACTTCGATGGCCATCTCAGCCCTCCCGTGCGGCTTCAAACTGGTGCTGTTCGGCGAAGGCGCGCTCGGCCGGGCTCGGCTCGGGAGCGGCGCCATCCGAGCCGGCGGCATCTTCGCCCAGCTCGCTGATGATCCAGTCGTAACCCTTGGACTCGATCTCCACCGCCAGGTCGGCGCCGCCGGACTTGATGATCCGGCCCTGGTACATGACGTGGACGAAGTCGGGGGTGATGTAGTTGAGGATGCGCTGGTAATGGGTGATCAGGAGCACCCCGAGATCGGGTCCGCGTAGCCCCTCCACGCCCTCGGCGACGGTGCGTAGGGCGTCGATGTCGAGGCCGGAGTCGGTCTCGTCGAGGATCGCGATCTGGGGGTGGAGGACGCCCATCTGCAGGATCTCGGCCCGCTTCTTCTCGCCACCGGAAAAGCCGTCGTTGACGTAACGGGTGGCGAAGGACGGGTCCATCTTCAGCCGCTCCATCTGCTCGGTGACCATCTTGCGGAACTCGCGCGGCGGCAGCTCGCTGCCGTGGACGGCCTTGGTGGCGGTGCGCAGGAAGTTGTGCATGGTCACGCCGGGGATGGCGGTGGGGTACTGGAAGCTCAGGAACATGCCGGCGCGGGCGCGCTCCTCGGGCTTAAGCGTGAGGACGTCCTGCTCCCGGTAGCTGACGCTGCCGGAGGTGACCTCGTACTTGGGGTGGCCCATCAGGGTGTAGGCCAGCGTGCTCTTGCCGGAGCCGTTGGGGCCCATCAGGGCGTGGACCTCTCCCTGGCGGACGGTCAGGGTCACGCCACGGAGGATCTCCTTGCCCTCGATGCTGGCATGGAGGTCGCGAACTTCGAGAACGCCAGTCTGCTGGGCGACCGCGGCTTCGGTCACGAGCTCTGGCTCAGGGTCTGGACGGCGGAGACCGGAAGCGGCTCGAGTCCGGCGGGCAGCTGGGGGACGCCGGGCTGGAAGCCTGGGTCGTGGACCAGGTCGTCGAGGGTGGTCTGATCGAGGATCGCCTCGACGGACACCTTGATCCGGTGCCAGAGCCCGGCGCTGAAGCAGTCGCCCTCGCGCTCGCAAGCGCCGTGGACGTAGTCCAGGGCGGTGCAGTCGACCAGGTTGACGGGGCCCTCCAGGACCCGGAGGATGTCGCCGGCGGTCATCTCCCTGGGATCGCGCCCCAGCTTGTAGCCACCGTGCAGGCCGCGAGTGCCCTCAACCAGGCCGGCCTTGCGCAGTGGCACCACCAGCTGCTCCAGGTACGGCAGGGGCAGACCCTCGACGCGGGCGATCTCAGTCAGGGACAGCGGTCCATGGCCATTGGCCCGGGCCAGCTCGGTCATCATCCGGAGGCCGTAGTGCCCCCGCGAACTCACCTTAAGCATGCGCATCCACCAAAATCCGACTCATTTACTAGTATTTTAGTCCCTCGACCGCAACTCGATCAAGGCAGGTCACGGTAATCCGGACTACTATCGAAGTTCTCGTGAACCTGTAAGAAGACGCGGACGCAGGTGTGAGAGGCCTGTTACGTTCCCATTTTTGGTGGTTCTGTTTATGGCAGCCTCCGTGTAGGCTGCCGGTAGGGACCTTGTTGAGTGCAATGACGGCGATCGATGCTTCGTAAGAAGAAAAAGGCTCCAGTTGAGGTTCAGGATCCAGTCCTGCACGATCGGCTGAGCTTCCTCGACGTGATCGTCGAGACCTGCAAGCACGGCCGTCGATCGACTTTGATCGCTGACGCCGGTGACGCCACCTACACGGTGATGATCGATAGTGGCGGCCCATTCAACGCCGAAGGCGGCGGGCTCAGCGGCAGAGACGTTTTGGTCAAGGCGGCGTCCCTGCGACATGGCACCTATACCAAGCTACAGGGCTGGCCCGTGGATCAGCCGACCTACCAGCTGGGGCTGGCCCAGGCGCTCCAGGGCCTGGTCATGGGCACCAAGCCGGAAGAGGCGCCGTTGCCGCCGGCCAGAGGCGTCAACGCCATGCGCAACGCCGCCTTTGAGACGGCGGGCAAACCGGCCGGCAACGGCGACGCGCCCGACCCCTTCGCCCTGACCCCGACCAACGGGAGCCGGCTGCCGGATCCCTTCGCTCCCTCGACCACGGCTCCCTACCTGCCGTCGGCCAGCGAGCCCTTCGCACCGTCGGCCACCAATTCCAGCGGGCTGCACCAACCCGCGCAGGAGGCCGGTCCCTGGACCATGGCCGAGACCCCGACGCCGATTCCAAAGCCGATCCCGTCGACGTCTTCGTTCGAGACGGCCCCTTCCGATCACCCCTTCATGGCGGCGTTCGCCCCGGTGGCCGAACCGCCCTCGCAACCCGCGGCGCCGGATCAGCCCACCGCCCATGTCGAACCCGCGATCGCGGTCGCGGAGCCGGAGTCCGGCCTTTCCCAATCGTCAATCCCGCAGGCGCCGCCACAGCCGTCAATCCCGCAGGCGCCGCCCCAGCCGCTGGCAGCCGACGTCGCGCTGGCTGGGCCTGCCGACGCCGAACGCACTGTCGCAGAACGCCCCGTCGCCGCAGCCCCCGTGGCGGAAGCCGCCGTCGCGACCCCCGCCGCGGCGGAGCCGGTCGCCCAGCCGGTCGCGGCCAGCCAGGCCGTCGAGCCGCACGACACCATCAGCTACCTGCGCGAGGCGGCTCGTGCCAGCGATTCGGTCGATCCGATGGCGGCGCCACCGGCGGCCCGCAAGGCCCCAGGGCCGGTCAAGCGCGTAGTCCTGCGGTTCCTACTCTGGACAGTCGAGGTCGACGGAAGCCCCGAGCAGTACACGCTGCGGCAGGCGCTGGCGCTGCTGGCTCGCTCGCTGGGCTCCGGCCTTTCCCTGCTGCTCAGTCCCGTCACCCGGCCATTCACCAGGCGCTGGCACCAGGCCCGCGACGATTGGCGCCGGAGCGGCGAGGTCACCGCGCGGCAGAAAGCTCAGCGCACCAAATCCCCCACCAAGCCGAGCCGCTCTAAGCGATAGCCACCATCCGCTCGACCGCCAGTCGAGCGCGCCCGGCGATATCGTCGGGGACCCGAACCTCGTAGACGTCGTCGCGCAGGGACTGGTGAAGGTTCTCGAGCGTGATCATCTTCATGTAGCGGCAGATCGCACCGGGGCTGGCCGGATAGAAGTTCTTGCCTGACACCTCCTTCTCGAGGCGGTGGAGGATGCCGTTCTCGGTGGCGACCACGAAGTCCTGGGCGTCCGACTCGCGCGCCCGGTTGATGATTCCCTCGGTGCTCAGCACCCGCAGCCTGCCGCTGCCGCCGAACGTGTAGATCGTCGAGCTGGTGCAGCCGCACTCGGGGTGGACCAGCAGCTCGGCCCCGGGGTGGTCGGAGACGGCGGCGTCGATGTCGGCGGCGTCGATGCCGGCGTGGACGTGGCACTCCCCCATCCAGACGTGCATCCGCCGGCCGGTGACCCGCTCCAGGTGGGCCCCCAGGAACATGTCGGGCAGGAACAGGATCTCCTGGTCCTCGGGGATGCTGCGGATGACCTTCTCGGCATTGCCGCTGGTGCAGCAGTAGTCGGACTCGGCCTTGACCTCGGCGCTGCAGTTGACGTAGCTGACGACCGTCGCCCCCGGGTGCTCGGCCTTCCAGGCCCGCAGCTGGTCCGCGGTGATGGTCTCGGAGAGGCTGCATCCAGCTCCCAGGTCGGGGATCAGGACGCGCTTTGACGGCGAAAGGATGGCCGCCGTCTCGGCCATGAAATGAACCCCGCAGAAGACGATCACGTCGGCCTCGGTGGCGGCGGCGCGCTGTGAGAGTCCCAGCGAGTCGCCCACGTAGTCGGCGACGTCCTGGACCTCGCCGACCTGGTAGTTGTGAGCCAGGATGACGGCGTTGCGAGCCTCCGCCATTTCGCGGATCTCCCGTGACAGGCGGGCTATCCCCTCTGTGCTGAGGGAGTAGGCGGGTAGGGCCATAAATGGATTCTATGCCGGGCTTGGTTTGGCGACACCCGGGCGCCGCCAGGGCCGGCGGCAGCGAGAATATGCGCCATGCGAGTCGCCTTCGACACCAGCGTCACCGAGACCGACCCCGGCGGCATCTCGCGATACGTCAACGAGCTGGTAGCGGCTTTTGGCGGCAGCCGGGGTGGGGTCGAGCTGGTGCCGATCAGTATGGGCACCGAATGGCCCTGGAGCCGCAACCTGGAGCGCCACCTCCGGGTGCTCTTGCACGACCAGTACTGGGTCGGCCCCGGTCAGGTGGCGGCGTGCAAGCGAGTGGAGGCGGAGCTGCTGCACGGCAGCGCCTTCAAGGTCGCGGCCGTGGCCGATCCGGCCACCTCGCTGACGATCCACGACGACACCCCCTGGGATGATCCCCCGACTGCGAGCTTCTACAACCGCGTCAACCTCCGCCGCGCCATGCGACGGGCAGCGCCGCTGGTCCGCGGCGTCCTGGTCAGCACCGATACCACCGCTGCGGCGATCTTGCGACACCTCCCGCAGCTGAGCGATCGGATGCATATCACTCCGTTTGGGATCAACCACGCAGCCTTCCGGCCGGTGCCGGCTCACGTTGTCGACCAGGTCCGCCGGGCCCACGGCATCCTGGGGCCCTATGTCCTGATGGTCGGCCCGTATGGACCGCGCAAGAACTTCCCGGTGATGATGCGGGCGCTGACCGCGGTCAAAGTCCCGCCCCCGGGGCTGTCGCTGGTGGTCACCGGCCGGCCCGCCGGCGGCGCGAGCGCCCCGATGCCCGTCATCCACACCGGCAACATCGGCGACGAGGAGCTGGCTGCGCTGTATTCAGGAGCCGAGTTCCTCTTCTACGCCAGTCGCAGCGAGGGCTTCGGCTTCCCGGTGCTCGAGGCGATGGCCTGCGGGTGCCCGGTGGTGAGCAGCAGCGGAACGGTGCTGGAGGAGCTTGCCGGGGGCTGCGCCGAGCTGGCCCCCGCCGGTGACGTCGAGGCTCTCACCGGCGCCTGCCAGCGCGTCCTCGACGATGGCGATCGGCGCAAGCAGATGACCACGACGGGCCTGCAGCGCGCTCAGCTGTTCAACTGGGAGGAGACCGCCACCGCCACCGCGCGCGCCTGGAGGGCGATGGCGTAGAGGCGGGTCAGCGCGCCAGCGACAGCACCAACGCCGCCTGGCCCAGGTGGTAGGTGACGATCACTGCAACTCCCATCCCCCTTCTGTCGCCCACGAACCGGCGAATGCCGATGAGCCCATCCGAGATCGCAAACAGAGAGGCGCCGCCGATGGCCGGCAGCGAGGGCCGGGCCAAGGCTGATGCAACCATCGCGGTGATCACCAGCCCGTAGACCGCTACCGGGAGCACCAGTCTGCCCTGACCGGTGGCGCGCGCGCTTCGAATGAGGCGGCTCAGGACCGCCCCGACTGGGAGGAGCAGGACCGCGAACCATGCCAACGCCAGCAGCGGGATCACGCCTGCGGTCCAGAACCCCGCGATGTAGGCGAGGTGGCCAACCAGAAACGCGGCCAGGCCGGCGAGGAATCGATCGCTGGGCAGCATCAGGAGGACGTCGCCGGCAAGCCCCAGGGCCAGCGCCGCCAGCCACCAGCTCCGCTGCCCGCTGACCGCCGGCTGGAGCGTGAGCGCGACGCCGATCAGGGCCGCCATCGTCAGCGGCTTGCATACGTATTCGAGGCGTTTGCTTCGGGTGGCGACGGCGATCCAGTCGCCGGCGGCGAGGATCGCGGCGGCGCCGAACAACAGCCAGGCAGCCCCTCCCACGGCCGGCTCTAGCCGGTCATCGCCAGTCGGGCCTGCTTACCGGCTTGCATCCACTGAGGCGAAAGCAGCCACTGCTCGACGCCCCACAAAAGAATCACGCTGGCTCCCCGGTGGCGGTAGGCATTGGCGCTGAAGAGCAGGTCGGAGGTGGTGAAGTTGTCGAGCCCGGGCCACGGGGCCCCCTGCATCTCGGTGATCCACAAGGGCTTGCCGGCCGCCGTCGCCTGGCCGAACCAGAACGGAAACGAGGCGCGTTTCCAGCCGATGCGCTTGGTAGCGCTGGCGTCGCTCAAAGAGGTGTCGCCGGTCACCACATAGAGGTCGAGCCCCAGGATGTCCCCCGTCTGCAGTGCCTCAAGCGGGTGCCCGGCGGGCAGCGGCGCGCCCGGCGGCCGAGGGGCCGAGGACGGGGCCAAGCCGAGCAGGTCAAGCGACAGCGTCGCGGACGTGTAGCTGGTGATCACGGCCGGCCGGCTGTCGATCGAGCGAAGCAGCTCGAGCTCGTCCTGGAGCACGTCGCCGCTGATGCTGACATCACTGCCGGCGACTGTGGGAACCTTGTCCAGAGGCTCGTTCTCGATCTGCCAGGTGGAGACCGTGGGATTGCGATGGTAGTGCCTGAACGAGGCCCGCAGGTACCTGGTGTACTCGGGATCCGACGCCATTCTGGAGGCGGGTTCGCGCTCGTCCGCAGGCACCCAGCTCGGCACGTACAGCTCCGGGTAGCCCATGTTCCGCATCCCGACGATCAAGAGCACGCGCGCCGGTCGCGCCCCTCGAGACAGGTTGTACGTATCGACCACCTTGATGAGGTCGTCGGTCTCGGTGAAATCGAAGCTGCCTCGCTTGGACTCGACCGAGTCCCAGTAGACCGGCAGGCGGACCAGGTCCGGGGCCAGCTGGTTCATCAACGACAGAAGCGCCGTCGCCGGGTCCTCGCCGAGGTAAGCCGCGGCCCTGGGGCTGAAGGAGAAGCCGATCAGCGCCGGGGTCGCCGCCCGGGCCGCATAGACGCCGCCGTCGCCCAGTGGCGGGTGGAGGGTCACGGCTGCGGTGACGACGATGGCGATAACAGTGGCCGCCAACGGCCGTCTCAGCCATCCCCGCCTCACCCGCGCTCGCCGCTTCAAGAGGTCACCTCCGGCCGGCTCGGATGCTTCCGCCGCGCCCAAGGCCCCCATGTTAGGGATTCGGCACGGGCGCCGCCTGAAGGAACAATGAGAAGTCGCGGACCCTTGAGCTATTCCTTATCGGCCCGCGGCGGAGGTGGTGGAGCGTAGCGCTCCCTGGGCGCGGCCACCTGAGTGGCGACCTTCGGCTTCTTCGGTTTCTTCTTCTTGACTTCCTTCTGACGATCCTTGTTTCCCATCACGTCACCTCAAAGCTGTCGATTCCCGGAGCATAGCCGGGACGGGCTGAGTGGCGCGCACGTCAGCCGAGGTGGCGGATCAGCGCCGCGGTCACGGCCGCCGCCGCCACCACAACCAGGAAGGGAGCCCGCAACGTGACGGCCACGGCCGCCACGACAAGGCCCGCGGCTCGGGCGTCCACCACCACAGAGTGGCTGGATGGAAAGGTCTGGGTGGCGATCAGCGCGGCCAGCAGGACAATTGCCAGCCCGATGCCGACGGCGTTGCGGATTACTCGCTTACGTTCGGCGGCCGTCGGAGCCTGATCGGGGCCCTGCATCAAGCGAGGATAGAGATTTCCGATCGCAGGCTCGCCTCGGGTAGGCCGAGGCTACTCGATCAACTGAGCCAGGAAGTTGGGACTGGCGACGACGCCTCCACCCCAGCTGATAGAGCTTCCGGTGCTAACGGAGCCGCCCTGGAGGTAGACGTTGTCGCAGATCAGCTGGCCGACGATGCCCTGCCCGGCGTTGGAGTGGACTGTGCAGTCGCCTCCCGGGTTGTAGACCATGCCCGTGAGGTTCACATTCAGGGCCGGACCTTCGAAGTCGATGATCCCGGACGCATTCGTGCAGCTCACGTTGCAGCTGAAGAAGAGGATCCCGTAGTTGAGATCCCCTGCCGACGGAACATTCGGCGCGTTCAAGGTGACGGTCCCGCTGGAGTCCGCGGTGCCACAGACGTGCGTGCCCGTACAGATCGACGCGCCACCGTAAAGAAGGAAGCTGACGCCTCCGAAACCATCGCCGCCGCTGGCAGCCACCGACGCGCTCCCCGCCAGCATTACATCGCAGCCTGTAACGCCATTGCCGACGAACGAGTATGTGCCCGGGGTCAAGACGGTCTGGTCGGGCACGATCATGTTGCCACCTCCGGCAGCGCAAGCGCTGTAGCAACCTGGAACGGCAACACTCAGAGTGGTACTGAAGATCGCAACGGGTCCGCCGGGGCACCCGGTGCCGTCGTGAACCGTGAAAGTCGGGACGTTGGTCAGAGGCACCGGTGGCTCCCCTGTCGGGCAACTACCAAGGTTGAATCCGACTTTCGGTTTGCCGGGGACGCTGCCCGCCACCGGCGCACAAGCCGCCTTCCCCGTGACGTGGCCCGAGGCCCCCCACTGGCTGGGCCCTGCTGATCCGTCCACGTACGAGCTGCACCCGGAGCCGGAACCAGTCGTCCAGACCTGGGGCATGACGCCAACGCCCGGAACGGCAGGGTCACCGTAGACCTCGACGGAGCCGACCTGGGTGCCGTCGCCGGAAGGCTTGACGATCAGGTGGTCCTGGTTGTTGTTCTCGATGCAGCCGCGCACGTAGACGTTTCCGGACACTACGGTGTCAACGTTCCCAACCGTGTGGAGGTTGCCGCCGGCATACACAGTGATGCCAAAGGGCGTTCCCGAGGACTGGCTCTGGGCGACCGACCGTGATGCTGTGGCTGCGGTCCCGGCTCCAACCACAGCGCCCAGGTTCAACGTCAGCCCGTGGTTGAGCCGCACCAGTATCTGGTTCGGCTGGCCGTTGTAGTTGGTGTGGATCTGCAGGGTGTGCGGGGGGATCGGGTCGCAGTCGGTAGACAGCGCCACCCCAGGCTGGTCCTGGGTGTCAGCGGCGACCGCCGCGATGTCGGCATCGGAGCAGGCACGTGGGATCACCCCGCCGTTCAACCCGGCGATGGCGTATCGAGCTGCCTGGTTGCGTGCGCCGATAGGGTCTGTTGGAAGCTTGTGTGCCCCTGCGAGGGCGGCGCCGTCGGAGACGGCCTGGTCGAACCTCCGGTCGGCCTGGATGATCCCACCCTCGATCGCCAAGCCGGCGATGGCCACCAGGAAGGTGAGGCTGATCGCCACGATGATCAGCGCCTGGCCCCGCTGGCTACGCGCTTGGCGGCCTAGATATATCCGACCCATCGCCCCTAGTACTCCGTCTTCATCTCTGACTTCGCCCAGAGAGTCGTTGAATTTCCAAGGGCGCCGGCAACAAAGGCCGTCAGCGGCTGGAACTGGAACTCTATCTCGACGACGACGTCGTGTCCTCCCTGCTTGACGGCGTTGAAGTCACAGATGCCCCAGCTGTCGGTGGCCGGGTTGGGCGGAACACAAGGGGTGTTCGTGGTCGTGCCGTCGACGATGAACACCCACACGCACCCCTGGTTCGGCTGAGGGGTACAGGACGCTGAGGATTGCGAGCTGGTGCCGTCGGTGGCGAACTGGTACGAGACGATCCCGGCGCCGGCACGACTGATCGCGTTGTCGACGCCCACCAGCGAGGAACCAGGCGGAGGACCGGATCCAACACAGACGTTGCCGGTGTTGGAACAGGCGTTGTATGACAGGATCGCCTCACGCGCCCCTTCTCGCGCGCTGTTGCTGATGACGTTGTAGTCGTAGACGGCGCGTGCCACGTCGGTGAGCCCGAGGACCAGGAGCAACAAGACCGGCGTGATGAGAGTGAACTCGACGATGGCCTGACCGGATTTCGAGCCGCGAACAGACCTCGACCGATCCCTGATTGAGCGCAACAATCCCGGCATCTCAATAGGTCGCCTGGAGCGTCGCCGTACCGACGATGTAGACAGCGTTGCCGGCCAACAATCCCAGGGGAGTCACCGGAGTGAAGTAGTAGATCACCGTGCAGGTGATCTGCCTCGCATGCGGCGGAGTTATGGGTTCCACACCGGTCGGTGTTGGAACCGGGGTTGGGGTCGGTCCAGCCGAGGGAGTTGCGGTCGGCGACGGCGTGGGACTCGGCGACGGAGATGGTACGGGCGGGAAGGTCACGGTGAAGTTGGCCGGTTGCATTGCCTGCTGGCAGTTCGAGGACGACGTCACCTGGACCTGGTAGGTGTAAGTACCAGGAGTGGCGGTGGTGGCCGTCAGGTTCACCGTGTCCGACGTTGAGACGCTCGGGTCGATCGAGCCCGTGGAAGTGCCCGTGGAGGACCAAGTCTGCTGGAATCCCGGGTTGCCCACGGGGCCGAAAACCGTGAATTTGGCCGTGTTCCTTGCTGATCCTGTCGAACCTGAGCTGAGACTCAGCGTGGCCGTTAGCGGCCCGACGGAGTATTTGCCGGCGTTCAGGGTCGCGGTGAAGTTGCTTGACGACAAGGTTGGTGGTCCCCAGCTGTAGCAAGTTTGAGTGGCGTCCGCCTCGACCGCGTAGAGGCTTCCTGCCGCGGCCCTGGCGACAGCCTGCAGGCCACCCCGAATCGGGCTTTCAGCGGTGACCACAGTGCTCGAGGAGGCCACCTCGGTCCAGTGCATACCCGGCGCGAGGCTGGTCCGGCCGGGAAAATCCGGATAGATGAAGAGCCAGGACGAGCCTGGGGTGAGCGCTGCGTCAGGCGCCGGCGGGTTGGCAAGCTGCTGAGGGGACAGCGTGCCAGGTGCCGTATGGACGACCGACGCGGGCGCGAGACCGCCGTTGCCGCCGGGGCAGGCGGTGGTGCCGGATACCAGGCAGATCCCAAAGCTCTCCTGCGACGGAGAGGCGACTTCGTCCAGGACCGTGGTGTCGTCGCGAGCCGGTCCCAGGGTCGCCCAATGGGCTGCCTCCCTGGCCGTGTTGGTCACCGCGGTCTTGTAATAGAACGCCCGGCCGAGATCAGCCACGCCGCCGAGGAGCAGCAGCAGGACTGGCGCGATCAGCATCGTCTCGACCAGCGCCTGCCCGCGACGACGCGTTGCAAGGACGATCCGGGCAAGCGAGATGGTCGGGGGCACGGGCGTCAGCCCAAGCGCCAGGAGGAAAAGACCGGCCGGCCCCGTAAAGCGGTGCCGGCCGGTTTCGATCTTGTGGTGCGGTCGCGAAACAGCTTGGACGTCCCCGTGTCCATAAGGTGCCTATTGTCCCCCCTCTTAGGATGCTTTTTAGCTGCTCCTGTAACTGTTACCTCTAGCCGGTAACGTCTCTTCTAACGACCGCTCTGGCTGGATCTTGTAGCTACTTTTTCGCGCAGGTGACCCGAGCCGCGTGGCTGACTGCCGCACCGTGGTTGGTGTGACCGTGAGCGGTGGCCGTGGCGTCGGACTTGGCTACAGCAGAGACGCAATCGCCGTGGGCGTCGTTGGCGTCGGCTGACGACTGGACCTCGGGGGTCTCCGAGGTGGTGACGTCCGGCTTCTCACTGGCCTCGGGCGACGGCGTCGCCTTGGGGGCGGTCGTCGACTTAGGGTTTGCGTGGGCCGCGCCTGTCGCGCTCTGGGCCAGGGCACCGGTGCCCGCCAGCGTGGCGAAGGCCGCTGCCACTATCGCTGCGGACCGCAGATTCTTTGAGATCGAAATCATGTTTGTGTCGTTCCTCCTACTCGTTTCAGCTGAGCCTTACTTGTGGTTCGGTGGGGTTGATGGATGGTCATTCTTGGGTCCCGCCGGCACCCCGCTGGGCGGCCCCGTCGGCACGCCGCTGGGGCGCCCAGTGGCGTTCCCATTCCCATGCCCGTGCCCGTTCCCAGAATCGGTCGCGCCGGTAGCCCCACTGGGGTGATCCTGGCCTGACTTACCGCGGGAGTGATCGGCCCGAGCGTCCTCTCCGTTCTGCTTGGCGACCTTGCTTACACATTCGCCAATCCCGTGAATTCCGTTCGTCAGCTGGTCCTTGCACTGTTCCACAGCGGCGGTGACGGTCTTGCCCCACACCGCGGGGTCGGAGCTGCCCGTCGCCGCGGCGGCGTAGGCAAGCGAGCCGCCGCCGACGGCCAGCACAGCCGCCGCCAACCCGGCCAGCATCTTTGGTGACGTAGCCAGGCGCAGCGACGAGAACCGGCGCGGCCTTGACGCGGCCATGAAGGCCAGGTGGTAGGCCGCCTGAGATGAGTGCGGGCTGGGCCCTTTGCCGGCGCCGCCCTGCTTGCGGACGGCGCTCCTCAGCTGGCGGTCGAGATCAAATCCGTTCTTGCTGTTCATGCCTGTAATTAGAGAGACGCGCGGCGGAGTCGAAGTATCCGTTTCTCAATCGCGGTAGTCGCCCAGTCTGGCCCGGAGAGTCTTGCGGGCGTCGGCCAGCCTGGTCGCCACTGTGCTCTCCGGGACACCCAGGATTGCTGCGATATCGCGGTTGGTGTAGCCGTGGAGATGGCGCAGCACGATCGCGGCCGCCTGTTTCGGCGGAAGCTGACGGACCTCCCGCAGGATGTCGGGGCTGATCACATGTTCCGTGGGATCCGGATCGTGAGGCCGACCCAGACGCCGGACCAGCTCGCCGACCTCCCGCAGCCGTTCCCTGCGGCGATGGGATATAGCGGTATTGATGGCGATTCGGTGCACCCACGCCTCAGCAGGCGCGGAGCCGTTCCAGCTCTTCCACTCTCTAAAAGCCTTGAGAAAGGCCTCCTGGGTGCAGTCTTCAGCGGCGGCCGGGTTGCCGGTCAGCGCCACCAGGGATCGAAAGATCCGCTGATAGGTCGCCTCGTAGAGGAGGTCGAAGTCGCGCTTCGAACCAGGTTCGTACTTCTGGCCAGGCATGGCCCGGCCAGTCTAGCTAGACCAGCCCGGCCCGACCGGTAGCCACGATCGCGGCGAGGAGAAGCAGCACGCCGTTGCCCACCAGCATCGCAGGCTCCGACCGGCGTATGTGAATCACCGCGGCGCCGAGCATCAGGACCGCAAGGCCCAACGCTCCCAGAGGGGTGAAGAACGTCAGGACCCCTAGCGCCCAGGGTGCAGAGACGCCCACGGCGCCAAGCACCTCGAGCGCGCCGATGCCCTTCACCTGGGCGGGGCTGAAGTCGTTGACCCACGCCAAACGTGCTGCCAGCTGATCCTTCGGTTGCAGCAGCTTCACCGTCCCCACCATGAGAAAAGTGGCTGTCAGCACGCCCTGGAGGATCCATAGGATGGTGTTCATATCGGCACCTCTCTCATATGTCGATACCCCAATAGTTGAGGTATCAAGTATCGATGCCTAGAATATCGCGGGCGCTTAAGCTATTCCCAGTGGTGTGGAGATGAGCAAGAGCGGGCGGCCGGCGGCAACCGAGGATGTCGTCGAGCGTATGGGCGAGCTGACCCGCCGCATGATGGGGCACATTGAGGTCCGTGTCGCTGAGCTGGAACTCACCCTGCCTCAGGCGATGTTGCTGCACAGCCTGGACCAGCCGATGCCGATGAGGGAGGTCGCGGGCCGCCTTCACTGCGACGCGTCGAATGTGACCGGAATCGTCGACAGGCTCGAGGTGCGCGGCCTTGTGGCCCGTCGTGGCCGGCCCGGTGATCGGCGCGTGAAGGAGTTGGCCCTTACCGCCTCCGGCGCCGAGACGCGCACCCGGGTGGAGGCGGTGCTAGACACGATGCCGGGCGTCTCGAATCTGTCCCCGACCGACCTTCGCGCCCTGCGCGACCTGCTGGATCGGGCGCTGGCATGAGCCAGTCGCTGCCGTTCTCCCCTATCGCCGCGCCGAAACAAGGCGGCCCAGGGACAAGTGGGCCCTGTGGGACTCGAACCCACGACTCTCTGCTTAAAAGGCAGAAGCTCTAACCAGCTGAGCTAAGGGCCCGCGGAACACGGTGTCTCCGGATTGGAATACACCATATAACCGGCCGGCCCCTGGGCTGCCTGCGCGGTCGCGCGCCGCAAAAGGAAAAGGGGCCGCCGAAGCGGCCCCTTCTGCATCGGCCCTGACCCGGGCTAATTAGTCGCCGGGAGTCTCGGCAGGCTCAGGCGACTCGGCCGCGTCGGGGGTATCAGCCGCTTCTGGTGAGTCGGCAGGCTCAGGCGACTCCGTGGCGTCGGGAGTCTCCTGGTCCTTGGCCTCGCTGGAGTCCTTGGGGCAGGAGTGGGCGGCCTTGCTCACGGCAGCCCCGTGGTTCTCTCCCTCGCCATTCTCCTTCGGCGCCTCGGCAGACTTGTCGCGAGCCACCTTGGAGACGCAGTCGCCGTGGGCATCAGCGTCAGGGCTGGAGGAGCCCAAGACGATCGGCGCCGCCGGCGAGCTCTCAGGCGACGAGCTGGGGGACGCCTCGGGCGACTCGGTTGGGGTCGCACTGGGGGACGCCGAGGCGGTATCCGATGGGGATGCCGAAGGCGAGGGTGAAGGCTTCTGAGCAGCCAGGGCTGCTGTACCGAGCAGGAACACCGTGGCCATTGCTGCCAGCAGGGCAGAACGGACTCGGCTGTTGTTGAAAACGCGCATCCAGGACCTCCGCTGATGTCGTGGTTATTGACGTCCCCGGCCAGAGGTTACCTAATGCGTACCTAATCACGCCAGTCCTAGTTCGCGGTCGTTACTGGATCCTCACCGATCCGCGAGCGCATCCGCGAAGCCGTCACGCAGGTGGGCTGGCGGCCCCCCGATGTGCCTCTGGAACGTCGCCGGCGGCGCACATCGGGCAGTCCTCGGGCGCCCAGGTCTCGAACGCCACCTCGAGGCAGGCGAAGTACGGATGAGCCACTTCCACCTGGCCTCCGCTGCGGTCGGCGAGGACTCCGACCCCCGCTATCACGCCTCCCAGCGCCTCCACCGCCGCGAACGTGTCCTCCAGCGAGCCGCCGGTGGTGACGATATCGTCCACCACCAGCACCTTCTGGCCGGGCGCGATCGTGAAGCCGCGGCGGAACACGCGCCCGCCGTCCGGATCCTTCTCGCAGAATATGCCGGGGAGGCTCAGCAGCCGGCCGACCTCGTAGGCCATGATCACGCCCCCGGTGGTGGGGCCGGCCACGATCTCGGCGCCGCTCTCACGGAACCGGCCGGCGATCATGCGGCACAGCGGCTCGGCGAACTCCGCCCGCTCCAGGATGCGGAACTTCTCCAGGTACTTGTTGCCGTGGCGCCCGCTGGTGTAGACGAAGTGGCCCTCCAGGAACGCTCCCGAGGCGCGGAAGATCTCCAGCGCCCGGGCCTGCCGGGCCTCGGGGTCGGCAACCACGGCGGCGTCGGCGGCCAGGTCGACGGTCACGCGCCGACCCCGTGCGGCGATCGGGCGCCCGATGCCGCCAGCTCTGCGATCGACGCCAGGCGCCGCCGCCGGAGGTGGCGCTCGATGCCCGTCAGCACGTGCCGGCCCGCGTCCGGCCGCAGGAAGTTGAGGGTGCCCACCTGGACCGCCGCGGCGCCGGCGAGGATGAACTCGACCGCGTCCTCCCCGGAGGTCACCCCACCGGAGGCGATCACCGGCACCGGAACCGCGCCCGCCACGGTGTAGACGGCGTGCAGGGCCAGCGGGCGGATCGCTGGGCCGGACAGGCCCCCGGTGACGTTGGCGAGCACCGGCCGGCCCGTCTCCAGGTCTAGGCTCATGCCGACGTAGGTGTTGACCGCAGACAGGGCGTCGGCGCCGGCGTCCACGATCGAGCGCGCGATCGAGACCATGTCGGTCACGTTCGGCGTCAGCTTGACGATCAGCGGCTTGGCGGTGGCGGCGCGCACCGCCGTCGTGACCTCGCCGGCCAGCTGGGCGTCGACACCGAACATGAGGCCGGCGGCGCCGACGTTGGGACAGGAGATGTTGAGCTCGATGCCGGCGACGTTGGGCGCGTCCTCGAGACGCCGGACGACGCCGACATAGTCGGCGACGCTGTCGCCAACGACGTTGACGATCACGGGCAGGTCCCAGGCGCCCCAGCGCGGCGCGTAGTCGCCCGCAACCACCGCGACACCGGGGTTCTGCAGCCCAATCGCGTTGAGCATCCCCGACGGCGCCTCCACGATCCGGGGTGGGTCGTTGCCTACCCGGGGCTCCATCGAGGTGCCTTTGCTGATGATGGCCCCGTACCCCGCGTGTCCCCCGATCGCCTCCATCTCGAAGCCAAACCCGAAGGTGCCGGACGCCGCCAGCAGCGGCGTTGCCAGCACCAGGTCGTCGCGCAGCCTGACGCTGAGATCCAGCTCGCCCGCCATCAGCCCGCCACCCTCGCCTCGGCGGCGAGGCGGTCCGGCGCGGTCCGATGGGTGACCAGCTCGCCCATCCCGGCCAGGCGGCTCCAGTCGACCGCGCGCCAGTCCATCACCGCGCCCTCGACACAGACCCGGGCGAAACCGCCGTCGGCGCTGGGCACCACACACCCCAGGCAGGTGCCCAGTGCGCACCCCATCGGCGCCTCCAGCGAGACCTCGCAGCGCGGGACGCGGGAGCTTCGCTCGTCGAGCTCGCGCAAGAGCCGGGCCAGCGCCGTCAGCATCGGCGTGGGACCGCAGGCGTGGATCACGCTGACAGCGTCGATCCACGAGCGGACGTCGCGCTTGAGCAGGTCGGTGACGAAGCCGGCGTGCCCCGCGGTGCCGTCGTCGGTGGCCAGCCAGCCGCCGGCAGCCCCGGGCAGCATCGACATCGGCAGCAGCTGGTGGGCGGTGTAGGCGCCGTTGACCCAGATCAATTTGAGGCCGCGCTGCTGAGCGGCGCGGGCGACCAGCGGGAAGGGCGCCACCCCGAGGCCGCCCGCGACCGCCATGACGGTGCCGGTGTCGGGGAAGCTGAAAGGGTGCCCCAGCGGGCCCAGAGCCTCGAACATCTGCCCCGCCTCGGCGGCGGCGAGGATGGCGGTGCCCCGGCCGACGACGTTGAAGAGGATGTCGTAGGTGCCGGCGGCGGCGTCGATGTCGCAGAAGCTGAAGGGACGGCGCAGCAAGGGGTCTGTACCGTCGGCGCACTGGAGGTGGACGAACTGTCCCGGCAGCCCCGCGCGGGCGATCCTCGGCGAGTGCAGGCGCAGTAGCCAGACCCCCGGCATCACCTCTTCGCGGAGACTGAGCACGCCCCGCTCCAGGATCGGCGCGGTGCCCAGGGCGCTCACAGCATCGCCTCCTCGGGCTCGGCCGCGGGGGCTGCGGGCGCCCCGATTACTGGCCCCCGGAGGTACTCGTCCACGGTCATCACCTCGAAGGCGCCGTCGAGGGCGAGCAGGTTGAGCGACTCCACCAGGGCCGCCGCTGTGTCGAGCGAGGTCAGGCAGGGGATCCGGCGCTCCACCGCCGCCCGCCGGATCTCGAAGCCGTCCCGGATCGCCAGCCGCGAGCCGTCGGCGTTGGCGCGGCCGGCGGTCACCTCATTGCTGATGGTGTTGATGACGAGGTCGACGACCCCGCTCTTGATCAGGTCGACCACGTGCGGCGAGCCGTCGGTGATCTTGCCTACCTCGGCCACGCTGATGCCCGCCTGGCGCAGCGCCACCGCGGTGCCGTGGGTGGCGTGGACGGTGAAGCCCATCTCCACCAGCCGGGCGATGATGGGCATGGCCTCGGCCTTGTCGCCGTCGGCGATGGTGCAGAGCGCGGCCCCCTTCCGAGGCAGGCGGTCGAGCGAGCCCAGGAAGGCCTTGAACATCGCCGGCGGCAGCTCGGTGTCGATGCCCATCACCTCGCCCGTCGACTTCATCTCGGGCCCCAGCTGGCTGTCGACCTCGAGCAGCTTGCTCATCGAGAAGACCGGAGCCTTGACCGCGAACACGGGGGTCTCCGGCCAGAGCCCGTCCTCGTAGCCCTGATCGCGCAGCGAGCGCCCCATCATCACCGCCATCGCCACCGGCACCATCGGCACCGACGTTACCTTGCTGAGGAAGGGCACCGTGCGGCTGGAGCGCGGGTTCACCTCGATCACGTAGATCCGGTTGCGATGGAGCACGTACTGGATGTTGAGCAGGCCGACGATCTTGAGCCGCAGCGCGATCCGCCGGGTGTAGTCGACCAGCTGCTCCACCTCCGCGGCGGTGAGGTGCTGCGGAGGGTAGACCGCGAATGAGTCCCCGGAGTGCACCCCCGCGCGCTCGACGTGCTCCATGATCCCCGGGATCAGGACCCTTTCGCCGTCGCAGATGGCGTCGACCTCGAACTCGCCGCCGACGAGGTACTTGTCGACCAGGATGGTCCCGCGGGCGAGCGCGTCTTTGGCGCCGTCGAGGTACCGCTCCAGGTCCTCGTGGGCGTGGACGATCTCCATCGCCCGCCCCCCCAGCACGTAGCTGGGGCGCACCAGCACCGGGTAGCCGACGCGGTCGGCGATGGCGCGGGCCTCCTCGACGGTGGTGGCGGTGGCGCCGGGAGGCTGGGGGATCCCGATCTCCCGGAGCGTCGCCTCGAAGCGCCGCCGGTCCTCGGCCAGGTCGATGGCGTCCACCGACGACCCTAGGATGGTCACGCCACGGCGAGCCAGCGGCTCGGCCAGGTTGATGGCGGTCTGGCCGCCGAACTGGACCACCACGCCGTGCGCCGACTCCGCTCGGACCACGTTCTCGGCGGACTCCTCGTCGAGGGGGTCGAAGTAGAGGCGGTCGCTGGTGTCGAAGTCGGTCGACACCGTCTCCGGGTTGGAGTTGAGCATGGCGCTGGTCCAGCCGCCTTCGCGCAGCGCCATCGCCGCCTGCACCGAGCAGTAGTCGAACTCGATCCCCTGCCCGATCCGGATCGGCCCCGAGCCCAGCACCACCACCGAGGGGTTCTCCGTTGTGGCGCGCTGCCCCCGCGGCGACTCGTCCTCGGCCTCGTAGGTGGAGTAGTAGTAGGGCGTGGCGGCGGCGAACTCCGCGGCGCAGGTGTCGACCAGCTTGTAGGCGACCCGGACGCCCGCCTCGAAGCCGGCCGCGCGGACGTCCTCCAGCGATTCGCCCGTGAGCGTCGCGATGGCGCGATCGGTGAGGCCGGCGGTCTTGGCGACTCGCAGCACGCCGGGCTCAAGCCCCTTGCCGAGGCGGCGTTCGATCTCGACCAGCCGGGCCAGCCGGCGCAGGAACCAGCGATCGATCGAGGTCAGTCGGTGGATCTCGTCGATCACGTCGTCGTCGTCGCCGTCGTCGCCGAGCCGCTGCCGCAGAGCGGCCAGCAAAGCGAAGAGCCGCCGGTCGTTCGGGATTGTGAGCAGCGTCTCGTCCACCGGCGCGCCGTCCAGCGCCGGCAGCTTCTGCTCCAGCGAGCGGATCGCCTTCATCAGCGCCGCCTCGAAGGTCCGCTCGATCGCCATCACCTCGCCGGTCGCCTTCATCTGGGTGCCGATGGTGCGGTCGGCGGTGGGGAACTTGTCGAAAGGCCAGCGCGGGATCTTGACGACGCAGTAGTCGAGAGCCGGTTCGAAGGCGGCCAGCGTCTGACCGGTGATCTGGTTGAGGATCTCATCCAGCCGCTTGCCGATGGCCACTTTTGCCGCCACCCTGGCGATCGGGTAGCCGGTGGCCTTCGACGCCAGCGCCGAGCTGCGGCTGACGCGCGGGTTGACCTCGATCACGTAGTACTGGAAGGAGTCCGGGTCGAGCGCGTACTGAACGTTGCAGCCGCCCTCGATGCCGAGCCCGCGGATGATCTTGAGCGCCGACGAGCGGAGCATCTGGTACTCCTTGTCGCTGAGCGTCTGCGACGGCGCCACCACGATCGAGTCGCCGGTGTGCACCCCCATGGGGTCGAGGTTCTCCATGTTGCAGACCGTGATGCAGGTGTCGGCCGAGTCGCGCATCACCTCGTACTCGATCTCCTTCCAGCCGACCAGGCTGCGCTCCAGCAGGACCTGGCTGATGGGGCTGGCGTCGAGGCCGCGCCGGACGCCCTCCTCGAACTCCGAAGCCTCGTGGATGAAGCCGCCGCCGGTGCCGCCGAGGGTATATGCCGGTCTAACCACCAGGGGCAGGCCGACCTCGGCCAGGAAGGCCCTGGCCTGGTCCATGTTCTCGACGGTGCGGCTTTCGGTGACCGGTTCGCCGATCGAGACCAGGAACTGCTTGAAGGCCTCGCGGTCCTCGGCCTTGCGGATCGTCTCCAGCGGGGTGCCCAGTAGGCGGACGTTGTATCGCTCCAGGATGCCGGCGTCGTGCAGGGCCACCGCCAGGTTGAGCCCAGTCTGTCCTCCCAGCGTCGGCAGCAGTCCATCCGGCTGCTCGCGGGCGATGATCCGCTCGATCACCTCGACCGTCAGCGGCTCGATGTAGGTCCGGTCGGCCACGCCGGGCTCGGTCATGATCGTCGCCGGGTTGCTGTTGACCAGGACGGTCTCGATGCCCTCTTCGCGAAGCGCCTTGCAGGCCTGGGTGCCGGCGTAGTCGAACTCTGCTGCCTGGCCGATGATGATCGGCCCCGAGCCCACCACCAGCACCTTCCTGGGACGCTCAGGCGCCGCCGCCGGTGGCGTTGAGACGACGGATGTGACCTGCCGCGGCGAGGCGCCGGCGACAGGCATGGTCAGCTGCAGCGGACCTCCGGCGTCGGCGGATGTCGCGATCATCTCGGCGAAATGGTCGAAGACGTACTGGTTGTCGTGCGGCCCCGGCGCCCCCTCGGGGTGGTACTGCACCGAGAGGATCGGCAGGCTCTCGTGGGACAGCCCTTCGACCGAGCCGTCATTCAGGTTGAGCTGCCGGACCGAGAATCCGGATCCCGGCGGCAGGCTGCCGGCCAGGACCTGGAACTCGTGGTTCTGAGATGTGATGTGGACCTCCCCCGTGTGCACGTCCTGGATCGGATGGTTGCCGCCGTGGTGCCCAAACGGCAGCCGCCCGGTCTCAGCGCCGGCGGCGCGGCCGATCAGCTGGTGGCCCAGGCAGATCCCCAGGATTGGCACCCGTCCGAAGAGCCCGCGCACCACCTCCACCTGGGGAGCCAGCAAGGCCGGGTCGCCGGGACCGTTGGCGAGGACCACACCGTCGGGGCCGATCGCCATGACATCGTCGACGCTGCTTGAGGGCGGCACCACCACCACCCGGGCGCCGCGGCTCCTCAGCGACCGGAGGATGTTGCGCTTGACGCCGTAGTCGATCACCACCACCGTCCGGTCCTTGAGATTGGGAGCGATCGCCCGCACATAAACCGGGGCCAGCTCCTCGGTCCACTCGTAGGGGCTGACGCAGGCTGCCTCGCCGACCAGGTCCTGCTCCTCTACCGGGACCACGCCACGGGCCCGACCCACCAGCTCATCAACCTCCGCCAGGCTTCCTGGGTCGCGCGGGTCGTAAGGCTTGCTCAGGGCGCCGATGACGCCGCGACGGGCGCCGGCGCTGCGCAGATGCCGGGTCAGGCTGCGGGTGTCCACCCCGGTCAGCCCTGGCACTCCTGACTCGACCAGCAGCTCGTCGAGCGAGCCCTCCATCCGCCAGTTGCTCTCATCCGCTGCCAGCTCGCGCACCACCAGCGCCCGGGCCCAGATGCGGTCCGACTCGGGATCGCCGGGGTTGGCGCCGTAGTTGCCGATCAGCGGGTAGGTCATCACGATCATCTGGCCGGCGTAGCTGGGATCGGTGAGGATCTCCTGGTAGCCGGTCATGCAGGTGTTGAAGACCACCTCGCCTTCGCCCGGACGGCGACCGGCGTCGCCGGTGACGGTGTCGGGAGCGGCGCCGAAGAGCCAGCCCGGGTATACGTGGCCGTCCTCGAGCACCAGCGCGCCCGGTTGCCGTGGAAGCGTCATCCGGTGACTCCGGCGAACCAATCGCCGTGGACCATCTGGCCGCGGGCGATGGTCAGCAACACGCGACCGCGCATGTCGCGGCCGTCGAGGGGCGTGTTCTTGCCCTTCGAAAGCAGCCGCGAGGCGTCGAGGCGGAGAAGTCCCTTGGTCTCGAAGAGGACCAGGTCGGCCGGCTGACCGACGCGAAGGCCGGGGACGGCCTGGTCGAGGCCGGGGGAGAGACAGCGCCAGGGGCCCACCGTCAACGCCTCCACCAGCCTCTCCAGCGTCAGCGCGCCCGAATCGACCAGGTCGAGGCAGAGGCTGAGAGCAGTCTCCAGCCCGCTGAAGCCAAAGCTGGCGTCCTCGAACTTGCCCTTCTTGCTGGCGGCGTCGTGAGGAGCGTGGTCGGTGGCGACTGCGTCGATCAACCCCGACGACAGCGCCGCCACCAGGTCGGCGCGGTCGTGGTCGGATCGCAACGGGGGATTGACCTTGGCCATAGGATCGGCGCGCTCGCCGTCCCAGACCAACTTCTCCGAGAGCGCCAGGTGGTGCGGCGTGACCTCGGCGGTCACCCGAAGGCCTTCCGCCTTGGCCTCCTCCAGCAGGGCCAGCGAGGCGGAGCAGCTGAGGTGCTGCAGGTGGAGCCGGCTGCCGCTGCGACGGGCGGCCTCGATCGCCCTCCTGACAGCGATAACCTCCGCCTCGCAGGGCCACGGAGCCAGGCCGGCGGTGGCGGCGACGGTATCACTGACCTGGCCGTCGGGACAGGTGGCCTCGTCCTGGGCGTGGACCAGGATGGCGCGGTCCAGGGCGGCCGCCCGCCGGCCGGCCTCCACCGCCACGTCGAGGTCGTAGGCGTTGCGGCCGTCGTCGCTGAAGGCCACCGCGCCGGCCTCGGCGAGCGCCTCCATATCGGTCAGCTGCGCGCCCCGGAGGCCGCGGGTCACAGCCGCCACGGAGTTGATCTTGACCCCCTCCCCAGCCGCGCTCGACAGCACCTTGCGCAAAAGCTCGGGGGTGTCCACGGCGGGGCTGGTGTTGGCCATCGCCACCACCGACGTGAATCCGCCGGCGGCGGCCGCGGCGGCGCCGGTCGCGATCGTCTCCTTCTTGGTCTGCCCGGGCTCGCGCAGGTGGGCGTGCAGGTCCAGGAAGCCCGGAGCCACGTACATCCCGGTGGCCTCGATGACGACCTTGCGCTTCTTGGTGTGGTGGGGGTCGTGGACCGCGCCGAGCTCGGTGCGCCGGCTGCCCCAGTGGAGGATGTTGACCTCGGTGATGACACCGTCATCGATGACGATGTCCACCTCCCGGCGGGGCTGTCCAGGCTCCAGCCGGGTCGCGCCGCGAATCACCAGGCTGGTGATGTCACTCATCGCGGGTCACGTACACGGCGTCGATGCCGTCGATCTCTTGCAGCAGCACCCGCACCCGGTCGGACAGCTGCGTGGGGATGTTCTTGCCCACGTAGTCGGCCCGAATGGGCAGCTCGCGATGGCCACGATCCACCATCACCGCCAGCTGCACCCCGGCGGGGCGGCCCAGCTCGGTGAGCGCGTCGAGAGCGGCGCGCGCGGTGCGGCCGTGGTAGATGACGTCGTCGACGAGCACCACCAGCCGGCCGTCGATGGCAGCGGCGCCGGTGGAGACGGGGGCGGACCGGTCCGTGTCGCGGTCGTCGCGGTGGTGCTCGACATCCAGCTCCAGGACCTCGGCGTGAGACGCGCCGAGGCTGTTGATGAGCGCGGCGAGGCGGCGCGCCAGCGGCACCCCACGGGTTGGGATTCCCGCCAGCACCAGGTCGCATCCCTCGCCGTTGCGCTCAACGATCTCGTGAGCGATGCGCTTTGTGGCTCTGCCCATATCCTCGCCGTCGACGACCAGGGTCTCGCGGTGCCCGCCGGTGGCGGCGGCCGGCTGGCTCACGGCTTGCCCGACCCCAGCAGCATGCTCAGCAGCGCCATCCGGATGTAGAGGCCGTTCTGCGCCTGGCGGAAGTACGCCGCGCGGGGGTCGCGGTCGACCTCGGGGCTGATCTCGCCAACCCGGGGCAGTGGGTGCATCAGCACCGCGTCGGGCCGCATCAGGGCCATCGTCCTGACGTCCATTACGTAGATCCCGCTGACCCGGCGGTACTCCGCCAGGCGGCTGCCGAACCGCTCCTTCTGGATCCGTGTCTGGTACACGACGTCGACCTCGGGCAGCACCGATTCCAGGTCCTCGGTCTCGGTGTAGGCGACGCCTCGCTCTTCGAGGTGGGCCTTGATGTCGCGGCCCATGGCCACCGCCGGCGGCGCCACGAAGACCAGCTCGACGCCGTCGTATTTGGACAGCAGGTAGCTCAGCGACCTCACCGTCCGGCCGTTGGCCAGGTCGCCGACCATGGCGATGCGGAGGCCGTCGACGCGGCCCAGCTCCTTGTTGATGGTGTAGAGATCGAGCAGGGCCTGGGTAGGATGCTGGCCCGGTCCGTCACCGGCGTTGATCACGGGCACCGGGCTGACCGCCGCGGCGCGCTTCGAGGCGCCCACGTCGAAGTGCCGCAGCACGATGACGTCACAGTAGGCGGAGACGATCTTGACCGTGTCCTCCAGCGTCTCACCCTTGGCGACCGAGCTGAACTCGCCGGCCGACTCGGTCCCCAGCGCCTCACCGCCCAGCCGCAGCATGGCGGCCTCGAAGCTGAGGCGGGTGCGGGTGCTGGGCTCGTAGAAGAGGCTGGCCATGATCCGGCCCTTGAGCTCGTCGCTGCCGCCGGACGCCGCCACCAGCTCCATTGCCGAGGCGACGCTGAAGACGTGGTCGAGGAGGGGCCGGTCGAACTGCTGGCTCTCGACGACGTGCCGCAACTCGGTGCGGTGCCGCGCAGCGGTGGGCATAAAAAAATCTCCTTTCCGGCCTCGCAGGACCGGTTTAAAGGTGCTTGCCGCAAATAATACCGCCCCGGCCGTAACTATTGCCCGCTGGATGGCTTGAGGTGATGCGGAGGCCGGGTCCCGCCGGCTTCCATCTCCCCCACGAGAAGTGGCGTGGGGTCGAGTGCCGGGCCGGTTCCCTCACCAGGGGACCGGCTCCAGGCAGATTCTCGGCAGCGGACCTTAAAGGCCGTCAAGGCCGCCCGCCGGCGCTGTGGAACAATCGGCGCATGCCGGCCACCGCCATCCTCGGGGACATCCACGGCGATTACGACCGCATGATCGAGCTGGTCGGCAGCCTCGAACCGGAGGTGCACCTGGTCGTCGTGGGCGACTACTTCGATCGCTGGAGCGGCGCGGTCGAGGTCATCGAGTGGCTGATGGCGCGCCCCAACACGACCGCGCTGCTGGGTAACCACGACGCGCTGATCCTGGGCGTGGTCGAAGAGACCCGCCGCGGCCAGGAGGGCCGCAACACCGAGAACTGGCTCTGGAACGGGGGCAAGACCGCGGACCTGGCGAGCTTGATGAGGGCCCCCGACGCCATCGACTGGCTGCGCCAGCGGCCCGCGATGGCGATGGTCGGGGAAACGCTGGTGCAGCACTGCGACTCGCCTGTCTATCTCAACTACGGCGCCGACGTCGAGTCGGTCAACGACGCAGTCCGGCGCCGCCTCCTCAGCGGCGACGCGGAGGTGCTGTTCACGGTCTTTGCGGACCTCTGCCGGCGGCGCCAGTTCTACAGCCGCGACAGCCTCACCGCATACCTTGATGCCTTCAAGGCCAGGCGCCTGGTTCACGGCCATACCCCGCACACCCAGCCCCAGGCGATCTCGATGTTCGGCGGCTCGATCGTCAACGTCGACGGCGCTCTGTCGCGCGGCTTCGGCCCCGAGCCTCGAGGCTTCGTCCACTGGCTCGATGACGACGCCAAAGAGGCGGCCTCCAACCGCCGCTGAAATCTAGCCAGTCGGTGGGGGGCCGCCTATACTTGCGGCCACCTCTAATGTCCACCAGTCAGACCCGCCGGCGCACCCGCAGCCGGCTCCGAACCGCCGCCGCACTGGCAGTGCCGCCGCTCAGCGTCCTTCTCTTCGTCGCCACGCCGGCGGCGCCGACGGCTGCCAGCGCCGCCACACCTGGGACCGAGAGGCCGACCGCGACGAGCACCGACACGCCAACACCCGCCTGCGACCCCAACGTCGTCCCCGACTGCCCGGCGGCGAGCCCCAGCATCATCGTTATCAGCCCGGTCCCGCTGCAATCGCCGTCACCGGAGGCCACCCCGAGCTACCTGATGGGCATACCCTCGCCCAGCGTCGATCCGGGGATCAACAACGGGGGCACGCCGATCCCGCTTGGCGGCGGTTTCAACGCCTTCCCCAGCCCGGTCAGCGGCGGCCCCATCTCGGCTGTCTCCGACAGCAGCGGTCCCGGCGGGCCGCCCCTGCCGCTGCTCTTGATGGGCATGCTGGTGCTGGTCGGAGTCGCGGCCTCGATTCTCTTCGCCCTGGCGCCGCCTGGGCTGAGGTTCCCGGAACCTGGTGGTCGCCCGCCTCTCGTCCGCAGCGCCCGCGCCACCGAAAGCCCAGAGCTGATGGTGATGCACCCCCGCCCGCCGCGACCGCGCTCCCGGCGTCCCGGGCGAAACCCCTAGCAGCTCAGCCGGTCAGGGCTTTGGGATCCGCCCCTTGACCAGGTCGTAGCCGGGCTCCCTGCCGAGCTCGATCACCTTGACGCCCTTGTAGCCCTTGATCTTCTTGAGGTTGAGATCGATCGACTCGCGCACGTTTTTGGGCGCGTGCACGGAGTCGAACGCGATCACGTAGCAGGGGCCTTCCACCAGTGGCGAGACCGCCGTGCCGTGCATCACCTCGTGGCGGCTAACCGACGGCAGCCGCCGAGCCAGCGCCCGGCCCAGCATCAGCAGCTCCTGGCCCTCCGGCACGATGGCGCGAATGTCGTCCATCTGGAAGTGAAAAGCGGCGTACTGCACTGCGCGTCTAGCCGGCGGAACCCGCCGCCGCCCCCTGCCGCACCTGGGCCAGGAAGTCCTTGATCAGAGCCGTGACCTCGTCGGGGTGATCCACGTTGGACTGGTGGCCGGCGCCCTCGATCCGCACGAACCGCGCCCCCGGGATCAGCGACGCCAGCAGCTCGCCCTTCTCGATCTCGATCGGGACATCCTCGGTGCCGTGTGCCACCAGCGTCGGCAGGCTGATCTCACCCACCCGGCCCCGAATGTCATCGCGCTCGTCCACGCCCTGGCTGGCGCGGGGCGAACCTTCGGGATCGTTTTCACGCAGCCGGGCGATCCAGGCGTCGACCTCATCGGCGTGGCTGTCGATGAAGTCGTCAGGGAAGAAGCTGCGGGGGAGCGCCGATGTGAGCGCCTCGAACTGGCCGGCTCGCCAGATCTGGCGCATGGCCGCGTACATCTCCGCCTTCTCCGGGTCTTCGGGACCGGCCTGCGTGTCGATGAGGATCAGGTCGCGCAGGACCTCGGGGTGCTTGAGCGCCATGCGCATCCCGATGAATCCGCCCATCGACAGACCCGCGTAGTGGGTCGGCGCGATCCCCAGCGCCTGGATCAGGCCGTAGACATCCTCCATCTGGTTCCACATGTCGTAGCCGGCCTGGTCCTCGGTGGTGGTGGTGTGGTACTGGCCGCGGAGGTCGACCGCGATGACGTCGTAGTCCGACGCCAGCACGTCCATCTGCGGGCGCCAGTGCTCGGCGCCGAAGAGCAGGCCGGGGACCAGCAGCAGCGGCTCGCCCGAACCCTTGCGCTCGTAGTACATCTCGATGCCGTTGGTGGAGACGGTTGGCATTAACTCCTCCTCAAACCAGGGGGTATCAGATTACCGGCTCGCGCGATTCCACCGCTGGTGGGCATGAGGCGGCATAAGATCGAGCCATGAGCGCGGGACGGATCCTGATCATCGTCGGCGGCGTCATCCTCGTCATTGGCGTGCTGGTGCAGGCGGGGCTGCCGCTGGGCAGACTGCCGGGAGACTTCCGGATCAGCCGCGGCAATTTCACGCTCTACTCCCCGCTGGCAACCGGGCTCCTGATCAGCGTCGCGCTGACCATCATTCTCAACCTGCTTCTGCGCCGCTGAGCCGCAACCCGCGACGCCAACGTCGCAGGCGTTTACCGATCCTGAACAGCTCCTTAACCGGCACCGGCGTAGCGTGATGTCTGCGCCAGTTCCAGCGGGCTGGCGCATACAAGGCGCCGGCTCCATCGAGCTGGCGCTTTGTCTTTCCCGAGGCGCCCGGCTAGAGCTCCACGCCGAGGTTCAGGTGCCGGACGACGGCCCGGCCGGAGAGGACCTGGACCTGCGACACCGCGCCCGGGAGAAAGCGCAGCCGGGCCATACCCGGCTTGCCGCCGATGAGCGCCAGGACAACCGCCTGCAGCGTCTCCTCGGGCGCGACCATGACCAGGTCGCCGTCGCCGGCCTCGAGTATGCGGCGCAGCTCAGCGAGGTCGTCCGTGGCCACGCGCTCTGCCCCCTCGCCGGCGCCGGCGGAGTCGAGCAGGCGCTGCAGGTCATCAGCTGGGGTCTCGCTGTTCACCAGCCAGAGGCTGCGATCAGTCGGTGGAGGGTTGTACGGCGGCAAGGCGGACACGGGGCCAAACCTTATCGTTCCCGCCGGACCGGCGTCGGGCAGTCGCGAGCGGACGCGGCGTCAGGCGGTCGCGAGCGGACGCGGCGTCAGGCGGTCGCGACCGAACCCGGCGTCAGGCGGTCGCGACCGGCTCCAGCCGATGCCGCTGCACCGAAGGCCAGAGCAGGTTCAGGGCCAGCTGGGGATCCTGGCCGAAGTGGAGGTGGATGTTGGTCGCCAGCACGCCGGGGGCGGTGTAGCCCTCATGACCGACTCGATACCCCGACGGATCGAACAGCTCGTAGGCGTAGGTCACCCCGCCGTTGCCGTTGCTGACCTTGCTCCAGTGCAGCTCGTGGCCCCGCAGGCTTTGCCCGCGAGCGGCCAGGATGCAGTCGTCGAGGGTGCGCATCTCGCGATAGCCCATCTGCCTGACCCCGGTCTCCGGCCGCACCCTGAGCGGCAGCAGCCCCGCCATCTCGAGCTCGCCGCCATCAGGTCCGACCACGGCCCGGGCCAGGTACATCAGCCCGCCACACTCGGCATAGATGGACATTCCGTCGTTGTGCGCCTGCCGGACCGATTCCCGCATCCCGGCGTTGCCTGACAGCTCCTCGGCGTAGCGGTCGGAGCTGGCCCCGGCGATGTACAGCCCGTGGACGTTGGGCAGGTGGCTGTCGTGCAGCAGGCTGAAGGGAACGATCTCGGCGCCAGCTTCGCTGAGGATCTCCAGGTTCTCCGGATAGTACAGATTGAAGGCTTCGTCGTAGGCGACTCCCAGCCGGACCCCGGTGTCGGCGTCAGAGAGCACCGGCGTCGATACCCGGGGGATCATCCGCACCGGCCTGGCCTTTTCCGCGATCCGTTGCAGCAGGTCGAGGTCGAGGTGGCGCTCGATCGCGGCAACCAGCCGGTCCATGCTGTCGCCGGCAGCGCCCTCGGTGCCGGTCGCCGCCCCCTCGTCGGCCAGCGACAGCGCGCCCAACGCCGGGATGGCGCCGAGCACGGGGATCTTGGCCTGCTGCCAGACGGCCTCCTCCACCCAGCGGGCGTGGTTGTCGTCGGCGACCCGGTTGAGGATCACCCCGGCGATGCCGACGCGCGGGTCCATCGACTTGAAGCCCAGCGCAAGCGCCGCCGCGCTCTGGACGGTGCTGGCGACATCGAGGACCAGCACCACCGGCGCCTCGATCAGCTTGCTCAGCTCTGCGGTGCTGCCCTCGGTGCCGGCGCCCCACGAGTCGTAGAGGCCGAGCATGCCCTCGACGATCGCCAGGTCGGCGTCGACGCAGCCGCGGTGGAAGCTGCGCAGCATGGCGTCACGTCCCAGGATCCAGGGATCGAGGTTGCGGCAAGGGCTGCCGGCGGCCTTCGCCAGTAGCGCCGCGTCCTCGTGGTCGGGACCGACTTTGAAGGGCGTGACCCTGACTCCGCGACGCCGGTAAGCCGCCAGCAGCCCGGCGGTCAGAGTGGTTTTACCGGTGCTGCTGCCGGCGCCCGCCAGCACCAGCCTGGGGGTGTGGACCTCGTCGAAGCCAGACGTCACCGGTGGTTCTCCCTGGAAGACGGCGGGGCTTGGTGGTGTGACGTCGGCGGCGAGCGCCCCTGGCCAACCTAACAGAGCCGGTTAGGGATGTCTAGGCGAGGTTTGTGAAGCTCAGGAGGCTGCGGCCCGGACATCCTCCAGCTCCAGCCGTACCGCAGCGTCGCCGTCCCAGCGACTCACCTCGGGGCTGAAGAGGACATCGAGGCGCCGCCCCTGTTGGGCCAGGCGGCGGTAGTCGTCGATATACGCGCCGCGACGCCAGGCGACCGACTCGATGACGCGGTCGGCCCCCTCCAGCCAGAGCTTGAGGTGCTCTCGATCGGCGCCAAACGCGTTGGCGGCCTTGAGCACCAGGCCGCGCCCGCAGAACCGTGGCGGGCGGTTCCCCTGGCCGAAGGGTTCCAGCTGGGCCAGGTCATCGACAGCCTCGGTGCTGAGCTCGTCAAAGCCGACCTCGGCGTCGATAGGCATCAGCCGGCTCCAGCCGCCCGGTGGCTGGAGGCTCGCGGCATAGCCCTGCAGCCCCTCGATCAGGGCCGGCAGGTCCTGGTTGGCGCAGGCGAAACCGGCAGCCGCCTGGTGGCCGCCGAACCGGCTGAGCACTGGTGAGCAGCTGGCCAGGGCGTCGACAACATTGAACCCGTCGACGGAGCGGGCGGAGCCACGGCTCTCCGACTGACCCTGGTTGAGGACGAAGGCGGGCATGTTGTGGAGATCGACCAGCCGCCCCGCGATCAGGCCGACCAGGCCCAGCGACCAGCGCGGGTCGGCCAGCACGATCGCCGAGTCGGGCACGCCCTCGACCTCGAGGCGTTCGTCGGCTTCGGCCAGCGCGGTGTCGGTGGCCTCGCGGCGGGCCAGGTTGTGCCTCTCGAGGTGTTCCGCCAGCGGCCGGGCAACCTCCATGTCGTCGGCCACCAACAGGTCGAGGGCGAGGCGGGCGTCGTCCATCCGCCCGGCGGCGTTGATCCGGGGCGCCAGCTGGAAGGCGATGGCGGTCGAGTTCAGGGGCCGCTTCAGCATGCCCGACTCGACCAGCGCCCGGATCCCTGGCAGCGGCTGCTCCTCCATCGCCTGCAGCCCGCGGCGGACCAGGGTGCGGTTCTCGTCTACCAGCGCCACCACGTCGGCGACGGCGCCGATGGCGACCAGCTGGGTGAGCTGCTCCAGCGCGACGCCGTCGAGGCCCCCGACGCCGGTCTCGGCCAGGCCCTGGATCAGCTTGAAGGCGACGCCGGCGCCGGAGAGCTCCTTGAAGGGGTAGCCGTCGCCGGGTTGGTGGGGGTTGAGCAGAGCGTCGGGGCGGGCGATCTCGGCCGCGGGCAGGTGGTGGTCGGTGATGATCAGCCGCTGGCCCGCCGGTCTGCGCTCCACGACCTCGACGGAGTTGGTGCCGCAATCACAGCTGATCACCAGGACGGCCCCCTGCCGGTGGAGGTCCTCCAGCCCCTCGGGGCTGAGCCCGTATCCGTCGTTGACGCGGTGGGGGATGTAGGTGACGACCTCTGCGCCGGCGGCGGTGAGACCGCGCTGGAGCAGCGCGGTGGCGGTGACGCCGTCGGCGTCGTAGTCGCCGAAGATGGCGATGCGCTGGCCCTGGCGGATGGCTGCCGCCACCAATTCCACCGCCGGGGAGAGCGACTTCATCAAGTTGGGATCGTGGAGGGGAGCGTTTTCAGCGCTGAGGAAGGCGTCGACATCGACGATCGCCTCGCGGCGCGACCAGAGCACCCGCCGCAGCAGCGGCGAGGCCGCCGGCTCGAACGCCGCTGGCGGCGCGTCAGACGCCAGCTGCCACTGGCGAGGGATCCGTCGCGGTCGTCCGGGCGCCGGCCTCTGGGGGGTCACCCCGGCGGTCAACGCAGGCGGTTACGCGAGAAGGGCGACCGGGGGCGGATTCGGCGGTCCGGCGGGCAGTCGTTGCGGAGCCCGTGGCGGTGGAGGGTGCGCCTTACCGGGCGAAGCCCTGGGGGCCTCAGCCGGTAGAGCCGGGGTGCGCTCTGGTCGCCGGCGGATTGGGCGTCGGGCGATTCCTCAGGGGTTTCGGGGCTCTCGGGGCTGACCGGCTCCGGCGACGCGGCGGCGTCGGACGGCTGTCGGCCGTCACCTTTCGGATCGGAGGCGCCTCGGTCGTTGACCGCTGGGATCTCTTCTGCGATGTCTTCTTGGTCGTCCAATCCAGCCGTTCTCTCCTGGCTCAATTCTCTACCTCGGTGCCGTCGATGTCTACGCGGGAACCGGGTCGGAGGCGGTGATCAGGTTGCGCAAGACCATCGGCAGGATGCCGCCGTGCCGGACGTACTCCACCTCGGTGGCGTTGTCCACCCGCAAAAGCGCATCGAAGCGGGTCATCTCGCCACCGCCGCGCTGAGCTTCGACCTTGAGGACCTGTCGTGGGCTAAGGCCATCGGCGATGCCCTTGATGGTGTATTTCTCGGTTCCGTCGAGGCCCAACGTCTCGCGGCTTTCGGCGGGCATGAACTCCAGCGGCAGGATGCCCATCTGGACCAGGTTGCTGCGATGGATGCGCTCGAAGGTCTCGGCGATTACCGCCCGCACGCCGAGCAGGTTCGGCCCCTTGGCGGCCCAGTCTCGCGAGCTGCCGGCGCCGTACTCCTTGCCCGCCAAGACGATCAGCGGGACCTTTTCGTTGGCGTACAGCTCGGCGGCGTCGAAAATCGTCATCTCGGCGTCGTTGGGGAGGTGACGGGTCCAGAAGCCTTCGTGGTTTGGCACCAGCAGGTTCTTGAGCCGGATGTTGCCGAAGGTGCCGCGGATCATCACCTCGTGGTTGCCGCGGCGGGCACCGTAGCTGTTGAAGTCCGACCAGCCGACGCCGTGCTCGACCAGGTACCGCCCCGCCGGGCTGTCGATCGGGATCGACCCGGCTGGCGAGATGTGGTCGGTGGTGACGGAGCCTCCGACCATGACCAGGACGCGGGCCCCGACTATGTCCCCCATCTGCTCGGGCTCGGACTGGAGGTTCTCGAAGTACGGCGGCTCCCGCACGTATGTCGACTTGGGGTCCCAGTGGTAGGTGGGACCGGTGGGCGACTCCATCTCCTTCCAGTGGTCGTCGCCGGCGAAGACGCGGGCGTACTCCTTCTGGAACATGTCGACGCTGACGCACTCCTCGACGACCTGGGCCACCTCTTCCGGCGCCGGCCACAGGTCCGAGAGCATCACCGGATTGCCGTCGGAGTCGAACCCGACCGGCTCGGTGGTGAGGTCGGTGTCGACGCTGCCGGCCAGGGCGTAGGCCACCACCAGGGGCGGCGAACCGAGGTAGCTGGAACGCACCAGGGGGTGGATCCGGCCCTCGAAGTTACGGTTCCCGGAGAGCACCGCGCACACGTTCATGCCGTGAGCTTTGACGGCGGCCTCGACCTCGTCGGTGGCCAGCGGTCCGCTGTTGCCGATGCAGGTGGTGCAGCCGTAGCCGACCACGAAGAAACCGAGCTTTTCCAGGTAGGGCAGCAGGCCGGAGTTGGTCAGGTAGTCGGTGACCACCCTCGACCCCGGCGCGAGGCTGGTCTTGACGTAGGGCGGCACCACCATCCCCTTCTCCACCGCCTTCTTGGCCAGCAGCCCGGCGGCGACCATCACCGAGGGGTTGGAGGTGTTGGTGCAGCTGGTGATGGCCGCGATCACGACCGCCCCCTCGTGGAGCTCGGCGTGGCGGCCGTTGACACGGGCGCCGCGGGTGGCGTGGAGCTCGTCGACGGCTCCGCCCTCGGAATCCAGCCGGCCGAGGTCGGTGTCGCGGGTCTTCAGGGGCACCGCCGACGCCAGGTAGAAGCTCTGCCGCACCGAGTCCAGCGGCACCCGGTCCTGGGGTCGCTTGGGGCCGGCCAGGCACGGCTCGATGCTGGCGAGGTCCAGCTCCAGCATCTCGCTGAACTCGGGGATGGGCGTGTCGTCGGTGCGGAAGATGCCCTGCTCGCGGGTATAGCGCTCCACCATGGCGATGAGCTCGGGCTCGCGCCCGGTCGATTCCAGGTAGCGCAGGGTCTGGGCGTCGACCGGGAACAGCGCCGCGGTGGCGCCGTACTCCGGGCACATGTTGGACATCGTGGCGCGATCGGCGACCGAGAGGCTGCTCAGTCCGGTGCCGCAGAACTCGACGAACTTGTTGACCACGCCATGCTCGCGCAGCATCTGCGTCAGCGTCAGCACCAGGTCGGTGGCGGTGGCGCCGACGGGCAGGGCACCGTGGAAGCGGACGCCCAGCACCACTGGGCGAGGCAGGAAGATCGGCTGGCCCAACAGCGCCGCCTCCGCCTCGATGCCGCCGACGCCCCAGCCCAGCACGCCCAAGCCGTTGACCATGGTGGTGTGGGAGTCGGTGCCCACCAGGGTGTCGGGGATGGCGATGCCGCCGCCATCCTCCTGGCGGACCTGGACCACGCGCGATAGGCGCTCCAGGTTGACCTGGTGGCAGATGCCCATCCCCGGCGGGACGACGCTGAAGCTCTTGAAAGCCTGCTGCGCCCACCGCAAGAGGGCGTAGCGCTCGAAGTTGCGCTCGTACTCGCGCACGATATTGGCGTTGTAGGAGTCGATCGAGCCGAAGGCGTCGACCTGCACCGAGTGGTCGATGACCAGGTCGGCGGGGGCCAGCGGGTCGATCCGCTGGGGGTCGCGGCCGGCGCGCTCCATGGCGGCGCGCATCGCCGCCAGGTCGACCACCGCGGGCACGCCGGTGAAGTCCTGGAGGAGCACCCGGGACGGCGTGTAGGGAACCTCCGCTTCGGGTGGCGGCGCGGCCGGCCAGTTGGCCAGCGCCTTGAGGCTGACGTCGGTGGCGCGATCGTGCTCGAAGTCGCGAAGCACACCCTCGAGCAGGATCTTGACCGTGAAGGGCAGCTTGTCGATTTCGCCGATACCCTCGTCGCCGATCTTGCCGAGACGGTAGAAATCGAGATCGGTGCCCTCGAGGCGGGTTCGGCTTCCGAGCAAGGTCATGTCCTCCGTGGCTTTCGGCGCGCGCTCAAGTTTAGTGTTCGCCGGGCCGGTCGGCCGGAGATCGGCCGTCTACTGCCAGGCGCGGTCGACAACGGCCACGGCGGCGGGGTTGCCGGCGAACAGCGAGTCCGCCGCGGCGCGATCGGTGATGCCGGCCTCGACCAGGCTGGAGGGCAGGCCCAGGTCCCTTACCAGGCGCCGGAGGGCGTCGGCGGCACGGCCGGACTCCACCCCCAGGCTCTCCGCCACGCACGCCTCCTGGGTCATCTTCGACGGTCTTTCGAGCTCGACCACCGCCGGCAGCAGGATCGCCGACGTGAAGCCGTGGGGGATCCCGAACCGGGGGCCCAGCTGCCGGCCCATCTGATGGCTCAGACCCCACTCGATGTGGTACGAGCCGGTGTGGGCCATCCAGGCCGCCTCCAGGCAAAGCCGTCGCGGCTCCTCGTCACCGGTCAGCGAGAGCTTCAGCTTCCTGGAGAAGACCTCCAGCGCCGCCGACGCCAGCGCATCCAGGTAGGGGATGGCATTGCGCGCCATGATCGTCTCGGTGGCGTGGTCGATGGCGCGCATACCGGTGGCCGCCCAAAGCCAGTCGGGAGTCTCGGCGGTGAGCTGCGGGTCGAGGAAGATTGCGTTCGCCGTCAGGCTCTTGTCGCGCCCGCCCAGCTTGACCAGTGTGGCGTCGTCGGTTTGGCCGAAACTGCACGCGAACTCCGCCCCCGACAGGGTCGTGGCCAGGTCGACGATGGGGAGCCGTTTGTCCCGCGCGCCGGTGGCGGCGAGGCTGTACTTGACCGCCTTGGCGCAGTCCACCGCGCTGCCGCCGCCGAACGCCACCAGGCCATCGGCGCCCGCGGCCTTGAACGCGGCGATGGTCGCGTCGACGGTGGTGGTTGGGGTGTGGGCTGCCACCTCACCGAAAACCGATGCGACCCGACCGCCCGCCGCTTCCCGGACCCGAGTCAGCAGGCCCCCGCGCGACAGCGTCCGTCCGGTGACCAGGAGAGCGCGCTCGACTCCGAGTCGTTGCAACTCGTCGGCCAGACCCAGGTAGACGCCCGGGCCCAGGTAGAGCCGCTCGATTGGGAGCGGCTCGTAAACGGTGGTTTGGCTCAGAGGTTGCCCCGACGCGCCTGCTCGCGCTCGATCGCCTGGAACAGGGCCTTGAAGTTGCCCTCCCCGAAGCCACGGCTGCCGCGCCGCTGGATCACCTCGAAGAAGAGCGTCGGCCGATCCTCAACCGGCTCGGTGAAGATCTGCAAGAGGTAACCCTCGTCGTCTCGATCCACCATAATGTTGAGCCGCTCGATCTCCTTGACGTCCTCGCGGATCTCCCCCACCCGCTCCCAGAGGTCGGCATAGTACTCGGCCGGCACAGTCAGGAAGCGCAGCCCGCGCCGCCTGAGCTCGTCCACTGTGGCGCAGATGTCGCCCGTGATCATGGCGATGTGCTGCACCCCGGGGGCGCGGTTGAACTCCAGGTACTCCTCGATCTGCGACTTCTTCTTACCGGGTGCCGGCTCGTTGATGGGGAACTTGATCTTGCCCGAGCCGTCCTGCATCACCTTTGACATCAGGGCCGAGTACTCGGTGGTGATGGCCTCGTCGGTGAAATGCTGCATCAGCTCGAAGCCCATCACCTTCTGCCACCAGTCCACCCACTCGTTCATCTTGCCCAGCTCGACGTTGCCGACGACATGGTCGATTGCCGCCAGCCCGACTCCGGCGCTCTTGGCCGGGGCCCCGGGGACGGCCTCGAAACCGGGCCAGTAGGCGCCGTGGTAGTCCTTGCGCTCGACAAATCCCAGCAGCACCTCGCCGTAGAGCTGGACGCTGGCGCTGCCCGCCCGGCCGCTGGAGTCCTCGCCGAAGGTCGGCTCCTCGACCGGGGTGGCGCCGCGCGAGACCGCCTCGGTGAAGGCGGCGCGGACGTCAGGCACCCGCAGGCTGACCCGCCGCACGCCGTCGCCGTGCTGATGGGCGAACCTCGTGATGGCGTCCTCGGGACCCATCCCGCTGGTCAGCAGGAACGTCATCTGGCCCTGCCGGAGGACGTAGCTGGCAAAACCACGCATGCCGGTTTCGGGACCGGCGTAAGCGACCAGGTCGAAGCCCATCGCGGTCTGGTAGAAGTGCGCCGCCTGCTTGGCGTTGCCGACCCAGAAAGCGATGTGATCGATGGCCTCGATCGGCATGTGGTCGACCCGGGCCTCGTAGCGCGGGGCGGTCTGCGTCATTTGGCGGCCTCCTTAGCTCTCATGGTAGACCCTCCACCTCCGCGGTCAAGCCGACAAAAAGAAGGAGGGCGGAGCCTTCATCTGGCTCCGCCCTCCGGCTAGAGTTCGCGGCGCCCGTCAGGGCGCCGCGTATCAGGCGTCGGTCTCTTCGACCTCCCCGCCGAGGCGGCGAAGTGACTCGTAGGCGACGACACAGATCATCGCCATGAGAAGCGCCGCTGCGAAGGTTGCGACCTCGGACTGCGGGCCTCCGAAGACGGAGTTGATCGGCAGCGTCGGACCACCGATGCCCGCCTTGGGCAGGGTTATCGCAGCCGCGAGGACCTGCTGGGCAGGAATGGTCACGTTGGCCACCACGGTGTTGGACGGCTTCGAGCCCTCCTCAGTCGTGGTAACCACGGCGGCGTTGGTCACCTGGGTTGTGGTACCGAGTGGGAAGTCGTTGGAGAGTTGGATCTTGAACGTCAACAGCTTCTGTGTGCCGTCGCCGTTGACTGACCCAAGGTTCCAGGTGATGGTGTGCGTCGCCGCGTCGTAGGTGCAGCTCGTACCACCGGTGCAGGAGCCGGCCACGTAGGCGCTGTGCGCAACAGGCACCACGTCGGTGACCGTCACGTTGCTGGCGGCTCCGACGCCGTTGTTGGTGTACGTCAGCTGGTACTCAAGGATGTCCAGAGGGTGCGCCGTGATCGGGCCCGCGGCGAAGCCTCCGCCGTTCTGCGTGGTATCGGGCACGCTCAGGTCCTCCTCCGCCTTGACCAGCGAAGAGTCCGGCGCGACGTAGTGCTTGATCGCAGGTCCGGACCCACCAGGCCCTGCCTGGCTGCCGTCCGGGCTTGTAGTCCGCGTCAGCTCCACGCCTCCGATGTCGAGATCGGCTGTGGCGTTGGCCGTGTACGTCGCTACGACGTCGCTGTTGATCGTCAGCGTGCAGGTGGCGGTGTTGCCACCGTTACTGAGGACCGGGTTGGCACATGTGGTGCTCATCGTGGTCGGCGTCGGGGTGACGCTTGCAGTCACCGAGTCGAAGACCACTGGGCTCGCCCCCGAGGGGATCGCGTTCACGGTGATCGTGAAAACGTGCTCGTGGGTGACCACGTTGGTTGCGCTGGGCGGACCGATTGTGATCGAGGCATCGACCCACGTCTTGACCGCGCTCACGCTGTCACCCGGAAGGCCGTCCCCAGTGGACCTGGTCATGGACACTCCAAGGACGCTCAGCGTGGTGCTGGCCTTGACCGTGGTCTGACCCGCCTTGGTTGAAGTGATTGACACCGAGCAGCTGCCACCCGTTGTGGTGCAGGTGCTGACGCCGCCGACAAAGGCCGCATTGGCGCCGCCGGTGTTTGTCAGCGAGAAGGTGACATGAGTCCCGTTCGGCGCCGTGACGTAGCCGGAGCCGTTGTTCACATTCACCGTCGCCGTGAACGTGTGCGGTGTCCCCACGGCGTTGGTAGCGGTGAGAGGCGCAATGGAGATGTTGGCATCGACGGCCTGGATGGGCTCTTCACTGCATCCGCTACGCGAACCGACGTTGTAGTTATCGCCGGCATACGTGGCGACCCACCAATAGGTGCCCGTGGTCGTGATATGGGCATCGCTCAGCGATATCGTGCCGGTACTGGCACTCACGACTCCGGTGGCCGGCGGGGTAAGAAGGCCCCCGGCCGTGTACGTGCCAGGGGAGACGACTTTTTCGAATATGGGATCGGCGTTGCAGTTGAACGTCGCGCTCGGGCCGTAAAGGTCAAAGGTGACCTGGCCGGGGACGAAAGCACTGTTTGATGCCGGCACGAAGACCTGGGTGCTGGACGTGTCACCAACGGTCGCGGTGAGCGACCGGACGTCGACACTCTGGGACAGCACACTGGTATGGGTCGTCGTGGGATTCTTGGCGACCGTGAAGCACTCCGTGCTTGGCTTGTCGAGGTCCGAGCTGGCCGCGAAGTTGGCGCTGTTGGGGGCGTAGGTCGCCTGCCAGCAGTAGGTGCCGCTCGCCAGCGTGTTCGGCGTGGTGGTGCCACTGACCCCCACCGGGGTGGTGGCCGAGCCGGTGTTGTCAAGAAGTACCGGCGATCCGATCGCAGTGCACGTGGTCTGTCCCGGGACACAGAGCTTGAAGGTCACGTAACCGGTGGGTGGTCCGCCGGTCCCCGAGTTGAGGGTGACGGTCGCGCTGTCGGTCGCGTGTACACCGGGTAGCTGCGAACCAGAGGCGGTGTTCGGGCTCGACGTCGTCACCGTCGTGGTTTGACCAACGACCCTGAAGCACTCGTTGTCGAAATTGGTCGGGACTGCGCCACTGTAGTTGGTCTGGCTGCCACCTGTGTATACCGCCCGCCAGCAGTAGACGCCGACAGCGGTCGGGGCCGTCGGGGGCGTTGGCGGCGAGTTGTAGGTGGCGGTGGGCGGAGCTGATAAGGCGTTAGAAGAGGTCTGGGTCACCGGGGAACCGACGAGAGCACCGGCGCCGGCCGGGCAGCCGCCGCTGGCATCGGCCATCGGACCGCACAAAGAGAACTGGACGGTGCCGGTCGGGGCGCCTGCCCCGGTGGTACCGGTGACGGTCGCCACATCACTCACCGCGGTGCCTGGTGCTACGACGTTGGTGGGGTTGGTGCTCGATGCAGTGGCGATCGACGACGGCTGGCAGAAGGGCGGACTGATCGACTCACTGAGGTCCTTCATCTGGGCGCTCGTGGACTGCGATGACCTGGAGTCCATATAGACCGAGCCGAACGAATGGCAGTTGAAGGCGCCGGAGGTATCGAAGAGAAGCTTGGTGATATTGATGCCGCCTTCGCCAAATTTGCCATCGGCGCTGTTGGCAGCCATCCAGTCACTCCCGAGGGTCCCGGCGCTGATGCTGGCGAAGGCGCTGCCGTTCCATTTCGCGATGTCAATTGCTTTGGCGGCGCCGCCGTTGGTGAAGGTCAGGGTTATGACCAGATCGCCCGTCTGACGGTTTGGCGGGCAGTGGAAGCCGGGGGTAACCGGAGGTGGGGTCTTGCTGAATACGAAGTCGACGAAAGAATCCCCGTTACCGGATAGACGCGTGTAGCGGAAGAAGCCGTACTGCTGGTTGCCGAAGGTATGGATCGCAACCTCACCGCTCGTCAGCTCGTCCTTAGCCTCGCTGGTCTCGTTGGTCGTACAAGTGAAGCTTGCGTCCCCGTACTTGACTCCGCCGGCAAAGTCGAGTTCGCCCGTCCCCGATACCAATGGGAAGATGGCCAGCGGCTGATATGGGAAGGCGGCCATACCCCAGTCGACGGCAGGCGGTGCCTCCTGGGTGATATTGCCGTCCATCTCAAATCCCGGTGCCGGACCGAACAGGCAGGGCTGCGTGCCGACAGGGGTGGTGGCCGAACAGTCCTGGGAGAGGGTCGCGTGGGCGACGATGGGCGCACTTATACCTAGGAGGTTGATTGACACGATCGCGACGAGGGCCGCGATCCGGTTGTGCACCAGGGCGCGGAGCCGGATTCTGGGCGCGGAAAAGGTAGTCGTTATCCGACTCCTGTTCGTCATGTATGTCCCTCCTCGCGACGGTCCCCACAGTCCGAAGCGTTGATTAGTGACGGGCTCTCCCGCCTATTACGTCGTCCCTAGCAAACCCGGTAGCCGACTGGTCACGACGTTGCCACAGCAATGTCGCTATGTATACGTATTAGTAACAGTTTGGAGCGCCCAAATCTTCAATTCGATTTTGGCCGCTTGGCGGTGGGGCGCTCCCCTCTTCGAGGATTCGTCCCAAGTGTGTAACGGAGTCGCCGGATGATACCTGCCGGGTTTTCGGATGCGCAACTTGCGCAAGGCCGTTTTTGAGTTCAGAAGGGCCCTACACAAAGCTGTGCCGGCTGCGTCCCAGGCTTGTCACCTGGAGCAACCGGCACGGCTTCTCGAGCCTCTCGGATCAGAGAACGGGAGATCGGAATTGGGAATCGGGAGGTGGGCGCCGGCACGTGACCACCGGCGCCCCCCGATAAGTTCGGCCTTATGCCTCCGCTGCGGCGCCGTTGCGCCGGGCGTCGAGCACGCAGCCAATCACGGCCAGAAGGCCGATCAGGGCGAAGACCAGCAGGATCGCGAAGGCGGCGCCGCTCAGCGGCGAGCTGCCCTGCGGGCCTGCGCCGGTCAAGGGAAGGCCAACAGCGGCTGGGGCGACCCCACTGGCCGGCGCTACGCCGCCGCCGGGATTTGAGCCGTTGTTTGAGCCGTTGTTTGTGCCGTTGGAGGTGCCTTCAGTACCGCCGCCGGGCGGGCTTGGAACCACCACCGGAGCGACAGGACTGACGACCACCGTCTCGTTGGCGGCCTCGCAGCTGTCGCTGGCAGGACTGTTGTTGGCGTCCCCGGAGTAGGCGGCAACGAACCGGTAGGTTCCGGTGGCGAGGGGCAGGAAGTTGCCGCTGCCGTAGTTGCCGTTGCCGTTGACCGGCACCGTCGATGTGAAGGTCGGCGTGCCGCCGCAGGTCGCGCCAGGGCCATAGGCCTTGAAGGTCATCGTGCCGGTGGGGCTGACGCCACCACTCAGGGCAGCGGTGTCGCTGATGTTGCTGCCCAGGGTCACTGCCGCCGATGCGGTGGTGACCACGGTTGGGTTGCCACAGGCGTTGAAGGTGATCGGGGCGACCAGGTCCTTCATCTCGTCGGTCTCGCCTTCAGAAGCATGCGAGTCCATCCAGACCTTGCTGAACTGGGTGCAGGAGATGGCTCCCAGGCCTTCGACCTGGGTCAGGTTCACAGCCGCCTCGCCATAGGTCGCCTTGTTGCCAGTGTCGTCGTAGCCGCTCTCCCAGCCGACGCCTTCCGATCCGATCGGCAGGTCGACGAAAGAGCACTGCAGCGCCGGGTTCACCTGGGTGTAGTCGCAGGTCCACTTCTCGAGGGCAATGGTCCTGGTCGCACCGCCGCCCGTGAACCCGAACTCGAAGCTCAGGTCGCCGGTCTGACGCTTGGGAAGCGAGTTGCAACCCTGGTTGGTCGTGAGGTTGTGGGTGGCCTGGCTGAAGTTGAACTCGAAGAAACCGTCGCCGCTGCCGCTGACGCGAGAGAAGTCGACGTACATGTACTGCTGCCCGCTAACGGTGCGAAGGGCAATGTCACCAGTGATGATGTCGACCTTGGGAGCGCTCTTGTGCTGATCGCAGGTCCAGGTCGACTGGTTGTTGCGGAACGAACCCTGGACGAAACCGTCGTCCTGCTGGGAGCTGTACAGGTCGGTGAAGTGGGTCACAGACATCACTGACGATGCCGTGCTCCAATCAATGCCGTTGCTGCTGTCGACCGTGCGATTGCCGTCGATCTCGAAGCCGCCGTCAGCGGCGGGACCGAACAGGCATGGGGCGTGGGTGGTGGCCGAGCAGGGGCTCATGGTCGCGGCGAGAGCGCGGCCACCTGTGAGCCCGAGCGCGGCAAAGAGCGCCAATGCGGCGCCTATCGAAAGGGCGATGAGCCGGTATCGATACCGGCTGAGGTCGGGATTCAAAGTCTTCGTCACGTGTGTCCTTGCCTCCTCTGGGTTGTCCGTGCGGCTCCTGCGCCGCCGGAATTAGTCCTTATGAGAGATGAATCAAGCCGGCGATATACCGGTCGCAGGGGTGTAACGGAAGCGTGGGGGGAGACCTGCGCCGAAACTTGCACAGAAGTCACAGTTGCGCGTCGGGGGCGTCCCGACGGTATGCCAGGTCTGGCGGGCTAGATCAGGCTTGGCGGGCTACGGCAGCGTCGAGCGGCTTCAGCCGGGCGAGATTTGGGTGCCTCTCGCGGCGCGGCAGCGACGGATCGTAGGCGTCCGACCGATCGATCCGGTCCGGCCCGCGGTCCACCACGGGGATCGGGTTCCCGTACTCCGTGGATCGCTCCCTGGGGACGCGCCCCGCGCCCTTGATGGCGCTGATGATCTCGTCGACCTCGAGGTTGCTGCCGTGGTCGGCGCCAGAGCTGCGCGAGATGGTCTCCTCCATCAGCGTCCCCCCAAAGTCGTTGGCGCCCCACCGCAACGACTCGGCGACGCCCTCGGGACCGATCTTGACCCAGCTGGTCTGGATGTTTGGGATGTCCTTGCCGAAGTAGAGCCGGGCCAGCGCCGTCAGCTTCAGCGACTCCTCCAGCGGCACCGGCGCGATCGGGTACCGCTTGGAGAGCGGGTTGTGCTCGTTCTGGAAGGGCAGCAGCACGAATTCCGTGATGCCGCCGGTCTCGCGCTGCAGATCGCGGATCACCTGCATGTGGCGGATCCGGTGCTCCCAGTTCTCGATATGCCCATACATCAGGGTGCTGGTGGTCTTGAAGCCGACCTCGTGGGCGGTGCGGACGACGTCGATCCACGCCTGCGTGTCCAGCTTGTTGGGGCAGATGACCTGGCGCACCTCCTCGACCAGCACCTCGGCGGCGGTGCCCGGCAGGGTGCCGAGACCCGCAACCTTGAGGTCCTGGAGCACCGATCGCACCGGTTTGTGCTCCAGGCTGGCCAGCCAGCGGATCTCCTCGGGCGAGAGCGCGTGCAGGTGCAGCTCGGGCCAGCGCGCCTTGATGTCTTCGAACAGCTCGATGAAGAAGCGGAGGTCGAGGTCGGGCATCAGGCCCGACTGCATGCAGATCTCGGTGGCGCCCCGCCGGACCGCGTCCTCGATCTTGACGAAGATCGCGTGGCGGTCGTGCCAGTAGGCGCCGTCGTCGCTCGGATTGCGGCGGAAGCCACAGAAGAGGCAGCTGCCGACGCAGGAGTTGGTGACGTTGACGTTGCGATTTACGACGTAGGTGACGACGTCGCCGACCAGCTCCTGTCGCAGGCTGTCGGCGGCGGCACGCAGGTCAGCGGCGGTCTCGGCGTAGAGCGGGAGGCGTTCCATGGGCCGGTAGCCGCGCGCGCTCACGGCGGATGCCAGCGACTCGACCGCGGGCCAGCGGTGCCGGGGCGAGACGGAGTCGCCGTTGACCGAGATTCCGCCAAGGTCCCGAGCGCCCTCGTCGAGGAGGTCGGTCCAGTCGGCGGTGGCGGTTGGAGCGCCCGCCAGCAAGTTCGGTGGAACCTGGACCTTGACCTCGGGAGGGAGGATGCAGCGGGCGTCGCGCACCGCCTCGGCCATGGTCGCGGCGTCGGGCGCCGGCTGGCTCGCCATCGGGGTGCCCGGCTTGGGCTGGAAGTCCTGGACGATCACCTCTTCGATGTGGCCGTAGCGCCGCTGCACGCCGGCGATGGCCTCCAGCGCGGCGCGCCGGTCGCCGGCCGACTCGCCGATGCCCACCAGGATCCCGGTGGTGAATGGGATCCCCAAGTCGCCGGCGTCGGCGATGTGGCGGAGCCTGGCCGCCGGAGCCTTGTGGTAGGCGCCGCTGTGGGCCTTGAGGTCCTCGCGGAGGTTCTCCAGCATCAGGCCCATCGACACGTTCCAGGGCTTGAGCCGCTCCAGCGATCGGCGGCTCAGCACCCCCAGGTTCGAGTGCGGTAGCAGTCCGCGGCGCATGGCCGCGCGGCAGACCTCGATGGCGAGGTCGATGAAGGCGTCTTCGGCGGCGTCGTCCTCAAGGGTCCCCGCCGGCGGAACTCGGTCGGGGAACCGCGCGGCGAGGGCCTTGGCCACGTCGGGAAGGTCCCAGGGACGCTCGCCTGCCATCACCAGGACCTCGCGGCAGTGGCGGGACTCGCCCAGGTCTAGAAGGCGCTCGACCTCGGCCGGCGAGATCAGGCCGCCTTCGTCGCTGCGGTACTCGCAGTATCCGCACCGGGCCAGGCAGCGATAGGTGAGGTCGACGGTCACCGAGCGGCTGAAGGTGACGAGGCGGTCGGTGTCCCAGCGTGGCATCGGCGGCGCCGCGGACGCCGATGGGTCGAGGCCAAGCACCGGCAACTCCTCCACGCGCTGATTCTAGTTGGCGCCCACGGCCACCCCGATGGGGTCAGTCTGCCGAACTGTCCTCCTCGCCGGCCGGCGTCGCCACGCTGTTGGCTCGCACCCGAGCGGACCACCATCCAGCCAGCAGCGCCACCGCGCCTGCCGCCGCCGTCACCGCTGCCACACCTTCTCCGACCCCCGTCGACGTAGTTGGCGTTGGGGCCGCCAAAGGCTGGGCGGCGGTGGTGTTCGCCGGGCATACCGCCTGGCCGACTGGCCCGCTGGGGCGCTGCACCGTGCCAAAGGCCAGCTCCTGAACTGGCATGTTCTGCGGCGCCGACGGCGGTGCCACCGGGGTAGTTGGTGCTTGAGGGGTTATGAAGTGGCCCGCCCCGTCGGTTGTGATGCACTCGCCCAGGACGCGGGGATCAGCCCGATTTGTCGCCGGAAGCCCGGCGATGTTGAAGCTCTTGGGGCCGCCGGCGAAGTTGAACGCCGAGGTGAGGTCGCCTACCGTCTGGCGCCGCCACTGACTCAGGCCTGGGGTGCCCTGCAATGGCGTCCCCAAGCCCGGGCTCCGGTTGGGGACCGGCACCTTGAACACCGTCTCGAGGAAACGAAGCGTCGAGGTGTGGTCGAAAGTGTCGGAGCAAACCAGCGGCGCGCCGTCCGGGGTCGGATTCCGGCTGAACGGCGAGACCACCAGCATCGGGACGCGGAAACCGAGGCCGATCGGGTCGAGGTATTGGCCGTTGCCCGACTCGGCGTAGGCCGGCAGGCTTGACGCCGGAGGCCGCGGGATGAACTCGCCGGCGGTCGCGGGATGCGGCGCCGGTGGCGGAACGTGGTCGAAGAAACCGCCGTTCTCGTCGTACGTGATCAGCATCGCGGACTTCGACCATTGAGGGCTCGCCGTAAACGCGCTCACAGCCATCCGCACGACGTCCTCGCCCCATTCGATCGGGGCCGGTGGATGCTCGGAGTCGGTCACGAAGTTGGCGAAGATCCAGGACACCTGGGGCAGCGTGCCCATCTGGCAATCGGTCAGGAAATTGGCGAACGTGGGCAGGAACGCGTTGTCGTACAGCGGCTGCCCCGCCCCCGACGGGAAACCGTGACTCTTGAAGTACGCCAGCGGGTTCTCCTCGGCGTTGGTGGTGGGGTCGCTGTACACCTTCCAGCTGATGCCGGCCGCCTGGAGCAGCTCGGGATATGTCTTCCAGCCGCCCGAGGCGCCCAGCGCCCCATAGTAGTTCTGTCGACTTGATACCTGGGTGTCCAGGAACTGGACGCCGCCGTCCCAGGCGTCGGGGTCCATGGTGCCGGTCATGGTGTACAGACGGTTGATGTCCGTGCCGCCGATGACCGAGCAGAAATAACCGTCGCAGATCGTGAAGTTGTCGGCTAGCGCGTAGTAGAACTCGAGGTCGCCGCGGTCGAAGTAGGCCATCGTCAAGGGCCCGTCGGTGCTGCTGTAGCCGGACGGGACGATGGCCGGGTTCACGTGCCCGTCCACCCAGCGGTCCAGGGCGCCGCCGTTGTAGACGTAGTGCTGGGTCTTCCATTGGTGGTCGATATCGGCGCTGCACATCCCCTGGCGTGGCGATATCGGTAGCGGCGCCGGGTTGGTGTCGAGATGGAAGGGCTCGAGCGGGTCCGGCCAACCGCCGGCCTGCGCCTGGGTGAAGCCCTGCCGGAAGATATTCAGCGCCCCGGGGCCGCGATCGTCGAAGCCGCGCACGCCTTTGTAGCGACCGAAATAGTGGTCGAAAGAGCGGTTCTCCTGGATCAGGATCACCACGTGCTCGATATCGCCGATCGCGCCGCAGGCCGGTGGGGCTGCGAGCGCCTCGAGAAGCGACGCTGGAAGGACCCCAGCCATCGTTCCCGCTGTCCCCGCGGCTCCCACCTTGAGCACCTCCCGGCGGGTGGGCCTCAGTGGCATCCGCGAATCGTAACCATGTTTGGGTTAACGGCGCCGGTCTAGTCCAAGTGCGACCGCTCGACCGCTCGGGGCTAGGCCACCGTCTCCTTGAGAGCGCTCATGACCCGATCCCACGAATCGTTGGACGCAGCCTCCCATTCCGGAGTGCGGAAGAAGCAGTGGGGGGCGCCATCGTAGACCTTGAGCTCGGCGACACGGCCGGCGGCCTGAAGCCGCTCTTCCATCTGGCTGACATCGGTCAGCGGGATGCTCTCGTCACCGCCGCCGTACGACCCCACCACCCGGGCCTGGATCTTCGACGCCTCCTCCAGCGGCGAATATGGCTTGGCACCGTCCGGCCCGGTCCAGGCCGTGAGGTGGCCGTAGAACGGGATCAGCAGCTTGACCTCTGGATGACGGGCGGCGAAAAGGTAGGCGACCCGGCCGCCCCAGCAAAACCCGGTGACCGCCAGGTTGCCGACCAGGCCCTCTCCCTTGAGATGCTCGAGCGTGGTCTCGAGATCGCCGATGGCGACGTCGTCGGCGACGGCGCCGATTCGCGCCCCGGCGGCCTCGTGGGTCTGTTCGGGCAGCTTTCCCTGCCGGGCGAAGAGGTCCGGGCACGCCGCCAGGTAGCCGGCGCCGGCGTACTGGTCGGCGAGGTCGTAGTAGTAGCTCTCGGGGTCGAAGTAGTCCTGGACTATGAGCACGGTTGGGTACGGCGGCGACCCCTCAGGACGGCTCACATGGACCTGGAAACCGGCTCCATCGGCCGCCGTCAACTCGATGTTCTCGCCGGCCCGGGTCTGCTTGCCCGGCCAGTAGTTCACGTTCGGATTGCACATGCTCACATCCTCCAGCTGCCGACCGAGGGGTCGAGATCAGCTCAGGGTAGAGGATTGGGCCGGACCCAGTGGCGGATGTAGTCGCCCTCGGCGCCGGGCGCTCCCAGAAGTGCCGGGTAGGCGTGGACCAGGTGGATGGCGTGCTCCCGATGGCAGAGATCGAGCATGAACGCCTCGGCCCCGGCGCGGGCGCTCTCTTCGCTCGCCGCGCGCGAGAGGACCGCGCGGGCCACCTCCCGGACCGAGATCGTCCCGAATCGCAGAGCCGTCAATACCGTGGCAGCGGCGCCGGGCTCGGGTCGGCCGCCCAGGCCCGAGGTCAACTCTTTAAGCGCAGCGCGCGCGGTGGCGGGCGTCGATCCCGGCGGCGCCGGCTGATCATCCGGCTCCGCCAGCTCGCCGCGCCAATCTCCCACCGAATCCGGTGCGTCGTTCGCTGCCATCAGGCTGCCCTCGAGCGCCGGCTGCGGCTCGGGGTCGACGTTGAGACGAGCAAGCCATGCGGCGCTGAACTCGTCGAAGTTCGCCGGCGGCCGCCCCTCAGCATCGAGCATCAGCTGCGGGCTGACCAGCAGCTGATCGTCAAACGTCTGCGAGACCACACCCGTCATCTGCAGGCCGCGGGTGGCGCGGGCGTCGCGGCGGCGGGCGTAGGGCGTGTGATCGCGGTTGAAGTAGACGCCCCAGCTGCCTGCCTCCTCGGCGACATGATTCAGCTCGCGGGCTGCGTCGCCGCGGCGAACGACCAGCCGGCTGCCGCGGGCTTCGAGCCCCTCGGCAAGGTCCAGCAGCGCCGCCGCTAGGAACGCCAGCCGCCACGGCTCAATCGCTCGGGGGTGGGCCGGGGATCCGATGATCGCGTCGTCGAGCACGAACACCGGCAGCACCGGGTCGCCGGAACGCAGCGCCGCATCGAACGCGGTGTCGTCGTCGAGGCGAAGGTCGCGCCGGAACCAGTGGATTACCGAATCAGGCATCGGGAGATCATCACCGCCCCGCCCGACTTACGCGGGTCAGTGGCGGAAGTGCCTCCTGCCGGTGTAGACCATGGCCAGTCCTCGATCGTCCGCCACTTCGAGCACCTCGGCGTCTTTGACGCTGCCGCCGGGCTGGATGATCGCGGTGATGCCGGCGTCGGCCGCGGCCTCCACCCCATCGGTCATGGGGAAGAAGGCGTCCGACGCGAGCACGCTGCCGGCGGCACGCGCGCCCGCTCGCTGGGCTGCCAGCTGCACCGATTCGACGCGGCTCATCTGGCCGGCGCCGACCCCGACCGCAGCCCCGTCCTGAGCCAGCACGATGGCGTTGGACTTGACGTGCTTGACGACGCTCCATGCCAGCAGCATCTGCTCCCACTCGGCCTCGGTCGGCTGGCGCCGGCCCACACTGCGCATCCCGGAGCGCTCCTCGATACCGGCGTCCGGGCTCTGCACCAGGAAGCCCCCGGACACGACCTTCACCACCGGCGACGGCGGTGCCGCCGCCACTTTCAGGACGCGGAGCTTCTTCTTGGTCGCGAACAGCTCCAGGGCGCCCGGGCTGAAACCGGGGGCAGCTACGGCCTCCACAAAGATGGTGCTGATCCTCCGAGCCGTCTCCTCGTCGCAGTCCTGGTTGAGTGCGACGATGCCTCCGAAGGCAGAGGTTGTGTCGCACTCGTACGCCAGCTGGTAGGCGTCGGCGATGCTGCCGGCGGTGGCGGCCCCGCAGGGGTTGGTGTGCTTGATGATCGCGGCCCCCGGCCGTGGGAGGTCCTGGACCAGTTCCCAGGCGGCGTCCAGGTCGACGATGTTGTTGTAGGAGAGCTCGATGCCCTGGAGCTGCTCTGCCGAAGCCATCCCCAGGCCGCCGGCGCCGACACGATAGAGAGCCGCGGCCTGGTGGGGGTTCTCGCCGTAGCGCAGCTCCTGGGCCCGGGTGCCGGCGATCGCGTACTGCCTTGGCCAGCCCTCCGCGGGCTCGAGATCACGCGTGTACGCCGCGATGTCGCTGTCGTAGGCGGCGGTGTGCGCATACGCCGTGGCGGCCAGCTGGCGCCGCACCGAAATCGGCACCGCTCCCTGGCGGAGACCGTCAAGAACGCGGCCATAGTCGTCGGGGCTGACGACCACCAGCACTGACTCGTGGTTCTTGGCCGCCGCCCGGATCATGGTCGGCCCGCCGATGTCGATGTTCTCGATCGCGTCGGCGACGGACACGCCCGGCCTCGCCACCGTTGCCGCGAAGGGATAAAGGTTGACCGCGACCAGGTCGATCGGTTCCAGTCCCTGCTCCGCCAGCTGCTCCATGTGGGCGGGGATAGCGCGGTTCGCGAGGATGCCGGCGTGGACCCCGGGGTGGAGCGTCTTGACCCGCCCGTCCATGATCTCCGGGAAGCCCGTCAGGTCGCTGACGCTGTGGACGGCGACGCCGGCGCTGTCGAGGGCCTTCCGCGTTCCCCCGGTGGAGTAGATCTCGAATCCGAGCTCGACCAGGCCGCGGGCGAAATCGGTCAGCCCGGTCTTGTCGTAGACGGAGAGGATCGCCTTCATCGAACCAGGCTGCCTTCGATGTAGGCCTTGATCGACTGCGGCAGCAGCCGGTGCTCCACGGCGTGGACTCGATCGGCCAGCGTCTCGAGCGTGTCGCCGGGCAGGATCTCAACCTCCTCCTGGGCCAGGATCCGGCCGGCGTCGACGGTGCCCGGCTCGATCAGGTGCACGGTCACGCCGGTCTTCTCGGCCCCCGCGTCGAGGGCTTCCTGGATGGCGTCCATGCCGCCCCCGAACTCCGGCAGCAGAGATGGGTGCACGTTGAGGATGCGGCCCTCGAACGCTGCCACGAAGGCCTCGTCGAGGACGCGGTCGTAGCCGGCGGTGACTACCAGCTCCACGCCGGCGTCCTTGAGCGCCGCCGCCATCGCGGCATCGCGGGCGGGCAAGTCGCCGTATTCGCCCAGCGTGAAGGCGCGCACGTTGGGGACGCCGCCGTCGCGCGCCGCCTGCAGCGCCGGACAGGTCGGCTTGTTGCTGGCTACGAAAACGACCTCGCCGGGGATGTCGCCGCGGGCGCAGGCCCGAAGGATCGCCGCCAGGTTGGTGCCCCGCCCGGAAACCAGCACGCCGAGGCGGGTCAAACCAGCTGAACCCGCTCCGGACCGTCGGCCGGCACCACCGATCCGATCGCCACCGCCCCGGTGCCGTCGAGCGCGCGTGTGAGCTCTGAGACATCGGCCGGCCGCACCACCAGGACCATTCCGATGCCCATGTTGAAGGTGCGCCACATCTCGTCGGCTAGGACTCCCTTGGACTCGATCAGTCTGAAGATCGGAGGGACCGTCCAGGAGCCCTGGTGGATTTCGGCGCCGAGATCGTCCGGAAGCGCCCGGGGAACGTTCTCCAGGAGGCCTCCGCCGGTGATGTGCGCCACACCGCTGAGGTCCACCGCGCCCCGCGCCAATCGCAGCTCCGCCAGGTAGGAGCGATGCGGCTCCAGCAGCTCGTCGGCGAGCGGGCGGCCCAGCTCGGGCACCACCTCCAGGTAGCTCTCCTCTCGGAACAGGTGGCGCACCAGCGAGAAGCCGTTGGTGTGCAGGCCGCTGCTGGGTAGGCCGACCAGGATATCCCCGGCCTGGGCCTGGGTGGCCTCGATCAGTCGTGCCTTGTCGACTATCCCCACGATGAACCCGGCGATGTCGTAGTCGCCCAGCGCGTAGACACCAGGCATCTCGGCCGTCTCTCCGCCAACGAGGGCGCAGCCGGCTTCGCGGCAGGCCCCGGCGGCGCCTTCGATGATCTCGGCGAGCAGCTCAGGCCGGAGCTTGCCGGTGGCGAAGTAGTCGAGGAAGAAGAGCGGGTCGGCGCCGGCCGTGGCGATGTCGTTGACGCAGTGGTTGACCAGGTCAATCCCGATTCCGCGATGCCGGTGGACGGCGATCGCCACCTTGACCTTGGTGCCCACAGAGTCGGTGCTGGAGACCAGCACCGGCTTCTCGTAACCGGAGGGGAGCTCAAAACTTCCCGCGAAGCGCCCGAGCCCGCCGAGTACACCTGCGGTATGGGTGGACGACACCGCCTGCTTGATCAGCTGGACGGCGCGGTTGCCGGCGTCGATGTCCACGCCGGCGTCGATGTAGCGGAGGTCACCCATACGGGGTCACGCTGAGCACGGGCTGAGATTCTAGCGGGGATGGCGGCTCCAGCCGGGGCGGGGAGGGCGGCTCCGGCCGGGGCGTCTCCGGCCGTGCTCGATTTACGGGCTGACCACGCCTTCGCCAATCTGCTGTTATTAGGCGATGAGCCGTGGTGTGGAGGAGCTAAACCGCCGCCTGCTGAGAGCGCGCGACGCGATGGATCGAACCTACGCAGAGCCGCTTGACGTCCAGGCGCTGAGCCGGGTGGCACACGTCTCGCAGGCGCACTTCATCCGCAGCTTCAGGGCCACTTTCGGTGAGACCCCGCACCGGTACCTGCAGCGCCGCCGGGTCGAGCGGGCGATGTTCCTGCTCGGCGAGACCGAGCGTCCGATCACCGACATCTGTATGGATGTGGGCTTTGCCAGCCTTGGCACCTTCAGCCGCACATTCCGGGAAATCGTCGGCGAATCGCCGACCGAGTGGCGCCTCCGGGGCGCTCCGATGGCGGTGCCGACGTGTTTCACGATGACCTGGATGAGACCGAGCAGTTTCGGAGAAGCGCCCAAAAAGAAGGCCGTCTAGCATCACGACACCGCCTTCCGATTGGGCAGGTGGAGAGACAGAAAGGAGACTCAAATGCTGAAGTCAATCAACATCACGGGCGTCTTCGTCCTGGACCAGGACGAGGCCCTCGACTTCTACGTCGGCAAGCTCGGCCTGGAGGTCCGCCAGGACCTGAACCTCGGGTTCATGCGCTGGCTGACCGTGGGCGCCAAGGGCGACGACGACCGCTCGATCCTGCTCGAGCTTCCCGGCCCTCCGGCGCACGACCCGGCTACCGCGGAGCAGGTGCGCGAGCTGGTCACCAAAGGCGCGACCGGGTTCGCTGCCGGATTCACCACCGACGACTGCCGGGGGACGTACGAGGATCTCAAGGCCAAGGGCGTCGAGTTCACCCAGGAGCCGGTGGAGCATTTCTACGGCACCGACATGGGCCTGCGCGACCCGTTCGGCAACAACATCCGGGTCACTCAGCCGGCGCCGCTGCCGTGGCGGGAGCCCAGCCCGGACGAGTTCACCGCCCCCGCCTACGCGGACTGAGCCCGAATGAAGTTGCGTGCCACCATCGAGGGCACCGGCAAGACCGCCGCTGGGATCGAAATCCCGGCGGCGGTTGTCGATGCGCTGGGGTCGGGCAAGCGACCGGCGGTCCGGGTGACCATTAATGGGCACACCTACCGAAGCACCATCGCCGTGATGGGCGGCCGCTACCTCTTGGGCGTGAGCAACGAGAACCGGGCGGCAGCCGGCGTCGCCGCCGGCGACGAGATCGACTTAGAGCTCGAGCTCGACACCGCACCCCGAGAGGTCACTGTGCCGGCCGACCTGGCCGCGGCGCTGGACCGCGACCCCGGCGCGAAGCACTACTTCGAGAGCCTCTCTTACAGCAACAAGCTCCGGCATGTGCTGGCGATTGATGGCGCCAAAGCCGCAGACACCCGCCAGCGCCGGATCGCCAAGTCCGTCGCGATGTTCCACGACGGTCGCAACTAGAGGCTGACAAGCGAGCCCTGACCTGATGGAGCCGGCTGCCGGAGCCGCTGCCAGCCGTCTGGTTGGCATCGGTAAGAACGCCGCCGGGAACATCCCCGGCAGCGGTGCTGATCTGGAAGTGGCGCCTGCTCCTACCCGCGTCGAGAGTCTTCGTCTTCGAGCTGCTTCCACCGCCTGTACGCGACCGGAGTCAAATACCAGACGGCGAACCGCGCCACCAGGAGCACGAATGCAATCTGGGCCGCGATGATCAGCACGAAGATGAACGGCGACAGGAAATACGCGCCGAAAGAGTCAAAAAACATGGCGACACTATATAGACCCACGGATCTCGCGAGGGAATCGCTGGACTACGTCCGCGACAAGCGCTGACCTAACTCCCGATTCGGTTCCTTTCGGCATTCCTGCAGCGCCCCTGGGGTGACATGACGCTGGGATCCGCAGAACCTCTAGAGATGACCCGCCACAAGGGCCCGCAGCCCGGACGGGCGAAAACCTACCCCAGGCGCCTCGCCGCAAGCCAGGTGAACGGCTGCACCACGCCGCCCGGCGTCACGTGCTCCTCCCGACGCGTGTCGGTGACGGCAAACCCATCGCCCAGCGCACGCGCAAGCGCATCGGCGCTGTAGCGCACCACCGGGAGCCCCGAGCACTTCTCCGGCCCGTCCTCGGCGAAGGTAGCGATGAGCACCAGCCCCCCGGGAGCCACCGCCGACCGCAGCACCTCGCCATACCGGTCCCGGTCTGTCGGGTCAGCCAGGAAATGGAACACCGCCCGATCGTGCCAGAGGTCAAAGCGTCGAGACGGTGTGAACTCCAGCACGTCCTGCTGCAGCCAGGTCACCGGCGCCGTCGCGCCGAGCCTCTCCCTGGCTTCTCTGAGCGCCACCTCGGACACATCGAGCACCGTCAGGTCGCTGAAACCGCGCTCGACCAACCGGTCAACCAGCACCGACGCGCCCCCACCGACATCGATGGCGCCCGCCCCCGCCGGCACCTGACTCCTCTCGATCAACTCCAGCGACACCCGCGGTTCCGCCTGGTACCAGCTGACGCCCTGGGCACCCGCTTTGCTGTACCTCCTATCCCAGTGGGCAGCCCTGGCAACCGCCGTCGCGAGTCCGGTCTCTGGTAGGTCCATCAATGTCGATTATCAGCCGCAGCCGGGACGTGACCCTGAGCCGCAGCCGGGACGTGACCCTGAGCCGCAGCCGGCACGTCACCCTGAGCCGCACCTAGTGGCCCGTTCGGCGCTCGGGCGGCCGGGGAACGTGTTGCGGGACGTAGCGACGCGACCCTTGAGCGCCTCCGCCGTACCGATGCAGAGCAGGGGTCGCCAAAGCTCCAGGCCCACAGGCCGTGTCCGGCAACACGTTTCCCGGCCGTCCGAGCACAGACCCGGACAGTAAGTTAGGCCCCTGGACGGCCCGCCGGCTGCGCCCGAACCTTAGGCTCCAACGCCAGCTTATCCATCTCCAACTGCACCGGCACGCTGACCGGGTACTCGCCGTCGAAGCAGGCCAGGCAGAAGTTGTCGATGGTGTGCCCCACCGCCTTGACCAGCCCATCCATGTGCAGGTAGGCGAGGGTGTCGGCGCCGATCACCTCGCATATCTCCGCCTCCGTCCGGCCGACGGCGATCAGCTCCTTCTTGCTGCCGATGGCGATGCCCATGAAGCAGGGGTAGTGCAGCGGTGGCGAGGCGATCCGCATGTGGACCTCGGTGGCGCCGGCCCAACGCAGCAGCTCCACGATCTGGCGGCTGGTATTGCCGCGGACGATCGAGTCGTCGACGATCACCACCCGCTTGCCTTCCAGCACCGGCCGGACGGGGTTGAACTTCAGCCGGATGCCGGCCTCGCGCAGCGACTGCGACGGCTGGATGAAGGTCCTGGTGATGTAGCGGCTCTTGATCAGGCCCTCGCGGATGGGGATCCCTGATTCCTCGGCGAAGCCGTGGGCGGCCGGGGTGCCGCTGTCGGGCAGTGAGATCACAACGTCGGCCTCGGTCGGCATCTGCCGGGCCAGCTCCCGACCCATGCGACGGCGCGCCTCGTACAGGTTCTTGCCCATCATCTGCGAGTCGGGCCGGGCGAAGTAGATGAACTCGAACATGCACGCCGCCTTGCGCAGAGAGATCTGGGCGATGAAGGACTCGACGCCGTCCTTGTTGATGATCACCACCTCGCCGGGATCGATCTCGCGCTCGAACTTGGCCCGCACCGTGTCCAGCGCGCAGGTCTCGCTGGCGAGGACCCAGCCCTCGCCCATGCGGCCGAGGCACAGCGGCCGGAAGCCGAGCTGGTCGCGGACGCCGGCGACCGAGTCGCGGGTGATGAAGACAAGCGAGTAGGCCCCTTCGAGCCGGGGCAGCGATCGGCGCAGCACGGTCTTGAGGTCGGGCCCCGGGGTCTGGCCGATGAGCCGAAGGATGACCTCGGTGTCGGAGCTGGTGTCGAAGACCACGCCCTTCTCCTCGAGCTCGTCGCGGAGCTGGCGGTAGTTGGTCAGGTTGCCGTTGTGGCCCATCGCGATGGGTCCGATCTGGGGGTGCTCGTAGACCATCGGCTGGGTGTTGGCCAGCTTGTTGGAGCCGGTTGTCGAGTACCGCGTGTGCCCCAGGGCCAGGTCGCCGCGGAGCGCCGCCATCTTGGTGGGATCGTCGAAGACCTGCGCTACCAGGCCCACGTCCTTGACGGTGTTGAGCTTGCGGCCGTCGCTGACGGTGATGCCGGCGGACTCCTGGCCGCGATGCTGCAGCGCGTAGAGGCCGAAGTAGGTGATGTTGGCGACTTCCTGTCCGGGCGCATATATGCCGAAGATGCCGCACTCGTCGTGCGGTTTGTCCTCGTGCGCCGGGGTGTAGTGGCTCACCTGAGTCCCAGTGTACCCGCGCCCGCTCTGATCAACCGTGACCCAGGTCGGCCGGCGAACCCAGGGCGCCGTCCCAGAGCCGGCGCACGCTCTCGAGGGGCTCGCTGATGAAGCTGCCGATCTTGACGACCTCGCCGCCGACGGTGCCCAGCACCGTGGTGGCGACGTGGTGCTCCCGGCCCAGGTTCTCGACCTTCTCGAGGTCCCCGGGGGCGCAGGAGATGAGGAATCGCGACTGGCTCTCGCTGAACAGCGCGGCGGCGATGTCCAGCCCGGCGGCCTGGAGCTGACCGCAATCCGCGCCGATCCCGCCCAGCAGGCACGACTCGGCCACGGCAATCGCCAGCCCGCCGTCGGCGATGTCGTGGCACGACCGCAGCACGCCGTCGCTGACCATCTCCAGCACTGCCCGCCAGGTTCGCTTCTCGATCTCCAGGTCGAGCACCGGCGGCCTGCCCGCGACAAGCCCGAGGCAGGTCTTGGCGTACTCGGAGCCGCCCAGCTCGTGCGCGGTTCGGCCGACCAGGACGATGACGTCGCCAGCGGCGCCAAAGCCCGCGCGCGTGATCTTGTCGATGTCCTCGATGACCCCGACCATCCCCACCACCGGGGTCGGCCAGACCGAGACCCCGCTGGTGTCGTTGTAGAGGCTGACATTGCCGGACACCACCGGCACCTCGAGCTGGCGGCAGGCGTCCGCCATACCTTCGACCGACTCCTTGAGCTGCCAGAAGACCTCTGACTTCTCGGGGTTGCCGAAGTTGAGGCAGTCGGTGATGGCCGCCGGCCGCGCCCCTGTGGCGACGACGTTGCGCCCGGCCTCGGCCACGGCGATGGCGGCGCCCACTCGCGGATCGAGGTGGCAGTAGCGTCCGTTGCCGTCGGTGCTGACGGCGATCGCCCGCCGGGTGCCCTTGATCCGGATCACCGCGGCATCGCCTCCCGGGAGGATCACGGTGTTGTTCTGGACCTGGTGGTCGTAAGTGCGGAAGACGCTGCGCCGGCTGCCCAGGTTGGGCGAGCCCATCAGCCGCCGGAAGGCGTCGTCGATTGAGATGTTGCCGGTCTCGATCTCGACGTCGTCGGGGGCGGGCGGCGCCACCACTTCCGGGTATCGCATCGGCACCTCGTCGATCAGCAGCGCCAGCGGGATGTCCACCTCCAGCCGGTCGCCGTCCATCACCACCAGGTTCCCGGTGCCCGTGACCTCGCCGATGACGTCGGCGTGGAGGTCGTATTTCCTGAAGACGCGGTTGACGTGGACCTGCTTCTCGGGCTCGACGATGATCAGCATCCGCTCCTGCGACTCCGACAGCAGCACCTCATACGCGCCCATGCCGGTCTCGCGGCGGCTGACTTCGGCGACGTCGATCTCGATGCCGGCCCCACCGCGGTGGGCGCACTCCACCGCCGAGCTGGTCAGCCCGGCGGCGCCCAGGTCCTGCATACCCACCACCAGCTCCTGGTCGATCAGCTCCATGCACGCCTCCATCAGGAGCTTCTCGAGGAAGGGATTACCGACCTGGACCGCGGGGCGGCGGGCTTCGCTGCCGGCGTCCAGCTCGACCGACGCGAAGGTGGCGCCGTGGATGCCGTCACGGCCGGTGTCGGCGCCGACCAGCATCACCAGGTTGCCTCGGCCTTCGGCTCTGGCGTGCATCAGCCGGTCCTTGCGGATCAGGCCGACAGCCATGGCGTTGACCAGCGGGTTCTCGGTGTAGCAGTCCTCGAAGTAGATCTCGCCGCCCACCGTGGGCACCCCGAAGCAGTTGCCGTAGTCGCCGATTCCCCCGACCACGCCGCCGAAGAGGTGGCGGTTGCGAGCCTGGTCCAGGGGGCCGAATCGCAGCGAGTTGAGAGTGGCGATAGGGAACGCGCCCATGGTGAAGACGTCCCGGAGGATGCCGCCGACCCCGGTGGCGGCGCCGGCGTGCGGCTCGATGGCGCTGGGATGGTTGTGCGACTCGATCTTGAACACCACCGCCCAGCCGTCGCCCACATCGATCGCCCCGGCGTTCTCGCCAGGCCCCTGCAGCACCCCCGGCCCACTGGTCGGGAAGCCCTTGAGGAGAGGCTTGCTGGTCTTGTAGCTGCAGTGCTCCGACCACATCGCGCCGAAGACCCCCAGCTCGACGGGATTCGGCTCCCGCCCCAGCAGCTGGACGATGAGCGCGTACTCAGCCTCGGTTAGAGCGACCTCGTGTAGGACGCTGGGATCGATGGTGGCCGCCATCAGCGGGCGAAGACCCGCTCGGAGTTCTTGATGATGCTGCGGAAGATGGCGAGCCCGTCCTCCGAGCCGAGCAGGCTCTCGGACGCGCGCTCCGGGTGCGGCATCATGCCGAGCACGTTGCCGGCCTCATTGATGATGCCGGCGATGTTGTTGAGCGACCCGTTGGGGTTGGCTTCGTCCGTGATCTCGCCGGCCTCAGTGGTGTATCTAAAGACCACCCGGCCGCTGGTCTCGAGCTGGTCCAGGGTCTGCGGATCGGCGTAGTAGTTGCCCTCGCCGTGGGACACCGGCACCCGCAGCAGCTGCCCCTTCTGGCACTCGGTGGTGAAGGCGGTGTCGGCGTTCTCGACCCGCAGGTGGGTCGGCTGGCAGCGGAACTGGAGGCTGCTGTTGCGCATCAGGACGCCGGGCAGTAGGTGCGACTCGCAGAGCACCTGGAAGCCGTTGCAGATGCCGATCACGTAGCCGCCCCGGTCGGCGAACTCGATCACCTCCTCCATCACCGGCGACATCCGGGCGATGGCGCCGGCGCGAAGGTGGTCGCCGTAGGAGAACCCGCCGGGCAGGATGACGCAGTCCAGGCCGCTGAGGTCGCGGTCCTTGTGCCAGATCAGGCGGGCCTCCTCGCGCAGCCGGTCGTGGACCGCGTAGTAGCTGTCGCGGTCGGACCAGGTGCCGGGGAAGACGACGATGCCAAAGGACGCCATCAGCGCAAGCGGGTTCCGGTCACGCCGTCGGCGACGCCTCACGGACGCTGAAGCGATACTCCTCGATCACCGGGTTGGCGAGCAGCTTGTCGCACATCTCGGCGACGCGGGACTCGGCGTCGGGCTGGTCCTCCGCCTCCATCTCGATGGTCAGGTATTTGCCCGAACGCACCGACGCAACCTCGTTGAAGCCGATGGTTCGCAGCCCATCGCGGATGACCAGACCTTCCGGGTCGTTGACCATCGGCTTGAGGACCACGAAGACCTCGACCGAGAAGTTCGCCATCAGCGCGCCCCCAGCTCCAGCTCCTGACCGGTCACGCGCCGGTAGGCGAGCTGGTAGCGGTCCCGGGTGCCGAGGATGACGTCCTCGGGAAGCTCGGGCCCCGGAGCGGTCTTGTCCCAGTCCAGCTGCGAAAGCCAGTCGCGCAGGAACTGCTTGTCCATCGAGGGTTGCGGCTTGCCCCGCTCGTAGGTCTCGGCGTCCCAGTAGCGCGACGAGTCGGGGGTGAAGCACTCGTCGATGAGGTGGATCCTGCCGTCGATGTAGCCGAACTCGAGCTTGGTGTCGGCCAGGATGACGCCGCGCTCCAGGGCGATCGTCGCCGCGGTGCTGTAGAGGTCGAGGCAGATCTGGTGCAGCTCCGCGGTCAGCTTCGAGCCGACCATCTCGGCCATCCGCGTGATCGAGATGTTCTCGTCGTGGCCGTTGTCGTTCTTGGTCGACGGCGTGAAGCGGGGCTCCGGCAGCCGGTCCGACTCGACCAACCCCGGCGGCAGGGCCAGGCCCGCCAGCGTCCCCTGCTCGACGTACTCCTGCCAGCCCGAGCCCGCCAGGTAGCCCCGCACGACACACTCGATGTCGATGCGGTCGGCGCGGCGAACGTACATCGAGCGCGGCGCCCAATCGCGCTCGTACTGGGCCAGCTCAGCCGGCCAGGCCCCTTCGGCAAGATGGTTGGGACAGATCTCCGAGGTCCGCCCGAACCACCAGCGCGACATCTGGGTCAGGATCGTGCCCTTGTCGGGGATCCCGTTGGGAAGCACCACGTCAAACGCCGAGACGCGGTCGGTGGCCACCATCAGCAGGTGGTCGCCGAAGTCGAAGGTGTCGCGAACCTTGCCCCGGCTGTACAGCGGCAACCCGGCCACGGTCGCGTCCATCAGGGGTGGGCTGAGCTGGTCCAGCCTCGGCGATAGCGTCATTTCTCTTCTCCAATCTGCAGGCGGCGGTAGGTGGTGTCGATGTTGCGGAGGTGCCAGGCGGGGTCGAACAGCGCCTCGATCTCGCTCGCGCTGAGCAGCGTTGCGACCCGGCCGTCGGCGCGGATCAGGGAACGGAAGTCCTCGCCCTCGTCCCACGCCCGCAGCCCGGCGGCCTGCACCACCGCGTAGGCGTCCTCCCGAGCCATCCCCTTCTCCACCAGCGCCAGCAGCACGCGCTGGCTGAAGACAATGCCGCCGCCAAGATCGAGGTTGGCGCGCATCCTCTCGGGGTTCACGACCAGGCCATCCACCAGGCGGGTCGACTCGGTGAGCAGGAACCCGAGCAGCTCGCAGGCGTCGGGGAAGACGATCCGCTCGGCCGAGCTGTGCGAGATGTCGCGCTCGTGCCACAGCGGGGTGTTCTCCATCGCCACCAGCAGGTGACCGCGGATGACGCGCGTCAGCCCGCAGATCCGCTCGGCGATAACCGGGTTGCGCTTGTGTGGCATCGCCGAGCTCCCTTTCTGTTTTTCGCTGAAGGGCTCCCGGACCTCGGCCACCTCCGAGCGCATCAGGTGCCGGACCTCGGTGGCGAAGCGCTCCAGCGTGCCGGCGGTCATCGCCAGCGCGTACATGAAGGCGGCGTGGCGGTCGCGCGCGATCACCTGGGTCGCGGCCGGGTCGGGCCGCAGCCCGAGCTTCTCGCAGACGTACTCCTCGACCCGGGGGTCGACGCTGGAGTGGGTGCCGACCGGTCCCGACACCTGGCCGACGGCGACCTCATCCCGCGCCGTAATGAGCCGCTCGCGGTCGCGCTGTAGCTCGGCCACGTAGCCCGCCAGCTTGAAGCCAAAAGTGATCGGCTCGGCGATGATTCCGTGGCTGCGGCCCACCGCCAGCGTCTCGCGGTGCTCCAACGCCTGGCGCTCGAACGCCGCCGTCAGCCGGTCCAGCTCCTCCAGGAGGACGCCGGCGGAGTCGACCAGCTGGGTGGCGAAGGCGGTGTCGAGGATGTCGGAGCTGGTCAGGCCGAGGTGGACCCAGCGCGACTCCGGGCCCAGCGACTCGCCCATGGCGGTGACGAAGGCAATGACGTCGTGGCCGACCTCGGCCTCGATCTCGTCGATGCGCTCGAGCACGTAGGAGGCGCCCCGGATCTTGTCGACGTCCTCGGCAGGGATGACACCCAGCTCGCCCCAGGCTTCGGCGGCCAGGATCTCGATGCGCAGCCAGCGATCGAACTTGGAGGTAGGTGTCCAGATCTCGCTCACCCGGCGGTGGGCGTAGCGAGGGATCACGGCGTGGCCTGACTCAAGAGGTCCAGGTCAGGGGCGCAGGAAGTGGGTCACCGACCCGACGATTCTACCAACCGCCGGAGTTCGAGCCGGATCAGCCCGCCGCCACCCGGTCGATCTTGGCCGCCATCACGAAGTCGCTCGAGGTCAGGCCGCCGATCTTGTGGGTCCAGAGGTCGACGCCGACACGGCCCCAACCCACCATCAGGTCGGGGTGGTGCCCCTGCTCCTCGGCGACCGGCGTGATGCGGTTGACGAAATCCACCGCCTCCACGAAGTTGGCGAACCGGAACTCCTTGCGCAGCATCTTCTCGTCGACAACCTCCCATCCCTGAAGCTGGTCGAAGAGCGGGGCGTACTCCTCCGGCGTCAGCGGCGGCACGCCGCCCTTGCAGGGGACGCACTCCTGATCGGCCAGGGCTCCGGGATCGGCCTGCTTGCCGAGCGCCGCCCACCAGGGCTTGCGCGCCATCAGCGACGAGCTCCGAGATGAAGTGCCGACCCCGTCATCAGCCCGCGCTCACGGCCTGGTGATGCTGGACCGCCGCGGCGATCGCGGCCACCCGCGCCGAGTCTGAGCCTCCCAGGTCCAGGCCGTAGCCGCGGCGCACCATCTTGGCGACCGACTTGTTCAGCCCGGGATGGTCGGGGATGAAATGTGTCGACAGCCTGCCGGCGACGAAGTCGGGCTCCTCGGTCAGAGCCAGGTGCAGCGGGATGTTGGTCTTTACGCCGCCGATCACGTATTCGAGCAGAGCGCGGCGGCCTCGCTCGATGGCCTCCTCGCGGTCCTTCCCCCACACCACCAGCTTGGCGATCATGGAGTCGTAGTACGGCGGGATGGTGTACCCGGAGTAGACGCCGGAGTCCGCCCGCACCCCCGGCCCGCCGGGCTCGTGGTAGCGCGTGATCCGGCCGGGGGCGGGCATGAAGCCGTTGCTGGGATCCTCGGCGTTGACCCGGAACTCGATGGCCCAGCCGTTGGGATGGACGTCGGCCTGTTCGAAGCCAAGCGGCTCGCCCCGGGCGACCCGGATCTGGGTCTTGACCAGGTCCACGCCGGTGACCATCTCGGTGACCGGGTGCTCCACCTGCAGCCGGGTGTTCATCTCCAGGAAGTAGAAGTCGCCGCGGCTGAAGATGAACTCGATGGTGCCGGCGTTGAAGTAGCCGCACGCCCGTGCGGCCTCCACCGCCGCGTCACCCATCCGCTGCCGCAGCTCCGGCGTGATCACCGGCGACGGCGACTCCTCGAGCACCTTCTGGTGGCGCCGCTGGATGCTGCACTCGCGCTCGCCCAGGTGGCGGTAGTTGCCGTGCTTGTCGGCGATCACCTGGATTTCGATGTGCCGCGGCTCGGCGACATACTTCTCGATGAAGACGGTGTCGTCGCCAAAGGCCTGCTTGGCGGTCGACTGGCACTGCTCGATCGCCGGCAGCAGGTCCTCCTGCTTCTCGACGATCTTCATCCCGATGCCGCCGCCGCCAGCCGCGGCCTTGACCAGCACCGGCAGGCCGACCTCCTTGACGAAGGCCTCCCCCTGCTTGGGGTCGCGGATCGGCGGGGTGCCGGGCACGATGGGGACTCCGGCCTTGCCCACGGTGTTGCGGGCGGAGACCTTGTCGCCCATCTTCTCCATCGCCAACGCCGGCGGGCCGATGAAGTTGACGCCGGCCTTGTCGCACATGCGCACGAACTCGGCGTTCTCGGAGAGGAACCCGTACCCGGGATGGATGGCGTCAGCACGGGTCTTTTTGGCGGCGGCCAGGATCTTGTCCTTGACCAGGTAGCTCATCGACGCCGACGGCGGTCCGATGTTGACTGCCTCGTCGGCCATCTTCACGAAGAGCGCCTTCTCGTCAGCCTCGGAGTAGACGGCGACAGTCGCGATCCCCATCTCGCGGCAGGCCCGCATCACGCGCACCGCGATCTCTCCCCGGTTGGCGACCAGGACCTTGCGGATCTGCTTCGATTGCGACCGTTTGACTGTCATACCGGCCTCAACCGAAAGGCGGCGGCGGGGCGGGTGCGGGAGCCACCGCTCGCGCAACATACATCTGCTGCACAGCGGCAACGAACGCCGGGTGCGCTCGCTTGAAGTCGATGGCGCGCACCGGCATCGCGTACCCCGGGAAGTGGACGTCGACAACCTTCGCGCCAATGTCAAAGGAACGCCGCACCAGCAGAACAATCAGTCCAGCGATAAATGAAACCGAAGCCACAAGAATCATGGCGCCGCCGATGGAATCGCTGACACCGGCGCCAACGAAAAACAGCACGATCGACGCAATCAGGAGACCGAGCCCGATCCACGTCGGACGCATTGCGCGCTTTTGTGCTGCGGCCGTGAGGGGCAACATGCCGGAGGCTCGCTTGGCGACTATCAAGAATGCGATCAGTCCGATCAAGACGCCGCAGAGGATGAACAGATAGATCCAAGCAGGCGCCGTCGCGAAACTCCGCTTGTATGCCTTGTCCGTCGGTTCACCAGTAATCGCGCAGACCGGCGGTAGTCCGCCTGCGGCGAAGTCAGCGGCCCAAACCCGAACATCTGTGGCGCGAACCGGCGCGGTTGGAGCTACTGACATCTCACTCCACCACCATCAGCACCTGGCCGGGGGTCACCACAGCGCCCTCGGTGACGTAGACGTCTTTGACGGTTCCGGACTTGGTCGCGGTGATGTCGTTCTGCATCTTCATCGCTTCCATCACCGCCACCGCCTGACCCAGCTTGACGCTGTCGCCGGTGGCGACCAGGACCTTCAGGATGAGGCCTTGCATAGGCGCCTTCAGGGCCCCGTCGCCGGCGGCCGATGGCGCCACGACCGCGGGCGCGGCCGGTGCCGATGTCGCCCCGGCGGTCGCCCCCGAGCCGACTGCGGCGGGTGCTGCGGCGGGCGCCACGGCTACGCCTCCTGCGGAGGTCACTCGAACCTTGAAGACCTCGCCATCGACCTCGACGGAGTATTCCGCCGCCGCCCCGCCAGGCGAATCGGTGCGCGCGGCTTCAGTCGCTCCTCGCGCCGCCCTGCGCTTGTCGATCTTCTCCTCGCCGCCCTCGCCCCGAAGGAAGCGGAGAGCTGCCACCGGGAAGAGGATGAAGCTGAGCAGGTCCTCGGGCGCGTCGGAGCCGATGCCCGCCTTCTTGAGGTCCTTCTTGGCGCGGTCGAGCAAGGGGTCGAGGAGGTCCGCCGGACGGACCGTGATCGGCTCCTCCGAGCCCAGCGCCAGCTTGCGAACGTCGGGATCGAGCTTGCCGGGGGGCTCGCCGAACAGGCCCAGGAAATAGTCTCGGGTTTCGGGCAGGATGTCGGTCCATCGCTCCTCCGAGAGGACGTTGGCGACAGCCTGGGCGCCGACGACCTGGCTCGCCGGCGTGACCAGCGGCGGGTATCCCATCTCCGCGCGGAGTCGCGGAATCTCCTCCAGGACGGCGTCCAACTGCTTGTTGGCGCCCCGGGCGTTGAGGTCGGCGCGCAGGCGGGCCAACATCCATTCCGGGATCTGATAGGCGCTGACGTTGGTGTCGGTCATCTGGGCGCTGGGATCGAGCTGCGACCGGTAGGTCTCCAGCAGGGCCTCCGCCTTCTCCTTGATCTGGCTGAGGAGAGCGAGGTCGAGTCCGGTCTCCCGGCGGGTGCCGGCAAGCGCCGCGACCATCGACTCCGTCGGCGGCTGCGAGGCTCCCCAGGCGAACGGCGAGATCGCGGTGTCGATGATCTCGGCGCCTGCCTCGACCGCGGCCAGCGCCGCCATCGGGCCCATCCCCGAGGTGCAGTGGGTGTGGAACGCCACCGGCAGGTCGGTCGCCTTGCGTACCGCCGCCACCAGCTTGGAGGCGTCGCCGGGGGCGATCAGGCCGGCCATGTCCTTGATGCAGATCGAGTCGCAGCCCAGGTCGGCCAGCTCCCTGGCCATCGAGGTGAACGACCGCACCGTGTGGATCGGGCTGACCGTGTAGCAGATGGCTCCCTGCACGTGGCGTCCCGCGACCTTGGCGGCCTTGATCGGAACCATCATGTTGCGCAGGTCGTTGAGGCCGTCATAGATCCGGAAGATGTCGACGCCGGCTCGCGCCGCGCGCTCGACGAACAGCCGGACCACATCGTCGGGGTAGTTCTTGTAGCCGACCAGGTTCTGGCCCCTCAGCAACATCTGCAGGGGCGTGTCCTTGACGACCTTCTTGATCTCGCGGATGCGCTGCCAGGGGTCCTCGTTGAGGTAGCGGAGGCAGGCTTCGAAGGTCGCTCCGCCCCAGACCTCGAGCGAGTGGTAGCCCACGCGGTCCAGGTCCGGCGCCAGCGCCACCATGTCCTCGGTCCGCATGCGGGACTTGATCAGCGACTGGTTGGCGTCACGAAATACGGTCTCGGTGACTCGTGTCCGCGGCACCGGGACATTCTAAGTGCGGGTCGGATCGCCCCCTTCCAGTTCTTCAGGCGCCCAGGAAATCGACGATGTGACCGGCGACGACCTCGCCCTTGTCCTCCTGCAGGAAGTGGCCTGCCCCCTCCACCAGGACGAAGGGCCGGGCTCCGGGGATCCGTTCGACAAAGCGCTCGCCGACCTTCGGCTGGAAGACGAAGTCCGAGTCGCTGAAGGCAACCAGGGCCGGCTTGCTCCAGCGCTCAAGACTCTCACCCACCTTCAACTGCTCGGCGGCGCCGGGCGACTCGGGCCCGGTGGGCACCAACAGCGGGAAGGCGACGGCTCCCCATTTGGAGTCGGGCTCGGGGTAGGGCGCCTCGTAACCCGCCACCACCTCGGGCGACGGCTCGACGGCGCAGGCACGGGCGACCAGCAACCCCACCGGGACGTCCGGTTTGACCTTCTCGACGAAGTCGTGGAAGGCCCACCACGCGTCCGACATCCGGCCGTGGCCGGTCATGATCCCGGTGTTCAGGATCACCAGCCGGCTGAAGCGGTCCTCCATCTCGGTGGCCACGCGGAGCCCGATTGGTCCGCCCCAGTCCTGCACCACCACCGTGATGTCGCGCAGGTCCAGCTCCTCGACCAGCCGGCGGATCGACTCGACATGGCGGTCGTAGGTGTACCAGCGCACATCCTGGGGCTTGTCGGAGCGGCCAAAGCCGTAGTAGTCAGGCGCCACCACCCGATGACCGGCAGCGACCAGCGGCGGGACCATCTTGCGGTACAGAAACGACCAGGTGGGCTCCCCGTGGAGCAGCAGGACGGGCGATCCGGAGCCCTCGTCCACCCGGTGCATTCGCAGCCCCTCCTGCTCCGTGTAGTGCGGATCGAAGGGATAACCCGGCAGGTTGGCAAAGCGCTCGTCTGGGGTGCGAAAGAATTCCAACTGTGTCTCCTCTGTCACCGGTATGTGAATTTATGAACACGCTTACGTTGGACGTAGGGCTTGGGGGTTACAGTGAAAGCGATGGCGATCAACGTGCGCCGCTTCTCGGTCGAGCTGTTCGGCAAGACTATGCTGCTTCACGGCTCGATCCTGTCGGCCCGGCGCCTGTCCGACCAGGTCAACGAGTCAGACCCTTACCTGGTGATGACTGAGATCCAGTCCTATCCGTATATGCACGAGGCCCCGATGGGGCTCGACCAGCATGCCCGTGGCCTGGTCAACAAGGACATGATCGTGATGCTCGCCGAAGTGGAATCGGTCGCCGCCGAAGTTCCACTGGCGCCGGAGATGAGCGTTTCCAAGTTGCCCCACAGGATCCTCGTCTACACCGAGCATTTCGCCATCCACGGCGACATCCATCTGGCCGAGGGCGCCGAGCTGGAGCAGTACCTGGCCGCGTCGCAGGGGCGGTTCGTGGCGGCCACCAACGCCACCGTCACCCCCACCACCCCCGGCACCCGGCTGGCCGAGTTCCACCGCGATTTCCTGCTTATCAACCGCGACCACATCGCCTACCTCGGGACGATGGCGGCCGACCAATCGGGCAGCGCCTCGATGGTGGCGGAAAGCGTAGGCTGACCGGCGCCGGCGTGAGCAGCGCCAGGTCGCCTAGGGGGCCTTGGCCGCCTCCACAAACCCCTCGCGCAGCTGCTGGTACTTCTCGGCGACTTCGGGCCGGCTGAGCCCGATGATCTGAGCCGCCAGGTAGGCGGCGTTCTTGGCGCCAGGCTCGCCGACGGCGACGGTCGCCACGGGCACCCCGGGTGGCATCTGCACGATCGCCAGCAGGGAGTCCATGCCACCGAGGTCACCCGAGACCAGGGGCACCCCGATCACCGGAAGCGTCGACCAGGCCGCAGCCGCACCCGGCAGGTGAGCCGCCATCCCGGCGCCGGCGATGATCACCTTGATCCCGCGCTCCCTCGCTCCCCTCGCCCATTCCGACATCAGCGCCGGCGCCCGGTGCGCCGACAGCACGCGAGTCTCGGATTCGACGCCCATCTGGGTGAGGATCTCGGCGCACTTCTCCATCACCGGAAGGTCGGACTTGCTCCCGACCACGATGCCGACCTCGATCACTGATCTCCTCCCATGGTGGCCGCGACGCGCCTGAGGTGGCCGCCTAGGCCGGCTCCATCGCCGCTATGTCAGTGCGATGGAAACTGCCGTCAAAGCTTACCCGCCGGAGGTTCTCGTAGGCCCGGGCACGGGCCTGCGCGACGGTGTCGCCGGGCGCCACCACCGTGAGCACCCGGCCGCCGCTGGTGACGTAGCCGTGGTGGGTGTGCTGCGTCCCGGCGTGGAACGCGAGCACGTCGTCGTCGAGCGTGTCGAGGCCATCGATGATGTTTCCCGCCTGGTACCGGCCCGGGTAGCCGCCGCTGGCCAGCACCACGCCGACAGTCGGCCGCGGGCTCCAGTCGAGACTGACACCGCCCAGGTCACCGCGCGCCGACGCCAGCATCGGCTCCAGCAGGTCGCTCGCCAGTCGCGGCAGGACGCACTGCGCTTCGGGGTCGCCGAAGCGGGCGTTGAATTCGATCACCTTGGGGCCGGCATCGGTGAGCATCACCTGGGTGTAGAGGCAGCCGCGATAAGGGTGGCCTCGGCCGGCCAGCTCGGCAAGCACGGGCTGAGCGCACTCTCTGGTGATCCTCTCGATCATCTCGGCGCCCGTGTCGGACGGCGGGCTGTAGACGCCCATGCCCCCGGTGTTGGGACCCAGGTCCCCATCGAGGGCTCGCTTGTAGTCGCGCGCCGGCGCCATCGGCACGGCGGTGGCGCCGTCGCAGAAGCACATCAGGCTGACCTCGTGGCCGGACAACCGTTCCTCGAGGATGATCCGGCGGCCGGCCTCACCGAAGGCCTGCTGCGACATCGCCCGGTCGATCGCTGACAGCGTCTCGTCGACCGAGTCGCACACGGTCACTCCCTTGCCCAGCGCCAGGCCGTCGGCCTTGACCACCAGCCCCACACCGGCGGCCGACGCATGCGCCCGCGCCTTGTGCCGGTCGTCGAAGACCCAGTAGGTCGCGGTGGGCACGCCCGCGGCGTCCATCACCTCCTTGGCGAAGGCCTTGCTGGACTCGATCCGGCCGGCCGCTACGGTGGGCCCGAAGACCAGCCGCCCCGCGGTCTCGAGGGCATCGGCCATGCCCGCCGCGACGACATCGTCGGGACCGATGACGGTGAGGTCGATGTCCTTTTCGTGCACCAGCCCGAGAACCTCGCCGACGTCGGTGGGGTCGATCGTGATGGCGGCGCCAAGGGCGTGGGTGGCGCCGTTGCCGGGGGCGGCGTAGATCGCCTCCACCATCGGCGACTGGCGGAGCTTCCAGAAGAGGGCGTGCTCGCGACCGCCGGCGCCGAGGACCAGGACCTTGAACCGGGTTCGGCCCTGGCGCCGGTCGCCCATCCGCCGGTCAAGGCCGCGCCGCTGCGGTTCTATGGTGGAGGGCTCGGGGACCTGACTCACAATCTCACCTACTGTGGGGCCCGATCCGCCGCTGCGCAGGCCGCCTTCGTCGTGACCTGCGCTCTCTCACTCACGCACCTCTGGTGCGCTCGCTGCGAGTGCTCGGTCCCTCCTAGGCTTCGAACGGCACAGCGGCGATCTTGCGGAGCAAGGCCCCGTGCCCTCCACCAGCTACTCCCACTCGATGGTGCTGGGGGGTTTCGAGGAGATGTCGTAGACGACCCGCCCGACGCCGGGAACCTCGTTGACGATCCGGGACGAGATCTCGCCGAGCACCTCGTACGGCAGCTTGGCCCAGTCCGCGGTCATGCCGTCGTCGCTGGTGACGACGCGCACCGCGACCACGTTGGCGTAGGTGCGGAAGTCGCCCATCACCCCCACCGACGAGATCGGCGTCAGGATCGCGAAGCTCTGCCAGACCTGGCGGTAGAGGCCGGAGCGCTTGATCTCGTCGATCACCACCCAGTCGGCCTGGCGGAGGATGTCGAGGCGCTCCCGGGTGACCTCGCCGATCACCCTGATCGCCAGCCCCGGGCCGGGGAACGGCTGCCGGAAGACCATGTCCTCGGGCAACCCCAGCGCCAGCCCGACCTGCCGGACCTCGTCCTTGAAGAGGTAGCGCAGCGGCTCGACCAGCTGGAAGTTGAGGTCCTCGGGCAGGCCGCCGACGTTGTGGTGGCTCTTGATCTTGTGGGCGTGGTTGGTGTCGTGTGAGGTGGATTCGATGACGTCCGGGTAGAGCGTCCCCTGGGCCAGGAACCTGGCGTCCTCCAGGCTGCGGGCCTCGTCGGCGAAGACGCCGACGAACTCGCGGCCGATGATCTTGCGCTTCTGCTCGGGGTCGACCACGCCGGCGAGCGCGGTCAGGAAGCGATCGGTGGCGTCGACGTAGCGGAGGTCGATGTTGAGCCCCTTGGTCATGACGTCGATCACCCGCTCCCCCTCCTGGAGGCGGAGCAGCCCGTTGTTGACGAAGACGCACGTCAGCTGGTCCCCGATGGCCCGGTGCACCAGGGTGGCGGCGACCGCGGAGTCGACCCCGCCGCTGAGCGCGCATATCACCCGGCCGTCGCCGACCTGCCTGCGGATCTGCTCGACCGCCGACTCGATGAAGCTGCGCGGCTCCCAGTTGCCGCTGCAGCGGCAGACGTCGTAGAGGAAGTTGTGGATGATCTCCTTCCCCAGCGGCGTGTGCACGACCTCGGGGTGGAACTGGATCCCCACCCGGCCGCGGTCGTCACCCATGGCGGCGATCGGGGAGTTGCCCGAGTGCGCCAGCACATGGAAGCCCGGCGGCGGGGCGGTGATGCGGTCGCCGTGGCTCATCCAGACCGGCATCTGGTCGGGCATGCGGCCGAAGATCGACGCTTTCTCGTCTACCACCAGGGCGGCGGCACCGTACTCGCGCTTGTCAGATGGCTCGACCACGCCACCGAGCGCCTCCGCCATCAGCTGCATGCCGTAGCAGATCGCCAGGATTGGGACGCCCAGCTCGTAGAGCGCCGGGTCCGGGTGGGGGGCGCCCGCCTCGTAGACCGAGGCCGGTCCGCCGCTGAGGATCAGGCCGCGGGGGTTGAGCTCTCGGATCCGCTCGATCCGCTCGGTGCCGGGGATCAGTTCGCAGTAGACCTTGGCCTCGCGCACCCGGCGCGCGATCAGCTGACTGTACTGGCTGCCGAAGTCGAGGACCAGGATGGTCTCGGGGGCGGTGGGGGCGGCTCCAGGCTGGGCGGCGCCGGGCTCGATTGTTCCCGGCTCCTCGGTTGTCTCGACTCTCGGCATGTCGAGAGGAGCCGCCGGCTCGGGGACAATTACCCTCGACACACGCCTCCGCTGGCGATCAAGACTTGGCCCCCATCCCGACCCGCTGCGCGGTCTGCGCCTGCTTGCCTTCGCTTGTGATCGCGGGCGCGATCACCATCTCCACGTCCTGGAACTCGCGGATGGATCGGGCGCCGCACACGCCCATGCAGGAGCGGATCGCCCCGGACAGGTTCTGGGAGCCGTCGTCGACGTGCGCCGGGCCCACCATCACCTCCGCCAGGGTGGCCTTGGTGCCGACCTTGATCCGCGTCCCCCGGGGCAGGTTGGGGTCTGGCGTGGCCATGCCCCAGTGGAAGCCGTGGCCGGCCGCCTCCTCGGTGGCGGCGAAGATGCTGCCGATCATGACCGCGTCGGCGCCCGAGGCAAAGGCCTTGCAGACGTCCCCGCCGATGCGCATGCCGCCGTCGGTGATCACCGGCACGTAGCGCCCGCTGCGCTGCCAGTAGTCGTTGCGGGCGGCGGCCACATCGCTGGTAGCGGTCACCTGCGGCACCCCCACGCCGAGGACGCCACGGGTGGTGCAGGCGGCGCCGGGGCCGACGCCGACCAGGATGCCGCTGATGCCCTCTTCCATCAGCTCCAGAGCGGTGTCGTAGTCGACGCAGTTGCCGACCACGATAGGCACCGGGCAGGACTCGGTGAGCTCCTTGAACGACAGCTGCTTGTAGGCCTTGGAGATGTGCCGCGCGGTCAGCACCGTGCCCTGCACGAAGATCAGGTCGGCGCCGGCCTCGGCGATCACGGGGGCGCGCTGCGCCGCCCGCTGGGGGATCGTCGAAACGGCGCAGAGGACGCCGCCGGCCTTGATCTCAGAAACGCGGCGCGCGATCAGCTCGTCCTTGACCGGCTCCTTGTAGATCTTCTGGATCAGCACGTTGATCTCTTCTGGAGCCGCGTCGGCGATCTGCTGGAGAACGTCGGTGGGGTCCTCGTAGCGGGTCTGGACGCCGTCGAGGTTGAGGACCGCCAGCCCGCCCAGCTTGCCCATCGCGATGGCGAACTTGACGTCTACGGAGCCGTCCATAGCCGACGCCAGGATGGGGATCTCGAGGCGGTGGCCGCCGATCATGGTCGAGATGTCGATCTCTTCGGGGTTCACCGTGACGCGGCCTGGCACCAGCGCGACCTCGTCAAAGCCGTACGCCCGGCGCGCCTTCTTGGAGCGACCGATGGGCAGCAGGTCGGCCGGCCCCGGTGTGGCGGCGACGCCCGTCTCTACAGCCACGAACTTGCCCCATTAACAACAACACCCCGCGACGATTGATCGCGGGGCACACGGGCACCATCCTGTCGGGCGCCCATCTGAAGGGGAAGGGCGGCCCGGTCTCCAATTACTGGGCTACGGTCTCTGATGACGCCTCCTGTGAGATTCGATTTTGGCGGATTTTACCACTTCCGAGTTGGCCCGCCATCGTGAAGCCGCTATCCTCGGGCCTCCCAACCCGCACCGCTAACATGGTCCGGTGACCCTGTTCTCGACAGACCTAGCCGTCCGCACGCCAGGCCGCGATGAAGCGGTCGAGTTCCTGATGCGAGACCGCCCCTGGTCGGCTTACGGGCTCGGTTACCTGGAGCGCACGTCGGGGGTGCCCACCAGCCTGGTCGCCAGCGCTTCGCCCACCGCGATAACCAGCGTCGTGGTCCAGGCCCAGCTGCCGCAGCTCCTCAGCATCGTCGCGATCGGCGACCCCGAGGGCATCGGGGCGTCGATCGAATCGCTGCCCTCGCCGCCGAGCTCGGGAGTGTTCAGCATCCGCGGCGAGGCTCTCAGCGCCTTCGAACGCCGCTTCAACGTCAGCAGCGCCTACCAGATGCGGCGGCTGCGGCTGGGGCCCGGCCGGCTGGAGCCGCGGCCGGGGCCGCGAGCCGTAAGGCTCGGTCTCGACGACCTGGAGCCGGTAAAGCGCCTCTACGGGATGTGGACCGACGCGCACCAGCTCCCCGGGCAGCTCTCGCGCGGGATCTACTACGGCATCTATGCGGGCGACCAGCTGGTCTCGGTGGCCGGCACCCACGTCGTGTCCGCGGAGTTCGGCGTGGGCGCCATCGGCAACGTCCTGACCCACGTCGACTACCGCGGCCGGGGCCTCGCCTCGGCGACCACCACCGCGGTCGCGATGGCGCTGGCCGAGGCGGGATGCGAAGAGGTCGTGCTCAACGTTCGCCAGGGCAACGATGTGGCCTACCGGGTCTACCGCGCGCTTGGGTTCGAAGATCACTGCACCTTCATCGAAGGCGTCTTTCACGCCTTTCCTGGCCGCCGCTGAGGTCGAGTTACCCCGCGCCGGCGGACGTCGGTGGCGTCACCTCGGGATAGGTCCAGATCGCCGGGCTACGGATATATCCCGCGGACCTCGGTGGCGCGGGCGACCTGGTCCACCGCCAGGGCGTAGGCCGCCGTTCGCATCGAGATCGATAGCTCCCCGGCCTTGGCGCTGACCTGCTTGTAGGCCCGCGACATGATGTGGTGGAGGCGCTGGTTGATCTCGCTCTCCTCCCAGAAGAACTCCTGCAGGTCCTGGACCCACTCGAAGTACGAAACCGTGACGCCGCCGGCGTTGGCCACGATGTCGGGGATCAGGAGCGCGCCCTTGTCCTGGAGGATGTCGTCGGCCTCCGGCGTGGTCGGCCCGTTGGCGCCCTCGGCGACGATCTTGGCGCGCACCTTGGCTGCGTTGGTTCGGGTGATCTGGCCCTCCAGGGCGGCCGGCACCAGCACCGTGCAGTCCAGCTCCAGCAACTCCTCGGGATCGATGTTCTCGGCGCCCGGGCACCCGACCAGGGTCCCGTTGGCGGCCTTGTAGCGCTCCACCTCGTCGAGGTCGAGGCCGTGCCCGTTGAAGATCGCGGAGGTGGAGTCGCTCACCGCCAGCACGGTCATCCCCGCCTCGCGGTTGAGCAGCTTGGCGGAGACGGCGCCGACGTTGCCAAAGCCCTGGACCACCGCGGTCGAGCCCGGCCCCCGGATGCCGAGCTCCTCGAGCGCCTCCATGACGCAGAAGGCCAGGCCGCGGCCGGTCGCCTCGGGGCGCCCTTCGGAGCCACCGACGGCCAGCGGTTTGCCGGTGACGGTGGCGGGTACCGAATAGCCGCGGTGCATGGAGATGGTGTCCATGAACCACGCCATGTGCTGCGCCGTGGTACCCACGTCGGGAGCGGGGATGTCGGACTCGGGCCCGACGATGATCGAGATCTCGGTGGCGTAGCGGCGGACCAGCCGCTGCTGCTCGTCCAGGCTGAGATGCTTGGGGTCGCAGATGACGCCCCCCTTGGCGCCTCCGTAAGGCAGACCGACCACGGCGCATTTCCAGGTCATCCACATGGCCAGGGCCTTGACCTCGTCGAGGGTGACCGCCGGGTGGAAGCGGATCCCGCCCTTGGCCGGGCCCCGGGCCAGGTTGTGCTGGACGCGATAGCCGGTGAACATGCCGATGCTCTTGTCGTCCATCAGAACCGGGAAGTGGACGGTCAGCTCGCGCTTGACCTCACGCAGCACCCGACGGAGGTCGTCGTCGAGGTCGAGAACGTCGGCCGCCCGGTCGAACTGCTCCTGGGCGATGGCGTAGGCGCTCTCGTCCTTCTCCAGCATCTCTCTATATGATCCGCTAATCGTGGCAGCAGTGGAACCCGCAAGGTGCTGAGGTCTGATCCAGAGGTCGGCCTGCCGCGCGACAGCGACAGGGTCGGCCGGACCCGCGGCTTGACCATAGTGGTGGTCACCTTCTTGCTGGCGGCGGCGGTGACGGCCCAGCTCAAAGCTTCGCTGGTGCCCGCCTCCAACCGCGTCGCCCGCGACCAGCAGCTGGTCAACAGCGCCCGGGCCCTGGAGCAGGACAACAGCAACCTGCGCGGGCAGCTGCAGGCCATCGAGGACTCAATCAAGCGTGACAACCAGCGACTGGCGCAGACGTCGCAGCAGGCTCAGGAGGCCGAACTGGCGGCGCGCAACCTCAAGGAGAAGGCCGGCCTGACCAAGGTCAGCGGCCCGGGGATCTCGGTCGACCTGGCCAACGGCAACGACCCTCACGTCACCGGCGACAACCGCCGCGACTGGTTGGTGAAATATCTCGACATCCAGGACGTCGTCAACCTGCTGTGGTCCGCCAACGCCGAGGCGGTCAGCGTGAACGGCCAGCGGGTGGTCAGCACCAGCAGCTTCTACGTCGCCGGCACCGATGTCCTGCTCAACGGCGTCCACCTGACCTCGCCGTACCACCTCGAGGCGATCGGCAACGGCAACCATTTCAACGACGTCCTATCGGGCTCGAGCAACCTCTCGGAGCTGAAAAACCGAAGCGACATCTATCAGCTCAAGTTTCGCTGGCAGACGGAGCGGGACCTCACCCTGCCGGCATTCGACGGCGCCTTCATCGTGAGGTACGCGGTTGCAGGGTAGCCTCCGTGCCAACCGGGTCCAGGTCGCGATCTTCTTCGTGACCGTGCTCGGCCTGGGCTTCTTCTTCACCGTGCAGGTGCGGTCGCAGGCCACCGCCGACCAGCTTCTCAGCGGCCAGGACAACGTGACGCTGGGCCTGCTGATCACCGGGCTGGCCCAGTCCAACGAGCGGCTGGTGCAGGCCCGCAGCGATCTCAGCGCCCAGGAGGGGCAGCTGGCGGCGTCGGCGACCTCGCCCAACTCGGCCCGGCAGCAGCTCAGCCGGCAGGTGTCGGAGCTCCAGGTGATCAACGGGACGACGCCGGTGCGCGGCCCCGGCGTGGAGCTGAAGATCGGCTTCACGATGCAGACCTTCGAGCTCCAGGACCTGGCCAACGCGATGCGCCAGCTGGGTGCCGAGGCGCTCTCGATGAACCAGGTGAGACTGACCGCGAAGAGCGTGATCGGCGAGAAAAGCGGCGCTCTCACCGTCGACGGCGAGACGCTGGCGGCCCCCTACGACCTCCGCGCCGTCGGCGACCCGGCGCAGCTCTCCGCAGGAGCAGCGCAGCTGCTGACCCAGCTGAAGTCCCGGGGGTCGGTCAGCCTCGACCAGCAGGCTGACATCCACATCACAGCGGTGGTGGTAGAGCGACCCCAGGTCTACAGCTACTTCGGTCAGTAGCCGCCGGCGGGCCGGCGGCCGCGACTAGCTGGCCTTGGACCTCGGCAGGGCGCCGGCCCTGGGCGGCTGGGCGTCGCTGCGGCGGAGTGCGACCTCACGGTCGAGCAGCTCCAGCGTCGACTCGAGCTGGTCCCAACGAGCGTCGCGCGCCCCCACCGTCAGCGGCGCGTCGGCGCGACTCTGGAGCACGTGAGATATGACCCGCGGGTCGTAGGCGGCGCGCTTGATCAGCCGCAGCTGGTCGCGCACCAGGTTGCGCCGAACCGTGAGCCCGTGTTTCGCCAGCACCTGCTTGTTGCGATCGTGGTTTTCGTCCAGCTCGACGATCACCGACTCGTACCCGTGCTTGGCGACGTGCATACGGGAGCTGAAGCGCATCGGGTTGTCGAAGAACATTCGCGCGTCGGTCCGCTTAGGCTCGATGGCGATGATGTCGACCCCCGGGTGAGCCCGCCGCACCTGCTTGAGGTGATACTGCAGCCCCGCATGGAGGGCGGTCCGCGTGACCTGGTTGACGACGGCCGAGAAACCCTTCTCGCTGACGCGCCGCGCGTCAGTGCCGAGCTTGGGGATACTGCGCGCCGAGTTGTCGAAGGGGACCAGCGGGTTGATGCAGATGACGAGGTCGGCGCCGCGCTCGATCGCGAGGTCGATGCTGGCGGTGCCCCGGAGGCCGCCGTCGACGCATTCCCGGCCACTGATCTTGACCGGCTTATATAGAACCGGGATGGCGGCTGAGGCGGCGGCTGCACGGCTGATCGGGGCGCGGTCGTTGTGGCCGCGTCCGAAAACCACCCGCTCCCCGTTGTCCAGGTCGGTGGCGATGATCAGCAGGTCTTTCCTGAGCCTTCGGAAATCGTTGGTCTGTCCGGTGAGGTTGAACACCCTCGTCAGGTAGTCCGCCGTCGCCTCGGAGTCGAAGAAGCCGGATGGCAGCGCGTCCAGGAACAGGGTGCCGAAATCGATCAGGTCCATGTCTCGGATGTTCTTGAGGTAGTGCCAGCAGGCCCACGCCGCCATCGATGGAAGCACCGCCAGCTTGCGCGCGAACTCTTCGAAGTTGGGCCGGAAGACGTCGCCTCGATGCAGGTTGGCTTCGCCAGCCTGGCCCGAGATCGCGCGCAACAGGTCCTTGGTCCGGATGCCGTTGGCGATGCACGAGCCGATGACGGCGCCGGCGCTGGTGCCGACATAGATGTCGAAGTCGTTGACGGTGCGATCCAGCAGGGCGTCGTTGAGGGCGCGCAGCGCGCCGATGTGGTAGACGGCGCCGGTGAGTCCGCCCCCGGAGAGAACCAGGGCGGTGCGGCTCAACCCGACTTCGCCTTGGTGCGGGTTCGGCGGGCGCCGGGGCGCCGGGCGGGGGCGCCGGCGTCGACTCCGAGAGCGCCGGCCAGCCGGTCGACGCGGTCGGCAAGGTCGTTGAGCCGCCGGTCGAATCGCTGCATCTCCTTCTGGCTTGGGATCTTGAGACCGCGCAGCGTCCGCGAGAGGGCCTTCTCCAGGGCCTCCTCCAGCGCGACGTCGGGACGCACCACGCGCTCCTCGGCCTTCTGGATCTGGTCCTGGACGGCTGATATCGACTGCCGCACGGCGCCGATAACGGCCTCGCCGGGGTTGCGCACGAGCTGCTGCAGCAGCTGCTCTGGCACGGCGCCGTGGCGCTTGCGCTCGTTGTCGAGCACCACTTGCGACAGCGTCACCGCGGTCAAGTCCTCACCGCTGCCGCGATCGACGACCTGGATGTTCTCGCCAGTGCGAACCAGCTCTCCGATGCGCTCCAGCGTGATGTACCGGCGCGAGCTGGTGTCGTAGAGCTTGCGGTTGGAGTACTTCTTGATCAGCCGCGGGGCAGCTTCGGGCGGGTGCGTCTCCTTGCCCCGGGTCGGCTTGGCGGTTGCGCGCGTCCGCGGGTGCGCCGGGGCCGGGGTCAGCGCGAGCCTCCCCGTTCCGACTTGCCGACCAGGGCCGCGACTTTGGCGGTGAGAAGGTCGACGCTGTTGTTGAGACGTTCGATATCCGACCGCGACGGGATGTTGACGCGATTGAGCACGTCTTCGATCCGGCTCTCGATGAAGCGGTCCAGCCGGGCGGACTCCTGTTGGGCTCGACCCTGGGCCCGCTCGCTGGCTGTCCGCAGCTCGCCGAGCAGCCGCTCCGCCTCGCGCTGCCCCAGGCTGCCGGTCCGGACCAGCTCGCCGACGATGCGGTCCGCCTGGCTGGTGGCGAGGCCGACCGGCGCCTGCACCAGCGACATCACCAGCTCGACCCACTTGTTGGCGCTGCGCTGGGCGGGAGTCTCCGGCGTCGCGGCACGCGCCCGCATCGTGCTCGGCCGGCGCTTCGCGGATGGCTTGCCGGCGGCTCGCCGAGGCCGGCGAGGAGAGGGGTCAGCCATGCCCCCGCCCCGTGACGCAGTGCAGCATCTTCGGATTATATGCTCACGGTTCCCGACGAAATCGCGAATTCAGGCGATATCTGCCGGCCCGGTTTGACGCAAGCGTTTGACACCCGTATGGTCGGCTGACATCATGGGCGTCGATTGCCGCCGCCTGTTTCACGCGGCATAGGAGGTGAGCTCAGCATGGCCAAGAAGTCATCCAAGAAAGCCAAGAAGGCCGGGGGCGGCGTGCGTGACCTTGTGGAAGGTGGGCAGCAGCTCATCTCCGGAGCCCAGGGCCGCGCCGAGGACGCCGCCAAGCGTTTGCAGAAGACGGTGCAGGAAACCGTGGCCACCGCCGAGAAGCGTTACAACGTCGAGCTGAAGAACCTGCAGGGTCGCCTGCGCGACCTCAACACCAACATCGGCGGCCTGGAGCGCAGCTACCGCTCCTTCGAGAAGCGCGTCACCAAACAGATCGAGACCCTGTCCGGTCGCGCCGTCAAGGCCTCCGACCTGGACAAGCGGATCCGCACCCTGGAGGCCGAGATCCGTCGCGCCACCGGCCTCGGCGCAACCACCGCGACCACCGCTCGGAAGGCCGCCGCCGGGACCGCCAAGAGCGCGCGCCGGCGCGCCACCCGGGCAGCCTCGAGCGCCCGAAAGACCGCCGCCACGGCGCGCCGCACCGCCGCTGCTCGGGCAACCGGCGCGCGCGCAACCGCCGCCCGTAAGCCTGCGACAGCCGCTGCCAAGCCCGCCGTCGCCAAGCCCGCTGCCGCCAAGAAGCCGGCGGCCAAGAAGCCCGCCCGCGCTCGCAAGCCGGCGGCGCGGCGGCGGACCACAACCCGGCGGGCCCCGGCCGCCGCGGCGACCACCCCACCGAGCACACCCAGCGCGAGCTGAGCCGGTTGCGGCGCCTGGTCAGGCGATCAGGCGCCGAACCATAGCCTCGACGAACCGATAGGCGGTATCCACCGAGTCGGGGTCGATGGCGTCGTAAGTGTCGCTGCCGCGATGCCAGTTCACAGGCACCCCGTCGCGAGTCGCGATCACGGTCATCGCTTCGAGCCGGCGCAGCAGCACCGGCTCTGTGTCCAGGCTCATCACCCTGAACGGCCGCCCCGAGACGCGCAGCCCCGGCATCTTGGCGACCTGCGCCGCCATCGCAGTGAGGTCCTTGCCGGCGCGGTGCTTGAGCATCATTCCCTCCGCGGTGGTGTAGCTCACCTCGCCGGCGCCGACGTTGTCGATGTTGATGATCCAGGCACGCCCGAGGTCGTCCTTGTGCCGGCTCAGGAATTTCTCCATCCCCACCAGCCCCGCCTCCTCGCAACCGGTGGCCACCGCCATCACCTCGGTGTCCGCCGGCACGTCGGCGGCCAGCGCCTCGCAGAGGCTCAGCATGACGCCCACCCCGCTGGCGTTGTCGTTGGCGCCGGCGACGTGCTTGTAGAAGACCTCGCGGTGGAGCAGCAGCAGCAGCCCCAGGATGATGTTGGCCGCAAAGGGGATCGCGATGTAGCCGAAGAGGCGCTCACCGGTGACCCCCTGGAAGCCCACCAGGATCGGCAGGACGATCATCGAGATCGCCTGGAGCACGAAAATCCGGCGGAAGTCTCGGACCAGGCCCGGCTGCCACATCACGCCGGACTTGGCCGAGTCGTAGTGAGCCACCAGGACCAGTCGGCGACGGGGCAGGTCCCGGGCGGCCAAGCGCCCTACGACATTTTGGCTCTTGCCCTGGGGTATCAGCGTCCGCGCGAGGTGCAGCGTGGTCGTGTTCTCGCCGATGAAGGCGACACCGGCGATGCCTGTCAGCAGCAGGCCGAGGGCGCCTTTGTCGAACACAGCCGCCGCGATGAACCCGGCGATGGCGAGCACGAAGATCGCGATGTAGGTGGGGCTGAAGCTGCGCACGCTGCGGAAGGGCTCGACCTTGACGGTGAAGCCGAATTTCTGCAACTGCTGCTCGATGTATTCGGCCGCCGCGCGTTCCGCTTTGCTGGTCGCGGGCCGGGGACCGATCCCCTCGGCGAGTTTGCGAATGTGGTCGAGGGGATCCGTCACGGCCCAGTATTTTCGCGGATTGCGCCGCGTCGCCGCGCCGAGGCGCCGAGCGGCGACGCGTCCCGGGCGATAATCCCTGCAGATGGAGCCGATCAAACGTGCCTGAGGTGCGCCTCACGTTTCTCGACGGCGAGGTACTGGCGGCCGAGACCGAGCTGATCGACTTCAGCCAACCGGTGGTGCGCGCCCGCGCCGCCGACGACAGCAACAACGAGGAGCTGACGATCCCTCTGAGCAGCCTCAAGTACATCGTCATGAGCGGCCCCGAGGACGAGATCGAGGTGGGCGGCGGCGACCTGGGCAAGGTGGTCATCCACTTCACCGATGGCGAGGCGCTGCGCGCCTACGCTGCCCGCGACACGCTCGGTGGGCTGTACGGCGTCATCTACAGCCTGATCGAGCCGCAGCGCAAGCAGCAGCGGCGGATCGGCGTGCCGTACACCGCGGTCAAAGCGATCTTCAAAGTCAGGCAGCGGGAAGGTCGCGGCAAGTCGAAGCCGCGCGCCGCGACCGGCAAACCGCGGGCGACAGGCGCGAAGTCGAAGGGCGCGAGCGTCACGTCGAGGGCGGCTGGCGGCGGATCAAAGACTGCGAGCCGCAAGTTGAAGGCCAAAGCAGGATCGACCGGGACCAGATGAAGGTTCTCGTCACCGGAGGCGCAGGCTTCATCGGCTCCAACGTCGCCGACCGTTTGGTCGAGGAGGGGCACCACGTGGTGGTCCTGGACGACCTCTCCAGCGGCAAGCGCGAGCAGGTGCCGGCGGCCGCCAACTTCTACCAGATGGAGCTGGATGGGCGCTGGCTGGACCGGGTTGTCGAACGCGAGAAGCCGGACGCCGTCTGCCACCTGGCGGCCCAGATCAGCGTCCGCCGTTCGGTCGAGGACCCCGTTTTCGACGCGCGGGTCAACATCCTCGCCAGCATCGGGCTGATCGAGGCCTGCCGCCTCCACGGCGTCAAGCGCTTCATCTTCACGTCGACCGGCGGAGCCATCTACGGCGACGCCGACCAGGTCCCGACCCCGGAGACCTACCCCGCCGCGCCGGTGTCGCCGTACGGCACCAGCAAGCTGTGCGTCGAGCACTACTTGCACTGCTTCCGCGAGCTCTACGGCTTCAGCAGCGCCGCGCTGCGCCTGGCCAACGTCTACGGCCCCCGGCAGGATCCGCACGGCGAGGCCGGGGTGGTGGCGATCTTCAGCAAGGCGCTGCTGGAGGGCCGCACAGCGACCATCAACGGCGACGGCAAGCAGACTCGGGATTACGTGTATGTGGGGGATGTCGTCGAGGCGTTCGCCCTGGCGCTGCAGAGCGACATCCAGGGCAGCTATAACGTCGGGACCGGGACCGAGACGGATGTCGCCGAGCTGTACCAGCACATCGCCCGCGCCGCCGGCTCAAGCGCCGCGGCGGAGTACGGACCGGCACGGCCGGGAGAGCAAAAGCGCAGCTGTGTGGATATCGGGCTGATCGCGGAGCGGCTTGATTGGCGGCCGGGAGTTCGACTGGAAGAAGGGATTCCGCTGACGGTGGAGTACTTCAGGAGCCAAATCGAGCGGCAGGTCGCGGCGCCCTAGTCCTGACCCGAGGTCGCCGGGATGGGCTGCTAGTTGAAGTACTGGGTCGACTTAGCTGTTATCGCTAGCGCCGGCAGCTGTACGAACGCACCGCCCAGAATTTTGAACGTGTATGTCACCGAGACCTGGCAATACGCAGGGGGCACGCCTGAAATCGTAGGCGCAGGCACGGTGGTTATTACCAAGGGTCCAACGCCGCTCGAGGCCACGGTGGCTGCAGTCACGACCGCAGCCGGCGCGTTGCCGGTCCCACCGGCACTCGGACAGGTGACGGTTGTATCTGAGCCAAAGTTGCCCGAGGCGATCGCGTAACGGGCGCCTTCTCGTGCAGCATTCGTGACAGCGTTGACCGAGTAGACGTAGCGACCTGTCTCGATAATGCCCATAAGCAGCGGAAAAAGCAGAAGGACCGCCACCAGGGCGAACTCAACCGTGGTTTGGCCGCGCGATCGCCCACGATTACGGCTCACTGCGGCGCCAGGGTCTGCGCCTGGACCTCAGTGAGCAGGACGACGGGATTCGGGAGCGGCCAGAATCCGCTGGCCAGCACGGGCGAGACGTTACAGCGCGTTGTAATCGTGGCGGTCACGGTCGTCCCTGGAGTGACGGGAATTCCCGCGGAGTAGACAATCTGAACCCCGCCGTTCGCTGTATCCGGCGCTTGCCCCGGCGACGCGGGCCAGGACGGACAGTGGTAGGCGCCGTTGGATCCCTGGTCCTCCGCCCCCATGACTGTTTCAATCTGCTTAGTCAACGTGGCCGTGTTCCAGGTCTGCTCCATGCCGTGCTGGGTGAAAAACAGAGCTCCCTCGCGAGCGGAGTTTGTCACCGATTGCGAGATGAAGAACATCCGCGCTCCGTCGCCGGCAACACCGGCAAGCATAAGCAATGGGATCATCATCAGAGCCATCTCTACGAGGCTCTGTCCCTTTTGGGAACGGGTTCGACAGCGGCCGGAGCGCCGCTTACTGAACGAGATTGATCGAAACAGGTGCACTGGAGGGGGGGGTCACACACGGGAGAGTCGGGCACCAACTGCCGCGCTGCGGCACCAGGTCTACGACCTTCACCTTTACCGTGGTAGATGACGTGTACGTCGACGGATCCTGGGTCGGGTACCCGGCAACCCAACTCTTGATATGGAAAACGAAGCTCGATCCTGTCTGCTCGTCGAGGTAGTCGATGACTGGAAGAAGCACCGGGGTGCACGGAGAGGCCGTGTGAGCGACGCAGGAGTCCCACGCGTTTTGAAGAAGCTGTATGTCCGGGGCTTCTAGTCCGGCTGACGTGCCGCCCTTGGCGCAGAAGTAGTCGAGCTCCTTGAACGTCGTCTTGGCCGGGTTCGGGCTGGGACCGCACGCAATCGACCCGAAGGCCGGGGCCGGAGGAATGCTCCCACTGGCAGGAGTGGCGGGTACTGGGTCGTGGAACCAGCCCTTGAAGTTCGACGAGTTGGTGTTGGCTGGGTTGCAAGTTGGCGCCAGGGAAGACCAGCCTGGATCACGGAGGATGACAATATCGTCCTTGTCGACCTCTTGTTCAGTACTTCCGGCTGGATCGACCGCGGTTGGAAGCTCGTCAGCATCAACCGGATTGTCGGGGTGGGCGGTGTCGACATCCTTCGGGGAGTCGCCGGGGTTGTTGACTGGATCATTGGCAGTGCAGAACGCCCAGACTGCGTAATGGGCGAAGCCCCCTGTAAGTGTGGTGACCGGCGCAAATATCGAAGTGGCCACAGCTCGCTCAGCCGCGGAATGCACTCCGAGGGCACCCATGAAATAAGTCGGGTGGGTGTAGTAAGCCACGACACTGGTGCCATCAACACAGTGGACGCCCCAGCCTGCCACCGCAAACGGACACTCCAGCAGGTTAAGTACAGGGCTGGAGAGCTGGCCGACCTGAACGGGGTGCCCGGCGTTTGCGAAGCCGCTCGGCCACAGCAGGAGCTTCTTCTGGGTCGTTGTGCTGGTCTGATCGCTGCCGTCGACGTAGTAGGCGCATGAGGCGGTGAGACTGTTGGCTATCTGCCCAATGTTTGTCCCGTCAGCTACGGCTCCGGGATCGCATTGGGCGGACGTACCCGGGAAGTTTGCCTGCTGGTTGCCTGAGGACAGACTGCTGTTGACCTGAGCCTTGATGGCGGCGAGGACATCACTATCGGTCTTTGGGGTGGGGGGATTGTGGAAGTTGAAACCCAGGAGCGTCGACCCGGCTTCAGTCGAAACGTCGGAGCCGCTTTGCAGCGCTCGTCGGTCTACAAACGCGTGGCCACCGTCAGTCGCCAGACCCACAAAGGCGACCAGCACGACCAGGGTGAGCGCCATGATGACCACCGCCTGACCGCTTTGCCATTCGAGACATATCTCGCTGAACCTTGATCTCAGACGCTTGATGGACACGTGATCCTCCTGGGTTGAAACGGTGTAGAGACGAGCCGGCAGGTCACGGCTACCGGCTCTGCCTCTGGCGGGAAGGTGGTGCATGCGGGCCGTAGCGTCTCAAGGAAACATGTCAGCTTCCTGAATGCGGCGGTGACATTCGTGTGACAGGCCGGTTTCGGGCTGAGAGCCCGATACCACTACCCTAGGCGCATGCGTGTCCTGCTGGTTGAGGATGATCGCCGTCTTGCCGATGCCCTGACGCGCGGTTTGCAGGAGGGCGGGATGACGGTGGTCCACGCGTCCGAGGGCGATGGCGCTGTCGGCGCGGCGCTCGACGGCTCCTTCGACGCCATCGTGCTGGACGTCATGCTTCCCGGCTCCATGGACGGCTTTGAAGTCGCGGCCGCGCTTCGGCGGCGCCAGGTCGGCACTCCCATCCTGATGCTGACCGCGCGGGATGCGGTGGGCGACCGGGTTCGCGGGCTGGAGGCCGGCGCCGATGACTACCTGCTCAAGCCGTTCGCCTTCCAGGAGCTGCTCGCCCGGCTGCGAGCGCTCGCGCGCCGCCATCTGCCAGGGCGGGGCGCGGTGCTCAGCATGGGGCCAATCAGCCTCGACAGCTCGAGGCGCACGGTCGACGTCAATCACGTCCCTGTGGTGCTGACCGGCCAGGAGTTTGCGGTCCTCGAGTACTTCATGCTCCATCCCGCGCAGGTGCTGAGCCGTGGGCAGATCCTCGAACACGCCTGGCCCGAGGACGTCTACGAATCCGGCGGGTCGAATCTGGTCGAGGTCTACGTCGGGCGGGTGAGGCGCAAGCTGGTCGCCGCGGGCAGCCCAGACGCCTTCACCACAGTGCGCGGCGCCGGCTACCGGATGGAGCTGCCGGAAGATTGACCGCTTTCCTGCGGCGGACCAGGATGCGCCTGGCGCTGGCCTACGCGGGGATCTTCAGCGTGGTCGCGATCGTCGCCGCCGCCGCCCTCTGGCTGGCGCTTTCGCGCACCGAATATTCGTCGATCGACGACAGCCTCGCTGGCGCCGCCCGGGGGGCCGAGTCGGCTCTGGTGACCCGGGGGACGCCACCGAGCGCTGGCGACGACGTATTGCCGCCCCCAGCCAGTGGCGAGATCCCCGTCGGTGAGCTGGTTTTCAGCCGCACAGGCACCGTGCTCCAACACAACGACACCGCACCGTCCAGCTCGGCGTTGGGCTCAATCGCCACCACAGCCGCAAGCTCGAGCTCGCCGGCGCTGAGCACGCAAACGATCGATGGCGAATCCCAGAGGATCCTGTCGACCCGGGTCGAGCTGCGCTCCGGGGACTCCGTCGTGATCGTCGTGACGCGCTCGCTGGCGGAGACCAACCGGCTGCTGTTCAACGCCGGACTGGTGCTGGTGGTGGGAATGGCGATGCTGGTGGTCGCGGCCGCGGTCGTCGGATACGGCCTCGCGGGTGCGGCGCTCCGCCCGGTCCGCGAGATCGCATCGACGGCGCGCAACTTCAGCGAGCGAGACCTGCACCGGCGCCTGGAGCTGGACCTGCCGCCCGACGAACTGGGCGAGCTGGCCGACACCTTCAACGGGATGCTGGCAAGGATGGAGACGGCCTTCGAGAGCCTTCGGAGGTTCACGGCTGACGCCGCCCACGAGCTGCGCGCACCGCTGACGATGATGCGGACCGAGGCCGAGGTCACCCTCAGCAAGCCGCGCACCGAAAAGGAGTATCGGGCGAGCCTGCAGACGATGCTCTCGGAGGCCGAGCGGTTGGGCCGGCTCGCGGACCAGCTGCTGCTGCTGGCGCGAGCTGATGCGGGGGCGCTCAACGCGCAGATGACCAAGATCCTGATCCCCGGGCTGGTCGCCGAAGCGGGCGCGCGCTGGCGCTCGGTCGCGGCACGACACGACGTCACCATCCTCGACGAAGTCGGATCCCAGGGCTATGTCTGGGGCGACGTCGATCTGATGACTCGCCTGCTCGACAACCTGATCGACAACGCGCTGCGCCACACCCCCGACGGCGGCACTGTAACGCTGTCGGTCGCGGCGGTCGACTCGTGGTGGGAGATCGCCGTCGCCGACTCGGGCCCGGGTGTGGATCCCGGGCTGAGGGACCTGCTCTTCGAACGCTTCGCCCGCGCCGACCCCGCCCGGCGGCGCGACACCGGGGGCGCCGGCCTGGGGCTCGCGCTTTGCGCTGTGATCGCGCGCCTCCACAACGGCTCGATCAGCCTCGACGCCGGTGCCCCGCAGGGCGCTCGCTTCGTCGTCCGGCTGCCGGCGGCGGAGCCTCCCGCTGCCTAGATCTCGGCGCTCGCGGCTTTGTGCGGCCGGCTAGTGGTGGCCGGGGTGAGCTGTTGGTGACGGCTCCGCTGTTGGCGGGGCCGAAGCACTCGGCGTCGGGCTGGACGATGCCCCGAGAGGCGGCGCGGGGGATTGACTGGGCGTAGCCGTCGGGCTGGATTTGGTCGTCGGGCTCACGGCAACGCCCGGGCTGGGTGAGACGGTTGGCGCCGCATGTGATCCGGGTTGGGAGGTGCCATTGCAGCCGTCGCCGCTGTCTTGAGCCTCGCCAGCCGCGTCCTTTGCCTCGTCGGCCTGATCTTTGGCTTCGTCGGCCGTGTCCTTGGCGCTGTCGGCAGCGTCCTTGCCCTTATCAGAGGCATCCTTGGCGCCGTCAGCCGAGTCCGTTTCCGCATCAGCGGTCGGGTTTGCCTTGTCGGCGGCCTTGTCCGGCTCGCTATCCGCCTTGCGAGCGGCTTTATCAGCTGCGTGCTGCGCCTTGCGGGTTGCCTTTTCGGCTTCGTGCTGAGCCTTCGCCGCGAGATCAGCCTTCTCGCCCTGACCGTCGTTTTCACAGGCCGATGGGCTCCCCTGTTGGGCCTTTGGAGCGTTGGCTGGTGAAGGGCCGCTCGTTAGTGCAGCCAGCGCTGAGGTGCCCGCGATGGCCATGACGGCAAGCACGGCCAGCACGGCCGCGCGCACGTTTCTGGAGCTCAACCTTTGGAACATGCCGTAGTTCTCCTGGTCCGTTATACGCCGCCGGAGCGCTTTTCTTGCGATCTGGCCTTAACTCTCGGCGGCAATTGGCCCCAGCGACACCAGCTGTAGCCGGCAGTCGAAGCAGAGCTGGTCGCCCTCGGCCACCAGCGATTCGAAAGCGCGTCGCAGGCCCTGGTTCTCCAGCAGGTCGGTGGTCTCCGCGATGCGGGCTGCCCACTCGTAGTTCTCCATCGCCTGCCGCAGCTTGAGGCGAAGCTCGGTGAGCAGCTCGCGCTCCTCGGGCGAGACCGAGTCCGGGAAGCCGAGCCGGTCGAGATTGGAGATGTTGACGTGGATCCGGGACCGGGCCGCGGCCGCGGCTCTCGACAGCGGCTGCTCGTCGCCATCCCGCAGCGCCTCGCGGAGCTCTTCCAGCGCGGGCTCGGTGGTCTCGAGCACCGTCCGGAAGTCAACGCCGTAATCGATCGGCAGCTCGTGGTAGGCCACCTGGTTGCGGCGCGCTGTGAGCAGCACCAGCGCCACGATCACGAAGCCAATGACGACGTAGCCCCAGATCGGCACGGCGCCTAGCGGCCCTTGAAGTCGGGCTTGCGACGCTCGAAAAACGCGGTCAGTCCCTCGCGGACATCCTCCGAGCCGTGTGCCTCCGCCGAGAGCGCGTCAAGCTCGGCTTGGGTGTCGCGATCCATGGTGGCGCCGGCGGCGTCCATCTCCAGCAGCCGGTTGATCATCCGTTTGGAGTTGCGGACGGTGATCGGCGCGCCGGCGAGGATGTCGTCGCAAAGCGCGTCCACCCCGGCGTCGAGATCGTCGGGAGAGAAGCAGTAGTCGACCAGCCCCCGGCGCGTCGCCTCCGCCCCCGAGAAGGACCGGCCAGTCAGCATCAGCTCCCGGGTGACCTGCGGTCCGAGCTGCTGGATCATCCGCCGATGGTGCACCGGGCCGGGGAGCAATCCGAACCGGCTCGCGGGCACTCCGAGGCGCGCGGTGTCGACGGCTACGCGCAGGTCGCAGGCCAGCGCCAGCTGGTAGCCGGCACCCAGGGAGTGGCCCTGAATGCGGGCGATCACCGGCGCGGCACAGGCTTCGATGGCGGCCTGGGCGGCCTCCATCGCATCGCCGAAGCCACCGCCGAGGCCTTGGCCCGTCGCGTCGCCCAGCTCCTCGAGGTCGGCTCCCGACGCGAAGACTTGGTCGCCGGCTCCGGTCAGGACCACCACCCGCACGTCGGCGGTCAGGCTCCGGACCTCGGTCTCAAGAGTCCGGAACAGGGCCGTTGAGAGTGGGTTGCGACGCTTCGGGTCGTTAATCGTCAGTCGCAGGACGCCCGGGCGCGGGCGCTCGACCAGCAGCGGGGCTTTGTCCGACATCGAGGAATTATCGGACGCATGGAGTTACACAACATTGTGGTAGAATACGTACATGCGTTCGTTACTGGAGGAGGGACTCCGGGCGCTCGAGACGGAGAAGGTCGAGACCCTGTCGGGCGCTGAGCTGGGCGCCTCGATTGAGGAGGAGCGCAAGGCGATCGACCGCCTCGAGGCTGACTGCAGTCGCCGGCTGGCGCGCTTCGTCGCCCTCAGGGGTTTCGAGGCCAACGGTGCGCTCGATCCGGTCGCGTGGCTCAAGCAACACGGGCGGCTATCGGGCGGGGCGGCCGCGGAACGGGTCAGGGTCGCGTCGAAACTCGCCGATCTGCCGATCATGGCCACCGCGTTTTCGACCGGCCGGATCAGCTTCGGACAGGCGGCAGTAGTCGCCCGGGCCGCCGGCGACGTTGGCCCCGAGGCGGTCGCCGAGCTAGAGCGTCGCACGGTTGAGGCGGCCCAGCAGCTCGACCCCAGCGGACTGCGCCAGTTCGCCGAGCGCCTCAGCTGTGAGCTCAACCAGGAGGCGTTCCTGGCCGACCAGAATCGGGCTCACGAGCGGCGCCGGCTGGACTACGGTCAGGGCCCGGACGGGATGTGGATCATCGACGGGCGGCTGGACCAGGAGGGCGGCGCGTACCTGTCTACCGCCCTGGACGCCGTGCTGGGACCGCGGTCGAAGGATGATGGTCGCACCCCGGCACAGCGCCGAGCCGACGCCCTGGTCGACCTCAGCCGACGGGTTCTCGAAGAGGCGCGTGAGGACGAGCCGACCGTTCGCGGCATCGGCGGTCAACGACCGCACCTCACCGTGACCGCGACCATCCAGGCGCTGCGTGGCGAGCCGGGGGCGCCGGCGGGTGAGCTCATCGGTCGCTACCCGGTTGCGTCGGAGACTGTGCAGCGCATCGCGTGCGATGCGGCTCTCACTCCCATGGTCGTCGACGAGACCGGCGATCCACTGGACTTCGGACGAACAATGCGCACCGCCTCGCCACCATTGCGGCGGGCCGTGGTGCTCAGCGACAAACGGTGCCGCTTTCCGGGATGCGATAGATCCGCTTCCTGGTGTGACGTGCACCACCTGGACGACTGGGCTCGCGGCGGGCGAACGCGAAAGAAGGACCTGCTTCTCGTATGCCGACCGCATCACCGGCTGCTTCACGAGGGCGGCTGGAAGCTGCTGCGCGATAGCGACGGAGAGGTTGTGGCGGTGCCTCCGTAGAGCTACGCTACGGAGCCACGCCGGATAGCTTCGCTGTGAGCAACGCGATGGACCTACGCCGAAGAGCTATTCGATGATGGCTACGGTTTGCCCTTCCTGGACGACGTCGCCTTCATTAACCAGGAACTCCTTGATGGTGCCGGCGATAGGCGAGAGCACGGGGATCTCCATCTTCATCGACTCGAGGATCATGATCGTGTCGTCTTCTTCGACCTGCTGGCCGACCTCGGTCGTGATCTTCCAGAGGTTGCCGACCAACTCGGCTTTCACTTCAGCCACGAGATCCTCCTTTGGTGGTGGTGATGTCGCTCGGGAGCCTAACTGCTGAGCGCCGAGAAATCGGGCACGAAGGCGCCTTCGTTCTCGTCGGGTACGTAGTCGCTGGGGACCTGACACGGTGTGGCGCTCAGGCCCAGCGCCTCGCGAGCCTCGGCCACGGTGGCAATTTCGCGACCAACGTCGGCGCACATCCGGGTCGCGCGCTCGACCAGGTGCGAGGAGCCATGCGCCATCTCGCCGTCGGGGAAGTAGAAATTGTCCTCCAGGCCGACGCGGACATTGCCGCCCAGCGTCAACGTCGCCGCCAGCAGCGGCCACTGGTCGCGGCTGATGCCGACCAGCTTCCAGGTTGAGCCCGGCGGCAGTGATTCGGCCTGGAACTGTAGCGCTCGTGTCGTCGAGGGGATCCCGCCCAGCACACCCATCACCAGCGAAAAGTCGAGTGGCGTCTTGAGGATGCCCTGGTCGAGCAGCGGTCTGGTGTTGCCGATGTGCCCGGCGTCGAAGACTTCGAGCTCGGGCTTGACTCCGCCGTCGTTCATGCGCTGCAGCAGGTAACTGATGTCCTTGAAGGGATTCGAGAAGACGAAGTCGAAGTAGAACTCCTTCTTCTTCTCGGAGTAGATGGCGTAGTTCATCGAGCCCATGTTGAGCGCGCCGATCTCGGGCCTGAGCTTGGCGATGTGACCCACCCGCTGCTCCATCGGGATGCCGACTGCGCCGGTCGAGAAGTTGATGATGATGTCGCTGCGTTTGCGGATCTCGTCCATGATCTGGCGATATTTCTCGACCTTGAAGCTGGGCGTACCGTCGTCCTCGCGGGCGTGGATGTGGACCACCGCGGCGCCGGCATCGGCGCAACGCTTGGCCTCTTCGGCTATCTCCACCGGCGTGTAGGGGATGTACTCACACTGCTTGCGCGTGGTGAGCGCGCCCGTCAGGGCGGCGGTGATGACGACCTTGTGGCGGCTGAAGGTTTCCATCGCTCTCCTCTACTTGCCTGTTACTCGTAGTTGCTCGCTATCTGCCCGTTACCTAGATCTGTCCGCTACTTGGTCTGTCCGTTACTTGGTCTGTCCGTTACCCGCCGCAACACGCGGGCCCTCGATGATCGCCGCGGCCACCCTGTCAGGCGCTTCGAGCTGCGGATAGTGTCCGACATCCGCGAGCTCGACAAAGTCCGCTCCCGACCGGCGATCCTTGATCGCCTTCGCCATATGCGCCCCGGAAACCGGATCGACCATGCCCCAGACATACCGGATCGGGGTAGTCGACGTCTCCGCCGTACCCTCCCAGCGCTTGGCGTTGACGCGGCGCTCCGGGATGTACTTGATCAGCCGGTGGTAGTTCTTGGAGCCGTTCCGCCGCGCCACCGAAAGCCAATGCTCGTGCAGCTCCCCAGGGGTGGGCTGATGCTCGGGCGCAAAGATCCGGGCGAAGCCGCTGGCGAAGCGGCCTTCGCTCATGCGACTCGCGATCAACGCGCCGATCACCGGGCGCTGCAACCAGACCTGGACCCGCCGCGGCCGGTGGTGGGCGGCGTAGACGCCACCGTTCAGGAGCGTGAGGTCGGTCATCCGGGTGGCCAGCTTGCCTTCGTCCTGGCGGGCCAGCAGTTCGAGCGCCACAGTCATCCCCACGTCGTGGCCAACCAGCCTTGTCTCGCTGACGCCGAACTGTCTCCAGAGCGCCTCCACGATGTCCGCCTGCTCAAAGGCGCTGAAGTCGTGCCCCGAAGGCTTATCGGAGTCGCCAAAGCCAAGTAGGTCAAATGTGAGCAGCCGGTATTTCGAGGCCAGCGCTCCGGCGATCGGCGCCCAATCCCACGACGATGTCGGGAAGCCGTGGATCAGCGTCATCCAGGGCCCCTGGCCCAGCACGCGAACGAAGATCGAATACTTCGAGCCGCCCGGCAGCTGAACCTCGACGCGCTCGCCGGCGGCCCACCATCCCTCGATGCCCTCTGGGGAGGTAGCGGACGGCGCCGGCCCGGGTGCCGCGGGTGCCGGTGCCGCAGATGCGGGCGCTGGTGCCGCCTCCAGCGCTGCCACAGGCGTCGCCAACTCCCCCACCTCCAGCTCCGGTGTCACCACCTCTGCAGGCATCGCCTCCGCCGGGACGGCTTCGGCCGGTGCTATCGGCAGCTCGGCCGGCTCGGGCTCGGGAGGCTCCTCGTGCTGCACCTGGGCGCCGGTCCGCTCGGCTTCGGCGAGCTCGGCCGGGGTGGGGCGCTTCCGTGCCACGTCCTCGAACTCGGCTATCAGCTCATCGAGGTCCTTTTTGGGCTCTGCCGCGGGAGTCTCGCCGGTCATCCGGCTAGCCTACCGGCCCAGACGCCGGGTCTGCTCGGCGCCTAGACCGGGATGTTGCCGTGTTTGCGCCAGGGACGCTCCACCTTCTTCCGGCTGGCGATCTCGAGCCCTTGGATGATGACCTTGCGGGTCTCGGCGGGGTCGATGACGTCGTCGATCATCGCCCAGTTGGCGGCGATGTACGGGTTGATCTGCTGGCGGATCATGTCGACGAACATCGCCTTGGCGGCCTCCGGGTCCTCCGCCGCCTCGACCTGCTTGTTGAAGATGATGTTCACCGCGCCCTCGGGCCCCATTACCGATATCTCGGCCGTTGGCCATGCCACGATCAGGTCGGGATAGTAGCCCTTACCGCACATCACGAAGTAGCCCGCGCCGTAGGCCTTTCGCACGACCACCGTGATCTTGGGCACCGTCGCCTCGCTAACCGCGTACAGCATCTTGGCCCCGTGCCGGATGATGCCCTGCTTCTCGACCTCCTTGCCAACGATGAAGCCGGGCACGTCCTGCAGGAACAGCAGCGGCACGTTGAAGGCGTCGCACATCCGGATGAACCGCGCCGCCTTGTCGGCCGAGTCGTTGTCGAGAGCACCGGCCTTGTGCAGCGGCTGGTTGGCTACCACGCCGACGGACCGGCCGCCGAGCCTTACAAACGCGGTGATCAGGTTTTTTGCCCAGGTCGGTTTTATCTCGAAAACGTGATTGTCGTCGGCGATCTTGCGGATCAGCTTGCGCATGTCGTACGCCTGCCGCATGTTGGCCGGCACGATCTTCTCGATGCCCTCCAGGAGGCGGTCGGGCGGGTCGTCAGTGGGCTTGATCGGCGCCTGCTCGAGGTTGTTCGACGGCAGGAACGAGAGGAACTCCTTGACCGCGGCGATGCAGGCGGCGTCGTCCTCGACCTCGAGGTCGCCGACCCCGGATTCGTAGCAGTGGACCTGGGACCCGCCCATCTCGTGGTCGGTGACGTCCTCGCCGGTGGCCGCCTTGACCAGTCGCGCGCCGCCGAGCGACATCGATGACGTGTCCTTGACCATGGGCACGAAGTCCGACAGCCCTGGGATGTACGCGGTGCCGGCGGCGCAGGGCCCGACCATCGCCGAGACCTGCGGGATGACGCCGGACATGTTCACCTGGTCCCAGAACAGGTACCCGGTGCCCGCGAACATCGAGCCGGTGGCGTCCTGGATCCGGGCGCCGGCGGAGTCCAGCAGCCAGACGATTGGACAGCGGTTGCGCAGGGCAAGGTCTCGCAGCCGGGCCACCTTCTGTTCGCCGATCATGCCCATCGAGCCGGCCATCACGGTGAAGTCGTAGATGGCGGCGTAGACCTCCCGCCCATCGACTTTGCCGTGCCCGGTGACAACGCCGTCGGCCGGTGTCTTGTCGGGGTCGTAGCTCTCGCCCTTCATGCTCTGGCCGGTCGCCAGCAGGCCGAACTCGACGAAGGTGCCGGCGTCGAAGAGGAGGTCCAGACGTTCGCGCGCCGAGAGCTTGCCCTTCTCGTGCTGGCGCTCGATCTTCTCCGGGCCGCCCATCGCCAGCGCCTTGGCGCGGCGCGCGTGGAGGTCGGCGGTGAGCGCCTCCAAGCCCGACTGCTCGGTCGGAGGCGCGACGGCGGGAGGCGGGGCTTCCGGCGCTTCGGCGGCAGCGGCGGGCTCGCGCCGTACGGTGTTGGCCGCGGTGTCGCGCGCTTCGGCGCCGGCCGGCGTTCCGGGCGCGGTCTCGGGCGCTTCGGCGTCGGCCGGCTGCTTGGTCTCCGTCATCCGATCTCCTAGCGGTGGGCAGCGATGGACTGCTGAATCCTATCGCCGTTCAAACTCGCCGCCTCCGAATCCGGTGTCGAGTTCAGACATCCATCTCGGCAGGCTTGCCCGGCTCGAGCCATCGAAGCGCATCCGCCATGCCCGCCGCGGCGAACGCAGCCTCGACGTCGGCCTTCGGGGTGTTGAAATGGCTCCAGCCTTCGTAGTGGATGGGTACGACTGTGCGAGCCCGCATCGTCTTGGCGGTGCGCGCTCCCTCAGCGCTGTTAAAGGTGTAGCGGGCGGGGCCTGACGCCGCGAACCGAACGCCGCCGAGGTGGAGGACCGCGACGCTGATCGTGAAGCGCCGGGCGATCTTGTCGATGCCGCCGAAATACACCGTGTCTCCCGAGATGTAGAGACCACCATGCTGCTGGCCGGGCCACTCCAGGAAGAATCCGATGGCCGGCCCCGAGAGCAGGTGGATCCCGGGGACGCCATGTCGGGCGGGCGTGGCGGTGACCGTGACCATGTTCTCTCCCTCGCCCAGGACCATCGACTCCCAGGGGCGCAGCCCCTCGGCGTTGCCGCCAAGACGCCTGGCTCCGGCGATCGTCGTCAGCACCTTGCCGGCGCGGCTCAGGCTGTCCCGCCCGCGAAGGTCGAGGTTGTCCTGATGCTGGTCGTGGCTGAGCAGAACAGCGTCGATTCGCCCCAGGCCGTCCAGCTCGACCGCCGGACCGGCTGTCTTGGTCGAGCCAATCAACGGAAGCCCGAAGTTGTAGTGTCGGCCCGGCGGATCGAAGGTGGGGTCCGTCAGCAGCCTCAGATCACCAACGTCGACCAGCGCCGTGGGACCGCCGATGTGCGTGATCGAGCACCTCAGCGTCATCGCTACCTGACCGCCATCTTTCTGCGCTCACCGAGGACCTCGAGCAGGCCGGTGTCGTAGTCGCCGGACCGGAACTCAGTCGATGCCAGCACCTCCAGATGGGTGGGAATGTTGTTCTTCACGCCGGCAACCTGGAACTCCTCGAGCGCCCTGATGGCGCGGTCGATGGCGGTGTCGCGGTCGCCGGCGCTCACGATGAGCTTGGCAAGCAGCGGGTCGTAGAGATGGGTCACCCGGTACCCAGCCGCCACGCCACTGTCGACCCGGATGCCGTCGCCGCCGGGCTCCACCCAGGTCTCGATCAGACCCGGGGAGGGCAGGAAGCGCACCGGGTCTTCGGCGTAGATCCGGAACTCGATGGCGTGTCCGTGCCGGCGGACGGCGTCGATTCCAGATGGCTCGCCGGCAGCGATCCGGAGCTGCGCCAGGGCCAGGTCGGTGCCTGTGGTCTCCTCCGTGATCGGGTGCTCGACCTGCAGTCGCGTGTTCATCTCGAGGAAATAGAACTCCCCGCCCCCGAAGATGAACTCGACCGTTCCGGCGCTGCGGTATCCCACCGCCTCGGCGGCCCGAACCGCCGCCTGGCAGAGTGCATCGCGGGTGGCCTGGTCGAGGGCAAGAGAGGGCGTCTCCTCGATCACCTTCTGGTGGCGGCGTTGGACCGAGCATTCGCGCTCGAAGAGGTGAAAAACGCTGCCGTCGGCCTCGCCCATCACCTGCACTTCGATATGGCGGGGGCGCTCGACGTAGCGCTCCAGGTAGACCGAAGGGTCGCCGAAGGCGGCTCCGGCGCGGGCGGCGGCGGTCTCGACCGCGGCGCCCAGCTGATCGTGGTCGCGGACAACGGTCATCCCGATGCCGCCGCCACCCTTGGCGGCCTTGACCATCAGCGGGAAGTTGAGCTCGGCGGCGGCCTCGTGGGCCTGCTCGGGTGTGACCGGCCCTTCGGTGCCCGGCACCACCGGCACCCCCGCGGCGTGGACCAGCCGGCGGGCGTCGACCTTGTCCGCCATCGCCCGCATCGCCGACGGCGGCGGTCCGACCCAGGTCAGACCGCCCGACTCGCAGGCCTCCGCGAAATCCGGGTTCTCCGAGAGGAAGCCGTATCCGGGATGGACGGCCTCGGCGCCCGAAGAGCGCGCGGCGCCAAGCACGGCGTCAAAGTTCAGGTAGCTCTCGGCCGGGGCCCCGGGACCAATCGCCACCGCCGCGTCGGCCTGGCCTACGTACGGGGCGTCGGCGTCCGCCTCCGAGTACACCGCCACCGCCTCCGCACCGGCGGCATGGCAGGCGCGGATCAGCCTCGAGGCGATCTCACCGCGGTTGGCGACCAGGATGCGCTTGAACACGGGGGAGGATTCTGGCATAGGCGGCCCACTGATGGCTCAGCGGGGCTATTGCTGGTAGCGGCGGGAGATTACGGAGACCAGCTCCTCGTCGGTGGGCACGAATGTCAGGCGACGGCGGCGGCGGCCGGTGCGGCGCTCTTTGAGCATGAACTGGTCCTGGGTGCCCAGGACGACGTCGATCAGCTCCGTGATGGTGTTGCCGCTGACGGGGATGCCCTCGCGCAGCAGCTTGTCCTTCAGCGTGGTGGGGATCTCGCCGGCCTCGCGCATGTTGAGCTCTTCGAGCGCAAGCAGCAGGTCATCGAGGCGCCGCAAGCCGGCGCGCCGCTCCCCCTCATCCAGAGGGGAGAAAAACTCCTTGTCCTGTGCATCCCGCACCGGCATCTCCTCCGGCCTCGCATCGTAGCACTTGAGCCCAGCGCCCACCGTGGCCGAATCCGAGCTGGACTGGCGGCCAGGTTAGGCTGTGCGGCTCAGCCAGTTCTGTGGGTTGCGGATCTCGTCCAGGCTGGGGAGGGCCTCGGGACCGGACCAAACGGTGCGCAGCCGGGCCATCCCGCCGGCGGCGATGACCTCGTTGCAGAAGTGCTCGCCTTGGACGTACTGCTGCATCTTCAACTCCAGACCGGTGATCTTGAAGAACGCCCGCTCGGCGGCGCCGCGCTTGCCCGAGCGGCGGTCGAACTCTGCGTCGGTGCGCTCGTAGTCGGGCAGGTGGGCGACGCCGACCCGACGCATCATCACGTTGCTGAAGCCCTCCAGCAACGACATCACTGCCTGGATCTGACTCATTGCCTGCCACTGCGATCTCGCGCCGATGGTCAGCGCCCGAAGCACGTCGAGCCGCCGGGGCGACGGTTCAGAGATCAAGCGGTGGGCGATCATCTCCCGGATCAAGCCGTTGAGGTGCTCGCGCAGCCACGGATGCGCCTCGAACTCCCAGGCGTGAGTGACCTCGTGGAGCACCAGCCACTGGCGCAGCTGCTCGCCGCCCACGCTGGAGCGCGCTTCGAAGGCTTCGATGTTGGGCTCGACCAGGTAGAGAGACGGAGGTCGGGCCACCCCGGGCGCGGCCATCAGGACCGGGTCGTACTGGCCCAGCACACGGCGCGAAAGGAACCCCAGGAGCAGGCCCATGTACTCACTGATTCCTCGCCGCCCGAAGTCGGTCAGGATGCTGGCGGGAACCATCTCCTCCAGCTTTAAGATGGGCTCGACCAGCGCCTTGAACATCTCCAGGTTGACCTCGATCCACCCGCGCCGGTCGAGGACTGTGAAGGTGGGGAACGGCTCCTGGTGGAGCGGCTCCTCAAGCGCCTCCCCGATCCAGGGTCGGAGCTCCGACAGCATCTGGTCGTATTTCCGGCCCAGATCCGCGGCGCTGAAGACGAGGTGTGTGGGCCCGTCCTGACCCGAGCCCCGCACCGCGCGGCGGTGCACCTTTTCCCAATCGATCAGCGAGGCCCTCTGGTTGGGCCGCGGCTTGACCAGCTCTCGCGCCACCAGGGCGCCGGCGGTCAGGATCACGGCGCTGGCGATCTTGGGCCGTGACCCGCGATCCCTTTTGCGCTTGGGAGCCGGCACGGGGAGAACTTATCAGGCGGGCTGGTGGCAAGATGCGGGCATGTCCGGGAGCGATGGCGCCGACCTCGAGGTGACGATCCGGCGCGCCCACGCGTCAGACGCCACCCTGTTGTCGAGCTGGCGCGGCATGGAGGAGGTGCGCCGCTTTCAGCCGATGGTGCCCCTGGCTCCGGCGATGCTCCGCCGCCGGCTCGGCCGCGAGGGCGCGGCCTCGCTCGACACCGACAGCGGCTATCGCATCACCTGGATCGTGGAGGCCGACGGCAATGCGGCTGGATGGGTGTCGCTCTTCAACATCAACTGGGTCCATCGCAACGCCACGCTTGGCTTCACCATCGCGCCGTGGGCGCAGCGTAAAGGGGTGGGTCGACGCGGCGTGTCGCAGGTGCTCGACCGCGCTTTCGGCCCCGGTCGCATCCGCCGGGTCGAAGCCGACTGCGACGTTGACAACGAAGCCAGCCGGCGCCTCCTGGAGCGCCTGGGATTCCAGCGCGAGGGAACCTTGCGGGCGCTGGTGGCGATGCCCCAGGGCCGGCGGGACTTCTACCTCTACAGCCTGCTCAGCGAGGAGTGGCCCCCGGCGGCGTCAGAGAGCTGACGAGGCGGCGCCAGGATTGCAAGGGCGCGAGCGTCAGGATGGTGACGCGGCAGCGCTAGGAATCTGACCCGCCGGGTCGGCCCGCCGGCGGTCGTCCAGCCATGACTCGACCACCTCGAGGAACACGCCGGGCGCCTCCATGTGGGGGTCGTGGCCGACGCCCTCAAGCCGCGCGTTGTCCCAATCCGGCCGGGCATCGGAGAGACGTTCGAACCAGCGCTGTGGGATCAGCGGGTCGACCGTCCCCCGAACCAGTAGCGTGGGTGCCTTAATCCGGGCCACCACGTCGGTCAAAAACGCCGGTCTCTCGGCGTGGGTGTTGCGCATGGACGCCCAGCCTTCGATGTAGCCGCGGTACGGCACCGGCATGATGGCGCGTCGCTTCTCGACGTCGATGTGCGCGGCCAGGAACGCAGGATCGATCTCGTAGCCTGGACCAAAGGCGCGGCCCAGGGCCTCTCGAACCAGGGCCTCGACGCCCTGTGAGCGTGCGATCACGCCGGCAACGCGCCCACCCACCTGGGGATAAGCCGCCAGCGCGAGCATCAGCCACGTCGGCACACCGGGAGCGCTGCTGCGAATCACGCATGCGGCGGGGTCGATCGGCACCAGCCGCGCGACGGAGGTGGGGTGGCGGGCCGCCAGCAACATCCCGATCACGCCGCCCATGGAGTGCCCCAAGACCACGGCGGGCCCACCGGCTACATCGGTGATGAAGCGATCGATGTAGCGAGCCTGCGTCGTGAACTTGCAGTCGCGCCGGCCCACCGGCGTGAAGCCGAACCCGATCTGGTCAAGCGCGTAGACGTGGAACCGCTCCGCCAGCGCAGGCGCGACCAGCATCCAGTTGATGTGCGATCCGCCGATGCCGTGGAGCAGGACCATCGCGGGGCCGTCGCCGCCGTGGTCGACGTAGTGGTAGGGCCCGTCCAGGTCGACGGTCAGCGAGCGCATCGGCAATAGCCTAGCCCGATGCGGCGCGTCCCTTTTGGGCGCTCCGTTCGTTTGTACAGGCGAGATGATGACCGCGATGGTAGAGACCGCCGACCGCGCGTCGGACCTGGAGCGGAGCTTCTATGCGCTCTACCACCGTGACGGCGGCCTCGTACTGCGCTACTTCCGCGCCGCCGTCGTCGACCAGGGAATCGCCGAGGACCTCAGCGCTGACACCTTCTGCCGGGCCTGGGATCGGTGGTCAGGGTTTCGCGGCAGCGACGAAATGGCGCGCGCCTGGGTGATGCGGATCGCCCGCAACCGCCTCATCGACCACGCTCGCAGGAACAAGAAGATGGCGTTTGTCACCCTGCAGGATTCGCCGTCGGGGCGCGACATGGAAACCGCGACGGTGGACCGGATGGCGATGCGGGAGGCGCTGGCGTCCCTCAAGGTCGACGAGCGCGACCTGCTGGCAATGAGGGTGGCGGGGATGTCACACGGCGAGATCGCCCAGGTCCAGAACCGAAGCGAGGAAGCCGTCAAGAAAGCATGGCAGCGAACCCTGTTGAAGCTGCGCCCCCTACTCGAGGTCGAGCGATGAACGAAGACGACGTCAACCGCAGCGATATGGCCGACCTGGAATCGACGCTTCGCAGGGCGTTGCTGCCTGATGGCGGCCAGGCCACTGGCGGAGAGAACCGGGTGCTGGCGAAAGTGCAGGGATATGTGCGGGACAACCCGCGCGGAGCGAGGCGCGATTGGTCCCGCCTGCTGCTGACGATCGGGGCCATCGGCGTGCCCGCAGCAGCCGCTGCCGCCATCGCGGGAATCCTGGTCTTCGGCCACGCCACCATCGCCGGCAAGGTTGTGCAACCCGCCGGGTCGCCGCCGCCGACGGCGTCGCCGAGCCCGACAGTGGGGCCCGCTCAAACCGCGATCGTCGAGATTTCGAGGCCGGCCAACGGCGTCGGCCCGGAGACTGTCCACTGGGTCGCGCCAACGGGGACAGAGCTGGCGGCGACCCAGCTGCCTGACAACGAGGCCGTCATGGGCGCCGGCGGTACGCATGTCCTGGTCTACAGAGCTGACGGGCACGTCCTGGACCTGCACCCCGACGGAACCGCCGATGTCGTTGGTAGCGGGATGCCGGTGAGCGGGACGTCTCAAATCTCGTCGGAGGTCCCGGTCCGGGTCCTGGTGAGCCCTGATGGGACCCAATGGATCTGGGGACAGATCACGACGCAATCCGGGAACACCGTCACCAGCCAGCTCGAGCTGGGAGGAATCGGGGCCGTCGAGCGAGTCGTAGCCCAGGCGGTCGAGGCCAACCACGCCCTCGAGCCGTACCGATGGGCCCTGGCCAACCCCTTGATCGTTCACGACGCGATGGGGGTCGGCGGCTACATCCTGTTCAACCAGGCGCACGGCCAGGTCGACCAGCTGGACCTTGCCAGCGGTCAGCAGTCGCCCATCGGCGCGGCGAACTCTGGATCAGCAGACGTGGCCGGCAACGGGGCCAAAGCCGACATCTACCGCCCATCTCCAGGTGCCGCCCCGACTGTCGAGGTCAACGGCCCGGGACTGCGAGGATTGACAGCAAACCTGCCCGCGACCGGCCAGGCTGGCGGCCTGATGTTCGACCCGAGCAGCAACCACCTGGTCTTCGCGACATCGCCCGCAAACAACGACGGGCACGAGAGCTTCACGACCTCGATCGTCGATCTCAACACCGGCGCTCGCACCACTTTCGGGCCGGCGAACCTTCGGCCGGCGACGTGGCTCCGTGACGGGAGGTTGGTTGAGTTCCGAACAAGCTCCGACGGCGACGGCAACCCCGGAACGTACGTCGTCGGGATTGACGGTGCGGCAACCAAGATCAGCATTTACTCCGAGGTCGTCGGATTCGCCGAAGTATCCCTGCCCACCGCTAGTTGCCAGACCTCCAGCCTCGAGGTGGCCACGGCGATGTCGAGGGGAGCGGCCGGCACCATCACCCAGCTCTTCGAGGTTCGCAACAAGTCGCAGGTTGCCTGCGTCATCAACGGGTACTTCGGAGCTGCCGCTGTCAACGGGTCTGGGCACGTCTTCGTCGACGCCAGACGCGCCATCGACATTCCGGCCGGTACCGCAAGCCCGCCGCACGACGTCCTGCTCCCGCCGAACACCGCGGCGCTGAACCCGACCAAGGCGACGGCGAGCCAGGACGGCTCCGGCGCCACACCAGGACACGCGTACTTCTTTGTGTCATTTGGACACGGCTGCAACGGCGGGGCGCCGACCGGGGCCGACCGCTGGCAGCTGATCCCGCCCGACCAGACTCAGCCGATAGTGCTCGCTACCAGCGAGCGCGTATTCTGCTCGCCGGTGGTAACCCCGGTCGACGACACCCCGACCCTGAAGCCGCACTGAGGTGCCGGACGGCGTTCCCGGCGGCGTTCCGTCGCGACCCACACGGATCGTGATGGCGCTGGCTGCCCTGGTGCTGATTGCTTCGGTGGCCGCGCTGGTCCTTTTGAGTCGCGGCGCGATCACCAGCACGCCCTCGGCGTCGAAGCATCGACCAAGCGCCCCTTATACCCCGCTTCCTACGCCAACCCCGGCGGGCACCCGGACCGTTCTGGTCGAGGTCTCGACTCCACCCAACCTGGTGGGACCGCAGACCGTTCACTGGGTTGGTCTCGACGGTACCGAAGTCGCGACGCGGCCGCTGAACGTCGACCAGGCGATGCTCGGGGCGGGCGGCACCCATGTCCTCGTTTACCGGACCGATGGACACGTCCTCGAGTTGCGGCCCGACGGATCCGAGTCCGACGTCGGACAGGGAATGCCGGCGACGACGGCACGCGGTGCGACCAGCCTCCCCGTCCGTGCCGAGGTCAGCCCCGATGGCACGCAATGGATTTGGGGCGAGATCACCAGCAACCTGCCGACCGGGAATGGCGGGGTCAGGGTCACCAGCCACATCGTACTGGGGGGCATGAATGCGACACCGCGTCACGTCGCTACGGCGATCGAGAACGACCACTCGCTCCGGCCCTACAGGTGGACGCTGGCCAACCCGCTCATCGCCCACGGCGCCAACGGTGTCGGCGGGTACCTGCTTTTTAGCACCACATTCGGCCAGACCGACGAGTTGAACCTGGAGGCGGGGGCGGAGAAGCCGATTGGTCCACCGGAAGACAGCGCCGTCGACATCGCTTCGAACGGGGCGATCGCTTATACCTCCGGGCAGTTTGGCGCAAGAATGCTCACCATCAACGGGCCAGGCCTCAAGGGTCTGAGCGCCCCCATCCCGGGGACGCGGCAGGCCGGCGGGGTGATGTTCGACCCCTCCGCCACGCACCTCGTTTATTGCACGTCGCCCGGCGCAAACCCCGGCAACGAACACTTCGAAACCGACCTCATGAACCTCAAGACTGGCTATCACTCGGCATTCGGGCCTGCCAACCTTCAACCGGCCACTTGGCTGCCTGACGGGCGCCTCGTCGAGTTCAGCCTCGGCCCGACCGATGGACCGGCCGCAGGGACCTACCTGATCGCTACGGACGGAGCCGCGAGGCAGCTCAGCACCTATACCGACGTGGTCGGGGTCGTCCAACTGCCTCAATAGAGGGGACTGCGGCCGCGCCTATCGGCCCTCTCGCGCCCCTTAGCACTTGACATAGGCGAGTGCTAAACTTCCCTTCGCAAGACGCGATGGGAGGGTGTCCTCCCGCGAACTCGAGATCAATTCGAATTGGAGGATATGCATGCCCAAGCAGCTGCTCTACGCAACTGACGCACGGGCGGCTCTTAAGCGCGGTGTCGACAAGGTGGCGGACTCGGTCCGGATCACCATCGGCCCCAAGGGTCGCAACGTAGTCCTGGACAAGAAGTTCGGTAGCCCGACGATCACCAACGACGGCGTCACCATCGCCAAGGAGTTGGAGCTCGAGGATCCTTTCGAGAACATGGGCGCCCAGCTGGTCAAGGAAGTCGCTTCCAAGACCAACGACATCGCCGGTGACGGCACCACCACCGCCACGGTGCTGGCCGCCGCCATCATCAACGAAGGCCTGCGCAACGTCGCCGCCGGCGCCAACCCGATGCTGCTGAAGCAGGGCATCGAGAAGGGTGTCGAGGCTGTCGTGGCCGCGATCAAGAAGCAGTCGGTTCCGATCTCGGACCGCGCCAAGATCGCCCAGGTCGCCTCGATCTCCGCCGCCGACACCAACATCGGCGAGGTCGTCGCCGACGCGATGGAGAAGGTGGGCAAGGACGGCGTCATCACGGTCGAGGAGTCCAAGGGACTGGAGACCGAGCTGGAGCTGGTCGAGGGGATGCAGTTCGACAAGGGCTACATCAGCCCCTACATGGTCACCAACCCGCAGCGGATGGAGGCCGTCCTCGAGGACCCCTACATCCTCATCACCGACAAGAAGGTCAGCTCGATCCAGGACCTGCTGCCGATCCTCGAGAAGGTCGTCCAGAGCGGCAAGCCGCTGCTGCTGATCGCCGAGGACATCGAGGGCGAGGCCCAGGCCACCCTGATCGTAAACAAGCTGCGCGGCACCTTCAACGCCGTCGCCGTCAAGGCGCCAGGCTTTGGTGATCGCCGCAAGGCAATGCTCCAGGACATCGCCATCCTCACCGGTGGACAGGTGATCGCCGAGGAGGTCGGGCTCAAGCTCGACACCGCCCAGCTGAGCTCGCTCGGCAAGGCCCGTCGCGTCACCGTAACCAAGGACGACACCACCATCGTCGAGGGCGGCGGTTCCGCCAACGACATCAAGGGCCGTATCAACCAGCTCAAGGCCGAGATCGAGAAGTCGACCTCGGACTGGGACAAGGAGAAGCTCCAGGAGCGCCTTGCCAAGCTGAGCGGCGGTGTCGCCGTTATCAAGGTCGGAGCCGCGACCGAGACCGAGCTCAAGGAGCGCAAGCACCGCATGGAGGACGCCGTCTCGGCGACCCGCGCGGCCGTCGAAGAGGGCATCGTGCCCGGCGGTGGCGTGACCCTGGTGCTGGCGGTCAAAGCGCTCGATGGTCTGACCCTCGAGGGTGACGTCGCCACCGGCGCCAACATCCTCCGCCGCGCGCTCGAGGAGCCGCTGCGCCAGATCGCCGCCAACGCCGGGGCCGAGGGCTCCGTGGTGGTCGAGAAGGTGCGCAGCCTGGGCAAGGGCCAGGGCTACAACGCGGCCACCGGCGAGTACGTCGACATGGTCAAGGCCGGCATCATCGACCCCACCAAGGTCACCCGCTCGGCCCTGCAGAACGCGGCATCGATCGCTGCCATGCTGCTGACCACCGAGTCGCTGGTCACCGACCTGCCGGAGAAGAAGAACGCGGCGCCGGCGCCGCCGATGCCGGAGTACTAGCCGACCGGCTAAGCTCCGCGCTGCATACCATGCAGGCTGGGAACCGCCCGGAGAGATCCGGGCGGTTTTCTTTTTGAGGGGCACGCCGGGGCTAAACTAGGTGCCGGGGACTTCGCGAGAAGGATTAGCGGGAGGCTAGGGCGGGAGAATGACTGTGATCAGTCGCGCGGGGCGTTGGTTGAGGATTCCAGGACTCGCGGCAATGGCGTTGCTGTTGACGACGCCGGCGCACGCCACGGGCACGATCTATAACGGCCCCACCCCACAGCTGCCCTGCGACAGTCAGTCGCTGCCGGAAACCGGGATCCAGGGCCGGGTGCCCAAGGCCGAGGTGGACAACGGCCGCTCCGCCAGGGGCTACACATGCAATACCGCCCTGGTCGGGCAGCAGGGCAACAGCGGGGGTTTCCGCGTCGAGCGCTACATCGATGCCGCCGGCCACGAGTGCGCGTTCTACGACAGCACGCTGCTGTTCCCGACCAACCTGAAGAACGGCGCCAGCTCGGAAATCGGTGTGTACGTCCTCGACATGACAGACCATGCGCACCCGGCGTTCACCGCCAACCTGACCACCCCCGCAATGCTCTCGCCCCACGAGTCGCTGCGGCTCAACCAGAAGCGCGGCCTGCTCGCGGCGGACATGGGCTACCCGACCTTCAACCCGGGCTTCGTCGATGTCTACGACGTGTCGAAGGACTGCCGTCACCCGGTGCTCGACTCCTCGACTCCGCTGGGGATCCTGGGCCACGAAAGCGCCTTCTCTCCCGACGGCACCGTCTTCTACGTCAGCTCCACCGGCGGCCACACCGTGGCGGCGGTCGACCTCACCAACCCGCAGGTGCCAAACCTGCTGTGGCTCACAACCAACTACGACGCGCACGGCATGAGCGTCAGCGACAACGGCAACCGCCTGTACATCGCCGACCTCGGTCTCCCCGGCCTGACAATCCTCGATGTCAGCGGGATCAATGCCCACCAACTCAACCCCACGGTTCCCGTGGTCAGCCAGCTGACCTGGCCGGAGGTGAGCATCCCGCAGAACGCCATCCCGTTCAGCGAGAAGGGTCACCCCTACCTGGCGGAGGTCGATGAGTACAGCAAGGGCACCGGCCAGAGCAGCGGGTACGACCCCAACGCCAGCGTCGGCGCGGCCCGGATCATCGACATCGGCGACGACACCCATCCGTCCGTCGTCTCGAACATGAGGCTGGCGGTGAACCAAGCGGCCGCGCGCGCGACCGACCAGCAGAACGACTACGGAGCCACCAGCCCTGTCCAGGGTTACGCCGGCCACTACTGCAATGTGCCGACGGAGGTTGATCCGAAGTACGTGGCCTGCAGCTTCATCATGAGCGGGCTTCGGGTTTTCAACATCGAAAACCTCACCCGTCCATATGAGATGGCGTACTTCAACGCGCCGTCCACCGCGGCGTCGCCCGCCTACCTTGGCATCAACGGCGGCAACTTCGCGATGAGCGCACCCGCGTTCGACACCAGTCGCAACGAGATCTGGTACAGCGATGGGTTCTGGGGCTTCTACGTCGTCAAGCTGACAGACGGCGCCTTCAGCCACGGGACGCCACGTACCTCCAAAGTCGCCGCGGCAACCATCAGTCTTCCCAATACGACCGGCGGGCTGCCGCTCGCCCCGGGGTTGCTGGTCCTCGTCGCGGCGCTGGTCGCCGGCGGCGGATTGAGTCTGCTCGGGTGGAGGCGCCGATCCAGGGTTTAGGATCGTCGACATGCAGGGGGTACGCAGGGGCACGCTCCTGATCGCCGACATCGGCGGGTACACCAACTTCCTCACGGCCGTGGAGCTGGAGCACTCCACCGACATCCTCTCCGACCTGATCGGGGCCATCGTGGCGCAGGCTCGGGGAGCGTTCCAGCTGGCCAAGCTGGAAGGTGACGCCGTCTTCTGTCACGCCGCCGAGGGCTCGATCGACGGTCCGGCCCTGATCACGCTGGTGGAGTCGTGCTATTTCGCCTTCGCCGAGCGGCTCCGGGACATCGCCCGGGCCAGCACGTGCAATTGCGGAGCCTGCAAGCTGACGCCCAGCCTCAACCTCAAGTTCGTGCTGCACCACGGCGAGTACGTCATCCACGACGTAGCGGGCAACGCCGAGCTTGTCGGAGCCGACGTCATCAACGTGCACCGCCTGCTCAAGAACCACATCGTCGAGGCGACGGGGAAGCGCGGCTACGCCTTCTTCAGCCAGGCACTGGTCGATTACATGGCTCTGGACGCCGGCACCTACGAGCTCGAGCCGCACTCGGAGGAGTACGACGACGTGGGCGAGATCTCAGGACTGGTGATGGACCTTCAGACGTCGTGGCAGCGCCATCAGGAAGAGCAGCGCGTTTATGTGGGCTCCGAAGATGCCATCTTTACAACGGAGTTCGACGTACCCATCTCCCCGGCCGTGATGTGGGAGTTCGTGAATTCGCCGGGCAAGCTGGCGCTCTGGGGTGCGGACAAGGTCGTCCCGGGTAGCGAGGGTCCGCGCGGGGTGGGCACCGTCAACCACTGCATTCACGGCAACGCCACCATGGTCAAGCAAGTGCTGGACTGGAAGCCGTTTCGCTACGTGACGGAGAGCAACAAGAAAGGACGCTTCACGATAATCAGCACCTTCGAGTTGATTCCCAACGCCGACGGCGGCACCCACGGGATCTACCGGGCCAGGCCGGAGGGGAATGCCCTGACGAGGGCGTTTCTTCGCCGGGTCGCCCCGCCCCAGATGAGGGCCGATTTTGAACATTCACTGGAGCGACTCCGGGCAGAAATCGAAGGCGCCCCCGGTCAAGATGTCGAGCCCTCGCCCGCAGCCGCAGCCTTTTAAGCCATGCTTGATGATGTGAGCACCTCGGCGCAGTCAGCTGTCCGCATCCGCCCCGCCCGTCTCGAGGACGCCGGCGCGCTGGCCGACATCTACATGGCCAGCGCCGAACACCACCAGCGCCTCGACCCAAGCCTCTACCGTCAGCCCGACTGGGAGCTGCTCGAGGAGCGCTACCGCAGCCGTCTGCCCTCCGGCGAGGACAGCGTGATCCTGGCGGCCGTGGTCGAGGGTGACGTTGTCGGCCTGGTGGACGTGCAGCTCAAGCACCCCGATGGCGAGCCCAGGATGCTTCGCGACGCGGTCTCGGCGGAGATCGACATCGCCGTCCTGCCGGAGTCGCGCGGTAGCGGTGTGGGCACCGAGCTGATGGCCGCCGCCGAGGCGTGGGCATTCGAGCATGGGGCCGAGTTCATGACCCTGCAGGTCCACACCGCCAATGTCGACGCGATCCGCTTCTACCAGGAACGGCACGGCTGGCGTACCAGCGGGCTGTTCATGCTCAAGCGCCCCGAATCACCCGGCTGAGGGCGTCGACGGCCTCCTCTGTTGGCGCGGCACCGCTCTGACCTCGCCGCCGGCTTCTGACGGCGCCGCCGGCCGCGAAGGTCTGACCTAGATCGGCGGCCGCATTCCCTCACCGCCGGCGGTGCGCGCCCCAGGGATACCGGCGAAGCGATAAGCCTCGAGCGGACGCCCGGGCTGGATCGGGTAGCAGAGCCCGGTGCCGCCGCTGGTGATGGCGAGCATCACCGCCTCGGCGATCTCGGCCGGCACCAGCATCGGGAACCCTGCGCTCTGCAGCACCTCCTTGTCCGGTGCCGTCATGGGGGTGTCGGTGATCCCCGGGCAGACGGCGTTGATCTTGATGCCGTCGGCCTCGAGCGCCGGACCCAGCGAGCGCACCAGGCCGACCACCGCATGCTTGGTGAGCGTGTAGATGGGGTCGTAGGCAAACCCGGTCAGCCCAGCGATCGACGCCGTGGCTACGATCCAGCCGCCGCCCCGCGGGCGCATGTGGGCGACCAGGGCCCGGGTCCCGAAGACGACATGGTCGACGTTGACCCGCATGATCCGCGTGTACTGCTCGTCAGTGAGCTTCTCGATGTCGTTCTCGCCGGTGGTGACGCCGGCATTGAGGTACGCGACGTCAATGCCGCCGAACTTGGCCTGCGCCTGTTCCATGATGGCCGGCCACGAGCGCGGGTCGCCTACGTCGGCCTCGATGTAGAGCTCGGCCTGTCCGCCCGGCGGCGGCTGCAGGTCGACCACACCGACCTGGGCGCCTTCCTCGATGAAGCGCTCCACGGTTGCCAGGCCGATCCCCGACGACCCGCCGGTGACCAGCGCCGATCGACCCTCAAGCGCGCCCATCAGCTCTCCTCCTGAAGTTGACGTTCCGTGGAATGTTACTGGCCCTTGAAAGCAGCGCGGCCCGGATACCGCGCGCGGTCGCCGAGCTCCTCTTCGATCGCCAGCAGCCGGTTGTACTTGGCCACACGCTCTGACCGTGACGGCGCCCCGGTCTTGATCTGGCCGGAGTTGGTGGCCACGGCGAGATCGGCGATGGTGGTGTCCTCTGTCTCTCCCGACCGGTGCGACATCACGGTGGTATAGCCGGCCGAGACCGCCAGTCGCATCGTCGCCAGCGTCTCGCTGAGGGACCCAATCTGGTTGACCTTGACCAGGATCGAGTTGGCGACGCCCTTCCGGATGCCCTCCTCAAGTCGCGTCGAGTTGGTCACGAAGAGATCGTCGCCGACCAGCTGGACGTGACCACCCAGACGCGAGGTCAGCTGCCGCCATCCATCCCAATCGTCCTCGGCAAGGCCGTCCTCAATCGAGATCACCGGGTATGCGTCGACCCAATCCGCCCACAGGTCGATCATCTCCTCGCTGGTCAGTGAGCGCCCCTCGCCCTCCAGCCGGTAGCTCCCCGGCGCGCCGCCATCACCCGCCTGGTAGAGCTCGCTGGTCGCCGGGTCGAGGGCGATCGCCACATCGTCGCCGGGCCGGTACCCCGCCGACACGATCGCCTGGAGCAGCAGGTCCATCGCCTCGCGGTTCGACCCCAGGTTGGGCGCGAAACCGCCTTCGTCGCCCTGCCCGGTGCTGAGGCCGGCCTTGCTGATCGCCCCCTTGAGGGCGTGGAACACCTCGGCGCCCGCGCGCAGGCCTTCGGCGAAAGTCGGCAGTCCGACGGGGACGATCATGAACTCCTGGAAGTCGACATTGGAGTCGGCGTGGGCGCCTCCGTTGATGACGTTCAGCATCGGCACCGGTAGAGTCACGGCGGCATCGCCGCCCAGGCTCGCGTACAGTGGCAGCCGACTCGCCATGGCGGCCGCGTGGGCATTGGCCAGCGAGACGCCGAGGATGGCATTGGCCCCCAGCCGTCCCTTGTTGGTGGTGCCGTCGAGCCCGATCAGGGCTTCGTCCAGCCGCTGCTGGTCCATCGCGTCAAGCCCCTGGACGGCGACGGCGATGTCGTGGTTGACGCTCTCCACCGCCCTGAGCACGCCCTTGCCGCCGTAGCGGGCGGCGTCCCCGTCGCGAAGCTCGACCGCCTCGTGGGTCCCGGTGGAGGCGCCTGAGGGCACCTTGGCGACACCGCGCGCGCCGCCGTCCAGGGTGACCTCGACCTCGACGGTGGGGTTGCCTCGCGAGTCCAGGACCTGGCGGGCGTGGACTAGATTGATCGACGTGGCCAACTTCACCTCCTGGAAATCGGGGGTCTCACCAGAGCAGATGCGTGAGATCGACCGAGCCACCGAGGCGGATTACGGGATCAGCCCCCTGCAGCTGATGGAAGTGGCGGGGCTGGCCACCGCTCGGGTGGCCCGCAACCTGATCGGCTCACCGCTGACCGGCCGTCGGGTGTGCATCCTAGCAGGGCCCGGGAACAACGGCGCCGACGGCCTGGTGGCGGCCCGACGACTGGCCGGCTGGGGGGCGAATGTGGCAGTGCTGACGTCCTATCGCATCGATGAGGCCCGAGGCCTCTCGGCCACCCAGCTTCGGCCGGCCGAGGCCACCGGGGTGCCCGTCGCCGAGTGGGACGGCGAGGTCCCGGCGGCCGAGCTGTTGATCGACGCCCTGCTCGGCTTCGGGGCCAGCGGCGCTCCCCGCGCCACCATCGCCACGATGATCGGCGCCGCCGTCGACAGCGGCGCTCCTGTTCTGGCGCTGGACATCCCATCCGGGCTCGACGCCGCCACCGGCGTGGCCCTGGGCGCCTGCATCGTGGCCACCGCTACGGTCACCCTGGCACTGCCCAAGACCGGGCTGCTGGCGCCGCCGGCGCGTCAGTTCGTGGGCAGGCTGTTCCTCGCCGATATCGGCGTGCCGAACGCCTTGCTCGAGCACCTCGGCATCAGCATCGACGGCATCTTCGCCGGCGATGACATCGTCGAGATCGAGCCCGGCGGCTCATGATCTGCGCGGCCGGCGCGAACCGCGTATTGCGTCTCCGGGAGGGCGGGACTACACTGGGCCTGAATCTGGCCTCGTCACAGCACACGTCTTGTATGCGCCTTTGTAATGAATGAAATCAGCCTGGTGCTGAATGTGAGCAGCGCCCAGCCCGACTTTGACACCCTCTTCCTGGGCTACTTCAACCAGGTCTTCAGCTACGTCCACAGACTGGTTGGCGAGATCGAGGTGTCGCATCGGCTTACCGAGGAGGCGTTCGACGAGATGGCCCGCTACTACCGCAAGGGCCATCCGCCCAATCAGCCGCGGGCCCTGCTCTACCTGCTGGCGACGGCGCGAGCTCGCGACTATCTACGCAAGGGCGACAAGCAGCCGCTCTGGCAGCGCCTCTTCGGGCGGCCCACGGAGCCGGCGGTCGAGTTCACCCTCGACGACGTCAGCGGCCTCGAAAACGACACCAGCCAGCGAGCGCTGGGCACCCTCGAGTTTGGGGCGCGGGCCATCCTCCTTCTCCATGACTATTGCGGCCTCAGCTACGACGAGGTCGCCCGGGCCTCGGGCACGGGAAGGACATCGGTCGCCCGTGATCTCGACCGGGCGCGACACGAGTTCAAGCAGGCGTACGACTACATCCGGTTCTAGTGCGACCGCACAGCCGGAAAGACTGAAGACTGATGAAGAAGTGCCAGCCGCGGTCCCTGACCCCGTTCTTGGACGGCGAGCTTACCGAGGACGCCTGGCAGGAGACCGAGGAGCACCTGCAGAGCTGCCCGTCGTGCAGCGCCCAGCTGGATGAGCTGAGCGCCGCCTCACAGCACGTGCGCGGCATGGGGCGGGCCCATGTCCCCCAGGAGGCGCTGCGAGCGGCCATCGACGTCATTGCCCCGCGGGCGGGGCTGACTCCCGAGGCGATGCTCGCCGAGACGACCGAGATCGCGCGCGCCCGACCGGCCCCTCCCCCGATTCCACCGCTACCAGGCATGCTCGGTCCGATCGCGCCAATCAGCGACGACCAGGCTTGGACACCGGCGTCGTCCGAGCCCGCGCCGGCTGACGTCGAGGAGCCCGCGGCTGAGGTCCAAGAGCCTACGGCTGAGGCCGAAGAGTCGATGGCCGCGGTCCAGGAGCCGGCGGCCGAACTCGAGGAGCCTACGGCTGAGGCCGAAGCGCCCGCGGCTGAGGCCGAGCCCGCGGCCGAACTCGAGAAGCCGGCGGCTGAGGTCGAGCCGGCGGCGGAACTCGAGGAGCCCACGGCTGAGGTCCAGGAGCCGGCGGCCGAGGTCCTGCCGACGTGGGTGCAGCCGGAGCCGTGGGCCCAGCCGGCAACACCGGAGACGGCTGCAGCCTTAGGCAGCGCCCCCACATCGGAATTCCTGGCTGCGGCCACGCCGGAACCCCCCGCGGTTGAATCGCCACCCGAGGAAACGCTGGAGGTCGCATCGGTCGACGCCATGCCCATCCTCGAAGAGCACCCACCGGCACCGCCAGGTCTGATCGTCCCCGCATGGATGGACGACCTCCCGGTGTCCCAGACCCAGTTGGAGCTCGAGGGGCGCCAGGCGGTCGACGATGCCATCGGACCGCCCGCCACCGACGCTCCGTCAGACGAAGCGGCAGCGGATGGCCTGGCGGCGCCCGCCCTCGGGCCGACATCGGCCGCGGAGGCCGAGCTCCGAGCGCCGGTCGACGACCTGTCCGCCGCCGACTCAGCCACCGACGGCGAACCGTCGGGGCTCCACGCCACATGGTCGCGGCTTGGCGCGATGCTGCGCCGAGCGACGCCCGACCAGGCAGCCGAACCAGAGCCCGGGGGCATGTCAGACCCCGCTGCCACGGCAGAGCCCGCGGTCGATTCAGAGCCCGCGGTCGATTCAGAGTTCGCAGCCATGGCAGATCTCGACGCCGTGTCCGAGCCCGCAGTTTTGTCAGAGCCCGGAGGCTCGTCAGAGCCCACAGCCTTGCCAGAGACTGCGCCGATAGCAGAGCCAGCGGCCGTGTCAGATCGGGCGCCCCTGCCCGAGATCGACGAAGAACCGGTGCCGCACGCTGGCGAGCCGATCGCTGCCGCCGCTGAGGAAGCCTGGACTGAGCCGCTCGGAACCAGCGCCGCCGAAACCGTCGATCGGCCGGAGGCGGAGCGGCTGATGTGGATTGCCCCGCGAAGGGCCGCTGAGGCCGAGCCGGACGAGGAGCCCGCAACTGCGGCCGCCACTGCCGAGCCCGAGGACGAGCTCGATGCTGACGAAGACGCGTCGAGCCTAAGTGGTTATCGCGAGGCCCTGTTGGGGGCCCGGGAGGAGCCCGCCTCAAAGCGCACTCCCCTCGCCCTCCCACCCGAGCTCGGGATCCGGATCGGGCTGGGGGCGGCGCTGGTGGTGATCGTGCTGGCGGCGGCCGCTCTCTTTGTGGGTAGGTCGGTTCATCCCTCGTCGACGGCAGCCACCGGCCCATCCAGCAACCACGCCACCCCCGGTAGCCAGGCGACAACCAGCCCGGTCCCCAGCGTCGCGCCATCAACTGCCAACAGCCCCGCCGTCGGGCAACTCACCGAGGCCGTCAGCGCCGGCGCCGGCGGCACCGGCTGGACCGTGTCCAGGATTCGCTTGGGTAGCCCCGGCAGCGGTATCACGCGGGTGGTGCTGGACATCAGCGGCAGCGGCGCAACGCCCACGGCGCAGCTGGGACGCGGCAGCGACGGAGCCGTTTACCTGGTGGTCCCCGGCCTGTCGATCACGCCCGCGATGGTCTCCAGCGCGGGTCCCTTTGGCGCCATCACCGGTATCAGCCAGGCCGGCGCCGACGGCACCAGCCTGAGGTTCGCCACCAACGGCAACCCGGGCTTCTCGGTGGGCTACCTGCCCTCGCCGTACCGGCTCGTCCTCGACTTCAAATAGGCGTCACAACTCGCACCTAAACCGGCGGGATCGACGGAACCGCCTGCCATAATCGCTCGATGGCCAGTGGGGACTTGACCAAGACACGGATGAAGCGCGCCCTGTTCTTCATCCCGGCGCTCGCCATTCTGGGCGCGCTGTCCTGGCCTGCCGGGTACGGCCGACCGGGCCCGACGACGGCAATGGCGGACTGCATCGATCCCCTGGGTCTCATATGTTCGACGCCGTCACCTACGGCCACGGCTACGCCACCCAAGGCCTCGCCGACACCTTCTCACAGCCCTAGCCCTCACCCAACGGCGACGCATTCGCAGCCGCCGAGCACCTCCCCTACAACTCCCTCGACGCCGGGCGCAGACAGCGGCGGCGCTATCGGTGCCGCCCCGGGCCCACCCGCGCCGCCGCGGGTACTGCCGGCCAGCATCGCGGTGACCTCGGAGCCGGCCGATCCGCAGCCCGGATCGGTGGCCACCCTGATCATCACCGTCAGCGGTCAGAACGGCGCTGACAGGTACGGTGTGTCGGGAGTCGGCCTGACCGTCACCCTTAAGCAGAAGCCGGCGCCCGACGCCGCGCTTGACGCCACCAGCGTGTTCACCGACGCCTCCGGCGCGGCAACCGTCAAGCTGACTATGTCGCAGACCCGGGGCCGTCACGTCGTCGACGCCGTCGCCGGCTCGGTCACCGCCGAGTGGACAGCCGATACCCTGGCGGGCGCCAACCAGCTGAGCCGGGCTAGGCATGGCGGCGAGATCGATACCATCACGCCAGCCACTCGGGGCAACGCCCCGCTTTTCTTCGTCGCCGCCGCAGTAATCTTCGTGCTCGGCTTCGCCTGGCCGAGCGTGTTCCGCTGGCTTTCGCGCCGCGGGCTCGGGGTCGGCGGGCTGGTGCCCAGCCGCGCCGGCCTGCGGACTAGTTCAAAGAGAACGAGTTAGGCAGCGCGGCGCTGGGCAGGACCTTGCGCGAGAGCAAGTCCTGCTCGTGCCTGAGGATCTTGAGCTCGAGCTCGATCCGGTCTTTTGCATCGGTGGCCTCGAGCAGCTGCTGGCGGGCTTCGAGCGACGTCTCCAGGGTGGTGGCCACGAGGTAGGCGAGCGCCTCGGGATCTGACGGAAGATCGGGCACCTCGGCGTAGCCGCGGGCAACCTGCCGCAGCGCGCCCAGATAGCGGTTGAACGAATTCTGAAGCGCGACGACGAGCCGCTCAGAAACGCCCTCCGATTCCTCGGGCAGGTACTCGACCTCGGCCTGGGCGTACGCCTTGCCGTCGACCCGTCGCACCACCCGGAAGCGGGAGGCGCCCGTGATCAGGAGGTTCATCCGTCCATCCGGGAGGCGCTCAACGTGCACGATGCGGGCCAGCGTGCCGACTCCCCGGGGCACGGCGTCACCGTCCACCTCCTTGCCCTCGCGGATCGCGACCACGCCAAAGCTGGTTCCCGCGTCGAGGGAGTCACGCATCATCTCCTGGTAGCGATCCTCGAAGACGTGCAGCGACATCGGCATGTGGGGGAAGAGGACGGTGCGCAGGAGGAACAGGGGAAGCGGGCCGGTCATGGCTCGATTCTACGAACCGCCGGTCAGGCGGGACTGACGCCCTTCTGGGCGAAGCGGATGGCGGTCTCCTCCGCCTCCTTAGCAAGCTCGCCGTCCCAGAAGAGGAAGCGGAGGGCGACGAAATGCCCGACGCCGAGCATGCAGTAGGCAACCACCTCGGGATCGACCGCGGCAGCCTCGCCGCGAGCGGTCGCTTCCGCCTGAGCGCGGCTGTAGGACTCGGCCAGCATCGAGTAGAAGCGCCGGTAGGTGATCTGGTCGACTCGGTCGCACTCCTGGATGATCCGGTAGATGTGCCGGTGCGAGCGGGCGAAATCGAAGAACGCCGAGAAGCCCAGCTGCTGGGCTTCGGCGTAGCTGCCGGCGGCGGCGCTGGCTTCCAGGGTCAGGCTGCGCAGTCGCTCGCCCAGGGCGTCGACCAGGTCGAGGAAGATCTCCTTCTTGCCCCGGAAGTAGAGATAGAAGGTTCCCTGGGCAACGCCGGCGGCGCGGGTGATCTCAGTGACGCTGGCGCCGTAGTAACCCTTCTCGCCGAAGACCTGCTCGGCGGCCTCGAGAACGCGCTGGCGAGTGGCCTCTCCGCGCGGGGTGCTGGGAGAAAGTGACCGTGCCGTCATGTTCTCAAGTTTAGGGTTCCCGGCCCCCGCGAGGGGTCGATGAGAAGCCGGTCAGAAGGCGGTTAGAAGCCGGTTAGAGGCCGGTCACAGGCCGGTCGGAGTCCGGTCGGAGGCCGGTCAGGGGCCGGTCAGAGGCCGGTCAGAGGCCGGTCAGAGGCCGGTCAGAGGCCGGCTGGGAATTGGAAGGGTGGCGGCGGGCCGGCCTGGCCCAACTCGATGACCACCTGGGTGTGAGCCTTTAGCTCGATGTTGCGCGGGTCATCGGTGAATTGCTGGCCGTCGACGAAGACCGTCAGACCGTCCGACGGCACGGGGTAGATGGCGACGTCGGTGCGGTTGAGCGGCATCCCCCAGATGTCGAAGAACTGCCCCAGGGTGTACGTGCGCTGCGTCGGCGACTCGATGTGGATGATGCCGCTGGTGTCGTGGGTGTGCAGCCAGTAGAAGCAGGGGGGGAACTTGGCAGGGATGCCAATCTGCTCCGAGACCTTCTGCGGCTTGCCGTCGACCAGGATGTAGAGATGGGCGTGGACGTGGTAGACCAGCTGCTCACCGGCGTCGCAGCTTATGCCGTCGACCGGCTGGCCCTGGCCTCCGGAGGCGGTGTCGCCCACACCCGGGTCTGTCGAGCCGGGTGTTGGCGTCGCCACCGGGCGCGAGCCGAGCGCCGAGATGGCGACGATGCTAGCCACGAACAGCGCGATCAGCCCGCCGAACATCAGCAGGTTCCGTCGCGTGTTGGACGGCGGAGGAGACGCCTTCGAGCCGGGCCGGTTCCGGCCCTTCTCCGGCGCCCTACCCCGCTGCTTTTGGCTCAGGCCAGGGTGCCTCCGTCCACCGTCAGGATGCTGCCGGTCACGTAGCTGGAGGCGTCGCTGGCGAGGAAGACCGCGGCGCCGGCGACCTCGTTCCATTCGCCCACGCGGCCCAGGGCGCTAGCCGCCTCGGCGCCTTTGCGGATCGAGTCGGTCTCGTAGAGCACCTTGGAGAACTTGGTCTTGATCACCGCCGGGGCGATGCCGTTGACCCGGATGCCAAGACTGCCCAGCTCTTTGGCCATCACCCGCGTCAGCATCGCCAGGCCCGCCTTGCTGACGTTGTAGGCGGCCATCATCGGCTCGGCCTTGAGGCTGGCCACCGAACAGAGGTTGATGATGCTTCCACCGGTGTTCTGCATCGTGCGGTTGACGACCTTCTGGCTGATCAGGAACGGTGCGCGCAGGTTGAGCTCAAGGGTCTTGTCCCAGGCCGCGATGTCGAGGTCCTTGAAGGGGGCAAAGGCCACGTTGGTGGCGGCGTTGTTGACAAGGATGTCGATCTGGCCGTATTTCCCGATCGTTGTCTCGATCATCTCGTCGACGGCCTCTTCGCGGCCCGCGTGCGCGGTGATAGGGGTCACCTCCCCGCCTTCGGCCCGAATCGCGGCTGCGGCCTCCTCCAGCTCATCAGGCTTGCGCGCGGTGATCACCACCTTGGCGCCCCGGCGGGCAAACTCCTCGGCGATGGACCGGCCGATGCCCCGGCTGCCGCCGGTGATCAGCGCCACTCGGTCGGTGAGCTGAAAGAGATCCCTGGTCGCGGTCGGCGTCGATGTTTCCTGGCTCAACTTCTTCCCTCCGGTCGGTCTCCAACGTGACTGGCGTGTGCGACTGCCAATGGTAGTCGCGCCGTTCATGGAAGGTTGTTATGGTCCGGCTCGTTAGAGTTGTTGCGATGACGGAGAACCCGAATCCGGGGCGGATCACGATGTACACCACCAGGTGGTGCTCAGACTGCTTCCGCGCCAAGCACTTCTTGGGCAAGCACCACGTCGAGTACGACGAGATCGACATTGCTCACGACGATGAGGCCCGCGCTTACGTCGAAAAGGTCAACGGCGGGTATCGCAGCGTGCCCACGATCGTCTTTCCCAGCTCCAAGGTGATCGTGGAGCCGAGCAACCGCGAGCTCGAAGCAGTGCTGGTCAGCGAGGGCCTGCTGGCCGCCAGCTAGCGGCCGGAGAAGACTCCGTCGCGGCGTTCGATGAACGCCTGGATGCCCTCGGCGGCGTCCTCGCTCCCCATCAGCGCCTGGATCTCCGGCACCAGCTGCTGCGCCGCCGCCGCCTCCCCCTCGCGCCAGGCGACGCGGGCGTTGCGGAGCGTTCCCTGGACGCCGAGCGGGCTCTGGGCCGCGATCACGTGGGCGATCTCGAGAGCGGCTTCGACCTGCTTGCCCGGCTCGACCACCCTCTGCACCAGGCCGATGCGCAGCGCCTCGGCGGCGTCGAACTCGTCAGCGGTGAGCAGGTGGAGCATGGCGTTGCCCCAGCCGCAGTCTCGGATGAACCGGATGGTGGCGCCGCCGAAGGGCAGGATGCCGCGCTTGATCTCGATCTGCGCGAAGCGCGCATCGGACGCCGCCACCCTCACGTCGCTGGCCAGGGCCAGCTCGATCCCGATCGTCAGGCACCGGCCCTGGATCGCCATCACCACCGGCTTGGACACACCCCCGGAGCCGAGACTGATGGGATCGATTCCACCCTCCGGCCAGCTCCAGCCGCCTTCAGCCAGCATCGGCGCGACATCGACCAGGTCAAGGCCACCGGTGAAGTGGTCGCCATGCGCGAAGAGAACCCCGCAGCGCGCCTCGGGGTCGCGGTCGAGCTCGGCGTAGGCCAGGCTCAGGTCGGCCAGCATGGCGCGGTTGAAGGCGTTGCGCTTCTCGGGGCGGTTCAGGCCCATCAGGAGCACGTGACCATCGCGTTCGATGGTCACGTTCGACTCGTCAGGCATCAGCACATTCTGGGGCTTGCCCGGCATAGGCTGCCGGGCTCCCGCCACAACGGCGGTCTACCCGGCGCTGCGCCGAAGCTCTAAACGAAAGCGCCGGCCGGGCTGTTGCCCGACCGGCGCTGGTCCAGTGTCTGCGCTGAGCTCAGACGGTCTGCAGGGCGGAGTCGATCTTGCCCTTCAGCGATGGCTTGGGCTGAAATCCCACCATCCGCTGGATCGCCTTGCCGTCCTTGAAGAGGATGAGGGTTGGAATGCTCATCACGCCGAGCTGGGCGGAAATCACCGGCGACGCGTCGACGTCAAGCTTGCCGACCCGGATCGTGCCCGCGTACTCCTCGTTGATCTGCTCGACCACCGGGGCGACCATGCGACATGGGGCGCACCACTCGGCCCAGAAGTCGACCAGCACCGGCTCCGAGGACTTGAGTACCTCGGATTCGAAGTTCTGATCGGTCAAGTGCAGTAGTTCAGGCATGTTTTTCAATTTCTCCAGCTGGTTTCAGTCATCCGGTGGTCCGGGGACAGCCCGCACTTTGAATCTAGCAGGTATGACGTACAACCGATCTCCTGCCCTCCGTATTCCGAATACGAAGCCGCGTTCGCGTGGTCAGCTCTTTTTGGCCGCGCTCCCGGTCTTGCTCTTGGAGTCGCTCTTGGGCTTCGCCTTGCCCTCGGACTTGGCTTCGGTCTTGGTCTCGGCCTTGGCCGCGGCCACCCCGTCCGACTTGGATTCGCTTTCGGACTTGTCGCTGCCGACCGAGGCCGATCCGCCGCGGTTGTCGGTGGCGTAGAAGCCCGGGCCTTTAAAGACGATGCCGACCGGGTAGAAGATCCGGTTCACCTTGGACCCACAGATCTTGCAGCGCTTGAGGGGCGGGTCCGAGAACGACTGCACGACCTCGAATTCGTGGCCGTTCTTCTCGCATCGGTATCCATAGGTGGGCATGGCTGCCCGGATTCTACCCGGGAGATGCCGGATTCAAGCTCCCGGATCGAGCCTCTGTCCCGGCTCCTGAAGCGCCATCAGCAGACCCGACGGAGGCTTGGGCCAGAAGTACGTCGATTTCTGGGGCATACTCTCGCCGGCATCGGCGACGGCCTGGATCTGCGTCAGCGTCGGAGGGCGCATGAGGATGCCGATGTCGAACTCCCCAGCACGCACTCGCGCCTCCACATCGGCGGCGTCGCGGGCATAGGCGATGCGCTCCCCCGCCGCCAGCTCTTCTGGTCCGATTCCGAGCAGCGGCCGCAGGATGCCCTCGTGGAGGAGGCCGACGTCGAGCGCCGAGATCGAGGGTGCCAGCTGGGCGATGGCCTGGTCCGGGACAGTCCCCTCGAGGTACCCGAAGCGTCCCCTGGTGAAGACGCCAAATCCGAACCTGCCCGCCGGGCCCGCCGAGGCGAGACGGGCGGTCATCCCGCCAAGGTCGGCGATATTCTCATTGGTCCAGCCGTCATCTGCCAGGCGCGTCATGGCGCCATGCATCAGCTCCGGGTCGGCGCGGACCATGCGGTGGGTCGGCAGCACCAGCAGCCCGGGATCTTCGGCGGCGCTCAGCAACATCACTTTGAATCGGGTGGCGGCGTCGTCGGGACCGCCGGCCTCGTCGGCGTGGAAGAGGGCGGTCTCGTAGCGGTGGTGCCCGTCGGCGATGTACAGGGGCAGGGCACCGGCGACGGCCGCCAGCCCACGGGCCTGAGCCGCATCGCTGACAGCCCAGAGTTGGTGACGCTCCGCAGGCCCGGGCTCGCCGGAGTCGGGCTCGGCGCGGAACTCTGCGTCGACCACGGGCTCCCCGGCGGTGGCGGACTCGAGCCGCCGCCGCATCTCGCCCGTCGGGTCCGGGTGGAAGACCCAGATCGGCTCGGTGTCGGCGTGGGTCGCCCGCATCAGCTCCAGGCGGTCCTGCTTGGGTCCGGGCATGGTGTGCTCGTGGGGTCGGATCGCCCCCGTCTTCCACGGCTCCAGCCGCACGGCCGCGATCAGGCCAGTACGACCCAGGGTCCCGCCCACCGGAGACGTGAAGGTGTGGCGGTGGACATAAAGGGCGGTGCCGCCGGAGCGGCGAAGGATTCCGTCGGCCAGCCATGACCGCAGCTCCCGCGCCGCCTCCGGGTACCGCTGCTCACCCGGTGCCGGGTTGAGCACGATCCGCACGGCATTGTGGGGGTCGCGGTCCAGGTAAGCCTGCTGCTGGGCCGGCGAAATCACGTCGTAGGGAGCGCAGAGGACGCGGGCCAGGTCGACGCGGGCAGGGTCGTAGGTGACACCGGCGAACGGCCGGACGTCGGCCATCGGGTCAGAGCTCGACGTAGCTGATGTTCGACATCCCCTCGATCTCACCCAGCCGCGCCCGGACCGAGTCGGACACCTCCTCGTCGACGGCGACGATCATCACCGCCCGGCCCCGCGGGGCGTCACGGCCCAGCTGCAGCGCGGCGATATTGATGTTGGCCTCGCCCAGGGTGCCGCCGACCTTGCCGATGACCCCCGGCCGGTCGTCGTGGTACGTGATGAGGAAGCGGCCGGCGGGCTCGATGTCGATGCGGAACTCGCCGATGCGTACCAGCCGAGGACCCATCGGCAACACCGTGGCGGCGGCGGTGAAGTCGCCCGACTTGCCGCTGACCCGCAGGGTCAGGAGGTCGGGGTACTCGCCTCGCTCACTCGACCGCCGGTCGACGACCTCGATGCCACGGGCCTCTGCCAGCATGCGGGCGTTGACCACGTTGATGCGGTCCTCGGTGAAGGGCGACAGCATCCCTTTGATCGCCTCAGCCGTCAGGTACGAGATGTCGTGGCGGGCCAACCCGCCGGTGAACTCGACCTCGACCTTGTCACCGCCGCCGGGGCCCGCCTGCGCGTAGAGCGAGCCGAGCTTCTCGGCCAGCAGCAGGTACGGCTGGAGCGCGTGCATCTCCTCGGGCAGCACGGTGGGGGCGTTGACCGCCCAGCGGGCGGGCCCGCCCTGGAGGACGGAGATGATCTGCTCGACCACGTCGCTGGCCACCCCCACCTGCGCCTCCTCCGTGGATGCGCCCAGGTGAGGCGTGGCGACCACATTGGGATGGCGCACCAGCGGCGAATCCGGCGGTGGGGGCTCGGTCTCGTAGACGTCGAAGGCGGCGCCGGCAACCTGGCCGCTGTCCAGCGCCGCCAGCACGGCGGCTTCGTCGTAAACGCCGCCACGGGCTACGTTGACCAGGCGCACGCCGGGCTTGCAAAACGCGATCCGTTTGGCGTCGAACAGGTGCTTCGTCGCCGCCACCAGCGGCACGTGCACGGTGATGACGTCGGCCCGGGCGCAGAGCCCATCGAGGTCGACCAGCTCGACATTGATCTGCTCGGCCCGCTCCGGCGTGACCACCGGGTCGAAGGCGATGACCTCCATTTCCAGCCCCTGGGCCCGCTTGGCGACCTCGCCACCGATCGCGCCAAGACCGACCACGCCGAGTGTCTTGCCCCGCAGCTGGAAGCCCATGAAGCTCTTGCGGTCCCATTTCCCTTCCAGCAGCGACCGGTTGGCCTGGGGGATGTGGCGCGCCAGCGCCATCATCATCGCCACCGTGTGCTCGGCCGCGGCGATGGTGTTGCCGGCGGGCGCGTTGACCACCAGGATGCCGGCCCGGCTGGCGGCCTCCACGTTGATGTTGTCGACACCCACGCCGGCGCGACCGATCACCCGCATCCGTCGCGCCACCTCGATGTGCTCGGCGCGGACCTTGGTCTCGGAGCGCACTACCAGGGCTTCGTAGTCCCCGATCCGGTCCAGCAGCTCCTCGCTGGTCTGGCCGGTATGGACGTCGACTTCGAAATGCCGGCGAAGCTCCTCGACGCCGTCGTCTGAGATCGGGTCGGCCACCAGGACGCGCCCGCCGTGGGCGCTCATCCGCTCACCGCCGGCGAAGCTGGCTGGTGATGGGCCGGCGGCCCATCACTTACGCCGGGGTTGCGGCAGGCTGGTTGCGCATCGCCGAGGTGAGGGCGTCGACCGCCCCGACCTTGCCGTCGATGTAGCCGACCTCGATCAGGCCCTGCTCGAGACGATCGATGATCTCGATCGCGTCGTTCTCGGTGATGTCGCCGAGGTGGCCGATGCGGAAGATCTTGCCGGTGAGCGAGGCCTGGCCGCCAGCCAGCTCCAGCTGGTACTTGTCTCGCAGGGTGCCGATCAGCTTCTTGTTGAGGTCCTCATCGCCGTGCGGCGCGCGCACAGCGGTGACGGTGTTGGAGAAGAAGAGCGGGTCGGCGAAGAGCTCGAGCTCGAGCGCGGTGACGGCTGCGCGGACGCCACGGGCGATCCGGGCGTGGCGGTCGAAGACGCCTTCCAGGCCCTCGTCTCTGAGGATCTTGAGCGACTCCCGCAGCCCGAAAAGGATCGACACCGCCGGCGTCGTGAAGGTCTGGCCCTTGAGCTCGTAGTCGAGCTCCTTGGCGACGTCGAAGTAGAAGCGCGGGCAGGTGGTGGTGGCCATGAACTCCAGCGCCGACGGGCTGGCGCTGAGGAACGAGCACCCCGGAGGCAGCATCCAGCCCTTCTGGGAGCCGCTGATTACCACGTCGAGGCCGAGCTCGTCGGTGGGGACGTTGATCGAGCTGACCGAGCTCACGCCGTCGACAGCGACCAGCCTGCCGCGCTGCTTGATCGCTGCCACGATCGGCGCAAGGTCGTTGGTGACCCCGGTCGAGGTCTCGTTGTGGGTCACGAAGACGACCTTGATGTCAGGGTTCTCGTCGAGCTTCTGACCGATCTCGGCGGGGTCCGCGGCATGCCCCCACTGGTATTCGAGCCGGACGACATCGGCGCCGTAGGCCTGGCCCAGCTTGGCGAAACGGTCGCCGAACGCGCCGATGGTCACGAAGAGCGCCTTCTGGCCGGGGCTGGTCAGGTTCTGGACCGCCGCCTCCAGCCCGCCGGTGCCCGAGGATGGGAAGATCACGATCTCGTTCTGGGTCTGAAAGGCCCATTTCAGGCCGTCGCGGCATTCCCCGATCAGGGCGGCAAAGGCCGGCCCGCGGTGGTTGATCATGGGCTGGTCCATGGCCTGCCGGACGCGCTCCGGGACTGGCGTCGGTCCGGGCACGCGAAGCTGGTAGCTCATGGCAGGAGGGATTCTAGTGGAAGGTCACCGGCGGCCCCCGGCTCAGCCGGAGCCTCATCTGTTGCTGCTTCAGCCGCCGGCCAGGCCTCGCCGGCACCGATGCTGAGGACCTTCGTCGGTCCGTCGTAGAGCAGTCCGTCGCGCTCCGGCAGATCCCGGCCGGGAGGCAGGCTGAGGATGCGGAACACCACCGCCTCCACCATCGCGCGGCCATCGGTTGGACGCACCACCAGCGTTCCCGAGCCGGGCCAGCTGTAAGCCACGCCGCCCTCGGCCGGATGAGCCTGGCCGTCGAGCACCCTGGAGAAGACGGTCTCGGCCGTGGCGGGATCGCTGCAGCGCAGCTCGGCGCCAAGGAACTCGGCCTCGATCAGGGTGCCATCGGCGGGCTCAGGCTCGCGCTCTGCTGTCCAGATGCCGCCCGGCTGGGCCAGCTGGATCACGGCGCCAAGCCCCAACTTTGGATGCAGGAAGCACTCCTGCCAGTTGGGGTCGCTGAGGTTGATCTTGACCGGCTCGATGCCAAGCCCCCGGAGGCGGGAGATGCGATTCTCGATGTCCGGCACCTTGAAGGTGAAATGGTGGGGGCCTTGCCCGTTGTGCTCCAGGAAGCGCACCAGGAAGTCATCGTCGGGGTTGTCGATTGGCTCCAGCGCCTCCAGCCGGATGCCTCCGGCGAAGGCCGCCTGGGCGCCCCGCCAGCTCCTCTCGGTGAAGCGCGCGACTTCGCGGCCGCCGGCGTCACGACGTACGCGCGCCAGCGCCTCGTCGATGCTCTGGACGCCGACCGCGAAGTGGTCGAGCAGGACTGGCTCGGCGATGACCGCTTCTAGGAGGTGTAGGGAAGCAGGGCGATGTGCCGCGCGCGCTTCAGCGCGATCGTCAGCCGGCGCTGGTGGCGGGCGCAGGTGCCGGTCACGCGGCGCGGCAGGATCTTGCCACGCTCGGAGATGAAGCGGCGCAGCCGCGCCACCTCCTTGTAGTCGATCTCCTCGATCTTCTCCACGCAGAAGCTGCAGACCTTGCGATGCTGGCGGCGGGGGCCGCGATCCAAATCAGCCATCTACAGCCTCAGAAGGGAATGTCATCGGGGTCGATGTCCTGGCCGTCCTGTGGGGCGGAAGCCCCGGCCGGAGCGGCCGCCGTCGCCGGCGCGCCCGCGCCCGGGGTGGGAGCGAACTCGTCGTCTGAGATGGCCTCGCTGGAAGCCATGCCTCCGCCGGATCCGCGTGACTCCAGGAACTGGACGTCGTTGGCATTGATCTCGGTGGTGGTGCGCTTCTGGCCGTCCTGGCCTTCCCAGGAGCGCGTCTGCAGCCGGCCTTCGACGTAGACCAGCGAGCCCTTCTTGAGGTACTGGGCGCAGATCTCGGCGAGGTTGCGCTTGCCCTGGTTCCAGGCCACCACGTTGTGGAAGTCGGTGAACTCCTTGCGCTCGCCGTCGGGACCGGTGCCGTAGCGGTTGGTGGCGATACCGAAGCGGGTCATGGCGGTACCTGACTGGGTGTACCGCATCTCCGGGTCGCGGGTGAGGCGGCCGATCAGCATTGCCTTATTGAGGTTCATTGGCGGGCTCCTCCTGGGGTGCGTCAGCAGGCGCGGTGGCTACGGCGGGCTCGGTCGGTGGCTCGACCTTCTTTGACTCTAGCTCGGCGTCGGCGTCGATTCCCTCGACGTCCTCCTCGTTGTATGTCGCCGGCCCTTCGTCGCTGGCGGGCGTGTAGATAGCGGCGATGTCCTCGGCCGAGGCTTCCGGCACGACGACCTCGTTCTGTCCGATCGCGGGGGTGTCCCGACGCACCAGCAGGTGGCGGAAGACCGTGTCCGAGATCTTCAGCACGCGCTCCAGCTCGATGATCTTGTCGCTGCCGATGTCGAAGTTGGAGACCACATAGTGGCCTTCGCGGAACTGGCCGACGCGGTAGGCGAGACGCCGCTTGCCCCAGGCCGCGGTCTTGGTGACGTTGCCGCCGTTGGCCACCACCAGCTGGTGGACGCGGTCGGTGGCGGTGGCCACCTGCTCGTCGTCAAGCTCTGGCTTGACGATGAACATCAACTCGTAGGACGCCAAATGGAACCTCCTTCCTTTGGGTTTGGCCGCCTCCCGCTCGCAAATTCGAGCACGCCAGGGCGGTCAGAAAGGTCGAGCGGGGATTCTATCAGCCGGGTGGGCGCAGGACCGTGGAGCTGGGGCAGAAGTCGTTGAGCACGCAGGCAGGGCAGTTGGGCTTGCGGGCATTGCAGACCCGGCGGCCGTGCATGATCAGGCGCAGGCCGAAGTCCGACCACTGCTCCGGGGGGAGCATCTTGGTCACCTCGCTCTCGATCTTGACCGGGTCTTTTTGACGGGTAAGGCCGAGGCGCCCGCTGAGGCGGGTGACGTGGGTGTCGACCGCCAGCCCGGGCAGCCCGAAAGCAACACCGAGCACAACGTTGGCGGTCTTGCGGCCGACACCCGGCAGTGTCACCAAGTCCTCCATCCGCGGAGGCACCTCGCCGCCGAATCGCTCCACCAGGGCCTTGGTGCAGCCGATGATGGAGCGGGTCTTGGCCCGAAAGAAGCCGGTCGGCTGGATCAGCTTCTCCAGCTCCGCCGGGTCGGCCTCGGCAAAGGCGCGAGCGTCGGGGTAGCGCTTGAAGAGCGCGGGGGTGGTCATGTTGACGCGCTCGTCGGTGCACTGGGCGCTGAGGATGGTGGCGATCAGCAATTGCAGCGGGTTCTCGTGCACCAGGGCGCACTCGGCGACCGGGTACTCCTGGGCCAGGCGCTCCTGGGCCAGGGTGGCTCGCCGGTAGATATCGGCGCGGGTGCCCAGCTTGATCCGTGGAGCTTTCGCCGGCCGGGCTTTGGGTCGCCGGGTGCGGGACGCGACGGATCGGGGGGCTGGGGTGGCGGCGCGCGGCATCTGGCAATTCTGCGCGGCGATGCAAGCCCTGCGCCGTACCGGCTGGCGTCAGGGCGCGCCCTGGCGCGTGCCGGCGACGTCGCCGGATGGGGATGGCGCGTGCCACGGGTTTGAAACAGGATGTGCCGGGTAAGCCACAGTCACAAACAACTCTTAACCGGTTCTTTGGCATCTTGGTCACCTCGCCCGGCTATCACTATCTCGGGAGAAAGAAACCAGCGCCTGCGAAGTTATAAGGACAGAGACATGAGCACGATGGACAGCGGCACGATCGAGAAGGTCATCAAAGACCTCGGTCTTCCGGGGCGTCTGGTTGAAGTGAGCGGCCGGCTGATCACGCTGGATTTGCTGGACGATCGGAGCGAGAGGTTCGAGCGCCACGAGCTGGGCGTCTCGGAGTTCTGCGACCTGCTGCTGGACTGGCGCCAGAAGCTGATCCAGCGCGAGGTCACGGCTACCCCCGCGAAGGCGGAGGTGGCTGACTCCACCGCTCAGGTCGCGGCCTAGGGTTCTTCCGGAGGACCAGCCGAAGGCTGGCCTCCATCACCTCGCTGGAGGCTACGTGGGCGTTGAACTCGCCCCGCTCCAACATCGCCCGCAGCTGCCACTTGATGGCGCCACGGCCTTCGCCGGCAGCCACGTGGCTGGTCACGTCCCGGGCGCCGTGGAGGATCTCCACCGCCTCGTAACCGTTGGCGTAGGCGTCCTGTACCGCTCGAAAGGCGACCTCGAGCGCCGTCCGGACGTCGTACCCGTGGAGATCGACGCGCCGGACGCGGCCTGGGTTCTTGGGACCGGGACGGGGCCGGGTTTCGGCCTGCCACGGCCGGGGACGGCGGCGGGGCACGGGCTCAATGTACAGTCTGCCGCGTGGAATACCGGCACCTCGGCGGCAGTGGGCTGAAGGTAAGCAGCATCGCGCTCGGCTCCTGGCTGACCTACGGCAACCAGGTCGACAGCGCCACCAGCACCGCCTGTGTCCGGCGCGCCTTGGAGCTGGGCGTGATCCTCTTCGACACCGCCGACATCTACCACCTTGGCGCCGGCGAGACCGAGCTGGGCAAGGCGCTCGACGGCGTCCGGCGGTCCGACTACGTGCTCGCCACCAAGTGCTTCTGGCCGATGAGCGACAACGCCAACAACCGCGGTCTGTCGCGCAAGCACATATTCGAGTCGGTCGAGGCCAGCCTGCGCCGGCTGCGGACCGACTACATCGACCTCTACCAGTGCCACCGCTACGACGACGAGACTCCCCTGGAGGAGACGCTCCGCGCCCTCGACGACCTCATCACCCAGGGCAAGATCCTCTACGCCGGCATCAGCGAATGGCGCCCCGAGCAGATCCAGTCGGCCGTCGACTTCGCCGCGGCCCACGACATCGACCAGATCGTCAGCTCCCAACCGCAGTACAACCTGCTCTACCGCCGCATCGAGAAACGCGTCATCCCGCTCAGCGAGGCCGCCGGCATCGGCCAGATCGTCTGGTCACCGCTGGCCCAGGGGGTGCTCACGGGAAAGTACAAGCCGGGCGAGCCGCTCCCCCCGGACACCCGCGCCGCCGATGAGCGGGTCAACAACAGCATCGGTGGATTCCTCGGCGACGAGACCCTTGCCGCGGTGCAGAAGCTGCGCCCCATCGCCGAGGCCGCCGGCCTGACGATGTCGCAGCTGGCGCTCGCCTGGATCCTGCGTCAGCCCAACGTCAGCGCCTGCCTGGTCGGCGCCAGTAGGCCGGAGCAGGTCGACGAGAACGTCAAGGCGTCCGGTGTGAAGCTCGACCAGGCGACGCTGGACGCCATCGACGAGGCGCTCGCCGGGGTGGTCAACTTCTAGGCCGGCCTGCCGCTGGCGCCACGGCGTGGGCAGGCCGCGCCGTCCGCAGCGCTGGGCGAGGGCGGGCCGGCCGGTCCTCGGCGTTAGGGCGCGGGTCGCGCCCTGGAAAGATGGACCGGCTGGGCGATGCCCTTGAGGGTCACCTCGCCGATCTCCTCCAGCTCGATGCCCTCGACCTGCTCGGGCAGGACAGACGCCGAGACCAGGACCTCGTTGGGCCGGGCGTAGTCGGTGATCCGGGCGGCGAGGTTGACGGTGCTGCCGTAGTAGTCGCCGGACTGCGCCACCACCGGGCCGCGGTGGATGCCAACTCGCAGCGGTGGCAGACCGACCGCGGGCAGCTTCTCGAGCAGCTCAAACCCCGCCTTCACCGCGCCCGACGGGCTGTCGAAGAAGAGCATCGCGCCGTCGCCCATGGTCTTGATCACGCGGCCGGCGTGGTCCAGCGAGATGTCCATCAGCAGGTCGTTGAACTTGCCCGCCAGGTCGGCGGCATCGTGGTCGCCGAGCTCGGTCGATAGCACCGTGAAGCCGACCAGGTCGACGAAAGCCACCGTCGGGTCGCCGGCGCGATGGGTCCCGACCCCGTCGCCGACCGCGTCCTCCATCAGCTCGGTGGCGTTTTTCAGCGTCTGATATTCGAGGTAGCGCTGGAAAAGCCACCCTGTCACCGCAGTCACCGTCGGGTTGGCGCGACTGCTGATCTCGCTGATCAAGGTGTTGGCCTCCTGGGGGTCGTCCTTGAATCGCTCCAGCAAGGGGTGGACGACGTGCTCCCGGAAGAGCTGCGACTGCACCTCGGCGGCGCGTCGAAGGCTCTCGCCCGTGATGCGGAGCGCGTGCAGACGGGCGTCGGCGGGGATCGGCAGGACCCGGATGACGGCGTAGTTCTCGAACGCCTCGACCTCGTCGACCCGGGCCGGCTGGTTGGGGTCCGGAAGCGGCAGGCCGGCGGCTCGCATCACGCTGTGGATCTCATCCGCAGGGATGCCGAGCTTCTCGTAGAGCTGGGCGTAGGTCAGGTTGGAGAGATGCTGAGCCGCCGGCAGGGCGATCTCCAGCAGGTTCAGCGAGTAGCCGCCCTCCCTGAATTTCTGGAGCACGCGCTCGAGCCCGCCGTGCTGTTCCGCGACCTGGCGGAGGATCTGGAGCTTGACCAGCTCGATGCCGCGATAGCCGTCGTCGGTGGCGTGGATGACGCCGGCGGTCTCGCACTCGGCGACCTCGGCCTCGGTGAATCCCGACAGCAGTGCCAGGCGCGATCGATCGAGAAGGAGCTCGTCCCGGGGATGATCGGTGGCCACGCCGCCGCGGTCAGGCCGCGTGCGCAGCCAGGGGAATGACTTGCTCGACCTCCAGTCCGGGCGGGCCGACAAGGGCGCCACGGATCTCTTCGGGGCGAAGGTACTTGGCGGCCGCCTGGTTGATGTCGTCGGCGGTGACCGCGTCGATCAGCTCGAACTGCTCCTGCTGGTCGCTGACCTTGCCGCGATAGAGCAACTCCGCGGCCGCCAGGTAGCCCTGCGCCATCGAGTCCTCGCGGTCGAGGACGTAGCGGCCCTTGAGCATCGCCTTGCCCTTGGCGACCTCGTCGGCGGTCACCCCCCCGGAGACCATCTTCTCCATCTCCTCCAGGATCGAAGCCACCGCGGTTGAAGCTTTGCCGGGATCGGTGCCGGTGTAGATCACCATCGTGCCGATGTCCGCGGCCAGGTCCAGGGAGGAGCTGACGCTGTAGCAGAGGCCTTGCCGCTCGCGCACGGAGATGAACAGCCGGCTGCTCATCGAGCCGCCCAGGATCGCGCTCATCATCCGCGCCGCGGTGACCTCGCTCTCAGGCTGGGCGTGCGACAGGCACGGCAGCGCCAGGCAGATGTTGGCCTGCTGGATGTCCCGCTCAGTGTGCTCGTTGGTCGGCGGGTTAAAGCTTCCTGGAAGCGCCGTCCCCAGGTCTTGCGCGGGCAGGTCGGCGAAATATTGCTGTGCCAGGCTCAGCGTAAGGGCATGGTTGATGTTGCCGGCGATCACCAGCGTCATCCGCCCGGGCGCGTAGAAACGCTGCCGGTAGGCTGCCACCTCGTCCCTGGACACCGCCTTGATGACCTCGGGGAAGCCGATCACCCCCCAGCCCAACGGCGTGTCGCCGTAGATCGCCTTGCCGATCAGCTGGTACACCTTGGCCTGGGGATTGTCCTCGTACATCTTCATTTCCTCGAGGACGACGCCGCGCTCTCGCTCCACCTCGTCGGCGGGGATGAGGGCGTTGCGGAGCATGTCGGCGATCACGTCGACAGCGTCCGCGGTGTAGTCAGCCGCGCCCTTGACGTAGTAGGCGGTGTACTCCTCGCTGGTGAAAGCGTTGAAGCGGCAGCCGAGGGAGTCGATTTCGGTGGCGATCTGGAGCGTGGTGGGGCGCCGCGGCGTGCCCTTGAAGAAGAGGTGCTCGAGGAAGTGGGCGGTGCCCGCGACCTCCCTTGTCTCGTACCTGGACCCGGCGCCCACGAAGAGCATCGCCGACATCGAGCCCGTCCCGCCGGGCACGGTCAGGACCGTGAAGCCGTTATCGAGGGTGGAGATCTCAGCCGCGCTCAAGACCGGGTAAGGATACTGTCTGGAACCGCGCCCGCCGGCCCCAACAGGTGCCGCTTGGAGGTCAGCCCTCCCAAATCGCGGCGCCCACCCCTGAGCCAGCCGTGCGCCGGGATAATGCGAGCATGAGCTCGGCGACCGAGGAGAGCGCCCGCAAACCCAGGCCGGCGGTGACCTCGACGCGAGCCTGGCTACTGGCGGCGCTGGCTCTGATCACGCCGGTGGGTCTGATCACCGTCAACGTGGCGGCCTATGTGATGGCGCACATGGGGGCCTTCCGGGTCGCCATCACCGCCAGCGCGGTGGTCAGCACCGTCGTCCTCAACGCTATCGCGGCGACGGCGGCCTACCGCTACGGCGTGGCCAGGTGGCCGGAGCTGCACCAGGAGACCCGCCGCCAACCCCTGGTTCCGCGTCTGATGCTGTGGCTGTTCGCGCCGGAGCGGCGGCGGGCCGTGATGGTCGAGGCGATCTTCATCCTCGTCCTCGCCGCCGCGGTGGCCGGCGAGCTGACCTATCGGGGTCTCAGCGACCCTCGGCAGCTGCCCAACCTTTCGACGGCCTTGGGCGGTTTGGCGGGGCTGGTGCTGGCCCTGCCCCTGGTGCTGGCTGCGTTGTACCGGCGCGAGGCCAACCGCCGCGGCCGGCGCCGCTACCGGACCCGATGACCGCCGTCAACCGGGTGATCCAGGGAGATTGTCTCGACGTGCTGCCGGGGCTGGCCGACGGGGGCTTCGGGCTGATCTACGTCGACCCGCCCTTCAACACCGGGCAGGAGCGATCGCTCGCCCGAATGACGGTGCGCCAGTCGGAGAACGGCAAGCGTGTCGGTTTTGGCGGACGCAGCTACGAGGCCACGCGCGGCGACCGCCGCTCGTATGTCGACAGCTTCGACGACTACATCGGCTGGCTGGAACCTCGGATGGCGCAGGCCCACCGGCTGTTGGCGACCGAGGGGACCCTCTATTTCCACGTCGACTACCGCGAGGTCCACTACTGCAAGGTGATGCTGGACGGCATCTTCGGCCGGGAGAATTTTCTCAACGAGGTGATCTGGGCCTACGACTACGGCGGGCGCGCCAGGCGGAGGTGGCCCGCCAAGCACGACAACATCCTGGTCTACGTCAAGGACCGCAAAAGCTACGTCTTCAATCACGACGACCTCGACCGGATCCCGTACATGGCCCCCGGCCTGGTGACGGCCGAGAAGGCTGCCGCCGGCAAGACCCCCACCGACACCTGGTGGCAGACGATCGTCCCCACCAATGGGGCCGAGCGCACCGGCTACCCGACCCAGAAGCCGCTGGCGATCCTGACCCGGATCGTAAGAGCCTCATCCCGGCCCGGAGCCAGGGTGCTGGATTTCTTCGCCGGTTCGGGTACCACCGGTGTCGCCGCGGCCCAGGCAGGCAGAAGCTTCACCCTCGTGGACAGCTCAGCCGAAGCCATCGCCGTCACCCGCGAACGGCTGGACCGGATCGGCATCCCTTATCAAATGGGCTAGCTCCAACTCGATTCGCTGGGCTGGTTCCAACTCGATTCGCAAGGAAGAAGATCCCGGATTCGTATGGGATAGTGCAAGGGGCGGGGTAAGTCGGCAATATTGTGTTAAGGGAAATGAAGGCGGGGAAGGCTGTTCTGTCCGCGGGCATCTGCGCCCTGGCACTGGCGTTCGCGCCAGTGCTGGCGTTCGCGGCCACGCCCAACGACCCGCTGTACTCCCAGCAGTGGGCTCTCTCCGGCAGCACACCGAGCATCAACATAGGCCCGGCCTGGTGCGCCAGCGTCGGCAATGTGCTGGTGGCCGACGTCGACACCGGGGCTGATTTCAACCATGCCGACCTCGCCGGCAAGCTGGTCCCCGGCGCCGCCTTCCTGGGCGGCAACGGCGCCCAAACCGGCAGCGGCCCGGGCGCGGTGCAGGACGACAACGGCCACGGCACCATGACCGCGGGGATCATGGTGGCGGACACCAACAACGGCGTGGGTATCGCCGGGGTCGCGCCGGCAGCCAGGGCCCTGATCGTCAAGGTGCTCAAGAACGACTCCTCGGGCACCGCCACTGGCAGCGCCACCGACGTCGCCGCAGGCATCGATTACGCCTCCACATATCCGGGCGTCAAGGTGATCAACCTCAGCATCGGATCGGACACGCCTGGGATCCTCAACAGCCTTCTCGGCGGTCCCAACCCGATCCTCCCCGCCATCGATCGCGCCATCCAGCGTGGCGTCATGGTCTCGGCCGCGGCCGGCAATACCTCCGGCGCCCAGAGCGATTACGCCAGCAAGCAGGGTGAGGCCCTGGTCGTCGGCGCCCTCGGTCGCGCCGGAACCGTCGCCAGCTACTCCAGCATGGGCAACATCTACGCACCCGGCGGCGACAGCGGAGGCACGATGACGCCAGCCGTCAGCATCGTGTCTACGACCCTGGGCAACGCCTACGCGGCCGGCGATGGCACGTCGTTCGCGGCCCCCCAGGTGGCGGGCATCACCGCGCTACTCATGGCCAAGGGCTACTCGGCGGCTGGAGCACGCCAGCAAATCCTCAACACCGCGGTGACGCAGACCAACTGGCCCTCCGCGGATGCCGCGCAGGCACTCGGCCTCGCCGACAGCGCACCCACGTGCGCGCCCGGTGCCGCCGGCGCCGGCGTGGGAACCGCACCGCCAGTCCGCCCGGCGTCGCCCAAAGCCCGCCCACCGGCCGCGCCGGCGCAGGCTCCGGCGGCCGTGCCAGTGGCACCGTCGCCGAGTCCGTCAGATTCGCCTTCGCCCGACCCGACGCCGTCGCCCGCCGACCCGCCCCCGGCCGTGTCCGGAGTCCTGGCAGCCCGCACGACCGACCCCGCAACCGGGGTGTACTCAATCCTGGGCCTTACCTTCCGAGCCGACGTGGCGCCGTGGCTGCTGGCCGCTGCAACCGTCGTCGGCGCCGCCGCCGGGTACGGCGCCCTCTTCTACTTCAGGGTCGCCAGCCGGCACTGACCCAGCCGGCACGGCTTTGGGGTCGCCAACCGGCACTGGCTTTAGAGTCGGCAGCTGGGGCCATCGGCGCCCTGGCGCTATCGCCGCCCCCGGCGCCGCGCTGAGCGGTCGCTAGTTGAGCCGCTCCACGATCATCGCCATCCCCTGACCGCCGCCGACGCACATCGTCTCCAGGCCGTAGGTCTTGTCGAGCGTCTTGAGGTCGTTGAGCAGGGTTGTCATGATCCGCGCTCCGGTCATGCCGAAGGGGTGCCCCAAGGCGATCGCGCCGCCGTGCGGGTTGAGCTTGTCCATGTCCCAGCCCACCTCGCGCGACACCGGGAGGACCTGCGCCGCGAAGGCTTCGTTGAGCTCGACCACGTCGATGTCGTCGACGGTCATACCGGTCTGGGCGAAGACCTTGCGGCAAGCCTCGATGGGGCCGACGCCCATGATCGCGGGGTCCAGTCCGCTGACAGCGGATCCCACGATCCTCGCCAGCGGCTTGATCCCGAGCTCTTTGGCCTTGTCCTCCGACATCACCACCACCGCGGCGGCGCCGTCGTTGAGCGGGCAGGCATTGCCGGCGGTGACGCGTCCGTCCTCCTTGAACACGGGCTTCAGCTGGGCCAGGCCCTCGAGCGTGGTGTTGGACCGAATCCCGTCATCGCTGGAGACCTCGGTCCCCTCCGGTGTGGTCACCGGGATGATCTCGTAGCCGAAGATGCCCTCGTCGCGGGCCCTGGTCGCCTTCATCTGGCTCTCGTAGGCGAACTGGTCCATCTCCTCGCGGGTGACGCCGTACTTGTCGGCCACGTTCTCCGCGGTCATGCCCATGGTGATGTAGGCGTCGGCGATGGCGTCGGGGCCGAACAGCCGCATGTTGATGTCCTCGGCGTCGGGCATGGTCTTGACGCGCGAGCATGACTCCACCCCGGCGGCGACGATGGCGTTGGCCTCGCCGGCCTTGATGGCGTGGTAGGCCATCCGGATCGACTGCAGGCTGGAGGCGCAGAAGCGGTTGACGGTGGTGCCGGGCACGGTGTTTGGCAGCCCGCTGAGGAAGACCGCCAGGCGGCCGACGTTCATCCCGGCCTGGCCCTGCGGGAAGCCGCAGCCGCAGATCAGGTCGTCGATCTCATCATGAGAAAGCTCCGGCACCTTTTCCAGCACCTTCTGGACGATGTAGCCGACCATGTCGTCCGGCCGGACGCCGATCAGCGAACCCTTTCCGGCGCGGCCGATGGGCGAGCGTCCGGTGGCGACGATTACGGCTTCAGGCATCTCAAAACCTCAGTGGTGGATCGGCCGACGATTGTACCTGCGGGCGAGCATCTGACGGCGCCGTCGCCGGCTGCCCGGCGGCGGCATAAGCTCCTCCCGTGGCACCCGAGCAAATCTACGACCGCCCCCTTTCGATGCGCCCCCGGCTGGTCAAGCTGGGAGTCAAGAAGGACCAGCGGATCTCCCTTATCGGCCTGGACGAGCCGGACTTCACGCAAGATCTCGAGGCCACCGGGGCCAGCCTCAGCCGCCGGCTGCGGCGGGAGTCGGACATCATCTTCTTCTACGCACGGGATCCGTCCGAACTGGGACGGCTGGCTGAGCTGCGGCGCTACATCAAGCCCAACGGCGCGATCTGGGTGCTGCGACGCAAGGGAAAAGGCGCCGCCATCAAGGACACCGACGTGATCGAGGCCAGCCTCGCGGCCCGCATGGTCGACAACAAGATCGTGGCCTTCTCCGAGGAGCTTGCGGCGATGCGAGTGGTGATCAGGCTGGTGGACCGCTGACGGCCACCCCCGACACCGGGCGGCTCCGCCGCTTCCGCCCGGCGCTGCCCGTCGACCTGGGACTGACGATGCGCGCCCTGCAGCGCGCCGGCGGCGCCGACCCATCGGTCCGCGTCGACGCGCGAGAGGCATGGCGGGCGACGCGCAACCAGGACGGGCTGGCGACGGTGCGCTATGCCGCCGACGGCGCCGACATCGTGGTTGAAGCGTGGGGCCCCGGCGCGGAGCTGGAGCTGGAGCGAGCCCCGGACGTGCTCGGCGGCGCCGACAGCCTCGACGGTTTCACCCCAGTTCACCCGCTGATCGCGGACCTCCACCGGCGGTTCCCGGGACTAAGGATCACGAAGACCTCCGCGGTCTTCGAGGCGCTGGTGCACACGGTCTTCGAGCAGAAGGTGATCGGCGCCGAGGCCCGCAACGGCTATATGCGGCTGATCAAGGCCCTGGGCGAACCGGCTCCGGGCCCTGCGGGAATGATCGTCCCGCCCGGCGCTGCACGGCTGGCGCGGACGCCCTACTTCGAGTTCCATTCCTTCGCGCTGGAACGCCGGCGTGCCGAGACCGTGATCCGTGCGGCGCGCCGTGCCGGCTGGCTCGAGGCCTGCGTCGACCTCAGGCCCGAAGAGGCCCGGCTCCGGATGACCACCCTCCCGGGCATTGGCGCCTGGACCGCGGCCCAGGTCGCGATGGTGGCGTTGGGCGACGCCGATGCCGTTCCCGTGGGCGACTACCACCACCCCAACATGGTGGCGTGGGCCTTCACCGGCCAGCGAGTCGGCGACGACGCGATGATGCTGGAGCTGCTGGAGCCCTACCGCGGCCACCGCGGCCGGGTGCTCCGCCTGCTCCTCGCCGGGGGGGTTGGTCCGCCCCGCCGCGGCCCGCGACTGGCGTTCCGCCGGATGGAGCTGGGTTAGCCGGAGACCAAACGTGCGGGCTGCCCCGCAGGCCCGGCCGGCGCTCCATCGCGCCGCCGCATCAGTTGAGCCGCTCGATGATCATCGCCATCCCCTGGCCGCCGCCGACGCACATCGTCTCCAACCCGTACGTCTTGTCAAAGGTCTGGAGGTCGTTGATCAGCGCCGTCATGATGCGTGCCCCGGTCATGCCGAAGGGATGGCCCAGCGCGATCGCGCCGCCATGCGGGTTGAGGCGCTCCATGTCCCACCCCAACTCGCGCGACACCGCCAGCACCTGGGACGCGAACGCCTCGTTGAGCTCGAAGACGTCGATGTCGTCGACTGTCATGCCGGTGGCCGCCAGCACCTTTCGGACGGCTTCGATCGGGCCCACGCCCATGATCGTCGGGTCGACACCGCTGACCGACGAGGCGACGATCCGCGCCAGCGGCTTGATCCCGAGTCCGGCCGCCTTCTCCGCCGACATCACCACTACCGCGGCTGCGCCGTCGTTCAGCGGGCAGGCGTTGCCGGCGGTGACCCGGCCGTTTTCGCGGAAGACCGGCGCCAGTGACGCCAGCTTCTCCAGGGTGGTATCGGGGCGGATGCCGTCGTCGCTGGTGACCTCTGTGCCGTCAGGCGTCAGCACCGGGATGATCTCGCGAGCGAAAACCCCGGTGTCGCGAGCCCGGGTCGCCTTCTGTTGGGAGCCGAGCGCGTAGAGGTCCATGTCCTCGCGAGAGACGTCGTACTGCTCGGCGACGTTCTCGGCGGTGACGCCCATCGCCATGTAACCCTGGGCGCACGCATCGTCGCCCATCAGTCGCGGGTTGCGGTCCTCGTCGGTCATGCCGCCACGGCCGACACGGCTGTAGGACTCGACGCCGGCGCACACGTAGGTGTCGCCCTCACCGACCTTGATGGCGTGGAAGGCCATCCGAATCGCCTGCAGGCTGGACGCGCAGAAGCGGTTGACAGTGGTGCCCGGCACGCTCAGCGGCAGCCCGCTCAGAAAGACCGCCAGGCGGCCGATGTTCATGCCCTGCTGCATCGCCGGGTAGCCGCAGCCACAAATCAGGTCGTCGATGTCCTCGTCGGGCAGCTCGGGGACATTGTCGAGGACCTTGCGCACGACATAGCCGACCAGGTCGTCCGGCCGTACGTCGATCAGTGACCCCTTGCCGGCACGACCTATCGGCGATCGGCCGGCGGCGACGATTACCGCTTCTGCCACAGGGAGAGGATACGAATACGCGCTAACCTCTGACGGTGGCCGACACACGTCCCAACATCCCCACGCCGGTGAACGATCCGATTCGCTCCTACGCTCCCGGGACGCCCGAGAAGCTGCGGCTCAAGGCTCGGCTGGCGGAGCTCAGCGACGCCGGCACCGCGGTGCCGCTGGTTATCGACGGTAGGCCGGTCAGCGGCAACGGCATGGTCTCGATCCGGCCGCCGCATCGGCACGAGCTGGAGGTCGGCGAGCACGCCGTCGGCGGCGTGAAGGAGGTCGACGCGGCGATCAAGGCGGCGCTCCGCGCCCGCCACGATTGGGCCGCGCTTCCGTACGCGGATCGCGCCGCCGTCTTTCTCCGCGCAGCGGCACTGCTGGCGGGCCCCTGGCGCGACACAATCAACGCCGCCACCATGCTGGGCCAGAGCAAGAACGTGATGCAGGCGGAGATCGACGCGGCCTGCGAGCTGGTCGACTTCTGGCGCTACAACGTCTACTACGGCGACCACATCCTGCGGCAGCAGCCCTTCAGCGACGGCACCGCCTGGAACCGGCTCGAGTACCGGCCCCTGGAAGGCTTCATCTTCGTCGTCACGCCCTTCAACTTCACGTCGATCGCCGGCAACCTGCCGACCGCGCCGGCGCTGATGGGCAACACCGTCGTCTTCAAGCCGTCGCACGAGACCATGCTCGTCTGCCACTTCCTGATGCGTCTGCTGGAGGAGGCCGGCCTCCCCCCCGGCGTGATCAACATGGTCAGCGGCGATTCGGCCAAGATCGCGGACCAGGTGCTCGGCCGCAAGGAGCTGGCGGGCATCCATTTCACCGGCTCGACCCCGGTGTTCCAGTCGATGTGGGGCAAGGTCGGAGCCAATATCCACAACTACCGGACCTACCCGCGGCTGGTCGGCGAGACCGGCGGCAAGGACTTCATCTTCGCCCACCAGTCAGCCGAGGTCGCCGGTCTGACGACGGCGTTGGTCCGGGGCGCATTCGAGTACCAGGGCCAGAAGTGCTCCGCCGCCTCCCGGGCGTACATCCCGCAGTCGATGTGGAAGCGGATGAAGAGGGACATAACCGAGCAGGTCAGCAGCATCGCCATGGGCGACGTCGCCGACTTCCGCAACTTCATGGGCGCGGTCATCAACGAGTCGGCCTTCAAGCGCCACAAGGCGGCCATCGCGGAGGCGAAGCGATCGACCAAGGCCGAGGTCATCGTCGGGGGAGACACCGATGGCAGGGACGGTTGGTTCGTCCGCCCCACCATCATCGAGGCCCAGAGCCCGGACTACCGGACCATGCGCGAGGAGCTGTTCGGTCCCATCCTGACCGTCTACCCCTACCCCGACAAGGAGTTCGACGCCACCCTCGACATCTGCGACAACACCAGCCCCTACGGGCTCACCGGCGCCATCTTCGCCACCGACCGGGCTGCCGTGAAGACCGCCGCGGATCGCCTGGTCAACGCCGCCGGCAACTTCTATGTCAACGACAAGCCAACCGGCGCGGTGGTCGGGCTGCAGCCCTTCGGCGGCGCCCGCGGCTCGGGCACCAACGACAAGGCCGGCTCATACCTCAACCTGCTCCGCTGGGTCAGTCCGCGGACCGTCAAGGAGACGTACGTGCCGCCCACCGACTATCGCTACCCACATATGGCGGAGGAGTAGCCGAAGCCGGCTACCGCCACCTCCACATGGCGGAGAAGTAGCCGCGGCCGGCGCCCGCGACCGGTGGTTTCGCTAGAGCTGCATCCGCACGAAGCGGCAGCGGCCCAGGACCTCGCGGGTGAGCCCGGTTGGGGCGCGCGTGAGGCGCACCAGGAGGTCCTCGCCCTGACCCGACTCGGGATAGACGAGGATTCCGCCGTCCGCCATCTGGTCCAGCCAGGCCTGAGGTATGGCGTCGACAGACGCGGAGACCAGGATCCGGTCGTAGGGCGCCGCCTCCGCCCACCCCCAGCGGCCGTCGGCGGTGACGGTCCTGACCAGGTCTGTGAACCCGGCTCGATCCAGGTTCTGGCGGGCTTGCTGGGCCAGCTCGGGCTGGACTTCCAGACTGACGACGCGGTCGCCATACGCGGCGATGGTCGCGGCCGCGTAACCGCTGCCACCGCCGATCTCTAGCACCGAGAGGCCCGCCCGAAGGTTGAGAGCGGTGAGCATCTCGGCCACCATCGACGGCGCCGAGATGGTCGCCACCGGCCCGATCTCCAGGGCGACGTCTTCGTACGCCAGCTCCCGATGGTGCTCCGGTACGAACAACTCGCGGTGGACCCGGGCGATCGCCTCAACCGCGTCCTCGCTGATCCTTGGATCGCGCCGCAGACGATCGATCAGCAGGTCCCGGGGCTGGCCGGCACGGGCGCCGTCGCCTCTGAGAAGGTCTCTCGCCCAACTCACGGTTAAGACCTTAGACCCGGATCGAAGGCCGCCCGCCACTCGCCCCTGGCCGCCGATCAGGTCACCGGCCGGACCCTCCTAGAGAAACCGCTCCGCGAACCGGCTGGCCAGCACCATGCCGCGCTTGCCGGCCACCCGCATAACCTGGGGCGCCACCGAGTTGGCGCCGACCAGGGCCTGGTAGTAGGCCGGCACAAAGGCCTCGGCGGTGTTGCGGCTGATCGCCCGCGCGATGCACCGGGCGACGTCCGAGGCCGGGGCGCCAACCGGTTTCTGCGGCAGACCGCCGCGGTCACCCCGGGCGCCTTTGACGAAATGGGTGGCGATCGGGCCGGGACATATCAGGCTGACGTGGACGCCGGTGCCCTGCAGCTCGGCTCGCAGGACGTCGCTGAGCGCCTTGAGAGCGAACTTGGTGGAGCTGTAGCCGCCCAGCCCCGGGGTGGCGATGTGGGAGGCCACCGATCCCACGTTGACGATGTGGCCGCGGCGGCCCCGCAACATTCCCGGGAGCGCCGCCAGCGTGGCGACGTGGGGTGCGAAGAGGTTGACCTGGAACACGTAGTGGAGATCGGCGGGGTCGATCTCGGCGACGGGGCCGTTGAGACCGAGGCCGGCGTTGTTGACCAGGATGTCGACGCCGCCGAGCGCCTCATCCGCAGCCCCAACCATGGCCTTTACCTGGGCCTCGTCAGAGACATCTGTGGGGATGACCGCGACGCAGGTCCCGCCGGCGGCAGAGATTGCCGTGGCGACGCGGTCGAGCTCAGGCTGGCTCCGCGCCGCGATGGTGACGCGGGCGCCCCGAGCCGCAAGCTCGATGGCGGTGGCTTCGCCGATTCCCCGGGAAGCGCCGGTGACCAGGACGCCGGCGCCCTCGATCTTCACGGCCGCCAGTCCATCGGGTAGTCGGTGAGGTTGCGGTAGCCGTCGGCGGTGACGATGACGGTATCCTCCAGGCGGACCCCACCCTCCTCGGCGCTGTACAGGCCTGGCTCGATGGTGATCACGTCGCCGGCGCGAAGAACCGAGTCGACATCGCTCACCCGAGGAGCCTCGTGCACCTCGAGCCCGACGCCGTGGCCGGTGCCGTGGATCATCGCCGGAACACCATCTCGCTCGAAGCCTTTCATCGATGCCCCAAAGCCGGCGTCGTAGAGGGTCTGGCACACAGCGGTGTGGATGTCCCTGCTCTTGGCCCCGGGCCGGACCATCGAGAGGGCCTTCTGGTGCGCTTCCTTGACGGCGTCGAACATTCGCTGCCAGGTCTGCGTGGGCTCGCCGACGACGTACGTACGGGTGATGTCGCCGTAATAACGGCTGGTCTTGCTCTGGGGAAAGATGTCGATGATCACGCCCATCCCCGCCGGCAGGTGTCCGCTGTCGGACATGTGGGGATCGGCGGCCCCCGACCCACCAGCGGCGATGGTGCCGTCGGCGCCGCAACCGCGCGCCAGCAACTCGGCGTCGATCAGGCCGATCAGGCGGCCGCTGGTGAGTGGCTCCCCGTCGGCGTAGAGCATCCCGTCTCGCACCTCGGCCGACCGCAGCACCTCGCGCACGCCGTCGATCGCCGCCTGCGCCGCCTGCTGGCTGTTGCGCACGGCTTCGGCCTCAGCGTCGGTCTTGGCGCGGCGCTCGTCCTCAAACAGCGGCCTGTCGCTGAGGACGACGATGTCCTCCGCCTCGATCGCCCGCGCCAGGGCAACCGGGAACTCGGGCTCGACGCGCGCCTGGTCGATCCCGGCCTCGCGCAGTTTGGCCGCGGTCAGCGCCCCGAACGCGGCCCACTCGCCGGCGCCGGAGCGGCGGTTACGGAAGTCGGCGTCGTCGAACCGGGCCACCTTCGCGACCCGCGCCTGCTTCTGAGCCCGGCCGTGCTCCAGGCCGCTGACGAAGAGCGTTCCGGCGCCGTCGACCTCGATGTAGAGAACCGGGTCGGGAGCCAGGAAGCCGGTCCTCCAGAAGATGGTCGGATGATGGTAAGACTCGCCGAATAGGACGATTGCTTCGGACACCGGAATCCTCGCTGCTGGCAGGCGTGGTGGTCGGCAAGGGACTCGAACCCCTGACCTCTCGGATGTGAACCGAGCGCTCTAACCAGCTGAGCTAGCCGACCGGGCAGAGCCGATTCTAAGCGCCGTGCATCTCCCGGGGGCCACCGGCAGCGGCTGGCATACTAGGCCCGGTATGTCTCAGCGACGCCGTCGTTCCGGGCTCTATTCCGGCAAGCGCGGCGGTAAAGCCCAATGGGGGCCGGCTGGCTCCCCGACGCCGGTACCACCGGTTGCGGGCCGGCCCCGGCAGGCACCCGATCAGCCCCGGCCGGTATCAGGCCAGCCCCGGCGGGTGTGGCCATGGATCCTGCTCGGAGTGGCCGTGCTGCTGGCGCTCCCGGTGGGTTACTTCGCTTTCAACATCGCGTCGACGTTGTGCACCATCAGCTCGAACTGTGGCGTCGGCGGCTCAGGCGCCCTGCCCAACAACGGTGGCACCACCGTCAGCGGCACCATCTTCGTGCTGCTGATGGGCTCGGACGAAAGACACGACGCGCAGGGAAAGATCGTGAGCGGCCAGGTGCCCCATTCCGACACCATGATCCTGGCGGCGGTGGACACCGACCACAAACGGGTGCGATTGCTCAGTGTGCCGCGAGACCTGGTGGCGACGATCCCCGGCTACGGGCCGCTGCACCGGATCAACGAGGCGTACACCATCGGCGAGACCAAGCACCTCCCGGGCGGCGGGCCGGCGCTTGCGGTCAAGACCATGGAGCAGCTGACCGGCATCAACATCCCCTACTACGCGGTCACCACATTCCAGGGGTTCAGGCAGACCGTGGACGCGGTCGGCGGGGTCTCGATCGACGTCGATCGTCCGATCACGGACCACGATTACCCTGGCGAAGGGGATGACTTCAGACCCGTATACGTCGCCGCCGGCCCCCAGGTGATGGGTGGCGAGAAAGCGCTCGAGTACGTTCGCTCGCGCCACGACGACCCGCTCGGCGACTTCGGTCGCAACCAGCGCCAGCAGAAGTTCCTTGGTGCGCTGACCCAGAAGCTGCTGCAACCGTCCAGGATCGGCCAGTTCCAGCAATTCATGGACATCGTCAAGATCAACATCCGAACCAACCTGTCGCCGGCGCAAATCCTGTCGATGGCCCAATCGATGGTCTCGGTCGGCAAAGGCCACCTGCAGAGCTACGCCGTGGGGCCGAATTTCGTCAGCCAGCCGACATTCGGACCCTACTCGGTGCTGGGAGCCGTCCTGGTGCCCGACAAGGCCGCAATGTCTGAGCTGGTCAGCGCCTTCATTCGGGGCGATCCGCCCCCGACTCCAAGCGGCACCCCAGCCGCCCCGCCCTGACCCGCCGGTCGGGTTAGAGGCTCAGGAGATATCGTGCCAGTGCCCGTTGCCAAACTCGGTCGAGCCGCTGCCCTCTTCGTCGTCGACCTTGAGATGGAAACGGGTGGCGACATTCTGCTGCGCCATGTTCCGGGGCAGCCCCAGCTTGGTCAAGGCGCGAACCTCGTCGGCCATGACCTTGTCGCGAGCTGCCTCGATGGCGGCGATGATGTCATCCACAAGCACGCCAAGATTCTACCGATCGCGTTCCGTTGCCTGGAGTGCGGTTGCTGAGCGTTGACGACGCCCGCCGGCGGATCACCGCGATGGTCGAGCCGGTTGGAATCGAGCTTGTCGCGATTGCCGATGCGGGTGGCCGCGTGCTCGCCCGTGAGGTGGCGGCCGGCCGCGACCTGCCCGGCTTCCACAACTCCTCGATGGACGGCTTCGCGGTTCGGGCCTCCGACCTCGCGGGGGCGTCGGCTACCGCGGCGACCCGCCTTCGGATCGCCGGCGAAGCACCCGCCGGCAGCGCCTTCGCCGGGGTCGTCGAGCCAGGCACGTCGGTGCGAATCATGACCGGGGCGCCGATCCCGGCGGGCGCCGACGCCGTCGTCGAGCTGGAGGAGACCGGAGCTGATGGCGATGACGTCCTCGTTCGTCTGGCGCCGGAGCAGGGCCGCAACATCCGGCGCGCCGGGGGCGACCTGAAGCTGGGAGAGCCCGCTCTGGTCGGCGGCACCGTGCTGGGGCCGGCACAGGCCGCGCTGTTGGGGGCGCTGGGGATGGCGGAGATCGAATGCCTGCGGCGGCCGGTGGTGGCGCTGGTGCCCACCGGGGATGAGGTTGTGGCACCCGGTGTCGAGCCTGGCCCGGGCCAGCTCTTTGACGCGATCACTCCGGCGCTGACGGTTTCGGTTCTTGCCTCGGGTGGCCGGCCGCTGATCGTGCGGCGCGCCGCCGACGACATCGACGACGTCCGGCGGGCGCTGAGAGATGCGGCCGGGGCCGATTTCGTGGTCACCATCGGCGGGGTCAGCGTGGGTGATCGCGACCTTGTCCGGCCGGCCGTGGAGGAGCTCGGCGAGCTCGACTTCTGGAGAGTCGCGATGCGGCCCGGCAAGCCGCTTGCCGTAGGCAGGGTGCTGGAACGGCCTTTCGTCGGCCTGCCCGGCAACCCCGTCTCGGCGCTGGTCGGCTTTGAGATCTTCGTCGTGCCGGCGCTGCTGACGATGGCAGGGCGCCCGGGCTGGCTACGGCCGTCGGTGGTCGCCGAGCTGGCATCGCCCTTGTCGACCCCCGCCGGGCTCCGGACCTTCGCGCGAGCGCGCCTGGAGACCCGGGCCGGCAAGGCGCCGCTGGCGTTCCCGGCGTCCGGTCAGGGCTCGCACCAGGTGCGCTGGCTGGCCCAGTCCAACGCTCTGCTTGACATCGCGGAGGAGAGCGAGACGGTCGCAGCCGGGGCGCCCGTCACCGCGATCCTGGTGGACCATCCGCTGGCGCCGCCGTGGTGATGCCACCCTGGCCGCGACGACAGGGGCGGCGACTCGGTGCCAATGCGCCGGTGGCGCTGCGGGCCGCCGTGGCCCTGGGCGCGGCGTTGGTCCTGGGCGCGTGCGCCGGCCCGGCCCCCGCGGCGCAGGCGAGCCCGTCCCCAAATGGCTCCGCTGCCCCCGCCTCGTACGCCAACTACACGCTGCACGCCGACACGGCGGCCGGCTATCAGCTGCGTCTGCCCACCACCTGGTTGGTCGCGGTCAGCGACTCTCGCACCATCAACGATGACCTCGCCGCCATCTCGGCCACGAATCCAGATATCGGCGGCTACCTCACCAGGGCGATGGCCGCCAGCGTTCCCACGGGCCTGGCGCTGCTCGGCGCTGACCCGCAGTCAGTCAGCTCCGGCTTCACCACCAACGCCGCGGTTTTTCGAATCGACCTCGGCCCGTCCTCGAGCGCTCCCGACCTGGGGGCCATCACCGAGGGCAAGCTGCAGGCCCTGGACAAGGACAGCACCATCAGCGGCATCATCGATGAGCGGTCGGTGCAGCTGGCCGGCAATGACGCCCGGCGGCTCTTCTACGTCTTCAAGTCCGGGTCCCGCAACGTTGACGTGGTGACCCATCTGCTGGTCGTCGACCGTGACAATCACCGGATCGAGTACGAGTTGACAATGGGCAGCGAAATCGCCGAGTACGCCCAGTTGTTCGACAAGATCGCGGCATCCTTTTGGTTGGGTCCGTTTGCCACCCCATCCCCGGGCTGAGCCAACGGGCTAGCATTACCCTTCGCCGCCCAACGCGGGCCGCGCGCGGGTCGATCCTTCAACAGGGGTGAATATGTCGAGCTACACGCCGGAGACCATCCGCAACATCGCCATCCTGGGACACAGCCACGACGGCAAGACGACGCTGGCCGAGGCAATGCTGGTGGCAGCCGGAGCGATCCCGAGGATGGGAAGCACCGACGCCGGCACCGCGACCCTCGACTTCGAGCCCGAGGAGCAGAAGCACAACATCTCGATCGGCGCCGGGATCGGCCACCTCGATTGGGAAGGCACCAAGATCAACCTGGTTGACTGCCCCGGATTCGCCGATTTCACCGGCGAGGCGATCGGTGGGCTTCGCGCCGCCGAAGCTGCGATGGTGGTGGTCAGCGCCGGCAGTGGCGTCGCGGTGGGCACCGAGGCGGCCTGGGAGCTGCTGGCGGAGCGCGGTGAGCCGCGGCTGGTGGTGATCAACAAGCTCGACAAGGAAAACGCGGATTTCGCCGGCACCCTGGCGGCGATGCAGCACCTGGAGCCAAAGCCTGTACCACTCCATCTCCCGGTTGGGGCGGAGGCGGGATTCAAGGGCGTCGTCGACCTGCTCCACCGCCGCTGCTACATCTATGACGGCCCCGGCCAGGCGCACGAGGAGGAGATCCCCTCGGACATGGCCGCCGATGTCGAGACCTACCGGGTGCAGCTGGTGGAGGCCGCCTGCATGGCCGATGACACGCTCCTGGAGCACTACCTCGAGGGCCAGGACATCGCCGACGACGAGATCGTCCGCGCCACCCACGAAGGCATCCGATCCGGCTCGGTGGTTCCGGTGCTGTGTACGTCGGCGGTTACCGGCGTCGGCGTGCGCGAGGTTCTTCACGCCATCAACGAGCTGATGCCGTCGGCGGCGGAGCAGCCGGCATCCGAGGCCGAGGAGCACGGGGGCCTGACGCCGGATCCCGCCGGCCCGGTGGCGGCGCTCTGCTTCAAGACCACGGCCGACCCGTTCGTCGGCCGGATCAACTATCTGAAGGTCATCTCCGGCACCCTCAGGCCGGACCAGAACCTCAACAATGCGGCGCGCAACCAGAGCGAGCGGCTGGCGTCGCTGACCTCCCCTCAGGGCAAGACGTTGCAACCGGTTACCGAGCTGGTGGCCGGGGATATCGGCGCTGTCAGCAAGTTGGCCGCCACCCTCACCGGCGATGTCCTGGCGGCCAAGGACGCGCCCGTGACGGTGGCGCCGGCGAAGCTGCCCAACCGCACGTACCAGATGGCGATCGTGGCCAAGAACAAAGGCGACGAGGAGAAGGTCTTCGCCGGCCTCCACAAGCTGCTGGACGAGGACCCCACTCTGGAGCTGACCCGGGAAGAGACCACCAAGGAGCAGATCCTGCGGGGCATGGGCGACGTCCACCTTGATGTGGCGCTGGAGAAGCTGAAGCGCAAGTACGGTGTCGAGGCCCAACTCCAGCTGCCCCGGGTGCCCTACCGCGAGACCATCACCGGGACCGCCCGGGTCGACAAGAAGCACAAGAAGCAATCCGGCGGGGCGGGGATGTACGGCCACTGCGTGATCGAGGTGGCGCCGGCGGAGCGCGACAGTGGGCTGGTCTGGCAGGACAAGATCTTCGGAGGCGCCATCCCGCAGAACTTCCGGCCGTCGGTTGAGAAAGGCGTCCGCAAGGCGATGGAGGAGGGCGTGCTGGTGGGCAGCCCGATCGTCGACGTGCAGGTCACCCTGGTCGACGGCTCCACCCACCCCGTCGACGGCAAGGACATCGCCTTCCAGATCGCCGGCGCGATGGCCATGCGGGAGGCCTGCCGCGAGGCCCACCCGGTGCTGCTGGAGCCGATCATGGACGTCGTCGTGACGGTGCCCGAGAAGTTCATGGGCGACGTGATGTCGCTGCTCAGCGGCAAGCGCGGCAAGGTGGGCGGGACCGACATGCTGGCGGGCGGAAAGACCCAGGTCAGCGCCCAGGTCCCTCTCAAGGAGATGTACGAGTTCCCCAAGGAGCTGCGCTCGATGACCCAGGGCCGCGGCACCTTCACGATGGAGTTCTCACGGTACGAAGAGGTCCCGGCGCATGTCGCCCAGCCGCTGGTCGAGACCTTCCAAAAGGAGAACGCCGGCAAGGTGGCAGCCGAGGTCTGAACTGTTTGACTCCCCATCTGGGGGTGTCTGCTAACCTCGGGCAACGGGATGGAGGCGCGCCAAATTCAGTAGTCGCGCGCCCTCAGCAGGCCACCATGGGACGGGCTCGACGGGAAGAGAGGCCCCTCCTGAACCTTCGGAGCAGATGGGCAACGTAATCGCGGTCGCCAACCAGAAGGGCGGCGTCGGCAAGTCGACGACGGCGTTGAGTCTTGGCCACGCCCTCCACGAAAAGCGCAAGAAGGTCCTGCTGGTGGACCTCGATTCGCAGGCGCATCTGACCTTGATGTCAGGTGTGGAGCTGGGAGCCGGTGACATGTCGGCGTACGACGTGCTGATGACAGGGGTGATGGCGGCGGACGCCATCCAGGAGATCGACCCCGGGCTGGACATAATCCCCGGGAGCATCCAGCTGGCGACCGGGGAGGTCGACCTGAGCCGCCGCTCCAACCGTGAGTACCGGCTGCGAGAGGGACTCCAGGCGGTCCGCGAGATCTACGACTTCACGATCATGGACTGCCCCCCGAACCTCGGGCTGCTGACAGTGAACGCGCTGACGGCAGCCGACAGCGTGCTGATCCCGCTGCAGCTGGACTTCCTGGCCCTCAAAGGCATGCAGCTATTGCTCAACACGATCTCCGAAGTTCGGGCCAGCACCAACCATGACCTGGAACTTCTCGGTATCCTGCCAACAATGGCGCGGGCCCGGTCACTGCATTCCGCTGAAGTCGAGGAGAGCGTTCGCGAGTTCTTCGGAGACACCATCTTCAAGGCCGTGATCAAGACCTCGGTGCGTTTCCCCGAGGCCGCCGCCGGCTTCCGGTCGATCCTGGAGTACGCCCCCAGCCATCCCGGCGCGCAGGCCTACCGAGACCTGGCCACCGAGGTCTTGCGGCGCACCTCAACCAAAGTGGGGATTAGTGCTTGACTAACAGTAAGTTGTGTGTAGCATGCGTACATAGCACCATATCTAGTGGCCCAGCAACTACCAACCACTTCAACATTCGCCGCTTGGGAGCCTAGATGCCACCGATTCTGAAACTCTTCGCATATCGCTCGTGGGAAGCCTTCCTAAACGTCTTCACCACTCGTAGCACCGTCGAATTCGACCGTTTCCGCAGCTCAGCCCTGGGAGCCCTGGGCGGCAGTGGCGAGCAGGCGCCGCCGATCACCAATGTCGCTCCCCTGGAGCTTGACACCAGCGTCCACGGGGACCCGGCGGCGACAGAAGAGGCGTTCACCCGAAACATCGCTGACGGCCGCTTCGACATCGCCTGGGACCTTCTGACGCCCGACTCCCAGGAGTCGTGGCACGGACGCGAGGCCTTCGCCGAGGAGATGGCAGCCCGCCAGCCCAACAAGAACCTGGTCGGATCGCGCGTCCGCCAGGTCCGGCTGCTGCCGATCTGGACCGACCACGAATCGCGCAAGACCTACCACGAGGTCGCCGAGTTGGTCGTCGACTACCGCGTCCGTCAGCGCCAGCGGGAGATGCTGGTGACCCGCGACGTCCACCTGATCAACGTTCAGGGGGCCTGGAAGTCGCTGTGCTATCGCACCTAAGGGGTCGTAGCTAGGCCGCGGCTGGCGGCGTAGAGCCCCGGCTGCTCAACCCGCGCCGTCCCTCGCCGAGGGTCCGGGGATGACGAAAGCTTCGCCGGTTACGGGCACGGCTTCGGGTGGATTCATTCGCACCGGGGCTCTCCGCGGCCGGCCGTGGCCCGGTTATGAGATCTTCGGTGCGGTCGGACGCTCCTAGCAGGGCTATGGGGCGGGCCTCGCGTTGCGGACCGACCGGCCAGTTGCCGCTGACACCCCGAACCGTCGGCGTGTGGGGCGATTTTCGATCTTCGGCATAATGCGGTCACCATGCCGGATTCTCGGGAGTTGTTCTGGACGATCTTTGCAGCGGTACTTGCCGCCCTTGTGGGTGCCGTCCTCTTCGGATTTGGGCTGGTGCTGGTGGTCTTCGGACCTGACACCTGGCGCCCGGCGGGACCGGTGATGATCGCGCTCGTGCTGATTGTCACGGCGGCCAGCCTCATGCGGGTGCGGTAGCGGGCGAGATCCTTGGCGGCGCTGGCCGTCGCGGCCGGCGTTTGCGGCCCAGGTGCGATCCTGGCCTCGGTCGGGCGATGATGGCGGCGGATGAAGGTCGCGGTCATCGGAGGCGGCATCGCCGGGGTCTCGATCGCCTACGAGCTCGCGGCCACGGCCGAGGTCGTGCTGCTGGAGCAAGAGGCTGAGCTGGCGCGGCACACCACCGGGCGGTCGGCGGCGAAGTACTTACAGACATATGGCAACGATCTGGTCCGCGCGCTGACGGTTGCCAGTCGCACGGGATTCGACCAGATGCAGGCTGAGTTCGAAACCGCTCCGCTGCTGAAACCTCAGCCGCTGCTGTGGGCGGCGTTCAGCGACGCACCACAGAAAGTTCCTGTTGGCGGCCCGCTGCGGGAGCTCTCGGTGGAGGAGGCGGTGCGCATGTGCCCGGTTCTCCGCGCAGAGCGGCTGAGGGGTGCTGCCGTCGATACCAGCGCGATGGACATCGAGGTTATGGCGCTGCACCAGGCTTACGTTCGCGGCCTGGTTTCGCGCGGCGGGGAGATCCGGCGGGCGTCGCCAGTTGTGGGACTTCAGCGCGTTGCCGGCGAGTGGGAGGTCGAGACGGTGGGCGCGTCGCCGGGCGCTCTGGTTGATGTCGTGGTCAACGCGGCCGGCGCCTGGGTGGACATGGTCGCCGCCATGGCGGGGGCGCGGCCGATCGGGATCCGGCCGCTGCGACGGACGCTTTTCACGTGCCCGGTAACCTGGCGACAGCCGATCACGGGGTGGCCCTTCGTCGCCGACCTCGGGGAACGGTTCTATTTCAAGGCCGAGCACGACCACGTCCTGGTTTCGCCCGCCGACGAGACTCCTGACGAGCCCGGCGACGCCCGGCCGCTCGAGAGCGACATCGCGGCGGCGATCGAAGTCGTGAACGCGTATACAACTCTTGGGCTGCGAAGCGTCCGAGCCGCCTGGGCGGGCCTGCGATCCTTCGTCGCCGACCGATCGCCTGTCGTCGGCGCGCGAGGCTCGGAACCGGGCTTCTTCTGGTTCGCCGGCCAGGGGGGCTATGGCATCCAGCTGGCGCCGGCGCTGGCTCGAGCGGGGGCCGCGGTGGTCTCGGACCGCCCACTGCCACCTGACCTCACGGCGCTTGGGATCGCCGCGGACCAGATGTCCCCAGACCGGCCGGCGCTGGCCTGAGACGGGCCCGCCATCCGCGCGCGAAGGTCCATCCCTCATCCGAGTTAACTGCGCTCTGGTGTCGTTCCTGCACGCTGGCGTGAGCCGCAGTTAGACACTCCAAAGCTGCCCAGCGCACCATGCTGGGTGGTGCGTGCCCCTGGGTGGCGGCGGTGGCGGGCGGAGGTGTTGCGGGGCGTAGCGACGCGACCCTTGCGGGCCTCCGTCGTGCTACTCCATAGCGAGGGTCGCCAAAGCTCCAGGCTCTCAAGCCGTGTCCAGCAACACCTCCGCCCGCCGTCGCCGGCATTGAGGGATCGCAAGAACCTTCGCCCGTCGCCGCCGGCGTGCAGGGACCGCTAACGCCCAGTCTTGGGTGCCCACCTGCGGGTGGTGGGCACCCTCGACCGGACTCCCATGACGGCGTCGATTGCTAGATCGGGAGGTCCCCCCGGCCCTCCCGATGGCTGGCCCTCGACGGCCTGCGCTCGTCAGGCGCCGGCGCCCGCCATGATCCCGTCGGCCGCCTTGCCGTTGGCGGCGTCATCCTCGCCCTCTTCTTCCGGGGGCTTGGGGCTGAGCATCTGCATGTGGTCCGCGACCACTTCGGTGGTGTATCGGTGCAGGCCGTCCTTGCCGTCCCATTCCCGCGTGCGGAGCTTGCCCTCGATGTAGACCAGCCGGCCTTTGCGCAAGTAGTCCGCGCACACCTCCGCGAGCCGGCCGAAGGCGATCACGGAGTGGTACTGGACCTCCTCCTTGCGAAGGCCGTCCTCGCCCTTGCGGACCTCGGTGGTGACCAGGCGCATGTTCACCAGGTGACCACCGGTGGCGGTGTCGTGAACCTCGGGGTCGCGGGTCAGGCGGCCCACCAGGGTGACTCGATTGATCATGTCTCCTCCTCCTCTGGAGTCAGTTGGGCCGAGGCGAAGCGCCGGCCTGCGAGATGCTGTTGGCTGAACTGGTGCCGCCGAAGATCGATGGGAAGAAGGCGGCGGGGTCGACGGGGACGCCGGCGCGCCGGACCTCGAAATGAAGGTGCGGTCCGGTGCTCAGACCGGTGCTGCCCTCGTACCCGATCAAGGCGCCCGCGATAACCGGTTGCCCGGTCAAAACGGTGGCGGTCAAGAGGTGCGCGTAAAGGGTGACCGTCGCCCCGTCGTGGTGGACGAGGACATGGATTCCGTAGCCGCCGCCGCTGCCGCTGGGCGGCAGCACCTCGACAAGCCCGGGCAGCACGGTGTAAACCGCGCCGCCAGCCGGACCGGCCATGTCGATGCCGGAGTGGAAATGGAGACAGTCGCCGCTGGCAGGCTCGTAGGCGAAACCTGTGCAACCGAACGGTTGGGTGACCTGCCAGGTCGCCATCGGCCTGACGCCGGATCCACGTGGCAACGGCAGGTTGGCGACGGCGCTGGTGACGAGCAGACCCAGGATCACCGGGACCAGAAGCACGGCGATGCCGACGCCGAGGGCGAAGCGACCGATAGAGCGGCGCTCCGACCACGCAAAAAGGCCGAGTCTGAAAAGCCCGAGCGGCATCAGTCCGCCGCCGGGTGGGCGCGAGCCCTGGTGTGATGCGTACCCGTTGCTGACTCGAAGCCCTTCTCGAGGGCATGCTCACCGTGGCGAGCCCACATCATCAGCTTCGACTCGGCCTTGCTACCGGCGTGCAGCGCGCCTGGGACCTTGAGGACCAGGAACAGCGCCACCAGCCCGTGGACCGCTTGCATCAGGCCGTGGTCCTGGAACAGCAGGATCAGGGCAAGGCGCAAGACGAGAACCTGGACGACCTGGGTGAACACGGTGGTCAGGAAAAGTCGCCGCCAGGAGAGGGCGTAACTGTGCAGCTCCGGGAGGAGCAGGCACACAAACGCCATTGGCGCACCCGCGATCAGCAGGACCAGGAGCAGGTTGCGAGCCACCGAGGTCACGGCGAGCACGATCAGCAGGACCGCGACCAACATGAAAAGCACCGCCAGCAGCAGGTTGTACGGCGGCGGCGCGATCAGCAGCGCCCACAGGTTGGAGACGGTTGGATCGAGGCCCGGTTGGTACGTCCAGATGGCGTGGGTCGCGCCGTTGTTCAGGTCGATCGCAGCCTGCATCAGGAATAGCCCGCTGTTGACCAGGACGATCACCAGCAGCAGCCGGGGCAGCATCGCCTTGAGCGTGTACTTGGCGCGGAACGATCGCTCGAAGATGCTGCGGAAGAGGCTGAAGGTGACGATCGCAGCGAGACAGCTGTCGGCCATGACCGCCGTCAGCCGGTACAAGCCTCTGAGGACGTCGTTGCCCGTGAAAGCGCAAGCGGGACGCGCGTAGGCCAGCAGGCAGCCGGGGCTGCCGTGGAAGTTGCCGGTCCAGAGGAAGTAGTACTCGATGACCCAGTCGACGCCCACCGACGACTGCTTCAGAGCCTCCGAGATGAGGCTGATCAGCATCTGGATCAGCGGGGTCGGATCGATGAACGGCATGAATCAGTGGACCGATCCCGCCGAGACCAGGACCTTGACCAGGACACCCGCGAGCTCGACGCCGAGGGTGCCGAAGACGATCCGACCGATCCAGCGCTTGGATTCCATCACCGCGCGCGGCTCGATCGCGACCATCTTGTAGAGAAAGGCCAGGACGAAGGCGAGGGCGCCGATGCTGGCCACAAGGGCCTGGCCCATGGTGATCCAGCGGTCTAGCAAGTTCTGAAGGATCGACAGGTCGCTCAAGAGATGCCTCCTTGATGTCTTAGTGACCGAGAAGACGCGGCACCACGCGCTGCTCCAGGTATTGGCGAACGCCGGACATCAGCAGCTGGAGCACCTGCCACTGGCGGCTGTAGAGGTCGTAGTCGTCGGCGTTGATTCGGGAGAGCCAGGCAGCCGAGGGGTTGGGCGCCTGGAACGCCGGTGCCGGCCTGGCGCGGCGGGCGACGCCGGGCGCCGAGCTGGCCATCGGGAGCGCCAGACCGCCGCTCGCCGGCGCCGGCGCGGCGGTCGCGTGATGAACACGGATCGGGGCCGCGTCGGGTTTGGGGGCCACCGCGGTCCAGCCGAGGTAGGCGCAACCCGCAGCCAAAATCAGCTCCCCCAGGACCACCCCGTGGCGCCAGCGATGGGCGGCCAAGCCGACCCGTTCCACGATGTCCCCTCTCTTACGCATTGTTGCGTATTTGTGATCACAAATACTGTCCCTAGTATATCTCGTGAGTCGTCGTTGTCAAGGCCAATGACAAGCGCGCCGCGGCGCTGGTTGTCGAGTGCCTCAGCTACTCGATTAGCTGAGTAGCCGCGCGGCCTAGAGCAGCAGCCGCCCTGGGGCGGGGCGGCCGGCTTCGCGAACCGCTTCCTCCGCCCGGATGACGTGCATCACCGCGTTGATGAGGGCCAGATGAGTGAACGCCTGGGGAAAGTTGCCCAGATGGCGACCGGTCTTGCGATCGATCTCCTCGGCGTAGAGCTCCAGAGGACTGGCATACGACAGCAACTTCTCGCACAGCTGGCGCGCGCGCCTGTGCTCGCCGATCACCGAGAGCGCCGACACCAGCCAGAACGAGCAGATCGCGAAGCTGCCCTCCTCGCCGCTCAGTCCGTCGTCGGTTTCATCGACCCGGTAGCGCAGCACCAGCCCGTCGGCGGTCAGCTCGTCGGCGATGGCCAGCACCGTGGCCCGGATGCGCCGGTCGTTCTCGGGGAGGAAGCCGAAGAGCGGCATCAGCAGCAGCGAGGCGTCGAGCGCGCTGGTTTCGTAGTGCTGCGTGAAGACGCCACGCTTGTCGACGCCGTTCTTACAGATGTCGGCGTGGATCTCGTCGGCGGCGGCCTGCCAGCGCTGCTCCATCTTCGTGTCCTCGCGGATCTTGGCCAGCTTGGCGCCACGGTCCGCCGCCACCCAGCACATCAGCTTCGACGAGGTGAAATGCCTGGGCTCGCCGCGCACCTCCCACATTCCGCAGTCGGGCTCGCGCCAGTGCTTGATCGCCTCTTCGACCTGGTGCTTGAGGATCGGCCAGAAACGATCGTCGAGGTGGTCCCTGGAGGTGACGTGGAGGTAGACCGACTCGATCACCGCGCCCCAGACATCGTTCTGGCGCTGCTTGTAGGCGGCGTTCCCGATCCGTACCGGGCGGGCGCCCTCGTACCCGAAGAGGTGGGGCAGGACGTGCTCCTCCAGCTCGCTCTCGCCATCCACGCCGTAGACGATCTGAAGGTTTGGGTCACGCTCGGCCACGTCGGCGATGAAGTAGAAGTAGTCGTTGGCCTCCCAGTCGAAGCCCAGTCCGTAGAGCCCCCACAAGGTGAAGCTGGAGTCCCGGATCCAGCTGTAGCGGTAGTCCCAGTTGCGCTCGCCTTGGGGCGTCTCGGGCAGCGATGTCGTCGCCGCGGCGACCACCGCGCCGGTATTGGCGTAGGTCAGGCCCTTGAGGGTTAGCGCGCTGCGCTGCAGGTAGCTCCGCCAGCGATGGTCGGGAAAGCTGCCCCGCGCCAGCCAGTGCTGCCAATGGTGGGCGGTCCAGACCAGGCGCTTGTAGGCCTCGTCGTATGTGCGGGGCGGCGGGTGCTCGCTCCACGAGAGGGCGCAGAACCGCGTCTCCCCTGCCTTCATCAGCGTCCTGGCGGTGGCCCGCTGGCCTTCCAGGCCCAGCCGAAGGTCGGTGGTGAGCACAAGCTCCGTATCGACGCCCTCGGCGATGGCGATGCCCTGGTTGTAGCCGGCCTCGCCGTATCTCCAGTGCGCCTTATGACGGCCGTAGTCGAACACCGGCTCGCAGTCGAGCACCAGCTGCACCTCGCCCTGCACGCACCGTACGGTGCGAAGCAGCACATGCTCCGCGTCGTAGTCGGTGGGAGAGCGCCGATAGGTCTTGGACAACGTGGTCTCGTGGTGCCAGGGCCCGATCAGGAGCACGTCGCGGACGATGATCCAGCCCCCATCGGCCTCCCAGCTCGTCTCCAGCACCATCGTCCCGGGCAGGTAGCGGCGCGACGCCGGGACCATGACCTCGGCCGGTCCCAGCCGGAAGCCCCCGGCGCCGCGGTCCAGGATGGCGCCGAAGACGCTCGGCGAGTCCATACGCGGCAGGCACATCCACTCGACATTGCCGCTGGGGGCGATCAACGCCGTGACCTCGCAGTCGGAGAGGAACCCGTAGTCGGCGATCGGTGGGAATGGCGATGTCGCCGCCAAGATGTCGGCGCCGATCGAGGCGTCGATCTCGGCGATCTCGGGCTCGGCGCCGTCGGGGCGCACGGGATCGTGTCCGTTGCTGTCCGTCCGTGACGGGCGCTCCGCCTGCCTGGTCATCGGCAGCCGGCCCTCGTGAGCCGTCCCATCCGCCCATTCTGGCCCAAACCGGCCGGTATCGCCCCGGGGCGCGGCCTGCCGACGGCCCGTGGGGCGGGGCTTAGTCCCGGCTGGGCCTTGTGATCGCGCCTTCGCTCGCCGAGGAGACCAGGGCGGCGTACTTGGCGAAGACCCCGTGCCGGTACTTCGGCTCGGGCGCCTTCCAGGCGGCCAGCCGCGACTTCAGTTCCTCATCGCTGACCTCGAGCCTGAGCTCGCGGCCGGGAACGTCGAACGTGATGGTGTCGCCCTCGCGAACCGCCGCGATCGGCCCGCCCCGGAAAGCCTCCGGAGCCACGTGTCCCGCCATGAACCCGTGGGTGGCGCCCGAGAAACGGCCGTCGGTCAGAAGCGCGACCTTGTCAGAGAGCCCCGCCCCGACGATCGCGGCCGTGACCCCCAGCATCTCCCGCATCCCAGGGCCGCCGGCGGGGCCTTCGTAGCGGATGACGACGACGTCGCCTGGCTGGATCTGCTGCGCCTGCACGGCCGCGAAGCAGGCCTCCTCGGAGTCGAAAACCCGGGCCGGGCCGGTGTGGCTGAGTCGCTCGTGGCCGGCGAGCTTGACGACGCAGCCGTCGGGGGCGAGGTTGCCTCGCAGGATCGCGATTCCGCCGCTGGGCTTGAGCGGGTCGTCCAGCGAGCGCACGACTTTCTGTCCTTCGACCTCGTGCGCGCCCGCCGCGATCTCGGCGAGGGTGCGACCGTCGACGTTGCGCGTGCCGCCGTCCACCAACCCGCCGTCGACGAGGCGCTTGAGCAGCACCGACAGCCCGCCGGCGGCGTCGAGGTCGGTGGCGACGAACGCCCCTCCCGGCTTGAGGCTCGCCAGGATCGGCGTCTTCTGTGCGATCCGGTCGAAGTCGTCCAGTTTCAGGTCGACCTCGGCCTCGTTGGCGATCGCCATCAGGTGCAGCACGGCGTTGGTGGAGCCTCCGGTGGCCGCCATCGAAACAATCGCGTTCTCCAGCGCCGGCCGGGTGATGATCGATCGCGGGGTCACGTTCTGCTCGACCAGCCGAACCGCCAGCCGGCCCGACTCGCGGGCGACCTCGGCCTTGCGCTCGTCCATCGCCGGCACCCCGTTGGCGGCGGCCGGACTGATGCCCAGGAACTCCAGCGCGCAGGACATGGTGTTGGCGGTGAACTGCCCGCCGCAGGCCCCCGGCCCGGGACAGGCGGCGGCCTCGACCGCCTCCAGCTCGGCGTCGTCGATGGTCCCGGCGGCGTGCGCGCCGACAGCCTCGAAGACGTCCTGCACGGTCAGGTCGCGGCCCTTGTACTTGCCCGGAGCGATGGTGCCGCTGTAGAGGACCAGGCCGGGCACATCCATCCGCGCCAGCGCCATCGCGCCCGCCGGGATGGTCTTGTCGCAGCCGACGATCATGACCAGGCCGTCGAAGGAGTGTCCGCGCGTAACCAGCTCGACGGAGTCGGTGATGACGTCGCGGCTGACCAGCGACGCCTTCATCCCCTCGGTGCCCATGGTCACGCCGTCCGAGACCGAGATCGTGTTGAACTCCATCGGGGTGCCGCCTGCCTCCCGGATGCCCGCCTTGACGTGCTCCGCCAGCTCCCGGTGGTTGTAGTTGCAGGGCATCGTCTCGATCCAGCTGTGGCCGACACCGATGATCGGCTTGCCCAAGTCTTCGCGGCTGAAGCCGATGGCGCGCAGCATCGCCCGCGCCGGGGCCCGGTCGGGTCCGGCCAGCATCTCGTCGCTGCGACGCCTTGGTCGATCTGCCATCAGAGCGAAAAGGATAGCCAACCGCGGTTAACGTCTCGCTCACACCAGGCCCTATACCCTTACGACTGTCATGCACCTGGCCCACGTTTTCATCGGCCGCTTTGACCTGGCGGTGCCGCTGTCCACGGTGTTGATCGCAGCGATGGCGGTGGTGGCGGCGTCCTTCGGCTTGATCTACCTGCTGCCGCCGCGACCATCGCGACCGGAGAGGAGCGGCGCCGTGGTGCCGAGGCCGGTGGTGATCGGGCTGCAGACGGTAGCGGTGCTGATCGTGCTGTACCTCGCCGCGGTGGGCATCGCAGGTAACCAGGTGACGGTGCTCAACGGCGCCGTGATCTTGTTCTGGGTCCTGCTGATACCCCTGCTGCCGCTGGCGCACTGCCTGCTCGGCGGCGCCTACGAGGTGGCCAATCCATTCGCCCTCGGCGCCAGGCTGGTCACCTCGGGTGCGTCGGCGCGGCGGGAGCGAGACCCTCGACTAGACCGGCTCGGCTACTGGCCGGCGGTGGTGATGCTCTTCCTGCTGGTCTGGTTCGAGCTGGCCCTGAGGGTGGTGCCATCCTCGCCCCGAGCGCTGGGGATCCTGGTCGTCGTCTACTCCCTGTTCCAGGTCGCCATGGGCGCCTGGCTAGGCGAGGAGTGGTACCGGGGTGGCGACCTCTTCGCCGCTATCACGGCTCTCGCCAGCACGGTGGCGGCGGTCGCGGTGACCCGCGACAATGACGGTTTCGTCCGGCTGAAGCTCGGGTTCCGGCCGGCGCGTTTCCTGCCGGCGGCGCGCGGCCGCGAAGCTCTGATCACCCTCTGGCTCGCCGGGGTACTGGCCGACGGGGTCAAGGCCACTCCGATATGGCGGGCCGTGAGCACTGCCAGCCAGGACTTCTCGGCGTCGATCGGGCAGGTGGGCAGCATCGATTTGGGCGCGCTGCTACTCGACACCACCGAGATCGTCGTCACCTGGCTGGCGTTCGCGGCGTTCTTCTGGGCCTTCGCGTACCTGGCTGCCCGGCTGGTGCGGCGGCCACTCGGCGAGATCGCGCGCATCGTCGCGCCATCGCTGATCCCGATCGCGCTTGCCTACCTGCTGGCGCACAACCTGACCCAGATACTGGCGATCGGGCCGCTGCTGTTCAGCGCCTCGGGCGCCGACGTCGGAACCGCTGCCTTCCAGCTGCAGCAAAACGCGTCCCATCTCAACCCACCTTTGATCTTCCTGGTCCAGGTGAGCGCAATCGTGCTGGGCCACGTGATCGCGGTGGTGATGGCGCATGCGCGGCTGCGCCACAGCAAGGCCGGCGAGGAGCTTGCGATTCGGGCCGACCTGGGCTGGCTCTCGGCGATGCTGATCTACACCGCGACGTCCCTCTGGGTCCTGGCCCAACCGATCACCAACCAGGGCTGAGCCCTCCCGCGCCGGGGCCGCCGATCTCGCAGTTGCGACAAAGACGCAACTGCGTGTAACGTGCATTAGAGGCAATCAGCACCCACCTGAGCGACGAGGAGACCGCTTTTGGCATCGATGGTTGAGAGGCTGTCGCGAGGTTTCGATCGCGGCGAACGCCTCCGGCTGGCCGCCTGTTATGGGGCCATCGTCCTCATCCACCTGGTGGGTTGGGGCGCGCTGCTGACCTACGGAGTCGGCCACCCCGCGTTCCTCGGGCTCGGGGGGCTGGCTTACACCTTCGGTCTCCGCCACGCCTTCGACGCCGACCACATCTCGGCCATCGACAACACCACCCGCAAGCTCTTGCAACAGAAGCAGAAGCCGGTCAGCGTCGGGTTCTGGTTCTCGCTCGGCCACTGCACCGTGGTGCTGCTGATCGCGCTGGCACTGGGCCTGGCGGTTCACGCGGTGGTGACCGGGGTCGTCGGCAGCGGCGGTCAGCTGCGCGCCGTCGGCGGGCTGGTGGGCACCTCGATCTCGGGCTTCTTCCTGGTCCTGATCGGGATCCTCAACCTGGTCATCCTGCTGGACATCGTTCGCGTGTACCGCAAGATGCGGTTGGGTCACTACGACCGTGAGAGCCTGGACCAGGAGCTGACCGGAGGCGGCTTCATGACACGCGTCTTCGGCCGCCTCTTCCGCGTCGTCAGCCAGAGCTGGCACATGTACCCCATCGGCTTCCTCTTCGGGCTCGGTTTCGACACCGCCTCTGAGGTCGCCCTGCTGGCGATATCCGCCGGGGCGGCATCCCAGGGGATCCCCTTCGTGGCGGTGGTGTCGCTGCCGGTGATCTTTGCCGCCGGGATGACGCTGATGGACACCACCGACGGCGCCTTCATGGCCAAGGCCTACGCCTGGACCTTCTCCAACCCGATACGAAAGGTCTTCTACAACCTCACCATCACGGGGTTGTCGGTGTTTGTCGCGCTGTTCGTGGGGACCGTCGAGCTGCTCCAGATCCTTGCCCAGGTTGCCAACCTCAGCGGTGGCTTCTGGAGCCTGGTCTCCGGGTTGAGCTTCGCCAACATGGGGTTCTTCATCGTCGGGGCCTTCGTCGCCACCTGGGCGATCGCCTTCACGGTTTTCAAGGTCCGCAAAGTCGATGAGCGCTGGTCGGCCTTGATGCAGGAGGAGTGATGGACCCCACGATTCCTGCCAGCCGCCTCGACGAGCTTTCCCAGCACGGCTACAAGCGGACCATCCAGCGAGCCGTGGTGCTCGAGATCCTGGAGTCGGCCGGCGGACATATGACCGCCGAGGAGGTCGCTAAGGAGGTCGAGGCGCGGCGGCTGGCCCTCAATCGCAGCACTGTGTACAGGACGCTCGAGACGCTGGCCGAGGTTGGCGTGGTGAAAGCTACCCGCATCGGCCGGGCGATCCATTACGAGCTCAGCCAGGACGGGGACGATCATCACCATCTCCGCTGCATCGAGTGCAACGTGATGGTCCACCTCGACGCGGTCGAGGTCGACCGGCTGCTGGGCCGGAGCGCTCGGAAGTCGGGGTTCGAGGTCACCGATATCCAGGTGATGGTCAACGGCCTCTGCGCGGTCTGCGCCAAGGCCCGCACGGCTCAGGGAGCCACCGGCTCCTCTAGCTAGCAGCAGCGCTCGCCGGTCGCCGCGGACTCGAGCGCTTCGCGGGCTTCGCCCCGGATCCACCAGATCATCGCAATTGCCGCGACCGGGTCAACCCACCACCAACCCGCGAGCCTGTTGAGCGCCAGGCCGGCCAGGAGCGCGGCCGCCAGGTAGACGCAGACGGCGGAGCAGGCCGCGTCGGCCTTCAGCGCGGCGCTGGGGATACGGTCGGCCAGCCCCAGCCGCCATCGCCACAGCACCGGCATGATCACCAGCGACGCCAATGCCAGGAACAGCCCGATGGCGGACGGCTCCGGGCGCACGCCGCCGACAAGGGTCCACGCCGACGACACCACGATATACAGCGCCAGCAGGTAGAGGGCCCATCCCACCACGCGCGACGCCTGACGCTCGCCCTGGCCGAGCCTCCCGTCGTCAGCGCCGGCAGGAGCCCTCAGCGAGCGCAGCACAATGAGGGCGGTGAACAGCTCGATCGCGCTGTCAGCCCCAAACGCTGTCAATGCCACCGATCGGGCGCCGATCCCGGCCGTCACCGCGACGGCTCCCTCGATCAGCATCCAAGCCACCGTCAGGAGCTGGGCCACACGAGCCTGCGCCAGCAGCCCCGACTTCGACGGTACGGCAAGTTCGCTCACCCACCAATCGTCGCACGGCGGGGCCTAGGTCGAAACTTGGGCGCACTCCCCGCACAGGCCGGAGAACACCAGCTGGTGGCCGGTTACGACAAAGCCTGTGCTCGCTTTGACCGTCGCCGCCGCTTCCTCGAGGACACAACCGGGCACCTGCTGGATACGCCCGCAGCTGGAGCACTTCACGTGCTCGTGGTGCTCCTGCCGCAGCTCGTACCGGGCCTTCCCGTCGGCCACGTCGATACGATCCAGCAGCCCGGCTGTCTCGAGAGTCCCGACCGCGCGCAGAACGGAGGAGAAATTGGCGCTGGCCACCTGCTCGCGCACCCGGTCGTGGAGCTCATCCAGCGCCCACAGGTGCTGGCCTGAGCGGGTGATCAGGGCACGGACGGCGTCGGTGACAGGGCTTGGCCTTGGCATCTTCCAAGTCTAGTCGCAAGCAAACTGGTTGCGCATAAAAGTTGCGCAAGTCACATGCGCTACCCTATGATCCGCCCTTGCAGCTGGCCAGCCGCCAGCCGGTAATCCAGCACCAGGGAGGATCTCATGCTTCATCGACTCGGCAAAACCTCGGTCAGCATCCGCCGCCGCGGACTCCAGCTCGGCGCCCTGGCGGGCATCGCAACCGTGCTCGCCGGTTGCGGCCTCAGCTCTTCGGCTTCCGGCGGCGGGTCGTCGGTTGTGCAGGTCGTCGCGGCTGAGAACTTTTGGGGAAGCATCGCCGGCCAGGTTGGCGGCTCCCACGTCCACGTCACCAGCATCATCGTCAACCCCGACACCGACCCGCATGCGTACGAAGCCAAGCCCGATGACGCCAAGACCGTTGCCCAGGCCCAATACGTGATCGGCAACGCGGCCGGCTACGACCCCTGGATCGGCAAGCTGCTGGACGCCAACCCGGTGGCCGGCCGCAAGACGCTGATGATTGGGGACCTGCTCGGCAAGAAGGAGGGCGACAACCCGCATTTCTGGTACTCGCCCAGCTACGTCAACCAGGTCATCGACCGCATCACGGCCGACCTCAAGAGCCTTGACGCAGCCGATGCCGGCTACTTCGACCAGCAGAGCGCGAACTTCAAGTCGGTCGGCCTGAAGGACTACAAGGCGATCATCCAGACCATCAAGCAGAAGTACTCGGGCACGCCGGTCGGCGCCACCGAAAGCATCTTCGTGTACATCGCCGAACCGCTGGGGCTGAAGCTGATCACTCCGCCCGAGTACATGAAGGCGATCAGCGAGGGCACCGACCCCAGCGCGGCGGACAAGGCGACGATCGATCAGCAGATCGCCCAGAAGCAGATCAAGGTTTTCGTCTTCAACTCCCAGAACACCACCCCCGACGTGAACGCGTACGTCGACAAGGCGAGGGCTAACAACATCCCGGTGACTTCCGTGACCGAGACCCTGTCGCCTGCCACCGCCTCCTTCCAGGACTGGCAGACGGCGCAGCTCAGGAGCCTGCTGGCCGCGCTGGGAGGCTGACCAGGTTGGCGATCGCGGCGCAGACTGGGCACCGAATGAGAGATTCCGCACCCGTCCAGCCCGGTCTGCCCCCCGCGGTCCAGCTTCAAAACGCCGGCATCGACCTGGGCGGGCGGTACATCTGGCGCAGCGTCGACCTGGAAGTGGCGCCGGGCGAGTTCGTCGCCATCCTGGGGCCCAACGGCGCGGGCAAGTCCACATTGCTGAAGGCGATCCTCGGCGTCCTCCCCCTCAGTGAGGGCGCCATCTCCGTCTTCGGGAAGCCGGTCCGGCGGGGCAACGACGCCGTCGGATACCTGCCCCAGCGACGCAACTTCGACGCCGACCTGCGAGTGCGAGCCGTCGACCTCGTGCGCCTGGGCCTCGACGGCGCCAGCTGGGGGATGCCACTGCCCTTCCTGAGCAGGTTCATGGCCGGACCCGCCGCCCGGGCCCGGAGGGTCGACGCCGTGATCGAGATGGTCGGGGCCGAGGCATACGCAAATCGTCCGATCGGAGAGCTCTCGGGGGGCGAGCAGCAGCGCATCCTGATCGCCCAGGCCCTCGTATCCGGCGCCCGGATGCTGGTGCTGGACGAGCCCCTTGACAGCCTCGACCTCAACAACCAGCAAGCGATCTCCGGCCTTGTCCAGAGGATCTGCAGCGAGAGCGGCGTGACCGTGCTGCTGGTTGCCCACGACATCAACCCGATCCTTCCCTACGTCGACCAGGTGGTCTACGTCGCCCAGGGACAGGTCGTGTCCGGGGCGCCGGCCGAGGTGATCAGGACGGAGACGCTAAGCCGTCTGTATGGCACCCCGGTCGAGGTCCTTCGGACGACGGACGGGCGCGTCATCGTGGTGGGCCAGAACGAGCCGGTGAGCTACCACGCCCATGACGCCGAGCACTGACATCGGTCCCTCCTGGGACCTGCTGGCGGACCTCCAGCTCCTGCTCCAGTACCACTTCATGCAGAACGCGCTTATCGTGGGCACGATCGTGGCTGTGCTCGGTGGGGCGATCGGCTACTTGATCGTCCTTCGAGGGCAGAGCTTCGCCGCCCACATGCTTTCCCAGGTGGGCTTCCCCGGCGCCGCCGGAGCCGTTCTTGTCCACGTCTCCCCGGTGCTCGGACTGCTCGTGTTCTGCGTCGGCGCGGCCCTTGGCATCAGCGTGTTCGGCACCAGGCTCGGCGGTGGCGGACGCCGCGAGTCGGCGGCGGTCGGCTCCATCCTGGCGTTCTCGCTCGGCCTCGGGCTGCTCTTCTTCCGGCTCTTCTCGGGGAGCGCCCAGGCGATCTACGCCTTCCTCTTCGGGACCATCCTGGGCATCGACGATAAGGACGTGCTGGTTGCGTTGGTGACCGCGGCTGTGTGCTTGGCGGCGCTGGCGTTCATGTTCCGGCCGATGGTGTTCGCCTCGATAGACCCGGCCGTGGCCGACGCCAAGGGAGTGCCGGTACGACTGCTGTCAGTCGTCTTCCTGCTCTTGGTGGCGGTAACCGTCGCGGAGACGGTGCAGATCGTGGGCACGCTCCTGATCTTTGCCCTGATGGTGGCCCCTGGGGCGGCGGCCCAGCGGATGACGTCCAGACCCTACCGGGCACTCGGCACCAGTGTCCTGCTGGCGGTGGTGGTGACCTGGGCCGGCCTGGCCGTGGCCTACTTCACCGGCTACCCCGTCGGGTTCTTCATCACCACCTTCGCGTTCGCGATTTACCTGTTGACGCGGGCGGCGCCGACGCTGGCCAGGATCGCCCGGCCCGGCCTCACCCCAGCCCTGGGCGCGGCGCGGTGATCGCCGCCGCCATCCCCCCCTTCTCGCCCAACCTGGTTCAGGACCTCGTCGAAATCCTCAGCCACGACTTCATGCGCAACGCCTTCATGGCCGGTGGCTGCATCGCCGTGGCGGCCGGCCTGGTCGGATATTTCGTCGTCCTGCGCAACCAGGTCTTCACCAGCGACGCCCTCGGCCACGTAGCCTTCACCGGTGGCCTGGGCGGTCTCATCATCGGCCTGCCGCTGCTGCCGTCCGTCTTCGGGAGCACGATCCTGTCGGCCCTGGCGATAGGCTCGCTGGGAGGCCGCGAACGGGGACGGGACGTGGCCATAGGCACCGTGTTCGCCTGGGTGCTTGGGCTGGGCGTCTTCTTCCTCAGCATCTACACCACACTGCGCAGCGGCGCCAGCGGCGTGGTGGGGGTGACGGTGCTCTTCGGCTCCATCCTCACCCTGACGACCTCGCAGGCGGCGGTGGCGGCGGCTGCGGGGCTGCTCACCAGCCTCGCCCTGCTGGTGATCTGCAGGCCACTTCTGTTCGCAGCGATCGATCCTGAGGTAGCCGTCACCCGCGGCGTACACGTCCGTTTTGTGACGCTTGCCTTCCTGGTGCTCGTCGGAGCAACCGTGGCCGAAGCGGTCCAGGCGGTGGGCGCGCTGCTGATCTTCGGACTGCTGGTGACGCCGGCCGCCATCGCCCAGAACATGACCGCCCGGCCCTACGTCGGGTTGCTCCTGGCGGCGGGGCTCTCCATCACCTTCGTGTGGTTCGGGTTGGTGCTCGGGTTCTACATCTCCTACCCGGTCAGCTTCTTCGTCGTCGGGCTCAGCTTCGCGGCTTATGTCCTGTCAACTCTCTTGACCCGCCGGCGACCGGCCGCCGCAACCGCGACCTAGCAGCTGCGTCCGTTGCCGCCAACCACGACGTGGATGTCGCGGTTGGTCCGGCTGTCGCCGTTCTTGGCGGTGAGAAGGAAGTGGAGCGTGGTTGTCGACAGCCGGCTCGGCGACTGCCATGTGACCGTCGCCTTGCCGCTGGAGTCGGTCGTCACGGGCGCGATCTTGGAGCCGACCTCGCCGCCAAAGTCGTCCTGGACGTCGTAGCTCAGCTGCGAGCCGGCAGCCGTTTGGGTGTTCAGGGTGACCACCTGGCCTGGCGTGATGCAGGGCGTTTCCGAATGCGACAGGGAGAGATTGGAGCCGCACCCCGCCAGGGCACACGCGATGGCGGCGCCGGTTGCCAGTAGACGAAGCCTCACCCGGCCTCCGTGATCGGCTGGGCCAGGATCCACAGGCTGACGGCGGTGTACATGACCATCAGCAATAGCATCGGGTACTGGCTGCGGATGACGGCTTTACCCTCATATGTGGTCAAGGCGCGCCGGTGGGCGAGGTAGACGGCGATTACGTGGCCAACAACGATCAGCACCACCTGCAGGTACCAGACGAAGCCGGCGTCAGCGAGGGCGAAGCTCGGCCGGTAGCCCGCGGTGGGCAACAGGTGGGCGCCGTTGTGAAGCGGATCCGCCAGCAGCGGGATCAGTCCCTGGCCCTGGACAACCATGTACGAGTAGTTGTGGGCGGCGTTGTAGACCAGCGCGATCGGGATCAGGGTGAAGGCAAACGCCGATGCCACCGGTACCAGCTTCCCGCGGCGGCGGCCGGCCCGGTCGACCAGCCTGATGAAAAGCATGTATACGATCGCGAAGAGCAGCGTCAGCCCCAGCAGGCCGGCGCCTTTCACCAGCGGCGGCCCCACTGACCCAAGGGCATCCGTGAGCCCTCCGAGGCCAAGGTAGATCGACGACCAGAGCGGTGTGGCCGAGAAGCCGTCAAACGCCAGCGAGCTGAGAGTGAGGATGACGAAGCTGATCACGTCCCAGCCCTCTAGGTCCAGCCGCGTCAGCCCAACCGCCCAGGGACGCAGATAGATCCTGCCGTCGCGCTTCTCCACCGGCCCGAAGGCCTCGATGAAGGTGAAGAGCACCGAGAACGTCTCGCCGTGGCGGAGCCACGCGTCGCGTCCGAAGACGACCATCATCGCCAGGGTGTAGACGGTGTAGATGATCGCGGCCGCCGCCACCGAGCGCGGGTGGGCGGACTGACCCGAGGCCAGCTCGAAGTACGCGAAGACGAAGTAGCCCGCCGCGGCGGGCCAGACGCCGAGCCGCTCCGGGTAGGAGCGCAGACCCCCTTGGGACCACCGCAGGAGGCGGGTCGCGACATCGTAAATGGCGCTGAACGGGTTGAGCAGGGCGTAGAGGTTTCCGACAACGCTGGAGACCAGCACCGTCCCGGCCCAGAAGTAGATCCAGAGCAGGTACTCGGCGGGATTGCCGGTGGCGTCGGGTGCCCCCAGCAGACCGGTCACGATGATCGCCGCCAGAACGAGGACCCCGATCGTCGCGCCGACCACTCTGGGAACGCGGCTTCGCGCCACCGGTCCGACCAGGGGGATGCGATCGACGGAGAAGCGGGGATAGTCCCGCTCCTCCGCCCGGGCGCCTACAAAGACAACAACCAGCAGGAAGGACAGCACCACGACCAGCCCCGCCGCGATCACGTAGAGGTACAGCGGGACCGGCAGGTCGTAGCGGATCCCGAACCCGTGGGCCAGGACCGCCGGTGCTGGTGTTCGGCCGAGCACGATCAGCTCGGGTTGACGGTGAAGTTGGTCAGATGGGTGCTGGTTGCCTCCAGCTCCATCTCGAAGCTGCCTGACTTGTCCAGCGTCAGGGTTTTGCTCAGCGGCGTGTTGGCCTTGCAGTCGAAGTGGATGTCGTAGCCGTGGAAGTGGACCTCCTCGTCCTTGTCGGTAGTGATCACCATGGTCAGCTTCTGCCCTTTCACCGCGGTCGGATTGGCGGGCGTGATGGTGCTACCGGTGACCTTGAAGTTGATGGTGATGGCGCTGGGCACACTCGAGCTGCCGCAGGCGGACAGGCCGAGGATGAGGGCGGCGATGCCGCCAACCATGAGAGCTTTCAATTTCTTCTCCTAACGCCGGCGCTCAAACGCCGGCCTAACCCCGGCCGAACGGCCGGGTCAACTTTTCAGTCGGTCAGGAGAAGCGCGGGCGGGCCGCGCCGGGAGCCGATCGAGAAAACGTTGAGCCTGGCGACGGCAGGCAGGCCGTGCGCCGGGCAGGCCCGTCCCGTGAGCACGAGCCGGACGGACACGGGCGTGGCCGTCGGCCGAAGCGCTCGCGCGATCGCGCCGACCCCGGCCGCGCCGATCGCTACCAGCAGGACCTGGAGCGCGGCGGCCGCCAACAGCACAGCGGTGGTGTCGGGAACACCGTGGAGCTGCTCGACCGCCAGCAGCTGGACCGCGTAGAAGACGAGCTGGGCCGCGACCAGGGTCGCAGCGGTCGCCCCCAGTCTTTGAGGGCCCGAGAAGCCGGATGAGCGAAGTGCGAGGAGCAGCGCCGCTGGCAGGAGAGCAACAGCGATGCCGGCGAAAACGGGCAACGGCAGCACCACGACGAGCGGCACCAGGGTGTGTATCCCCAGCGGAGCACCCATACCCAGCGCCCGATCGAGCCAGACCAGCGCCATTGCCGCGAGCAGCGACAGCGCCGGGGCCACCAGGGCGCCCACCGCGATCGTCCTCCAGCCGGTGCGGAACCGTCTCAGCCGGGGCATGTCGCCGAAAAGTCTAGCCACGTCCGATTAGAGACCTCTCAACGCCATTGGCTTCTAGACTCTGCGGATGCCGGCCTGGGTCCTGCCCCTGATCTTCCTCGGCTTCTCCGCCGGGCTCTCCAACTTCGGCGGCGCGGTCGGCCTCGGGGTGCTGCCCTTGACCCGGCGGCTGCGACTGGAGATCGTCGCCAGCTTCCTGCTGATGGAGATACTGATGCCGGTCTTCGGGCTTCTGCTGGGCTCGCGGCTGTCGGGCAGTATCGGCAGCCGGGGACAGTTTGTCGCCGGCCTGGTGCTGATAGCCATCGGTGGGTACACCCTGTTGGAGACAAGACGTGAGGCGAAGGACCTGAAGATCCCGGTCAGGCGCCGGACCATCGTTTTGCTCGCGACTGCGCTGTCCCTCGACAACCTCGTGGTGGGTCTCGGACTCGGCCTTCTCAACGCGCCCATCGTGGTTGCCGCCGCGTTCATGGGTCTGTGCAGCCTGGCGTTGACGGTCATCGGCCTGGAGCTTGGACGCCAGCTGGGCAGCCGCGTGGGCGAGCGAAGCGAGCTCTTCTCAGGCCTGGTTCTGATCGCGGCCGGGGTGTTTGTGCTGGTCCATCCCGGCTAGAACCCGCCTGCCATTGCGCGCCGGTAGCACGGTGGCAACGGTTCCGTCGCTGCGCGTGGCGCGCGACCGAACGCGCTGTATAAGCAGAGCAGGTGAACGCGATCCAGCAAGCCGCCGCACACAACCTCGCTCAGGACCTGCGGGCCCGAGGCTGGCACGTGGCGATGGGTTGGGGCGGGATCCGGGCCAAGAAGGAAGGTTGGCCGGTCCAGCTTCACGCCGTGGCGCAGTTCGGCGACGAGGAAGATGCGTCGGTCCTGGCCCTGGTCATCGATATGAGCTCGATGCCGATGGGTGGCGATCGCTTCCGAGACGTCTTCAACGCCGACCGCGATGACCTGCTGCGCGGCCTCGGTCACTTCCGCGTGCGCCAGCTGCTCAAGAACGGCGAGTGGGCCGCGGAGATGGGCGAGCGCGCCTTCTTTGGCGGCGCCAACGCCGGCATCCGGGTCACCGCCCGCCTGGTGATGTTCGACCTCTGCCCGTCGGAGACCGGGTTTGAGCTGGGCAACCGCTTCCTGGCCGAAAGCAACAGGATCGTGGCCTGTGGAAACCTGGTCGGCGCGACGCTGGCCCGGATCTACCAGGCGCGGGTCCTGGGCGCCCCGGTTCAACCGCTGGAGCTGCCCGCCGTTGTGCCCAAGGTGCTCGCGCCTCTCAACCAGGTGATCGAGCCCAGCTATCCCTGGAGGCGCTGAGCCTCCGTTCTGTCAGCTGCCGGCGCCGGCGCGGCGGCGACGTTCTTCGCGGATCACCCGCTTCGCCACCAGGGTGGCGTTGACGGCACGGTGGAGACGGTTGGTGCGGCGGATGAGGGCCATCTGGTAGGCCACCTTCACCTCGATCGGCGCATCATGGGCGATCGGGGCGGGCAGCTCGGCGAGGTCCGCTTCGAGGTCGGGCAGCAGACTCATGCACACGTTGGCCATGTAGCGGTAGTCCTCGCGCAGCTCGGCCATTCCCACGGGGTCGCGGACCACGGACCGGTTTCCGGCAAGGTCGGCGAGGGTCTCGAGCCGCGGCAGGATCATTTCAAGGATTCGCATGCCCCTTCCAACGCCCTCGCCCGGCGGATCTTGTGGGCCGTCACCGAAGCGTGACCGGGCTTCGATATGCCGTAACGGGCCAGGTGCAAATTGCCTGTCGCCCCGACCGCCGGATAGGCCTACGCTGTGCTCATGGGCGCAGCGGACTCCGGGCCGATGAAGGTGCTCCTGGTCGACGACGAGCTCCCCGACCTGGAGCTCTACCGGCTGGCCTTCACCATGCACGGCCACACGGTTCTGACGGCCGCCTCGGGGACGCAGGCGGTGCAGATCTTCGGTGAGGAGCATCCGGATGCGGTGCTGGTCGACCTGATCCTTGGCGACATGGTCGGCACCGAGGCGATCGACCGGATGCGCGAGCTGGGTGACGCGACCTTCTACCTGCTCTCTGAGGCAGAGCCGGTGGTGCTCGACAGCGCGGCCAGGCGCAGCGGGGTGCGCGGCTTCCAGAAGATCGGGATCCCGGTCGGCGAGGTGGTACGCGAGGTCAGCTCCTCGCGCGGCGAGGTCAGCTCCCAGCGGAGTTAGCCGGCGGTGCCGGCCGCGGGCTAGGCGCCGGCGCTGCCCTCGGCGCTGAGCCGGTCCGGCCGGAACCGCGCCAGCGCCTCCTCTTTCCCGCCTCCGACCACTTCCGTGGCGGCCAGTGCCGCCGTCATCGGCGAGAGCAGGAACCCGTTGCGGAAGTGAGCCGTGAAGGCGTAGACCCCGGGCCCCGCCCAACCTATCACCGGCAGCCGATCCGCGGCGGCCGGTCGGAGGCCCGCTCGGGCGAGCGCGGGCTCCGCTCGAAGCGACGGCCAGAGCTGGTCGAGAGCATCGCGCAGCGACTCGGCGTTGGCGTCGACGTCGAGCGCGTAGCCGGCGTCCTCCATGGTCGCTCCCAGCACCACGGTGGCGTCGGGTTTGGTCAGCAAGTAGTTGTGCCCCCAGTAGACGATCGGCCGGGGACCCCGCGGCCCGTCGAACGTCAGCAGCTGGCCCTTCACCGGGCTCACCTGCAGCGAAGTTCCCGCGAGCATCCCACTCCAGCTGCCCATGGCGACGACCGCCGTTGTGGCGGTCAGCTCTTCCGTGGACCCGGCGGCGCCCAGCCGGACCGCGACGCCGGTTCCTTTCGGCGTCACAGCCGCGACCTCGGCTTCGACAAAAGTGCCGCCACGATGGCTGATGGCGTCCCGCAGCGCTGCCAGCACCCAGTCGGCCTGCACCTGCGCCTCTTCGTACGAGACCAGGCCGCCCCGCAGTCCGGCGCCGCCAAGGCCGGGCGCTTCGCTGACGCAGCCGCGGGCGTCCAGCCACCGCGATGGCATCCCGGCGGCCTCATAGGCGCCGACGCTGTCACGTATGGCGACCGCCTCCTCGTCGCTGTAAGCCACCCGCATCAGGCCGCAGCGGTAGAAACCGGTGCGCAGATCGGTGTCCTCCGCCAGGCTGTCGAGGAACTCGGGGTAGGCCCGCAGCGCGGCCACCGCGACGCGGCCGATGGCAGGGTTGATCTCCGTCTCGGGCATCGGCGCCAGCATCCCCGCCGCGACCGCGGAGGCAGCCGGCTCGACGCCGCTGACCACTGAGACGGCAACCCCTCGACGGAGAAGCTGCCAGGCGATCGAGAGTCCCGCGATCCCCGCGCCAAGCACAGCGACCTCCGGCTGATCCTCGCTCATCCGTCGACCAGCAGCTCGGGGTGTGCCTCGACGAAGTTCCAGGCGGCGGCTTCGTCGCCCTCGGTCACGTCGCCGTCGAGGACGGCTTCGAGGAGGGCGTCCTGGAGCCGCGATATCCACGCTCCCGGGGGGCGGGCGAAGCGCGCCATCAGCTGGTTGCCGTTGAGCGGAGGCCTGACCCGCCTGACGGCGTCGACATCAAGGCCGTCAACCCGCCGCTCCAGGTCGCCGAGCTTGCGGCCGGCCTCCTCGGGGGGGTAGTCACTGGCCGCCATGTCGGCGCGAGCCAGCTCCAGCAGCGGGCGCAGCCCGTCGGCGGCGTCGCGCACCAGCCGGCGCACCGCGCCATCGCTCCAGGTGTCGGGGTCGTACTGGATCGGGCGCATGTGAAGCGAGATCAGGCTGCTGACGGCAGCGATCTCCTCGTTGCTGAAGCGAAGCCTTCGCATCATGCTCGCCGCCGTCCGGGCGCCGACGTCGGGGTGGCCCAGGAAAGTGATCCGCTCGCCATCCCGCGCCGCCGTCGCCGGTTTGCCGCAGTCGTGGAGTAACACGCCCAGTCGCAGGGCAAGCTCGACCTCGGGCTCCAGTGGCGGGCGGAGGCGCGCCGCCGTGGCATCCAGGGCGGCGAGGCTGTGGTCGAGGACGTCGAGGTTGTGGAAGCCGCTCTGCTCCACGCCCGCCATCGCCTCGACCTCGGGCATCAGCCTGGCCAGGACACCTGTCTGGTGCATCAGCTGGAAGGCCATCCCGGGTCGGTCCGAGAGCAGCATCTTGCGCAGCTCGTCGTTGATGCGCTCGACACTGACGACGGTGCCGAGCCGGTCAAGGCAGCCGGTTATCGCCGGCGGGATCTCGTCATCGAGCCTGAAATCGAGGGTCACCGCGAAGCGGATCGCACGGACCGCGCGCAGGGGATCCTCGTGAAACGTCTCGGCCGCGGGCAGCGGCGTGCGCAGCAGCCGCGCCTGGATATCTGGTAGCCCCCGACCGGTGAGGTCGAGCACCTCCCCGTCGAGGCCGCAGAGGAGGGTGTTGCAGGTGAAGTCGCGCCGCTGGATGTCCTCTTCCAGGGTTGCCGGGCGGACGTCCGGCTTGCGGCTCTCGGGGAGGTAGCTCTCGGCGCGCGCGGAGACGAACTCGAGCAGGAAGTCGCCGCTCCCCACCTGCGCCGTCCCGAAGCGCTCAAAGATCACCGGTGGCCGGTTCCCGATGCGGGCGGCGACGGCCTTTGCCAGCTCGGTGCCGGCGCCGTTTTCGACGACGATGTCCAGGTCCTTGCAGTCGCGCTCGAGGATGCGGTCGCGCACGTAGCCGCCCACCACCAGGGCTCGGACGCCCAGGACGGCGGCCTCGGCTTCGACGACCTCGAGCAGCGGCTCCACGCCGGGTTGGTGCTTGACGCGCATCAACCAGAAATTAGCCCGGGCGCCCCGGGGAGGCGGCGGATGGGCCGGGGCGGCCTCCCGGAAGATGGTCGATGGCCCACTCCACCGCGCCGACCAGGCCGGCGTCCTGGCCCAGCCCCGCGGTGGTGATGCGGGCGTGACTGTAGTTGGCTTCGAAGGCCTGCTCCTTGATGGCCGCGTACAACGGGTCCAGCAGGACCGCGCCGATCTGGACGACACCGCCCCCCAGGATCAGCACCTCCGGGTCGAGGATGTTCAGCAGCCCGCCAAACGTCAGGCCCAGCAGCCGTCCGGCGTTGGTCAGCACCGAGATCGCCAGCGCGTCGCCGGCGCCGGCCGCCTCGCCGATCTCCTGGGCGGTGAACGTGTCCAGCGAGGCCAGGGACGAATTCTCGCCGGCGGCAATCCGCTCACGCGCAATGCGCGCCATCGAGGTGCCCGAGGCGAGCCCCTCCAGGTGGCCGCGGCGCCCGCAGCTGCACACCGGCCCATCGGGATCGACCATCACGTGGCCGATCTCGCCGGCGCTGCCGGAGGCGCCGCTGTAGAGCCTGCCGTCGATGACGATCCCGCCCCCAATGCCGGTGCTGATGGTGACGAAGACCAGGTGCCTGCTCCCCCGCCCGGCGCCCCGATGGAATTCGCCGTAGGCAGCCAGCTGGGCGTCGTTCTCGAGGTGGGTGGGGATGCCTGTGGCCTCCTCGAGCAGGCGGGCCACCTCGACGTTGTGCCACCCGGGCAGGTGCGGCGGGTCGTACAGGATTCCCTTGTCGGGATCGGTGGGCCCGGGCACGCCTACGCCGCAGGAGCCGATGCCCGACAGCCGCAGGTCATTGGCGGCGGCGAGTTCCTCGATCATCTCGCCGAGCGCCTTGATGCCGTCGGCCGCGAGCCCTTCGGGTTCGGTGTCGCGATGACGGCGATCGATGATCTCGCCATCCTCCCGCGCCAGGGAGACCCGCAGGTTGGTGCCGCCCACGTCGATTCCGACGACGTGGCGCCCCCGGAGGCTCACGCTGCCGCCACCGTCGAGGCGCGGCGACCGCCGCCCGACAGCGTCGCCAGGGCCACGGCCCCGGCCAGCAGACAGATCCCGGCCGCGATCAAAAAGATCTCGTGGTACTCCTCGAGCAGCGCGCTGCTGAAGCGTGCCTGGAGCGCTGCGGCCGCCGCGGCGGGGTCACTGCCCAGCGGCAGCGGCGCCCGGTTGAAGAGCTCGTAGAAGCGCCGGATGCCGAACGCAGCCAGGGCCGAGAGCCCCAGCAGCATCCCCACGCTCCGGGCCAGGACCACCAAGCTGCTGGCCAGGCCGTGCTCGCGGTCGCGGGCGCGGTCCAGGATGGCGGCTGCCACCGGCGCGATCACGAGTCCGAAGCCGAGGCCGCAGAGGGCCAGCGTTGCAGTCGCGTCGGGCAGCCCGAGCAGGATTCGCCCGAGCTCGTCGGGCTGCCAGCCGGACATCCGCAGGAACGCCACTGCCGCCGCCGCCAGTCCCAGCGTGGCCGCCCAGCGATATCCGATCCGGCCGGCGAGCCAGCCCCCGGCGACGGCGCCCACCGGGATCGCGACCATGAAGCGCGCCAGCAGCAGGGCGGCGTCGATCTCACCCAGCCCGAAGACGCCGCGCGCAACGATGGGGACGTCGACCAGGGCCACGATCAGGACGGCGCCCACCAGCAGGTTGGTGGCGTTGGCGCCGATGAAGGTGCGGTTGCGCAAGAGGGCCGGCGGGATCAAGGGGTCAGCCTCACGCGATTGCCGCCATCCGTACCCCACCAGGGCCACCACGGCGGCGAGACCCAGCGGGATGAACAGCGACCCCACGGCACGCCGCGATGGGTCGTCGGGATAGAGCGCCAGCACCAGCAGGGCCAGGCCCGCGCCCAGCAGCCCGGCCGCGGTCCAGTCGACTGTGGCCGTGGCGCTGCTGGTTGCCGGCCGTGAGCCGCCCGCGCGTGCCGCCATCGCCAGGCCAACCGCACAGGCCAGCGTCAGCGGGATGTTGATCCAGAAGATCGCCCGCCATCCTCCCAGCCCCGAGGCCGCCCCCGCGACGGCGGCGCCGTAGAGCGGCCCCATGACGCTGCCTGACTCCTGGACGGCGGCGACCAACCCCAGGGGCAACGCCCGCGATCCAGCCGGGAAGAGGTCGGCGGCCAGGGCCAGCGCCACCGGCACCAGCGCTCCCCCACCGAGCCCCTGGAGGACGCGGCCGGTCACCAGCCAGGGCAGACCGGCAAGGCTCTCGGACGGGAACGTCGTCAGCCCGGCGGTTGCCGTGAGCGCGGAGCCGACGGCGAAGACCGCCAGGCTGGCGAGGTATACCCGGCCACGGCCGTAGACGTCGGAGAGGGCGCCGGTGAGCGGCATCGTCACGATGTACCCGACCAGGAACCCGCTGATGATCGGGGTGGCCTGCTCGATGCGGTCCAGCGGCAGTGCCAGGTCGAACATCATGCGCGGCAGCACCGTGACCACGACGTACGTGTCGAGCGCGGCCAGGAAGAGCCCGGCTGACACCGCCGCCAGGATCAGTCCCCGACGCGGGCGGCTGCCGTCGCGGGTCGCGTCAGGCAGGGCTTGGGATGTCGACCGGGCCGTTGAAGTCGTGGAGATGCACCTCCGCAGATGTCGATTGGTCAGGGGTGAAGAGATGGCCCTCCAGGCGAACCCGGCGCACCAGGTGGTCACTCCTTCCCACCCAGAGTGTGACCTTGATGTCGTCGGTCAGGTGGAGCGGCGCCACAGCCTGGTTGAGCTCGGCCGGACCGTAGGCAGCCTCGACCTTGTAGCACTCGACGCTGTTGACCGCCTCGTCGGCGTCAAGGCGGGCGGAGCGACCGCGGGCAATCGCCGGCGCCAGGCCGTGGTCCCTGTCCAGCAGCCGGGCGACATCGGGGTACTGCAGGGCTTGCTCCGGCGTCAGCTCCTGGAAGGCCTGGAACTGGATCGCCTTGAAATAGATCTTCCCGCCGCTGGTCAGGAGCTCCGGCTCGAGGAACCCACCGACGGTCCTGGTCTTGGCCAGGAGATCGCTGTCGCCCGGGGCACGGAAGACTCCGGTGGCGGAGACCAGGTCCACGCCCTGGACGGCGAAACCCGCGCCGAACTTGATGTCCAGCTTCACGGATTTCAAGTTGGCGGTGGTGGTGGCGGCGGTCTGCAGCACCTGCTGGGCGCTCAGGCTCTCGCTGCTGCCACACCCGGCGACACCGGCGCACAGCGCCAGCAACGGCAGCAACCCAAGCGCGGTCCGGCCGGCCCTCAACCGCACGGCAGCTGGAGGGGCACCCCGAGAATGGTCACCAGGGGGTTGAGGATCAGCACCATGATCCGGAAGAAGCTGAGGAAACCGAAGCTGGGCACGAACGCCGGCAGCAGGAAGAACACGAGGATGAACCCGAAGAAGATCTGCTGGCTGTTCATCTCGATCTGGAACAGCAGCCGCGGATTGTTGCGCCGCAGCGGGGTGCGAATCAGCTCGAAGCCGTCCAGCGGCGGGATCGGCACCAGGTTGAAGAGCATCAGGAACAGGTTGATGGTGTAGATGTAGAAGAGCGCGGTCTTGGCGATCTCCAGCGGCGAGGTCGAGATGCTGCAAAAGGCAAAGACGGGCGAGCCCAGGACGGCCTGGCTGCCGATGATCACCTTCAGCACCACCGAGGCCGCCAGCGCGATGGCGAGGTTGGCGGCGGGCCCGGCCAGCGCGACCAGCAGGCGCGAGAACTCGGTCCGCAGACGCGATGGGTTGATCTGCACCGGGCGGGCATAGCCGATTCCGACGAACAGCACCATCAGCGCCCCCACGGGATCGAGGTGGCGGCGCGGGTCCAGGCTGAGGCGACCCTGGTTGCGGGGCGTCGGGTCGCCCTGCGAGAGGGCCACAGCGGCGTGGGAGAACTCGTGTAGGACGAATCCCAGCAGGAGGGCCGGGATCAGGAACAGGACGCGGAGGAGGAAGGCGACGGGATCCCCGAACACCGTGCTTGCGCCCTACTCGATCTCGATGCGGGTTGCCCCGTCCGGGCCGGAGTCCCCGTCGCGGCGGCCAAGGTGGTGGTCGACGGTGGTCTGCACCCCCGCCGCGAACTCCTGCCCGGCGCGGATGAAATGGACCTGCGCCTCAGGCGGGATGACGGCCTCGAGCCAGTCCCCGAGGGTCCGGTTGGGATCGAACTCATCGCCGGGCGGAGCCTCGATGGTCTGGTCCCAGGGGTCCCAGCCCGCGCTCGGGGTTTCGAAGTCCGGGAAGGCGGGCCGCACGGGGGTCTGTTCCGGCGCCGGCTGGCGGCGGCCGGCCGGCTCGGATGCCCGGGACCGGTTCGGGGCGGCGGCCTTCGGCTTGGGCACGGGCCTGGAGACCTTAGGCTCTGGCCCGGGTGGCGGCGGGACGGCGGCCGACCCGGCCGCGCTGGCCGCGGCGTCACGGATCGAGCCTGCGCGCTTCTTGCGCGGTCGGCGCGGCTCAGCGGGTGGCAACCGGCACCTCGGGCGCGAAATGGATGCTCAGTGTGCGCCCGCTGGGGTCGAACCGCGCTGTCCGATTGCGCCGCTTGGCCAGCACCCGCGGCAGGCTGATCTCCCGCTTGTACGGCCCGACCCTGACGAAGAGCTCGTCCTGGCGCTGGATCAGGTCAACCTGGTCCTTGCTGACGAAGGGCAGGTCGAGACTGAGGACGTAGTCGTCACCGATCTTCTCGACCCGCTGCGGCCGGTGATCGACAAGGATCGCCAGCGGATCGACCTCCGCGAACAGCTCCTCGCCAAGGCGTCGCAGCATCTCCTGGCCCACCACCTCCTTCTCGAACATGGGGGCGTGAAGGATCGGGATCGATCCGAAGGAGGTGACCACCTGGCCCTCGTACTGCTGCTGCGACCTGCGCCAGCCGGCCAGGAATTCGCCCTCGCCGTCGGCGGGCAGGACCCGGTTCACGATCACCGCGTCGGTCTGATAGTCGTAGAGGTTGAGGTAGGTGTAGGCGCGCTGCGCCTCCTTGATGACCATCTTCTCGAGGTTCAGAACCAGCCGTACAGAAGTCGTCTTGGCGTCGGCGAGGATGTCGCGCGTGCCGCCAAGGTCGAGGAGGAGGTCCTTCATCGAAGCGAAGACCTCGTCCTTGGGCAGCGGGATGTCGATCATCGGCTGCAAGATCGGCCGGGCCACCTTCATGACGCGGCGCTCGAGCGGGAAGATCTTGTTCAGCCACCAGCGGGCTACCTCGGGGAAGGACAGCAGCTGGAGGGTTTCGCCGGTGGGAGCGCAATCGACCACCAGCAGGTCGTATCGGTCCTCCAGGTAGTACTTGCGGATCCACATCAGCGCCGCAACCTCGCCCATGCCAGGTGGGGAGGCGAGCTCCTCGGCCAGGATCTCATCGATGCCCTGCGCCGCCAACAGCTTGGTGGCGTAGCCGTGGATCACGTTCCAGTTGGCCTCCAGCTCGGCCAGCGCGTCGACCTCGTGCACGAAGAGGTTGTCGTTGATCTTGATCCGGCTGCCGTGGTCGTCGATATCGAAGGCATCGGCCACCGAATGGGCCGGGTCGGTGCTGAGCAGGAGCGTCCGCGCCCCCCGGCGCGAGGCCAGCAGGGCCGTGGCGGCGGCTACCGAGGTCTTGCCGACGCCCCCCTTTCCCGTATACAGGATGACTCGCACGCCATCATCCTATCCGGCGACCGCGCGCGGGGGCCGCTTGAACAGCAGGAGTTCGGCGTAGACCGCCACCACGGTCATTGCGAGGGCCGCGATCAATTCCAGCACCCCTCGTAGCGAGATCAGGAGCACCAGTAGGGCGGAAAGCTGCGCCGGGATTGTGAACCAGCGGGCGCGCCTCGGCCAGGCTCCCACGGCCATCGCCGCCAGGACCAGCAGGAACAGCACCGGGAGAATGAAAAGCGGTCCCGTGATCAGCGCGAACGCGGGAGTGCTGGGGTTGGAGAGATCGGCCGAGGAGGCGTTGAGGGCGGATTGCGCCTCGGCCGAGTCGAGCAGGAGGGCGGCACCGGCGAGAACGGTCTCGATCAGCAGCAGCCAGGCGGCCAGCTTCAGGCGCCTGCCCCCGGCCTCGATCGGCTCCGCGAGGGGGGCGAGAAGCGCTGTGATCAGCGTCCTTCCCGGGCCCTTCGGATGGCCTCCGCCTCCTCGTCGGACATCGAGTAGGTCGACTTCCATTCCTGCACCGGTTTGACGTAGACGCGGCACTCGGTGCGATGGAAGAGGCCGTTGATGATGGCGCCGTCGCCATGGCCGTCCAGCAGCGCCAGCGCGTAGCTCTGGTCGCCGCCGGTGTCGTTGAAGGCGTTGTAGCGGACCAGGCCGACGTTCTGGACGTGGGTCTGGACCTCGGCTCCGAGCTCGCTGAGCTCCGATTGCAGCCGAACCAGGGTCTCGGAATCGGCGGTGGAGCGATCGAGGATCTTCTGGAGCAGCTGGTCAAACGGCTGGCCCTCGGCCCCGGTGGCCAGCTGGCGGAACTGCCGCATGGTCCGATTGAGGCGCAGGTTGGTTGTGCCCTGCCAGATGACCAGGAGCACGATGGCGACGGCCAGGCCGATTTCGGGGCCGGTCACCTAAAGGATTACTTGATCAGCAGCGAGCCGCCCACGATCAGCACGATCATCACCGCCGCCGTGATGAGCACCCTGCGCAGGTCGGATGAGAAGTACGGCACCCGCGCGTCGATGTCGATGGCCGCTGCGCCGGCGACGGCGCCGCCCGCCCCCCGGCGGGGGCCGCTGATCCCGGAGGCGTAGTTGGGCGCCGCAGCCGGAGCCGAAGGTCGCGCCGCCGCGGACGCTGAAGATGGCATTCCGGCCGCTGCCGGGAAGACGGGTGCGTCGCCGCTGGCCGCCGCCGGCGGGGCGGGCGTGAAGGACGTTCTCTGGCGACTGCGCTGCTTCTTCCTTTTCTTGTTCGCCACGGGGGACTAGGTTAGCAAAGGCCCACTAGGATGGAGGTGGTGTAAGCGATATGCCTTCTGAGGCCGCCGAGGGATTGCTTTGAGCTCGAGACCGGGATTGATCAGCACTGATGACCTGGCGCGACAGCTGCTTGCGGGCGAGCCCCAACTGGTAGTGGTGGACCTTCGCCAGGACGCCAACGACGGCAAGCGAAAGATCCCCGGATCGGTATGGGTCAACTTGCACGACGGCTTCGCCCAGGTGCGCCCGGATCGGAACCTGACATATGACCTTCCCACCGCCGAGGAGTTCGCCGCTGCGATGCGGCGGCTCGGGATCGAGCCACAATCCTCGGTCGTGCTGGCCGACGACATGGGCAATCGCTGGGCGACCCGAGCCTTCTGGATCCTGCGTTACTTCGGCCATCCCGGCGACACGGCAGTCCTCGATGGAGGCATCGGCGCATACCTGGAATCAGGTGAAGCCACCGCCGACGACTTCGTCACGCCCCGGCCGTCCGACTATCCCGTGCCGACCCAGACCGACGAGTCGATCCGGGTGACGCCGCGCGAGATCCTTGAAGGCCTGGACGCGAACAGCATCACCCTGTGCGACGTGCGCACGACTCAGGAATACACCGGCGAGGTGGCGATGTCAGGCCGCGGTGGCCATCTACCCGGTGCCATCCACATCCCCTGGGATGCGTGCATCGGTCCTGACGGCCGGTTCCGGGACGACGCCGAGCTGACCCAGGTGCTGGCGCCGTACCTCGAGAGTGAACGCCAGCCGGTGACCTACTGCCAGGGTGGGATCCGCGCCTCGCTGACCTGGTTCGCGCTCGACGTCCTGCTCCATCGCAATGCCCGTCTTTACGCTGCGTCATGGGAGGAATGGGCGCAGGACGCCTCGCTGCCGGTGACCCGCTAGGACCTGTTTTCGAATACGAAAACGCGCGCCTGACGGCGGCGCGCTTGAAATGTGAATCGTGCGTCATGTAATGTATCTTCTCGACGCCCTCTAACGCAGTGCGTCACGGGATCGCGGTCAGCGGCTGTTGTTCCCAGGTCGGGCGCCGGCTCCAGGCAATCACTTCGAGGTTAGGGGAAATCTCGCCTGGTACGTAGCGGTGCTCCATGCTCGGCCAAAGGAGTCACCAATCCGGAACTTCGGGGCAGCGAAAGTTGCCATTAAGAATGGATTCGTCGTGTCCGCACGCGACTCGTTGGGGTCGCGCTGGCGGGCAGAGGATAGCGCCAAGCCCACCTCATATCCGCGCCGGCTGAGCCACCTCTTTGTGCTCGGGCTTGCCCTTCCGCCACTGACGGTGATCGGGGCGCAGGCTCACCAGTCTCCGGCGCAGCATCACCGCATCGTCCTGGATTCGACCGCCAATGTCAGACCGGAGACGATCAAGGAGATCCCGCCGGATGCTCCGACTCCGCCTCCAGCCCCGGCCCCGGCCCCGACGCCGAAGCCGGCGCCTCCGAAGCCGCGATATGTCTTCTACGGCACCGGGCCGATCGTCGACATCATTCGCGCCGCGGCGGCCCGCTACGGCGCGGATCCGAACCAGCTGCTTCGGGTGGCGATGTGCGAGTCGGGCCTGAACCCCAACGCTTACAACAGTCGCTCCGGGGCGACCGGCTTGTTCCAGTTCAAGCCGGCCACCTTCTACGGCCACGGCGGCCACAACATCTGGGACCCCACCGACCAGGCCAACATCGCGGCGAAGATGTTCAGCCAGGGACTGGCATACGAGTGGACCTGCCGCTGAGGCGCACGCCCGTCTGAGTTGAACGCCGCCCGGTGGCTCCGGGCGGCGTTTTCTTTTTGGCCAGGGCGCTACGTCAGGACACCGCACGAGGCCACTGCCTCAAGGTTGCGTACGACACCGCGCCCAGGATCACGACGAGCGAGGCGACCTGGAGCAGCAGGGTGCGCATGCCTGGCGCAAGGGTCGGGCCATCCGGGGTGCCCGGCGGCGCCGGGACAACGGTGCCGAGGTCGTGCAGCCCATCGGCGACCTGCATTGGCGGCGTTCCGTACGCTGCGACGTGGATGACTCCGGCGCCCGAGATCCCCATGTCGTACGTCACGGTGTTGGCCGGCGCCGTCAGGGTTATGTAAGTCAGCCATCCGCCCGGCTGCATCCAACCCATGTTCTTGTCGCTCGACAGGTCGCGGTGGAGCTCGTCGCTGACCGGTTGCTGGTATGGAACCGCGAGCCCTGGGGCGCGCGGTACAAAGGAGCCCTCGGGCGACTCGCTCTCCAGCGCGGCGAGGTCGCTGGTGTAGATCCGACCTGGGGTGATCATGTAGATGTCGGCGTTGACCTCGGCTACGCCGTTGGCGAGTACCTCGAGTGGCACCCACGGATGGGCCAGCTTCATGGTGATCAGCACCGGCGCGCCGTCTCCAACCAGCTGCTTCGTGGCCGCGGCGCGAGCGACGTTGTACTTGGCGGCCATGAAGACCGGACTGCCCTTGGCGTAGGTCATCAGGTGGTCGCGAGTCTCGAGGTTGAGGAGGAAGCCGTTCTGGCGGCACCAGTCGACGATCGCCTGGCCACTGCCTTTGAGAATGGTGATGTCCAGGGCACGGACCTTGACCTGCTGCACCACCACGGCGCTGTCGGTGACGCGGGCGGCGGAACCCGCCAGGGCGAGGAACTGCGGCTGCGGATGCGTCTCGCGGTTGAGCCGTTGTAGCGTCCAGCCGCCGCCCTCCTCAACCTTGAGGGGTACGGCCGGCAGCGGGACGATCCAGCCGAAATCGCTGAAGCTCTGTCCCTGGTAGCTGAAGCTGGTCATATAGCGCTCGATACCGTCGTGCCAGTCGACCATGGTCGTGGCGCGAGAGAGGCGGATCGCCCCGTTGGGCGCGACCAGGCCACCACAGGCGGCGGCGGGAACGGCAAACAACGCCAGGCTGGCGGCGGTCACGGCCGCGGCGGCGATTCGCTTGATCATCTCGACCTCCTTGCCCCAGGGCGGGGTTCGAAGGTCTAGACGTGGGGCCGGCGGCCAAAGTTCCCTCCAGCCGCCGGCTCACGCCTCGCGGGGCTGCGTCAGAGGCAGGACAACCGAACGTCGATGTCGTCGTTGTCGATCCACGGGTCCATCGCGGGCGGGCCGTCCGCGACGATCAGGCTGTCGACGTAGTGCTCGAGCATCGCGATGGTCGCCGCGAAACGGTCGAGGTCCATCCCACCCTCAATGACACGTGGACGGTATGAAGTTGTTGGAGAATCGAATTCAAGCTCTATCGGATCGAGCATATTGAGTCCTCATGGGGGGATTTGGTGATAACTCCACCCTAGGACGCGGTGGTTAGAACCGCTATGGAATCGGTTAAAGAATTGCGGTCAGTTGGATTAGTGCTTGGTGCACAGGCCTTGTACCGCCCCTGAGATCGATCCCACTCAGAGGCGGCGGCAGGCGAGAATCCCGTCCGCGATCGGTATTACCACGCTGTCGAGCCGATCTGACGTCCTGGCGTAGTCGAGGGCGGCGATTGTTCCCAGGTCGGCGGGATCCATGCTCTCGGCGCTGAGGTTGCCGCCCCGGAAGGCGTTGTCGATGAGGATCACGCCGCCCGGTCGGGTCCTATCAATGCACAGCTCGAGCAGGGCCACGTTGTCCTCCTTGGCGCCATCCAGGAAGCACAGATCGTAGGGGCCGGCCAGGTTGGGGACCACCTCCAGCGCCGCGCCGCGATGCACGGTGATCCGGTCCGAGATCCCGCCGGTCCGGAACCAACCTTCGGCGATGTCAGCATGCTCGGGATCGATCTCGACCGTGTCTACGTGGCCGTCTGGGCCGATCGCCTGCGCGAAGGCGGCGGCTGAGAGGCCCAGGTATGTGCCGACCTCGAGGATCCGCCGGGCACCTATGACGCGGCAGAACCAGGCGTGGAACCGAGCCTGCTCGCGGCTGATCTGCATCGGGTACTTCTCGCGGCGGTGAAGGTCCTCCTGGATGGAGGCGATCAGCGGATCGACCTCGTCCCAGTAGGGGGCTAGCACCTCCTCGAGTTCTGCCGTGATCTCCGTTCGCTTCTCACTCATCGGCGATCACGCACTGGACGGCTTATGCCGGCTTGTCGCCCTCGTCCGCCGCGTCAGGTGCGGAGGGCTGCACATCCTGGGTCAGCGGCGGCTCATTGACCGGCGTGCCATCACGCGGAGGCTCGGTGGTGGGATGCCCGATCTTGTCGTCAGCCTCCTCCGCGGGCGTCGCCTCAGCGGCGGGTGCCGGCACCTCGGCGGGCTTTTCGTCAGCCGCAGGCGATGCGGCCTCAGCGGGCTGCTCCTCAGTCGCGGGTGCAGGCGCCTCGGCAGCCTTCTCTTCGGATGCGAGTGCAGGAGCCTCAGCGGGCTTCTCCTCGGCCGGTGGCGCGGCGGCCTGAGCTGGCTTGTTCTCAGCCGCGGGCGCCGGAGCCTCCGCGGGCTTCTCCTCGGTGGCGGGCGCAGCGGCATCAGCTGGCTTGTCCTCTGCCTCGGGCGCAGGAGCCGGGGCCGGCGTAGGAGCAGCGGCGGGCGCAGCAGCAGCGGCGGGCGCGGCGGCGGCGGCGGGAGCAGCCGCCGGCGGCGTGGCGGGCTTGGGCGGCGCGGCAGCGGCCGGGCGCGGTGCCGGCGTCGGGCGGACAGGTGGCGGAGCGGCGGCGGCGCTTCGAGCCCGCTGGTTGGCGTACAGCAGCCAGAGGGCGCAGAAGATGATCAGGATCATGATCGTTCCGCCCAGGATCGGGCCGAACGGGAAGGTGTCAACCGGCTTCACCGTGATCTCACCGGACAGAGGCGCACCCACAGCCGCGATCGCCTCGGGGCTGCCGGCCAGCGCGGTGGTGCCACCGGTGCCGGCTGGCGACGACGCTGGGCTGGCGGCGGCGCTCGGGCTGGCGGCAGCGGTGGGACTGGCGGCAGCGGTCGGCTGCGGACTTGGGGGGGCGGCGGTCGGGCTCGGCACCGCTACCGGGCTCGGCTCGACAACGATCGGTGACGGCGATGGCGGGCCGACGGTTGGGATCGGTGCGGGCACAAACGCCTGGCTGCCGCCGGTCCCGAGCATGTGGCTCTGGAAGACACTGGCTGCCACCAGAGCGCCGATTGCCAGTACGGCAAACACCGCCGGGAAGAGGAAGCGCAGGGTGTCCTTGGGCCGCATCACGGGACACTTTAGCGGAATCCTGGTCTCCGACGGCGCCGTTTGGCGCCCGCTGCCGAGGTCAGCCGGGATCCGCCGGCTACTCGGTGCTGACCGAGGGGTCCACTTGCTGGTTGCGGGCGATCACCTTGGCGAACTGTCCGTGCGGGGCGACCGCCAGCTCCCTGGCCTCGGCCGCCTCCTCGGGCTGGTTGCCCTCGTCAAGAGCGTCGGCGTAGCCGCCCAGCAGCTCTGCCAGGTTCGTCTCGTCGGCTGCGTCGAGCTTATCGACAATCGCCACCACCGCACCCTTGGCCAGACGCCGTTCCAGCGCGGCAAGATCCATGCCGAGCTCGGGCTGGAGCCGAATGTAGACGACGCCACCGGTCATCCCCGAGCACATCCATGGTCCCGGGTCGCCGAGGACGACGGCCCGGCCGAGGGTCATGTACTCGAAGGCGAAGCCCTTGAGGTTGGCCCGGCCGGCCATGTTCCCCTGCTCGTCATCGATGGGCGCCTTCAGCCGGCCGCCGATGACGACGTCTGCCCCCGAAAGCCGGATGCAGGCGCGGGAGTCGGCATCGCCCTGGATGTAGAAGGTGCCCCCCTGCGCGCCGTAGAGCAGCGACTTGCCGACAGAGCCGTCAAGGCGCTTGCCCTGCCAGTTCATGCCTTTGAGGATCGACACGCGACCTCCCAGCGATCCCTTGCCGACACCGTCTTGGGCCCCACCCTCCACCTTCACCGAGACGCCCTTGACATTGAACGCCGCCAGCCCGTTGCCGGGGATGGTGCCCTCGTGGAAGACGAGGTCGGTCGAGACGTTGCCGTTCCAGCGTGAGGTCATGCGGCCGCGGGTCAGCTCGCCTGAGAGATAGGTGCCCAGAGCACGGTCCATCGACGTGACCTTGTCGTCCTCGTAGACCACGTCGGTCTGGCCTCGTTCGATCTGTTCGACCGCCATCCCGGCGATGACCTTGGTTAGGTGGTTCAGCGGCCGGCGCATCGGACCCACCGGCGCGAAGTAGTCCTCGATCGAGTAGTCCTGAGCGGTAACCGTGATCAGCTCGGTGAGGTCGACGCGGTCGTGGCCGCGAGACTGGACCAGCAGGTCGCAGCGGCCGACCAGGTCCTGGGTACGCATCGCCCCGAGCGCGGCGGTCAGCTCCTTGACCTCCTCGCCGACGGCGCTGAAGTAGTTGACCAGGTTGGTCACCGCCAGGTCGAACTCGCGCGGCACCCATCGCTTCATGCCCTTGTGGTCGGCTTCCTCCTGGGTGGTGACCTGGGTGGCGATGCCGACGTGACAGGTGTCCAGCTGGCAGCCGCGGCAGATGGTGCAGCCGATCGCCACCATCGACATCGTCCCGAAGCCGCAGCGGTTGGCGCCCAGCAGGATCATCTTGATGACGTCGGCGCCGCCCTTGAGGCCGCCGTCACACCACACCTCGACCTTGTCGCGCAGCCCCGACGCCTGCAGCGCCAGGTGGGCCTCGCGAACGCCGATCTCAACCGGCAGCCCGACGTGGCGCAGCGCGTGAGAGCGGGCCGCACCGGTGCCGCCGTCGAACCCGGACAGGGTCACGATGTCGGCACCCGCCTTCGCTACGCCCACGGCGATGGTGCCGATGCCCGGCACCACCGGCAGCTTGACCGCGACCCGCGCGTCGGGGTTGCCGGTCTTGAGCTCTTCGATCAGCTGGGCCAGGTCCTCGATCGAGTAGAGGTCATGGTTGTTGGAGGGGCTGATGAGGTCGATCCCGGCCTGCGCGTTGCGCGCCAGGGCCACCCGGTCGGTGACCTTGGTCCCGGGCAGGTGTCCTCCCTCTCCGGGCTTTGCCCCCTGGCCGATCTTGATCTCCAGCAGGTAGGAGGAGTTGAGCAGCTCGCTGGTGACGCCGAAGCGGCCCGAGGCGATCTGCTGGCCGCGCCACTTGGGGTACTTGCCGATCAGGTCGGGCAGCTCGCCTCCCTCGCCGTTGATGCAGATCATGTTCAGCCGCTTGGCCGCCTCGGCGTAGGCGCGGTAGGCGGTCTCCCCCTGCGAGCCGAAGCTCATGGAGCTGATGTTCAGCGGCAGCGAGTGGTCCCCCACCGAGCAGTCGACCTCGAGCCCGAAAAGGGTGGTTCCCATGGCGTTCGGCTGCAGCTTGAGGTCGAGCACGTGGCGTAGCGACACGGGGTGCTCGAGCTCCAGCTCACGGACCCTGGCGGAGAAGTCCGTGTAGCCCTCCCCGCTTTCGGCGACGTGGCCGGCCAGCTTGTAGACGAAGGGGTTGAAGTGGAAGGTCTTGCCCAGGGCGCCGTCTGACTCGCCGTGGGCGACCCGGAACCGCTCGGCGGCGTCACGCTCGAGGTCCGCCAGCGACAGGCCCCGGCCCTCAGACCCGTAGAAGTTGCGCATCCGGAAATAGGCCGCCAGCTCCGGCTCGAAGCCGATGCTCGCCTGGAATCGGCCGTAGCCACGCAGCTCGTGGATGCCCATGGTGCTGATGACCTTCTCGAAGCCCTTGCGCAGCGCCCCGACCAGGTTCTTCAGCGCCTCCGGGTTCTCGGCGTGCATCGCGATGTCGAGCATCAGGTAGGGGTTGATGGCGTCGGCGCCCAAAGCCATCGCCATCGCCAGGTCGTGCAGGTTGCGCAGCGCGCCGCTGCGCAACACCAGCGCTACCCGGCGGCGGTAGCCCTCGCCGTGGTCGTCCTTCTGCATCCGCAGCGCCGTGTCGATCCGCGAGAGCGCCAGGTGCGGGTCGATCGGGTGGCGACCGTCGCGGAAGGCGCCGCCGTCGTCGACCAGGATCAGGTGGGCGCCGTCGATGGCACCGTTGGCGGCTTCCTCACCGATACGCTGGACGGCGCGGCGGAGGCCCTCTTCGGGGCGATAGGCGGCGGTGATGATCTTGACCGCTCCGGGATCCTCGGCGAATTCGGCCAGCATCGCCTCCAGGCTGTAGGTGCCCAGCGACTGGGCCATCGCCTGGTACTCCTCGAGGGGCATCACGTCTTCCTTGAGATGCCCTCCGAGGATGATCGGGTGGGTCAGCTCCATGCGCTTGTGAGGCCGGACCTGCTTGCCCGTCTGCATCTGCGGGCGGCGGCCGAGGATGCTGCGAAGGGAGAAGTGCTCGATCTCTCGCTCACGGTCGATGGCGGGGTTGGTGACCACCGCTACCGTCTCCTTGAAGTAGTCGGCCAGGTTCTGGCGCTGGTCGTTGAGGCACGCCAGGGCGCCGTCGTAACCGAGCGAGCCGATCTTCTCGTTACCGGTGCCGGCCAGCCGCTCGACCGCGTCGAGGTCCTCGCGGTCCCAGCCGAAGGCCGCCAGCAGGCGGCTGTGGTCGGGCGCCGCTGAGCCGCCGTCAGAGAGGTACTCGCGGTAGTAGCGTTCGTGCTGCTTGGTGGCCTTGGTGGGCACCGGCCCCTCGAGGTGCTGGCGGTAGCCGCGGATGCCGGGCCAGCGATGGCGCGCCAGCTCGTTGACCCGCCGCTGGATCTCGGGGTGCCGCAGCACGCGCACACGATGGCCGCGCTCGACCTGGACCGCGATGCGCTCGCCGGGGGCCAGCGGCTCGGGGTCGGCGGTCATCGCCTCGATCGGGATCACGCCCTTCTCCGACGAGAAGAAGAACTCCTTCTCGGTCTCGCCGAACCAGAGCGGGCGCAGCCCCATCGCGTCGACGCCAAACACGCACTCGTCGCCGTAGCGGCTGACGATGGCGGCGGGGCCCTGCGAGTACGGACCCCAGATCTGGCGGAAGAACATGTAGGTGTCCTGGAGGACGGGAGGCAGCTGCCTGATCTCGCTCAGGATCGGCGGGAAGAGCATCTCCAGCGCCTCGATCAGGGTCATGCCGTACCTGAGCACCAGGGTCTCGAGCGTGCGATTGAGATCCTGGCTGTCGGAGCCGCCACTCACCAGCTGGGTGCCCACCGCAAGGGCCTCGTCGCGGAGCCTGGCGATGGTGTTGATCTCGCCGTTGTGGCCCAGCATGCTGAAAGGCTGGACCCGGGCGAAGGAGGACGCCGTGTTGGTCGAGTAGCGGTTGTGGCCGATGGTGATGGCTGACAGGAAGTCGGGCTGCCGCAGCTCGGGGAAATAGCGGGTCAGGGTCTCGGCGCTGCCCCTGATCTTGTAGACGCAGGAGTCAGCGCTCAACGAACCGACGTGTATCACCGTCTCTCGCTCGATCGCCAGCTGGACCTGGAACAGGCGCGTGTTGACCTCCTCCGGCAGCCCCTGGTTGAGGAACCCGGCCAGCTGCCAGAACTCAGGCTCTTCCAGCTGGGCGGCCGGGCCCAGCGCGTAAGGCTGGACCAAGCCGGCGCCGCTCCAGAGGATGTCCGCGCCGGCGGCCTTGAACTGCTGCTCGACCCACTCCTTGACTCTGCCGGCGCCCTCGAGGTCGCGCGGCACCAGGAAATGACCAACGAAGAAGCGCGGATGGGTGGTGACGGCCTCGAAGAGCCCGGCCTGGACCAGGCGTTTGGCCCAGATCCGGCGGGGGATGTCGGTGAGCACTCCGCACCCGTCGCCCTCGCCGTCGACGATGCCCGAACGGTGGGCCATCATCATCAGCGCCTCGATCGTGCGCTTGACGTTGCCGTGAGATGCGCCGCCCTTCTTACGGACGTTGGCGATCAGCGCACAGGCGTCGTGCTCATCGAGAAGGAGGTCCCGCTGTTCCTCTGCGGGGACGGGTCGCATCAAGATCGCCTCCAATACGTCGGACGGGCCCACGCCTGTGTGTATGGTGGGAGAAGTTTCGAGGCGGGATTGCATCATAACAACGAATTTCCGTTTCGTCGAACATGACTGAGCAGTCAGGTTGAGCGCGCACCGGACGGCCCGGCGTGATGGAGTGCGACCGAGGGAGCGATGGCTGATTTCGTGCTCTTGCGCCGGTGCGGCGCCTCTCAGCCAACCTTCAGGCTGCTCTCAGACGCACCTTAGCCGGAGGACCAAGACTGGAACCCATGGCACGGATCGCCCCCTTCCTCGCGAACCCCGTCGCATTGAGCGCGGCGGTGGCCCAGTTCGGGCTCACCGGCCTGCTGGCGGCGGGGGCCGGGCTGCTGTGGTCCTGGGCCTTGCGAACGACCGCGATCGCGGGATAGACCTGCCGCGAGCCGGCCTCTGGTCGGCCCTAGGTCGCCGGCTGCAGCTGAGCCTCCAGGCGCTTCTGCAGGAACTGGAGGATGAAACGCGCCGCGACCGCGGCGACGGCCATCACTCCGGGCACCAGGAGCAGGTGCAGCCAGAGCACCGAGCCGTAAAGAGGCAGCACCAGCATCACAAGCCCGAGTCCAAACACCGCCGCGTAGGTGCCCCCGAGAGCAATCAGCGGGAAGCGCTCGGCATATCGGAACTGCTCCGGGATCTCGGTTGGAACGTTGCCGCCGTACCGGGGCCCCATCACCTGCAAGCTGGCAACGTGGTGCAGGTTGGGCGTGACACGAGCGGCCACCTGGACCTGGTTCTGGGGAATCTGCTTCAAGAGCCTCCGTTCGACGTTGAGGTAGGCGTCCTTCTGCCGGGTCCGGATCTGAAGCATGCCCAGGCCGTAAACGGTTGAGACCGGCGCGGCGCTGACCATCTGGCCCTGGACGAGGTCGGGACTGGCCTTCCTATCCCTGAGCGCCAGCACCAGCGCCGGCCAGATCAGGGTGCCGGGGACCACGATCGCGACCAGGAACACGAGCGCATCCTCGAGCCGCAGGGGCAGGTCCTTGAAGAGCAGGAAGAGGATCACCCCGACGATCAGCAGCGCCACCTGGAACACCGCCAGGTAGAGCGAGAGCCGGATCACGCGGGCGGGGCTGTAGCCCTCCAGCATCCTGGCCTGCAGAGCTCGATTGGCGCCCTTGGGGGGCGGAGGCGGCGCGAACTGCGCCTGGCGCTGCTTGGGCTTGATCTTGCGCTGCTGAACGCGCATCTGCTGTTTCGGCACGCCAATACTCTAGCCGCTGTCTGAGCACCGCCCCGGGAGGCGCCGCGAAGCACGAACGGATCAGCTCGAGGGCGATTAATCAGGCAACAGGCGCCAGCTGCGGGACTTCTGTAGGGACGAAGTGCAAGACCGCGAGGAGGACTCTGGACGCCTGTTGCCTGGCGATGAAGGCTTTCCGATCCGGGTGTGAACACCCATATCTTGTGCCTCGCCCGGCATACTACCCCACTATATAGCGGGCTGTCAAGGGCCGGGACGGCCTGATGGCGGTAGCGCCTACGCCGTCGCCTATATCGAGTCTGGCCTGCCCTCTCGCGGCCGGGCGAAGCGCCCCAGCCCCTGGACGCCACTGCCATGCCCCGGCATCGCATGAGCAACCCGGGCCCCGAAGAGCCGGCGCATGAGCGTCGTGTTGGCGCCCATCATGAGCGCGAAAAGACACAACGCCGCGACCAGGAGCACCGCAGCGATGAGGCGATCGTTCTTGCTGCCCAGCGTTTCGACCGGCGGCAGGGCAACGATCGGCTGTCGCTGCGTGGGGGGTGCGGTACCGGACCCGGCCGGCGGCGCGAGGGTGGTCTGCGGCGGCACGAAGGCGGGCGGCAAGGCCGCCACGCCGGTGTCTGCCGGGGCCGGGAAAGTCAGCTGAGCGGTCGGGGCCAGATCAAAAGTCGGGGGCGGAGGCGTAAACGTGATCGCGTCGGCACCGGGTTTGAGCCAGACCTCGCGGTCATAGAACTGCGGCACCAGGACAACCGTCAGCCTTCCGTCCTTGACCAGCGCCCCGATGTCGGCGAACAAGATCGACTTGCCATCGGGCGCCAGCTTGCCCACCGCGGTGGTGGTGCAGTCGTACGGCGGGACGTCCGACCACGGTCCGTTCTGCTGGGGGCCGAACGGAGCTGTGGCCCGGCAGGCTTCGACGCTGGGGCTGGCCGGCGCGCTGCCGTCGAAGTGCAGGGTCAGCAGTCCCACTTTGGCACCCGAGGGGATGGTCAGAGACAGCCCGGAGATGGCGTCGGCCGCACCCTTGGTGCCCACCCCGGAGGGGAAGGGCGGCAGTGGCGTGGCGGGATCCTTCTGGTCGCCCCCCGCGCCTTCCACAAAGAGGTCCCCAGCGTTGACGCCGGCAGGAGCCGGAGGCGCCACGATGCCCTGGTTCTGAACGTTCCACCAGGCGGTCACGGCCGGGGCGGTGGTGTCCGCCACCGCCGTCGTGCTGGCACCCAGGGCCGAGACCACGGCTGCGCTGATCGCCGCCAGCGCCGCACCGGTGCCAAGAAGGTCGCGCCTCATCCGGGCACCTCCACAAGGGCACCCAGGTCGACCGCCGCGCCCGAACGCCTGACCACGGTCTCGTCGGTGCCCAGGTACGCCGCAACAACCCGAGGATGGCGGACCACCTCATCGGGGGCGCCTTCGGCCACCACCGTGCCGAGATCGAGCGCGAGCAGTCGATCGGAGACGTGAGTGACCAGAGGGATGTCGTGCTCGATCACGACCATGGCGCATCCCGTCTCCTTGCGAATCCGGCCCAGCAGGTCAGCCAGCGCCTCGGTCTCACGCTGGGCGATGCCCGACGAGGGTTCGTCCAGGATCAGCACCGCCGGGTCATGAGCCAGCACCATGGCCAGGTCGACCACCCTGCGGCTGCCGGTGGAGAGCTCGCGGACGAACTTGTCCCGGAACGCGCTCAGCCCCATCATCTCGACCAGGTCGGCGACCGTCCATGCCACGTCGTCTTCGACAGCACGAACCTCGGGCAGACAGAGCGCGGCGGCAGCATGGTCGCGCATCGGAAGATGCCGCTCCAGCGCGGTCGCCAGGTTCTCCGCGACCGTCATCGAGGGGAAGATCCGGGCGTCCTGGAACGACCGCCCGAGCCCTTCCCAGGCGCGGTCGTCGGGCGCCCAATCGGTGACGTCGACGCCCGCCAGCAGGACCTGGCCGGACACCGGCCGGACAAAGCCCGAAAGGAGGTCGAACACGGTGGTCTTGCCAGCCCCGTTGGGTCCGATGATGCCAAGGATCTCCCCTCGCGCCACCTCGAAGCTGACGTCATCGACGGCCCGGATGCCGCCGAACGCCGCCACCAGGTGATGCGCTTCGAGGACCGGGCCCTGCACCCGGTTGGCGAGGTCGATCCGTTGTCGCGCATAGCCGTTGTCGCTGACGGCGGCCGCGGTCGGGGTCGGCTCCGCGACCGACGGCGGGTTGGTTGATATGCCGCTGGGCTTGGCTCGCGGCTGCGTCATCTGAGGGTGACCGTCGGCCTCCTCGGTGGGTTGGCCGCCTTCCCGCGCCGCACCCAACAGGAACACCGAACGGAGCACGTCCTCACGCTCCAGCAGGTCCCTGGCCGCCCCTTCGAAGCGGACCTCCCCCTTCTCCATGAAATAGACCCTGTCGGCGATGGGCAGAACCATGTTCACCGACTGCTCCACGATCAAGACGGTGACTCCCTGGTCTCGCAGCTCGCGGACCAGGCGGAGGAGCTGCTCGACGATCAAGGGCGCCAGCCCCAGGGAGAGCTCGTCGATGACCAGCAGCCGGGGGCGCGCCACGAAGGCCATCCCCAATCCGAGCTGCTGCTGAACTCCACCGGAGAGGTTCCCGGCGAGGTTGTGGAGGGCATCGCGAAGAGACGGGAAGCGCTCCAGGATCTGGGCCTGCCGCTGGTCCGCCTCGCCGTCGTGGACATCCCATCGAGCCAGCCGGAAGTGCTCCGCGACCGTCAGCGTGGGGAAGATCGCCCGGCCCCCGGGCACCTGGACGATACCCAGGCGCAGGCGCTGGTCGGGGCGGAGCTTGGTGATGTCGAGGCCGTCGAAGAAGATCTCGCCGCCGCTCGCCGGGTTTAGTCCGGAGACCGCCCGGAGCAGCGTGGACTTGCCCGCGCCGTTGGTCCCCAGAAGCGCCACGATCTCGCCGGCGCGCACCTCCAGGTCGACGCCGAAGAGGACCTGGACATGGTCGTACTCGACGTCGACGCCGCGGCAGACGAGCAGTCCGTCGGCGGCGCTCCGGACCGGGGTCTTCGGTGGGACGGGAGTCCGGGCCGCTGTTGCCGGCCGCTCCGAATCGCGATCCGCGACCAGGCTCGGGACCAGAATCCCCCGTCGCCGCGCCACCCGCCGGAGAACAGCGTCGCGAATCCCATAGCCCACCTCCGCCAGCCCGCCCGGCGCGAAGTTGAGGATGAAGAGCGCTCCGGTGGAGATGCCGAGCGTGTCCAGCCCCGCCAGCCCGTACGTCTGGCCGACGTAATGGAGCCCCTCATAGATGACCGCTCCGGCGATCGCGCCCGCAGGGGAGGTGAGGCCGCCAACCACGGCGAAGATGAAGACCTCGACGTTGATCCCGAGCGAGAACGCCTGTCTGTCGACGGCTCCCGTCAGGAAGGCCAGCAGGCCCCCCGCTACCGCCGCCATGAAGCCGGAGACGGCGAACGCGGCCAGCCGCGTGCGAGTCGAGCTGATGCCGAATGACTGCGCCGAGCGCACGTTGTCGCGGGTGGCGATCATCACCCGCGCCGAGCGGCTGCGGCGGATGCTGCGCGCGGAGAGGTAGGCGAGAAGCAAGAAGGCGACGCACAGGTAGTAGAAACCGTAGGCGCCGCGGACGTCGAGCCGCTGCCAGAGGATGGGCCGAAGCACCTGGCTGTCGGGGTCGGGCAACAGCCAGGCGGTGTAGTGGCGATCCAGGACGATGTTCTCCACCGTGGCCGCGAAGGCAAATGTGACCACCGCCAGGAACAGCCCCTGGGTGCGCAGCGCTGGGAGTCCGATGATCACTGCCAGCACGCCGCCGGCCAGTCCGGCCAATGCGAGGCAGACGAAGAAGTCCTGACCGTGGCTTGCCGACAGCCCTCCGGCGACGGCGGCCCCCAGACCGGCGAAGGCCATCTGTCCCAGGGAGATCTGACCGGCCCAGCCGCTCAGGATCACCAGGGAAACCCCGACGATGGCGTAGATGATGACGATGTCAGCGAAGCCCATGAAGCGCTGGGCGACGTAGATCGGGGCTGCCAGCAGCACCCCGGCACCCAGCGCCGCGGCGGCGACCCGAAGGACCCGGACCTCGGGCAGGCGGCGCAGCTCGACCGGGATGGGCCGGAACTCCTGGAGCGTGCGGAAGCTCTGCATCCCGGTCTCGAACGCCCGCACGACCTGGCCCGAGCGAGGGACCAGCGACACCAGGATGATGGGTAGGAGCAGGGCCGAGGCGAGGTCGGGGCGGTTGGTCCCGTAGAAGGAAGCCTGCTCCACCACCCCGACCAGCATTCCGCCGAGCAGCGCCAACCGGAGCCGCTCCATCCGGCCGATGACCGCGGCCGCCAAGCCGTAGAGAAGGATCAGCGGGCTGAGCCCGGTGCCGGTCGGCAGTCCGATCACCGACGCGCGCAGAAATATGGCGACCCCCGAGCACAGTCCCGCGATCGCCCAGACGATGGTGGACAGCGACGCGACAGGGATGCCCAGGAGCAGCGCCCGGTCAGCGTTCTCGGCCGAGGCCCGGACCGCCACCCCTATCCCGGTGCGCTGGAAGAACATCGTGAGCCCCGCCAGGACCAGCAGCCCGACCAGCACCACCACCAGGTGGTTGCCGTTGAAGATGACGCCCTCGAACTCGACCTTGAACTCCGAGAACGGCGTTGGAAAGTTTCCCGGCAGAACGGACTGGTTGGCGAGCCACTTGGGCAAATAGATCTCGGGAAGGGTGAGGAGCTGGGCGACTCCGATGGTGGCCACCGTGGCGATGATCCGGGCCCGAGTCAGGAACCGCCTCATGATCAGGACCTCGACCAACGCCCCCAGCGCGGCCGCCCCAACCAGAGCCAGCGCCACGGCGCCGAAATAAGGCCAGTGATGGTTCGTCACCAGTAGCAGCGCCGCCAGCGCCGGCACCAGCCCGAGTCCGACCTGGGCGAAGCTGATGATGCGGTTGGCGCGGTAGACCAGGATCAGGCCCATGCCGACCAGGCCGTAGAGGATCCCCGCGATCGCCCCCAGGAGGATCACCCCGAGTGGCACTCCGAGGGGATATGGGATCGGCCCCAGGTGCCCGTAGGTGGCACGGCCGAAGACCAGCTCGACCAGCGTCACCGTGAGGAGCGCGCTCCCAACCAGCCGCAGGGTCCCCCCCACGCGCTTATCGCGCCAGACTTCTTGGAGCAACTCCCACGCTCTGTGGGCCATCAGACCCCCGGCGGCAGGCTCGGTTCCCCGGTGGTCCACTGACCCAGCTGGTAGCGAGCCCCGCCGTTCAGGGGGATGTACGAACCGGGTTTGTTGTTGGTGGCCGAGTTCGTAGTGCCGTCCCAATAGACCTCGCGCTGGTCCGAGATGCCTGCATACGAGCCAGGCAGGTTGGGATCGGTACCCCATTTGACGTACTGGTGATAGACGTCGTGGAGAGCCAGGTAGGGACTCCGGTACGGGCCCCGGAAGGCGGCGGCCTCGAAGGTGCCGGGATTCAGATTTGGTCCAGTCTGGTTGAGGATGTACGAGATCGCCGAGAAGTAACCCCAGGGGAGGTTAGCGCTGGTGTAGGGGTCGCCGGACTGACCTTCGGTATGCCACACGGTGGCGGCGTCGGTCTTGGTGAAGGGCAGGTTGTCGTACTGGTCACTGGGCCCAAAGGCGTGCTTCCACTCGCTGGGGTTGTACAGCTGGCCGAGGACGTCGTAGTCGACCAGCCCACTGCCCACCAGGACCTCTTCGGGGTAGTAGTTCTGCTGCGCCTCCGCGGTCGTGCCATATACCGGCGCGATGGGGTCGGAGAACCACAGGATGCTGGTGTCGCCGTGCTGCTTTTCCTTGGCCACGTCGTTGGTCGCCTGCGCTGTGGCGGTGGTGGTGTCCGACGAGTAGGACACGATCTCTGCGCTGTTGGGTGCGCAGGCGTTGATGATCGCGGCCAGGTGGTTGGCCGACTCCACCGTGACGTCGTACTGGGGCACTACGATGGCGACTTTGCGGGTCTGTGTCTGCAGCACCCCGGTGGGATCCCCGGCAAAGCGCGCTGGCTTGTTGGCGAGTTTCTTGCACCAGTACTCGCCCGTGATCTCGGCCTGGAAATCGCCGCCCATGAGAACGTCCCAGTGCCAGGGCCGGTGGGCGGTGTTGAAGTTATCCGTGAAGTGCCAGCCGCCCCAGTTGAGGACGTGGTCCTTGCTCAACTGATCGAAGAACTCGGGGGTATTGGTGTTGTTGTCGTACACCACAGCGAATGGATGCAGCTGCGCCATGGCGTCGGCGTCGGTGCGGAAGCAGGTCGGGTCCGGCGGCACCGGCGAGCAGTTGCCCTGGAAAAACTGGAGGTGGACCTTGCGTCCATACAGCTCGTAGTGCGAGTTGATGAACTGCTCCGCCACGGGGATGAAGCGCTGCTGGTCAGCCGGGTCCGAGTAGAGGCCGACGCCCTCCTCGATGGCCTTGACGGCCGGGTTGTCCTTCTCCCGGTAGTAGAGGATCAGGATGGAGTTGCCGGTCACCCCACTCCAGGTCGAGCCGCCGTTGTTGCCCACGAACGCAGGGGTGCAGGGTGGCGCCTGGACCAACTCGCCGAACTGGCGTCCGTTGACGCAGTGCTTGGTATCGCCTGCGGGTCTGCCGGTGTTGGAGAGCGCCTGCCCCGAGGCGGGGCCGCCCAGCGCCGCCGGGCCCAGAGCTGCGCCGGGAACGCTTCCATTAGGGGCCGCTGACGCGGTCGCGCCAGGGCTGGCGCCACCGGGCCCGGCGTAGCTGGCGAATGGGGAGGTAGCCGCGGTGGGGGCCTTCGAGGGCGCCACCACCACCAGCACCAGCATGGCGGATACGAGCACCATAAATGGCGCGTAGCGGAAAGCAATCAGCACCCCCAGCCCTCCTCGTCGTCGCGCGCTGGGACGCTACGGCCGTGCCTCAGCCCCCTGAGCAGCCGCACAGATACAGCGATGGGTCTTTCGCTTGCCGTCAATTCCTACCCCGCGACCCGGCCGCAGCCGGGCGCCACCCCTAAAGAACGCTGGCGTACCGCAACGTAACAGCCTGGCCCGGTGGTGTCAAATTGCGGCTGTCAGCTGACCTCCCGCCCATCGAACCGGATTCCCAGCGCCTGAGAGAACCCGGCCACCAGCAACTCCACCAACTCGCCGGTACCCGGCACCCTGGGCAACAGCTGATCCAGGCTGATCGATACGGGTTTGGCCTCACGCGCCGCCGGGTCCGTCATCAGGGCGGGCAGGTCGCCCTGGCGATCCTGCAGCAGCAGGCTGCCATGCTGCAGAAAAGCACCGCGGCTGCGCCACTGCGCGCTGGCGATCAGCTTGCGCCCATCAACCAATACCTCCTCAGCCGAGGCCGACGCGAAGCAGATCGGTGTCAGGCCTGACGCCGGACGGGGCTCGCACGGGGCGCCCTCACCGCTGATCCCAAGCGTCGCCAGCCCGGCGAGCAGGGCTTCGGAGATGGCGTGGTAGCTCTGCATAAGGGTGCCGCCTACGGCGGGGTCCTGCTGGGAGGCGACCACCGAGTAGGTCACCTCGTGGTCGTGCAGCAGCGCCTGCCCACCGGTGGGCCTTCGCACCACGTCGAGCCCCGCCGCGCGCACCGCGTCCAGGTCGAGGATCTCCTCCCGCTGGCCCAGCCCCAGAGAGATGCAAGCCGGCTTCCATGAGTAGAAGCGCAGCGTGGCGGGCCGCCGACCGGCAACCAGCTGGTCCAGCAGTTCGCGGTCTCGGGCCATGTTCTCGGCGCCGGTTGCGGGGCCGTCGATGACCAATGACCACTCCGGCGTGGTCAGAGCGCCGAGAGCCGGATCAGACGTTGAAACGGAAGATCGTGGTGTCTCCATCCTGGAAAACGTACTCCTTGCCCTCGATGCGCACCTTGCCCAGCGCCCGCGCCTCGGTCCACCCGCCGGCGTCGACCAGCTCCTTCCAGCCGATCACCTCGGCCTTGATGAAGCCTCGCTCGAAGTCGCCGTGGATGACCCCGGCGGCCTGCGGTGCGCGCGCGCCGCGCCGGATTGTCCAGGCGCGGCACTCCGTCTCCCCCGCGGTCAGGAACGTGATCAGGCCGAGGACCTCGTAGGCAGCCCGAGCCAGGCGTCCCAGGCCCGACTCCTCGAGCCCCAGCGATGCCAGGAACTCGAGGCGGTCGCCGGCGTCGATGTCCTGCAGCTCCGACTCGATCCGCGCGGAGATGGGCAGCCAGTGGGCACCCTCGGACGCGGCCACCGCGGCGACCTCGTCGAGGCCCGGACCGTCGCTGCGAGCGGCGTCGGTCTCGGCGACGTTGGCGACGTAGATCACGGGTTTGAGCGTGAGCAGGCTGAGCTCCCTGACGCGCTGACGTTCCTCTTCCGTGAGCCCCAGGCGGCGGGCCGGGACGGCCTCGTCGAGAGCCTTCTCGATTCGCTCCAGGACTTCCAGCTCCGCCTGCGCCTCCTTCTGCTGGCGCGCCAGCTTGGCGGTTCGATCCTTGCGCCGGCGCACGGTGTCGAGGTCCGCGATCATCAGCTCGTAGTCGACGGTGGCGATGTCGGCGGCGGGGTCGAGGCGGCCGCTGACGTGGGTGACGTTGGGGTCCTCAAAGCAGCGCACGACCATCGCGATGGCGTCGCACTCGCGGATCTGGGCCAGGAACTGGTTGCCCAGGCCCTCTCCCTCGGAGGCGCCCTTGACTAACCCGGCGATGTCGACAAAAGTCACAGTCGCGGGGATGGTCTTGGGTGGCTTGAACAGCCTGCTGAGCGCCTCCAACCGCTCGTCAGGGACCTCGACGATGCCGGTGTTGGGCTCGATCGTGGCAAAGGGGTAGTTCGCCACCAGGGCGCCGGCCCGTGTCATGGCGTTGAACAGCGTCGACTTGCCCACGTTGGGCAGGCCGACGATCCCGATGCTGAGGCCCACCTAGGTTCGCTCCAATTCCGAGGGCTCAGCCTGCCGCGGGCTGGACTGGCAGGACCTCGACCGCGCGGGCGCGCCAGCGGGCACGGTCGATGAAGATCTTGGCGCCGCATTTCTCGCAGTAGAGGCGTATGTCGGCGCCGATCGCGCTGACGACAAAGCTCTGCCCGCCGCAGGCGTGTGACTTGCGCAGCCGCACACGCATCGAGGGTTGCGCGTCAGGCATCGGCGGGCGTGCCACCGCGCCTCACTCCTGATCGAGTCGGTACGCCTTGTGGAGCGCCCGAACCGCGTCTTTGGCGCGCTCCCGGGCCACGATGCAGGTGATCCGGATCTCGCTGGTCGAAATCATGTCGATGTTGATCTCGGCGTCGGCCAGGGTCTTGAACATCTGCGCGGCGATGCCCGGCTGGCCCAGCATGCCCGTGCCGACGATGGACACCTTGGCCACTTTCGAATCGGTGAGGATGCCCTCCGCCTCGATCTCGCGGCTGGTCTTCTTGACCAGCCTCTCCGCCTGCGTGAGGTCGTCGGATCCCACAGTGAACGAAAGGTCGGTGACCCCCTCCCGGGACACGTTCTGGATGATGACGTCGACGCTGATGCCCTTGTCGGCAAGCGGGGTGAAGATGCGGGCGGCGATTCCCGGCTTGTCGGGCACGCCGACCAGGGTCAGCTTGGCGACGTCCTCTTCCGAGGCGATTCCGCGAACTCGATTTCTCTCTTCCACCTCAGGGCTCCGTGTGATGAGCGTACCCGCGCCGCCGTCGAAGGTGCCTCGCACCCGGATCGGGATGTCGTACAGCTCGCCGATCTCCACCGCCCGGGGATGCATCACCTTGGCGCCAAGCGAGGAGAGCTCGAGCATCTCGTCGTAGCTGATCGCCGGCAGCAGGCGCGCCTCGGGGACGACGCGCGGGTCGGCTGTCAGGATGCCGGGGACGTCGGTGTTGATCTCGCATTCGTCAGCCTTGAGCGCGGCCGCCAGCGCCACCGCCGTGGGATCCGAGCCGCCCCGCCCCAGGGTGGTGACGTCGAGCGTCCTGTTGACTCCCTGGAACCCGGCGACCACCACCGTCATGCCCTTCTCCAGCTCCCGGATCACGCGGGTCGGGACGACGTCGAGGATGCGGGCGCGGGTGTGGGAGTGGCTGGTGCGGATGCCGGCCTGGGCGCCCGACAGCGACAGAGCGGGGACCCCCAGCGCCTGCAGCGCCATCGCCATCAGCGGCGCCGTTATCGTCTCGCCGGCGGAGAGCAGGCTGTCCATCTCGCGCGCGGGCGCGTCCTTGGTGATACGCGAAGCGAGCTTGACCAGCCGGTCGGTGGTGTCGCCCATGGCGGAGACGACCACCACCACGCCGGTCTCGGCGGCGATCCCGGCGACGCGCTCGGCCACGCGTCGGATCTTGGCCGGCGACCCGACCGAGGTGCCGCCGTACTTCTGCACCACCCAGCGGCGGTTGCGGGCCGGGCTCATGCCCCTGCCTCGGCGGCCGGCTCGCCATCGATGTCCTCGACCTCGGCTCCGCGGCTGCGCAGGTCGAGGACCAGGGTCCTACCGTGCAGTCCGAAGCCTGACGCCACCCCGGCCATCGCCGCGGCGACTCGATCCCCAAGACCTTCGACGGTGCGGTCGTGGAGCGCCAAAACGGTGGGCCCGGCGCCGCTGAGGAAAGCCCCACCGGCGCCGGCCTCGTTCGCGGCGGCGATCATCTCGGCCAGGCCGGGCACCAGGCTTGAGCGGTACGGCTGGTGCAGCCGGTCCTGGGTGGCGATGCGAAGGTCCTCGATCCGGGCCTCCCCGATGGCCGCCAGTAGCATCGCCAGCCGGCCCAGGTTGTGGACCGCGTCGGCGCGGCTGTACTGCTCGGGCAGCACCTGCCGGGCGGACTCGGTCGCGACCAACAGGTCGGGAATGAAGAGCGCGGCGCCGAGGCGGTCGGACCAGGCCAGGTCGCGCGCCAGGTACCGGCCGTCGCCCTCGTCGGCGACCATCACAAAGCCGCCGCGCAGCGCCGCGGCAACGTTGTCGGGGTGTCCCTCCAGCGACACCGCCATGTCGAGGAGACGGTCGTCGTCAATGGGGCTGCCAGAGACGGCGCGGGCGGCGACCAGGGCGCCGACGATGGTGGCGGCGCTGCTGCCCAAACCTCGCGCGAGCGGGATCCGATTGTGCTCGCGGATGCGCAGACCACGGGTCTCGTAGCCAGCAGCGTCGAAGTACTTCTGCAGCGTCATGTGGAAGAGATTGCTGCGATCCGTCGGCACGGTGCCGGCGCCCTCGCCGTCGACCTCGATGCTCACGTCCGTGCCCGTCTCCCAGACTTCGAAGACGTCCACCAGGTCGAGGGCCAGTCCGAGGACATCGAAACCGGGCCCCAGGTTGGCGGAGGTGGCGGGCACGCTGACGCGCACTCCGGCCGGCCGGGTCGGGGTCGGGTTGGGGCCGCTCACAGCTTCAGGGCTTTGGCGATGGCACGCGCGTTGGCGGGCAGCCGCAGGGGCGGGAGCAGGTGCTCCTCGGTGGCCGAAGGGTCCTTGAGCCCGCTGCCGGTCAGGACGCAGACCACGGTCGACTCGGGTGGCACCCGGCCGGCGTGTGACAGCTTCGCCAGCAGCGCCAGGGAGGCGCTGCTGGCGGGCTCGGCGAAGATGCCTTCGCTGGCCGCGAGCAGGCGCTGGGCGCTCAGGATCTCGCCATCGGTGACGGCTTCGATCACCCCGCCGCTCTCGTCTCGAGCCGTTGTCGCCTGCTCCCATGAGGCGGGGTTGCCGATCCGGATGGCCGACGCCACCGTCCTGGGATCTGCCACCACCTCGCCGCGGACGATCGGCGCGGCGCCCTCGGCTTGGGCGCCGATCATCTGCGGCAGCTGGGTGCTGAGGCCGTCGGCGTGGTACTCCTTGAAGCCCTTCCAGTAGGCGGTGATGTTGCCGGCGTTGCCAACGGGGATGAAGAGCATGTCGGGGGCGTCGCCGAGGGCGTCGACGACTTCGAAGGCCGCCGTCTTCTGGCCCTCGATGCGGTTGGGGTTGACCGAGTTGACCAGCGTCACTCCGGCGCTCTCGCTGAGCAGCCTGACCGCCTCCAGCGCGTCGTCGAAGTTGCCCTCGATGGCCACCACTCTGGCGCCGTAGACCTGGGCCTGGACCAGCTTCGACGGCGCGATCTTGCCCTCGGGGATCAGCACCACGCACCGCAGCCCGAAGCGGCCCGCGTAGGCCGCGGCGCTGGCCGAGGTGTTGCCGGTGCTGGCGCACATCAGGGTGTGGCTGCCAGCCTCCAGCGCCTTGGCGACCGCCACCACCATGCCGCGGTCCTTGAAGGACCCGGTCGGGTTCAGGCCCTCGAATTTGAAGTAGAGCTCCCGAACACCGAGCTCGGGGCCGATGTTGAGCGAGCGGATCAGGGGGGTGTCGCCCTCGTTGAGGCTGATCCGGGGGGTCCGATCGGTCAGCGGCAGGCGATCGCCGAAACGTGCGATGACACCGCCGGGAACGATTCGACCGTCAGCGCCACCGGCCGCGGTCCGGGCGGGGCGCGCCATCACTGAACCCGCAGGAAGGCGTGGACGCGGCGGACGCAGTCGAGGGCCTCGAGCTCGGCGCGGGCGGCTCGAAGCACGCCCTCCACGGCCGGGTGGGTGAGGATGACCAGCTCGGCGCTGGTGGCTTCGGCGTCGATGCTCTTCTGGTTGATGGAGTCGATCGAGATCCCGTGGACCCCGAAGACGCGGGTGATGTCGGCGAGCACTCCGGGCCGGTCCTCCACCGCCATCCGCAGGTAGGCGCGGCTGATCACCTCCTCCATCGGCCGCACCGGGTAGTTGCGGTCGAACCACATCGGGATCCGGTTGTTGACGCCCTTGCGCATCGAGTGGACCAGGTCGATCAGGTCGCCCACCACGGCACTGGCGGTGGGACGGCCGCCGGCGCCCTCGCCGTAGAGCAGCACGGAGCCAACCAGGTCGCCGTCGACGACCACGGCGTTGTTGCTGCCCCCCACCTGGGAGAGCAGATGGCTGTGCTTGATCAGCGTTGGATGGACCCGAAGCTCGACCGCGCCTTCGCGCTTGCGCCCCTCGGCGACGAGCTTGATCGAGTAGCCCAGCTCGGCGGCGTAGCCGAAGTCCTTGGGGTCGAGCTCGGTGATCCCCTCACGATAGATCTGGTGGGGGTGGAAGCGAGAGCTGAAGGCGATCGAGCTCATGATGCAGAGCTTGTAGACCGAGTCATGGCCGTCCACGTCAGAGCTCGGGTCGGCCTCGGCGTAGCCGAGCTGGCGCGCCTCCTCGAGGGCGACGTCGTAGGTCTTGCCGGCGGCCATGCCGTCGAGGATGTAGTTGGTGGTGCCGTTGATGATCGCCTCGATCGAGGTGATCTCATTCGCCAGCAGGTCGATCTTGAACGTGGAGATCAGCGGGATGCCGCCGCCGACGGCGGCCTCGAAATAGATGTCGACCTCACTCTCCAGGGCGAGCTCCAGCAGGTCGGGTCCGTACTTGGCCATCACCTCCTTGTTGGCGGTGACGATGTGCTTGCCCGCCTGGATCGCCCGGCGCAGGTAGTCGTGGGCCGGCTCGACGCCACCGATGACCTCGACGATGATGTCGACGGATGGATCGGCGAGGACTTCCGCCGCGTCCGCGGTGACCGGCGCGGCGGGCGAGTAGCGGCGGGCCTTGGCAACGTCGCGCACCAGGACACGACGCAGCTTGAGGTCCACACCGGTGCGCCGGCTGACCAGGTCGCTGCTCATCTCCAGCCGCTCAGCCACCTGCGAACCGACGGTGCCCAGGCCGAGCAGGCCGACTCCGAACTCCGTGGCCTCGGCCATAGTTCGCGAATTCTAACGGAGCGCAGTTCCAGCGAAGCCCGGCGCCGGGAGGCTTTATGACGGGGCAGTCAGAAGTAGACTGCACCCGTGCGGGACCACAAAGGAGTGCTGGTGGTCGGGACCATCACCCAGGACTTCGTCGACAGCCCCGGGATCACTCTCGACGGCGAGCTGGGAGGTTCGGCGACGTACGCTGCCCTCGCCGCCAGGCCCTTCGGGCGGGTAGCGGTGGCCGGTGCTATGGGCCGCGACAGGGCGGCGGAGGTGATGCGGCTACTGGAGTTCGCCGACATGTCGCGACTGCTGCCCTTCGACCTGCCGACGTACAGCTGGAAGGCCCGCCGGGCCGCGGTGAACGGGGACGCGACCACCGTGGCGCGCTTCACCGGCGCCCTCGAAGGTTATGTGCCGGAGCTGGGACCCCGCGAATCGCTGCCCCGGACGGTATTTCTCGGCAGCGCCGACCCCGTATCGCAGCTGGCGGCGATCGAGGGATGCCCGCCCGACGCTTTCATCGGCTGCGACACCATGGACATCTTCATCGAGGGCCAACGCGGCACCGTCGAGAAGGTGATCAGCCAGTGCCACCTGCTGTTCGCGACGCAGCACGAGCTGGAGATGCTGGCCAAGACCCGGGGTGCCGCCGCCGCCGCGCTGCGGGTCCTGGATCTCTTCCCGCTGGTCGCCCTGGTGGTGAAGGTCGGCGCCGCGGGGGCTGTTCTGTGGACCGCCAACGACAACCGGCAGGTACCGGCGGTCGAGGTCGAGGTGGTCGACCCGACCGGCGCCGGTGACGCGCTCGCTGGCGCTTTTTTGGGCCGGCTGAGCGAAGCCGACTCGGAGGGCGAGGACGACCTCATCGACGCCCTCGAGTGGGGTGTCGTGGCGGCGTCATTCGCGATCAGCGGCGTCGGTGTGTCAGCGCTGAGCTCGGCCACCCGCGAAGACATGGCCCAGCGACTGGCGGCCTATCGCGACGGCAGGGAGACCCCCCGCCCCGGCTGAGACCTCCGCGGGGTCAGAGGTGGACCCAGGGAAAGCCTGGGATCGTCGAAAGCAAGAGGGCGACTGTCAAGAGGATGATCGCGCCGATCGTGAGCCCGCCGGAGATGTTGGCGAAACGGCCGTTGGCGTATTTCCCCATCACGCGCTTGTCGTTGATCAGGATGAACATGAAGACGAGGATCGCGGGAAGGATGAGCCCGTTGACGTCCTGGCTGAGAAGCGCGGTCGCCGTCAGCGGCAAACCGGGAAAGAGGATTGCCAGGGCTCCGAGCACGATCAGGCCGGTGAATATTCCAAAGAACGCCGGCGCCTCGCGGACGGTATGGCCGACACCGCGCTCCCAGCCGAAGGCCTCCGTGATGGCGTAGGCGGTAGACAACGGCAGGATCGACGCCGCCAGCATGGATGCCCCGGCGAGCCCGGCGACAAAAAGGGCCTTGGCGAATTGGCCCGCCACCGGGGCCAGAGCCTGGGCGGCGTCCTTGGCGTCGTTGATGTTGGTATGGCCGGCGGCGTGGAGGGTGGCCGCCGTGGCGACGATGATGAAGAAGGCGACCACGTCGGTGAATATCGACCCGACGAAGACGTCGGCGCGGGCGTAGGCCAGCTCATCATGGCGAAGTCCCTTGTCAACCACCGACGCCTGCAGATAGAACTGCATCCACGGCGTGATCGTGGTACCCACCAGCGCCACCGACAGCAGCAGGTAGTCGCTGGTCAGCTGGATGTGGGGCAAGACAGTGTGGTGCACGACGTCCATCCAAGCCGGGTGCACAGCGATGCCGGATACCACGTAGGTCAGGTAGACCAGGCCGAACGCCAGGAAAACCTTCTCTACCACGGCGTAAGAGCCGCGCAGCACCACGAACCAGACCAGCAGGGCGGCCAGGGGCACAGTGAGATACCGGGTGAGACCGAACGCTTCGCCGGCAAGCGCGATGCCGGCGAATTCTGCGATCACAGTGGCGACGTTGGCAACGAGCAGCAACAGGACCGCGAGCACGGTGATGCGCACCCCGAAACGCTCGCGGATCAGGTCTGCCAGGCCTTTGCCGCTGACCGCCCCCATGCGGGCGTTCAGCTCCTGGACCACCACCAGTGCCAGCGTGACCAGGACGAGCAGCCAGATCATGTCGTAGCCGTACTTGGCCCCCGCAGAGGCATAGGTGAAGATGCCGCCGGCGTCGTTGTCCGCCGCCGACGTGATCAGGCCCGGGCCGAGGATTCCGAGGAAGAGTAGAAGCTGGGTGCGTCGCCTACGCAGGAAGCGGGGCAGGGGCGGGACAGGTGGCCGCCGCCGAGGTCGCGCCGTCTGCACCTGGGTCGGGGTCGGGCTCGGGTTCGCCATCGCCATCCATCTCCGCTAGCTCATCCGAACAGGCGCGGCAGCCGCCGCTTGGAGGCTCGTGAGAGGACCTCCTCCATCACGTCGTCGACCGTGACGATGCCTTCCAGGTGGCCGTCGACGTCGACCACCGGAACCGCGAGCAGGTTGTACTTCCGGATCACCTCGGCGACCTCGCCATGGCTGGCGCTGAGGGGGACCTTCACGACGCTTCGAATCATGATGGCGGTGATCGGGGTATCGGGCTTGGCCACGATCAAGTCTCGTAGCGACAGCACGCCGAGAAGGTCCTCGCGATGGTCCACCACGTAGACGTAGTAGACCTGCTCCGCCTCCGGCTCCAGCTCACGCAGCCGGTCGATGGCCTCGCCGGCAGTCAGATCGCTGGAGATCGCCACGTACTCGGTGGTCATCAGGCCGCCCGCGGTGTCCTCCTCATACGCGAGCAACTCCTCGACGTCCTCGGCGTCCTCCTCGTCCATCTTGTCGAGCAAGATCTCGGCGCGCGCCTCGGGCAGGTCGGCGATAAGGTCGGCGGCCTCGTCAGGGTCCATCTCCTCGAGGATGTCGGCGGCACGCTCGTCGTCGAGGCCCTCGATCACATCCACCTGGTCCTCGGGGTCCATCTCCTCGACGACGTCTGCGGCCACATCATCTGCGAGGGAGGCGAAAATGGCGTCGCGCTGCCGGGGACTGAGGTGGTCGACGATGTCGGCGATATCCGCCGGGTGCATCTTGGCCACCTTCTGGTGGGCGATCCGGAGCTTGACCGATTCGAGGTCAGAGTGGATCGGATCGACGGCGTCCCATGCGATCAGCTTCTGGGCCCAATCGCGCCGTGCCAGGTGAGCCAGGCCCTTGCCGAGATCCTCAGCGCCCATTCGGCGCAGCAGGCCGCGACCGCCGACGTCCACGCCGACCACCAGCAGGTTCCCGCGCATCGGCGAGAGCTGAAGGTCGTTCACCCGCACCACCCGCCGCCCGTCGGTGTCGACGATCTGCTTGTCGAGGACATCGCGAGCCAGCCAGATGTCGTTGTCGGTCGCCTCGCCGAACTGCAGGTCGTCACGCGAGCTCTTGAGGGCGAGCTCCTTGGCCTCGAAGGTGCGGACCTCCGACCACGGGATCGAGCGCCCGCCCTTGCCCCGGAGGATGACGTGGTGGACGATCGGGAATGGCTCGGCGATGTGTGCCACGAGATCACCAACGCGACCGATCCGGCGCTGCTGGTTGTCGACGATCTCCGCACGGAGGAAGTCGCTCAGAAAGATCATGGCGGGCTTCCTTATCTAACAGGTCGGTGGGTCCCAGACCGGTAGCGGTCTACACGATAACGGCAAGGGTAGCGATGATGCCCTGGGCGAGGCTGAGATCGCGGTGAGATGCGGTGAGATCGAGCCGTCGGCGGGGCGGAATTCAGCCCGGTCGGCGGCTCCAATTCAGAACAGAGAGCGGCTCGAATACAGACCGGAGGCGGCTCGAATTCAGCGCCGGCCCGGCGGAGGCACCCGTCCTGAGATCAGCTCGTATTCAGCGACCTTGCTTGCAATAGGGCAAACGCACGGTTAGAATCAGCGCCGGTTCCGAATTGGAGCCGAATACGAATGGACCCCGCGGGGATTCCCTTCGCGGGCAGCCCAGACGAGCTGAAAGACGGCCCGTCGCAAAACTACAAGGATGGTGCTCATGGCCGTTACCGGATACTGCCTCAGGTGCAAGGAAAAGCGCGAGATCAGCAACCCGCAGGCGATCACGATGAAGAACGGCAAGCCCGCGACCACGGGAACCTGCCCGGTCTGCGGTACCAAGATCTACAAGATCGGCAAGGCCTGACCTTGACCGCGGCGGGCTAGAGCGCCGCCTGGAACTCAAGAGGCCGGGAGAGATCCCGGCCTCTTTCTTTTTGGACCGCCGTCAGGGCGGCCTATGCGCTCCCTCGGGGCTTGCGCCGGCGAGAACCGCGAACTGACCTGACCAGGAAGACACAGGATCCCAGGAACAGCAGAATGCTGGCCGGGAGCGCCGATCGAGATACAACGGGTGTCGCCGGCAGGGCCGATATGAGCGTGTGCAGACTCAGGGAAGCTGCGGCAGCGTGCATCTTGGCCCCTTCGCCGACGTTGGAGTTGCCTTCGAACTGCCCGATGTGCGCGACCTCCGCGGCCCGCGGCCCGGTGTAGCGGAGGACGTAGAGGCCGTTGCGGATGTCGACGATGTAGATCAAGCCGTTCTTGATGATGGGGTAGCTCCAGGCGGTGACCTTGTTCTGCTGAAGCGGGCCCAAGTTCAGGGCGGGGTCGTCCTGGACCACCGCCAGCAGCGGGCTGGGGCTGAAGTGGCCCGCGCTCTTGGGGTGGAGGGGATCCGACAGGTCCAGGGCCTGCAGCCCCTCCGAATGCCAGTCGATGAACCCCAGGTTGCCGACGATGCTCGGGTTGTGCGAGGCGAAGCTGCTGAAGTTGTCGAGGACGGGGTTTACGGTGGCGCATGAGGCCGGGTCGTTGGAAGGCATCTTGTACTCGGAAACCTTCACCGGATGGGTCTCATCGGCGATGTCGATCACTCGCACCCAGCCCCAGGGACAGCCGGACAGCGCCGGGCTGATGGCCTGGGCGCCGACCAGCATCTTGCCGTAGATCTCCTCGGTGGTCAGCGCGTAGTGGGTTCCGGGGATGATTACCGAGGAGTGCGCGCCCTGGTTGTCCCAGAAGACGCGGTTCGCGACAGGGGTGACCAGGTGGATCTGGGGCGCCGCCACGGCATTGGCGAGGTCGGCAGTGTCGACGACCATGAATCCTCCGCCGAGATAGGCGAGGTAGCCCCGGGTCCCGTCGGCGCTGATGCTCAGCGAGTGCAACCGGAGGTCGTACTTGGTTCCGTCGACGTGAGCCGCGACAAAGTCGGGGTTGGCGGTGAAGGTGGCGACCTCCGGGAATATGCCCTGCTTCCACCGGCTGATATCGGTGACGACCAGCGAATGGGTGGAGTTGTTGGGCGAGGTCCAGTACATCAGAGCTCGACCGGCGTGCACCGGGTCGATCCAGAGGTACATCTCGTGCGGTGTCGTGCTGGGGGTGTAAGTAGCGACGAGGCGAGGGTTGGCTGGGTTGACCGAGAGGTCGAAGAACGCCATGTGCTGCAGCGGTTGGAGCCCGGTGTCCGCTGCGGAGGCGCAGGCATGCAGGATGACGCTGCACCCGAAGTAGATCACCACCAGCATCTTCTGCTGGGGCCACACGCGCAGCTCGCGGGACGTGTAGCCCGCCGCGATCTCCAGCGGCTGAGCGATCTCGCCGGCGACCGTGGGATTGGCCGGGTTGGCGATATCCACCACCAGCACGCCTGGATGCGCCGCAGCGTGGATCCCGGCGGCATCGGTGCGGTTGCCGATGTACATGTAGTGGTCATAGATCGCCGACGCGGCGTTCATACCTCGTGAGTAGAGGTCGCTGTGGCCGACCAGGACGAAGTTGGAGGAATCCTCAGCCAGCGCCGGCAGCGGTTGCGCGCCGGCCATCGCCCCGCCTAGCGCCGCCGAGAGCACGGTCAATACCGCGGCCAACGTTCGACGAATCGCCAAAGCTCGAACCCTCCCAGAACTCAGCCTCTGCCGCGGCCCGGCCCCCCCGGGCGCGACCATTATCCCAGAAGCTAGGAAGGGGTTGCGGCCGGGTAGGAGCCCAGGATCTTCAACACCAGGCTGCTGCGGCGGACGCCGTCCAGCGCCGCCGCCACCTCGCTGTCGGATTGGTGTCCCTCGAGGTCGATCAGGAAGAAGTACTTGCCGAGTCCGCTCCGGGTGGGGCGCGATTCGATCTTGGTGAGGTTGATCGACCGGCCCGCGAACTCGCTCAGTATCGCCATCAGGCTGCCAGGGCGGTCCTCGGCGATCGAGCAGCAGATCGAGGTCTTGTCCTTCCCGGTCGGGCCGGCAGGCTCGCCGCCCAGGACCACGAACCTGGTGGTGTTGTCGTCGCCGTCCTGGATGTCGCGCGCGATCAACTCCATCCCGTAGAGCTGGGCGGCCCGCTCGTTGCCGATCGCCGCGATTCGCACCGAGTGGACCAGGCTCTGCACCGCCGCTGACGTCGAGAGCGCCGGAAGCAGCTGAACCTGCGGCAGGTGCTGGAACATGTACTTCCGACACTGGGCGAAGGCGATCGGAATCGAGACAACCCGCTCGATCTCATCTAGGCCCGTGCCCGGCCTGCCGATCAGGTGGTGCCGGACCTTGAGGTTCAACTCCGCCACCATCGGGGGAGGCACCTCATCGTGGATCAGCTGGTCGAGGGTGGCGTTGACCGAGCCCTCGATCGAGTTTTCGATCGGCACCACGGCGACGTCGACAAGCCGGTGGCCCAGCGCTGAGATCACCGCCGGGACATCAGGAAATCCGACGAGCTCCGCGCCCTCGGGGAAAGCCTGGCGCGACGCCTCCTCGCTGAAGCTGCCTTCGGGCCCCATGTAAGCGACGCGTGTCATTCGACGGATTATGCCGTCTGCTAGCCTCGGCTCCGTGTCGCACGCCCTGATCCAACTGGTGAGCAGCGGCGGCCTTATCGCCATCTTCCTGCTGATGGCTGCCGAGAGCGCCGGAATCCCGATCTCGAGCGAGATCGTGGTGCCGCTCGGCGGTGCGCTGGCCAGCGGCGCCCTCGCCGGCGAGGCCCATCTCAGCTTCTTGGGAGTGGTAGCAGCCAGCAGCCTGGGGAACCTGCTCGGGTCATTGGTTGCCTACCTATTGGTTCGCGCGTACGGCGAGCGCTTCATCCTGGGCCCGGGCCGGCGAATCGGTCTGAACGCGGGCCATCTCGCGCTGGCACAGGGTTTCTTCGATCGATGGGGCCTGTTGGCTGTATTCGGCGGCCGGCTCTTGCCAGTCATCCGCACATACATCTCGTTCCCAGCTGGGCTTTCAGGCATCCGGACGGCCCCATTCACCACAGCCACCATCCTGGGGGCGATCCCATGGAACTTCGCGCTGGCGTATGCCGGCCTCAAGCTGGGCGAGAACTGGACCAAGGTGGAGAGCCTTCTGGGCAAACTCACCATCCCCGCGGCCATCGTCGCGCTGGCGCTACTGGGCCTCGCCTACTACTTCGGCAAGAGGATGGGCGCCGAAGAGAGGGTGCTAGGGAAGGTCGCTGGGGTCGACGACTAGACTCCGGCTAGCTCCGGCGCAGAGACGACTGCAATGAGAGCATCAATGTGATCACCAGCATGAACACGCCGCTGATCAGAAGTGCCGGTCCCACCGTATTGCCAGGCGATGATCCCGAAGTAGCAATCCCTGCATAGGCGAGGCCCACCAAGATGCCAATCTGGATGACGGTGAATCTCGCGGCGAAGACTCGCCCGCGAATCTCGCTGTCAGTGTTTTCTTGAAGAAGCGTCACCATTGGGATCACATAAATCATGTTCGCGACTCCTCCACCGGCGAGGAATATCACCGTGAGGACGAACGAATTTGAGAGCGCGACAAAGATCGTGGCGATTGCCATGCCGGAGGCTCCAAGAATGATCATCACCCCCCTGCGCGAGGTCTGAAGAAAGCCGGTCAGTAGCGCGCCGAGGGTCGCTCCGACCGCCAAGGAGGCTTCCAGCACGGGGAACCCAGAGTTGCCGGCATGAAGATGATCCAGCGCCAACGGCACCATCAGCGGTAGCAGGGCAGAGCCTCCGGCAGCCATCAAAAAGCTGAATGAGAACAGGACTTTAAGTAGGGTAGATCTCCAAATCAGTTGCAGACCAGCCAGGATCTCTGAGCCGACGGCAGCCAAGCTCACGACTGCGCGCGACCGATCCATGATCATCTCGGGGACGCTGATGCCGAGGATGAACCCAGCCGAAATCATGAACGTGACCGCATCGATGGCGAAGACGAGGGGGATTCCGCTTAGTGCAAGCAGAGCACCTGCGCAAAGATATCCCCCAATTTCCGTAATCCTCTCAACGAAAGCGATCGCCGAGTTTGCCGACTGTAGAAGATGCGCAGGCACCAGGTCCGGGGTCACAGCCGACCTAGCCGGATTGAACACCACCGATGCCGTGGACACCAAGAAGGCGATCCCCAGCAACAGCAGAAAGTCCGTATGCACCAGAAAGGGTATTGATGCGATCAAGACAGCTCGGATGAGGTCCATCACAATCATCAGCGCCTTTCGGTCGTATCGGTCTACGAGTTGACCAGCGAACAGGCCGAACAGCAGATTGGGCACAGCGCGTGCCGCGAAAATTGCTCCCACGCTCCAGGCATTGTGGGTAGCGGTATATGCCGTCAGTGCGAGGCCGGTCGTCGTGAACATGTCGCCGAAATTTGATAACCCATGGGCCGTCAGGAGCGTGGCAAATGGTGCGTGGCCAACTGCGCTTCTCATTGAAGGCTTCGGCAGACTAGGCGTTCCGGCGAGCTGACTCGCTAGCTTCGCGTCGCGCTCGAGGAGCACCTGCGTGAACGCTTCAACGACAGCAGGGTCATACCAGCTACCGGCAAGTGAGTGAACTTCGCTCAGAGCCTCGAACGGCTCGCGGACCCACGCGCGGTAATCGCGAACGTTCGTCATACAGTCGTAGGAGTCGACGACGCGGGTGATGCGCCCACCGACGGGGATCGCCCGTTTGGCGAGCTTGTCCGGGTATCCGGTCCCATCGTAATTCTCGTGATGCGATCGGACTATATCGGCCGCTCGCGACAGGACCTCTTGCTCGCGTAGGACCTCCCAGCCTTCCTCAGGGTGGGTCTTGAGTATCATCCATTCTTCGTCTGTCAGCTTGCCCGTCTTGTGGAGGATGGCGTCCGGGATCGCAATCTTGCCGATGTCGTGCAGAGTCGCCCCGATCCGTATCTGCTCAATCAGGTCGGCTGCCAGTCCCATCTTCGTTGCCGTTGCCTCGGAAAGAATTCCTACGCGCTCGGAGTGGCCATAAGTTGAGCGATCCTTCTTGTCGATCAGGCGGCTCTGGGCGATATATGAACCTCGCACGACCGAGTCCAGCTTTATCGACCGGCGACTTATCTCGCGGTACACCAAGAGCAACAAGAAGATGAGCCCCGCCACCAGGAGCCCCTGCACCTGCCGCGGCTGGACGAGATATGCCACAAGGGCACCAAGTGGCGCCAAGCCAGCGACGCTGAGCACCACGCCGGTTAGTGACCGATAAGCCACCTTCCGAAATGACTCCCTGGTCACCAGGGCGATGCCGGCAATAACCAGGGGCGCGTTGAGAATCTCCATAGCAAGCAGCGCGATGATTCCGGCGGCGATTACCGTAAAGGTGCCACTCAGCGCGGAGGTCGATCCCGGAGCGATGTCGACTAAGCCTCTGTACACTAGGGCGCCCACACCGTAGACGATGGCGAACATGCCTCTGTTGAAGAGGAAGCGGTCCCACGGAATCTGGCGGCCCGGTATTCGGGTGTCCAAGGTGCCGACCACGGCCGCAAGCGCAGCGAGGCCAGGATGGAGAGTCACAACGGCAGCGAAGAGGGGCGGGAGGCTCACTGACACGGTTAGCCCTGACGCGAGCGGAACCGGTGCTATCGAGGCAAATGCCGCGAATAGGGTGAGAAATATCCATAGGTTGAGGTCGTCCACCGGCCCGGCGGTGGCAGCCCCTAGAGGATGAGGGTCAAAAACGAAGAGGGCCACCGCAAGAGCGACACCGACTATGGTGACCGCCGAGAGATAGATGCGTGCCGGACGTGGCGTGGCCATCGGCATGCATTCTAGGGTCGCGGGGTCTGCACGTGCCCTTAAGAGCTAATGGGCGCGGCATGCAGCCGCGCCCATTATTCAAGTACCGGTCACCTCAGCGCCCGCTGAGCGCGGCGCCGAACTTAGAAGCTTAGGTTTGTCCCGCCGGCAACTGCGCCCGATACCAAGCCGGTGAGAACTGAAATCATTTTACGCATGGGCTTCTCAGCCGGTTCCTAGAACTGCCAGTTAAGAGTAAGCATGAAGATTCTCCCTACTACCCCTCCGCCGCCGGAGGGTTTTGCTTGATGGCCGTGCGGATCGCACGGCCTAGTTCTTCAGGGCCCGCGCCCTTGAAAACTGTGTTCGTGGCTCCCGCGCGCTCCATCCGGCGAATGAGCTCGTTGTCGTCGCCGATGCTCAGGGCCACCACTTTCGTCTCTGGAAACTCCCGCAAGATTCTTCGAGTGGCTTCCGCGCCATCCATCCTCGGCATCCGGCCGTCCATGATCACCACGTCGGGCCTCAGCCTCTGAACTGCTTCCAGGGACTTCTCTCCATCGCCGGCTTCGCCGACGACCTCGATGTCTTCACTTGTGAGGAGGATCAGCCTGGTGGTAGCGATGACATTTGGGTTGTCATCCACCAGAAGGACCCGAATCAGGCCCCCTAACTGGGGAGGCATGAACCCAAGGTAGGGTCAGGGACGCTGCCGCACAGCCCCTCAAAAGGGCGAATGACGCGTCCATGTGGGCGGCGGAAAATGACCGTTTGGTCGGGCTCGGATGACCACTTGGTCATCCCACGGCGGCTAGGCGGTCCCTGGCTCCTCGGGCTCGAGGTCGAGGTCCATCTGTGCCGCCCGCGCTGCCGCCGCCGCGCGGCTGTCGACCTGCAGCTTGCGGAAGATGTCGCGGAGGCTCGATTTGACCGTGCTCTCGCTGATGCCCAACTGCACCGCGATCGCCTTGTTGGGCCGGCCATCGAGCACCAACCGCAGCACAGCGCGCTCCCGTGGGGCCAGGGGCTCGGCTGTGCGCAGCTGGGGGCGGGGCCGGGCGGCGGCCAGCCGCTGGACCATCTTGCGAGCTACCGATCGGTCCAGCGGGAAACGCCCGGCGTGGGCATCCTCGATGGCGCGAGCCAGGTCCTCGGGACCGCTGTCCTTGAGGATGTAGCCGCAGGCGCCCGCTTCCAGCATGCTCGAGACGTCGTCTTCGTGGTCCGACACCGAGAGACCGAGAATCGCCACCTCGTGGCTGTCCTGGAGGATCTCCCGGGTAGCCCGGATGCCGTCCATCTCCGGCATCGAGATGTCCATCAGGATGACGTCCGGCTTGAGGCTCTTGGCCAGCCGGACCGCTTCGGCGCCGCTGACCGCTTCGCCCACGACATTGATGTGCTCGTACTCGCCGAGCATCCCTCGGGCGCCGGCACGGAATATCGGTCGATCGTCGACGATCAGGACACGGATGCGGTCCATCAGACGCGTCGCGGCGCTGCCTCCGGGCCCCTCACCACGATCTGTGCGCCGCCCATCGGACCGTTGCCGATCTCGATTGACCCACCCAGCAGCTCCGTCCGTTCACGCATCCCCACCAGACCGAAGGAACCGAACTTGTCGTCGAGCGATTCCATGTCGATCCCGACACCATCATCCTCCACTGCGAGCACATAAGGCCGCGCCCGCAGGTCCAGACGGACCTCCAGGGCGGTCGCCTGGCTGTGCTTGCGAACGTTGGTCAGTGATTCCCGCAGTATCGAGTACAAGGTGTCGCGCTCTTCGGCGCCGACGTCGTCCGCGGAGCCGTCGATGCGCGCGACCGCGGTGATGCCGTAGGTGTTGGCGAAGTCCTCCACCTGCCGTCGGACAGCTTCGGCGAGATCCGCGGGCGGTTGGTGGCGAGGCCGTAGCGTGGCAAGGATGTCGCGCGCGCTCCGCAGCGAGCCATCGACCAGGTCCCGGATCTGCTCCAGCAACTTGTCCGCCTCGGCGGGGTCACTCCTCCGCCGGTGGTCGTGGTACTTGAAGAGCGCAACGACCGCGGAGAGGTCGCTGGCCAGGCCGTCGTGGATCTCGCGCGCCAGCTTCATTCGCTCCTTGAGGACCGCCAGCTCCTCGGCCCGGGAGAGCAGATCAGCGCTGCCGATGGCCTGCGAGACCTCGAGCGCAAGGCGATCGAGCACGGCCAGGTCAACGTCGGTGAACGGTCTGATGCCGCTCCGCGCCACCACCAGGATCCCGCTGCCATCATCGCCAGGGCTGCCGACGCCCACGACGGCCATCCGATCGAAGCCTCGCTGGGCCCAGGCCGCCTCCGCGCCGGTGAGCGACCGCGGATCGGCAGCCACCGCCCTTGCCGGCTCGGACACCAGGATCGCCACCCCGTTCCGGCGGTTCAAGGTGCGCGGGCCGGAGATCGCCGAACCCTCGGCGGGCGCCTCCGCACGAAGGGTCAGTGCGCTGTCCTCCTCGATGTAGATCTGGCAGAGGTCGGCTCCGACCTCCTCGAGGGCCTTGGCGACGAGGACATGCAGCACGGTTGTGACCGCCATGCGCGGCGTCCCGGGACTCACCATAAGGACGCCCGATTCGGGTCCCCGGCCGGCGGCAGCTGCCGGGTCACTCGGGATGGCCGGCGAGGCGATCTCGTAGGCGGACAGCGGGTTCTCGGCTCCGGCGCCGTTCTTGGCACCCTTGTCCGTGGCCGCGGGCGACGGTTCCATTCGCTCCGCTACCGCGTGCACCCGGATGTGCAGGCGCGACCGCTGCACCGCGGCCAGCCCGGGCTGGGAGTCGACCAGGGCGTCAACCTCGTCGACACCGTGGTTCTGAGACCGCAGCGAGATCAGGCCACGAATGAACTCGCGAAGGTGGGCTGCGGCCTCCTGGCGCGCGCGAACCGTGCCCCCCGGATCCACGCTCTCGAGTTCTGAGTTCGACGCCGCAAGCTCTTCGGCCACGTCGTCGAAGTTGACCTCGAAGTGATGGGTCAGAAGGTCAATTGCAGAGCGTTGGCGTCGAGGAAGTTCGATTGTGAGCTCCTGCTTCCGATCCTTTGGGGCATCTTAGTGCGACGAGCCTCGAACCGCCAGCTTTCACCGTGCGGGAGGCTCCACCCAAATTTCAGCTGGTCAGGTGCACCCTCAGGGCCTCGTTGACGGCGCCAGGTTGCTCCAGCGGAGCAAGGTGCGAGGCGCCGGCCACGACGACCAGCTTCCCGTTTCTGGCCGCACCGGCGATGGCTTCGGCCTCGGCAACGGGGATGATCGGGTCCTCGGCACCCGCCACCACCAGCACCGGCACGCTCAGCCCCGCCAGCGTATCGCCAGAGTCGAGGCGGTCTCGCATCGCCACCACGTCGGCCACCAGCGCAGCCGGCGGCTGAGCCAGCATCCAGCCGCGAACCTCGTCGCGGAGCTCCGGTGCGACTCCCTCGGTGAACATCTTTGGCAGCATCGCGTCAGCGGCCGCTTCCGGTCCCCGCTCGTCGATCGCTGCCGCCAGCTGGTCTCGTCCAGCCCGGCCGGCGTCGGTGTCGGGGGCGGTCCGGCTATCGATCAGAGCCAGGCTGCGGACCCGACCCGGGAAGCGACGGCAGATTGCGAGCGCGACATAACCGCCCATCGAAAAGCCGGCAAGATCGACAGCGCCGAGTCCCTGGTCGTCCAGGAGGGCGCCCAGGCTCTCGGCGAGGGCGTCCATCGAACCCATTGGCGAGCCCGACGGGTTCTCCCCATGCCCTGGCAGGTCGGGCGCGATCACCTTCCGGATGTCGCTCAGCGCTGCCACCTGCTCACGCCACATTCGTCCATCCAGCGGAAAACCGTGGACCAGCACCAGTGCCGGCAATCGATCGCTCATCCGGGAACCTCACCCATGGACGCGGGCTGGTTGTCGATGTGCCCGGTGGTGGCATCGAAGAAGAACGCGTGCGCCGGGTTGCCGAAACAAACGATCTGGACGACGGGGTGACCATCAGCGGCCTCGTCGAGCACGCCATAGACAGCGGCTCCGCATGACGGGCATTTGCCGTTGTAGACGCCGCGAGCCAGCGGGGCCAGCAGCTCAGGATTGCGAGCCTCCAAGGGCGCCAGGCTGTTGGGATCCAGGCGAACCTCGGCGGGGGATCGAAGAACGGTCAAGCGCCGGGCTTGGGCAGGTTCAAGTGGTCGAGCTGAAAAGCCAGCACCCCAAAGACCACCAGGACGATCAGCACCATCACCAATGAGAACAGGCCACGGCGGGTGCCCGGCTGGAACTCGCCCTGGTTGAAAGCGAAGACCGAGAGGGTGAACCCGAGCGCAACGGCAACCAGGGTCAGGCCGGGTATGAAGAGAAGGTAGAAGCCGTCCTGGGACACTAGTGGGAGGTCTGCCCTTCGGCGGGCTCGTCGTCAGCTGGCTCGACGTTGTCGCTCATGGCGATGGTCATAATCACCGCGCCGGTGAGAAAGGCCAGGATCGTCATCCCGGGGATGAACAGCAAGAACGAGGCGGTGGGGCCCAAAGGATCCTCCTTCGACGGTTGGCAGCCCCAAGTCTAGGCACCGCCGGGCCTTGGTGGCAAACCAGCGGTCCCTCAATGCCGGCGCCGGCCGGCGAAGGTGTTGCTGGACACGGCCTGTGGGCCTGGAGCTTTGGCGACCCTCGCCATGTAGTAGTACGACGGAGGCCCTCAAGGGTCGCGTCGCTACGTCCTGCAACACCTCCGCCGGCCACCGCCGCCACCAAGGGCTCGCACCCAGCATGGTGCACCGAACAATTCGGGGGGTGTTAACCGTCGCTCACGCGAGAGTGCCGGAATGACTCTTGACGGTTTACGGAGGAGCCTGAGGACCAGGAATGACCGGCCAGCTAGGGGGTCCAATCTATGGATAGGGTCAGTACCTTCCTAGCAAACTACCGACGCTTAGCACCCCCATGGCGCCGATGCCGGCTGCGTATGAACCGAAGGCGAGTACAGTACCGACCGGATGAGCGCCGACGAGCTCCAGCCCCCTCCGAGCCCAACTCCAATGAGAACGGCGAACTGGAGAAGGAAAGCCCTCTTCGCATGTCGGCGCACATAGCCCACTTCCGCGGACCTGAAGTAGGCAACTATCGGCAGGCTAAATACGCAGATCGAGTAAACGGACGCATAGAGGGCGGCAGCAAGTACGCGCTCCTGCCTGCTGGCGGCACTCCGCATCCCGGCACGATACCTCAGTGACAAGCGCGGTGAATGTCCAGGCGACTCCCCTCCGCGCGGGCAAGTGTGATGTCACCAGACGCGTCTACCCGCCAGCATCTCCCCTAACTGCCAGCGTCCTGCGGTCCTAGACCGAGGCCTGCTGCGCCAGGTGGCGCCCGGCGAAGGGTGCGGGACGAATGAATCGGCCCCGGCATTCCAGCGGTGCCCGTCGACACGAAGCTGCTGTCAGGATCCGTGATCCTGGAACCTGGGACGACGCGGGTTGAGTCGGGCACCCTTTGCCGGGCGACACCCTTGCTCAGTCGGACTCTTCGTCGACCTCTTCGCGCTCCCCGACCCCGGCGATCGAGCCGACGGTGTCGTCTTCGTTGAGCCGCATGATGATCACGCCTTGGGTCTGGCGGCTGGTGACGCGCACCTCTGACAGGTCGGTGCGGATGACCTGGCCCTGGGCGCTGACAACCATCAGCTCCTCGCTGGTGTCCGCGACGATCCGGATGCCAACCAGCGTCCCCGTCTTCTCGGTGACCTGCAGGGTGTAGACCCCCTGGCCGCCGCGGTGATGGGTGGGGTACTCGGACAACGGTGTGAGCTTGCCGTAGCCCTTCTCACTGACGACCAGGAGCCAGGCGTCGGGGCTGACGATCTCCATGCCCGCGGCCTTGGCGCCGGCGCGCAGGGTCAGGCCCTTGACGCCCATGGTGTCACGCGCCATCGGCCGCACCTCGCGCTCGTGGAAGCGCACCGACTTGCCGTCGGTGGTGGCAAAGATGACCTCGTCGTTGCCGCTGGTCAGCGACACCCACTGCAGCTGGTCGTCGCCGCGCAGCGCCATTGCGATCTTGCCGTTCTTGTTGACGGAACGGAACTCGCTCGCCGGAGTCTTCTTGATCATGCCGTCGCGGGTGGCGCTGAAGAGGTAGTGATCGTCGGACCACTCGCGGATCGCCACCAGCGAGGTGATGACGTCGTGCTGCGAGATGTCGATCATATTGACCACCGGGATGCCCTTGGACTGGCGCGAGGCGTCGGGCACCTCGTGGGTGCGCACCCGGAAGACCTTGCCGCTGCCGGTGAAGAACAGCAGGTCGCTCTTGGTGCTGGCGACGATGACGTGCTTGACGTAGTCCTCTTCGCGGACCTTGCCACCCATCAGCCCCTTGCCGCCGCGTTTCTGCGGCTTGTAGGTGCGCGCCGGGACACGCTTGATGTAGCCCTTGTCGGTCAGCGTGACGACGACGTCCTCGGTGGGGATCAGCGCCTCGTCGTCCATGTCGGTGGAGGCGTCCCACGCGATCGTGGTGCGGCGGTTGTCGCCGTACTTCTTCTTGAGGTCCTCGAGGTCGTCCTTGATCAGCTGCAGCACCTTGCGCGGGTTGGCCAGGATGTCCTCGAGGTAGGCGATCCGCTCGATCACCTCCTTGTACTCGGCGGCGACCTTGCCGGCCTCCATCTTGCTCAGCCGGCCCAGCCGCATGTCGATGATGGCCTTGGACTGGCGCTCGGAGAGCTTGAGCTCCTTCTCCAGGTTGGCCTGGGCGGCGGCCTCGTTGTCGGAGCCGCGGATGATCTTGATCACCTTGTCGATGTTGTCGATGGCGATCTTGAGGCCCTCGAGGATGTGGGCCCGGTCCTGCGCCTTGGCCAGGTCGTAGCGCGTCCGCCGCGTGATGACGTCGCGGCGGTAGTCGATGTGGTGCTGCAGCATCGACTTGAGGTTCAGCGTCACCGGCCGCCCGTCGACCAGCGCCAGCATGATCACGCCGAAGGTGGACTGCAGGGCGGTGTGCTTGTAGAGGTTGTTGAGGACGGTCATCGGCCGCGCGTCTTTCTTCAGCTCGATGACGATGCGCATGCCGTTGCGGTCGGATTGGTCGCTGAGGTCGCGGATGCCCTCGAGCTTGCGCTCACCGACGAGCTCGGCGATCTTGGCCACCAGCGCCGACTTGTTGACCTGGTAGGGGATCTCCTCGATCACGATTTGCTCGTAGCCGGCCTTGCTCTCTTCGAAAACGTGGCGCGCGCGCACGATGATGCGGCCGTGGCCGGTGCCGTACGCCGCCTTGATCCCTTCGGAGCCGACGATGATGCCGCCGGTGGGGAAGTCAGGGCCCTGGACGTAGTTGAGCAACTCCTCGGTGGTGATCTCGGGGTTGTCGATCAGGGCGGCGGTGGCGTCACAGATCTCACGCAGATTGTGCGGCGGCACGTTGGTGGTCATGCCGACGGCGATCCCGGTGGAGCCGTTGAGCAGCAGGTTCGGCAGCATCGCGGGCAGCACCGACGGCTCCAGCGTGGTGGCCGAGTAGTTGTCGACCCAGTCGACTGTCTCCTTCTCGAGGTCGTTGAGGATCTCCATTGCCGGCGCCGCCAGCCTGGCCTCGGTGTACCGATAGGCTGCCGCCGAGTCCCCGTCCTGGCTGCCGAAGTTGCCCTGTCCCGCGACCAGCGGGTAGCGCATGTTCCATGGCTGGGCCAGGCGCACCAGCGTGTCGTAGACCGAGGCGTCGCCGTGGGGGTGGTAGAGCTTGAGGACCTCGCCGACGATGGCGGCGCACTTCTGGAAGCGGGCGCCCGGGGTCATCCCCTGGTCGTACATCGAGTACAGGATCCGGCGCTGCACCGGCTTGAGGCCGTCGCGGACGTCGGGCAGCGCGCGAGACACGATGACCGACATGGCGTAGTCCATGTAGGAGCTCGACATCTCCGTCTCGATCTCGCGACCGTGGATCACGCCGATCAGCTGGCCGCCCTCGGTGGTGGTGCGATTGTCGTCAGCCATTTACCTATCCGTCGTACCGCTTGAAGACCAGGCAGGCGTTCTGGCCGCCGAATCCGAAGGAGTTGGAGATGGCCACATCGACGTCGGCCTGGCGAGCCTGGTTGGGGATGTAGTCGAGGTCGCAGTCCGGGTCAGGCGTCTCGTAGTTGATGGTGGGATGGAGGGTGCCGCGGGTCAGGCAGAGGACGGTGGCCACCGCCTCCACGCCACCGGCGGCGCCGAGGGTGTGACCGATCATCGACTTGGTCGAGCTGATCGGCACATTACGGGCGTGTGCCCCAAAGGCCTTCTTGATCGCCAGTGTCTCGGCCTTGTCGTTGAGCTGGGTCGAGGTGCCGTGAGCGTTGATGTAGCCGACCTCGTCGGGGGCGACGCCGGCGTCGCGAAGGGCACGCTCCATCGCCAGGGCGGCCCCGTAGCCGCTGTCCTCGGGCATCACCTGGTGGTAAGCGTCGTCGGTGGAGGCGAAGCCCGCGATCTCGGCGATGATCTGGGCGCCTCTCGCCAGGGCGTGTTCCTCGGTTTCGACGAAGAGGTAGCCGGCGCCCTCGGCGCCGACGAAGCCGTCGCGGTTGAGGTCGAACGGGCGGCTGGCCTTCTCGGGCTCGTGGTTGTGCGTGGTGAGCGCCTTCATGGCGCAGAACAGCGAGATGCCCCAGTCCGAGAGGTTGGCCTCGGTCCCCCCGGTGAGCACCGCGTCGGCGTCACCGTACTGGAGGACGCGGAGAGCGTTGCCGATCGATTGGGTGCTGGCGGCGCACGCGGTCACCGAGGTGTCGTTGTGGCCGCGGAAGCCGAACTCCATCGCCAGCGAGGCGCCCGCCATGTTGGGCAGCATCTTGGCGACGAAGAACGGCGAGATGCGCTCGTGGGTCGGGCCGCCGCTCTCGACCTGCTGGTAGGTGTCGGTAAAGCTGCCCAGCGAAGTGCCGTTGACCACGCCGACGCGGTCGCGATCGACGCCGTCGGGGGTGCCGTCAGGCGAGCTCTTGAGCGCCAGGCCGGCCTGCGCCACCGCCTGCCGCGCCGCGATGATGGCGATCTGGCTGAAACGCGCCGTTCGCCGCAGGTCCTTGGCGCTGATGTGCTCCGCGATGTCGAGGTTCTTGATCTGGCCGGCGATCTTGCTCGTGATGTTGTCGGTGGGGTAGCCCTGGAGGGTCGCGATCCCCGATTTGCCCTCGATCAGAGCGTCGTAGAAGGCGTCGGCGTCGTTGGCGATCGGGTTGACCGTGCCTATGCCGGTGATCACGACTCTTGGCTTGCCGTTGCTCACGCTGTCTCCTCCCCCTTGCTCAGCCCGGCCAGGGCCGGTTCGGCTGCGCCCGCTCCCGGTTGGGCAAGAGTCGAGGCTATCGCGTCGGTCATGGCCGAGACCACACCACCCCGCACCGCTTCGGCCCCCCTGATGATCGCGTTCTTCATCGCCTCGGCGTCGGAGCGGCCGTGGGCGATGATGCACACACCGTTGACTCCAAGCAGCGGAGCGCCCCCAATCTGACGCCAGTCCGCCCTGGCCCGAATCCGACCGATGGTCGGCTTCAGCAGCAGCCCTCCGGCGATCCCTGCGGGAGACTTCTTGGCCTCGTCCCGAATCGTGGTCAACAGGAACTCGGCCACGCCCTCGATCGTCTTCAGGGCCACATTGCCGGTGAATCCGTCGGTGACGACGACGTCGACAGACCCGTCGAAGAGATTCTTGCCCTCGACGTTGCCCACGAAGTTGATCGGCAGCCGCTTCAGCAGCGGGTGCGTCTCGACCGTCATGGAGTTGCCCTTGGTCTCCTCCTCGCCGTTGGAGAGCAGGCCGACCCGTGGGCTGGCCAGCCCGAGGATGCGCCGCCCGTACGAGTCGCCCAATACTGCGAATTGCGCCAGCCACTCGGGCTTGACGTCGGTGTTGGCGCCGGCATCGAGCATGAAGGTGTAGCCGGTCTTGCCCGGGATCAGGGTCCCGATCGCCGGCCGCTCAAGGCCGGGGATCCGTTTCAGCTCGAAAATGGCCGCCGCCATCACCCCGCCGCTGTTGCCGGCGGAAACGACAGCGTCGGCGCGGCCATCGGCCACCAGCCGCGCCGCAACCCGGATCGAGGAATCCTGCTTGCGGCGGACCGAGGCCGCGGCGTGGTCGTCCATCTCGACGACCTCGGACGCGATCAGGGTCGTGATCCGGTGGCGGACGCCGGCGTCGGCCGAGACCAGGCCGGCCGCCATCGCGGTGTCGAGGGCGTCGGGTTTGCCAACCAGCCGGATCTCGAGGTTGGGGTCGGACTTCGCCGCCTGCACCGCACCGAGGACGATCTCGCCAGGCGCGTTGTCGCCACCCATCGCGTCGACCGCCACGCGCACCAGCGGCGCATGCTCGGCCCGCTCCGTGGGTCGCGCGACGGCAGTGGCTTTGTAGTTCGTTTCAGTCATGAGCCGGACCGTCTAGATGTCTAGGTTGCGGACGTTCTTAGCGTGGGTCTTGATGAATTGCTTGCGGGGATCCACGTCCACACCCATCAGCGTCTCGAAGAGGCGCTCCGCCGCGGCGCCATCGTCCGAGTCGACTCGCAGCAGGATCCGGTTCTCCGGGTCCATGGTGGTCTCCCAGAGCTGCTCGGGGTTCATCTCGCCGAGGCCCTTGTAGCGCTGGACCTTGGGCTCGCTGCCGCCCTTGCCATCGAGCTTAGCCATCGCCTTGGTCTTCTCCTCTTCGGTGTAGACGTACTCGACCGCCTTGCCCTTCTCGATCTTGTAGAGCGGCGGCTGGGCGATGTAGATGTGGCCCCGGTCGACCAGCTCGCGCATGTAGCGCCAGAAGAAGGTCAGCAGCAGGGTCCGGATGTGAGAGCCGTCGACGTCGGCGTCGGTGGCGATGATGACGCGGTGATAGCGCAACTTGTCGGGGTCGTAGCGCTCGCCGACGCCACAGCCCAGCGCGGTGATCAGGTTGCGGATCTCCTCCGACGCAAGCACCTTGTCCTCGCGGGCCTTGTGGACGTTGAGGATCTTGCCGCGCAGGGGCAGGATCGCCTGGAAGGTGCGCTGCCGGCCCTGCTTCGCGGAGCCTCCCGCGGAATCGCCCTCGACGATGAAGATCTCGCATCGCTCAGGGTCGCGCTCGGAGCAGTCGGCCAGCTTGCCGGGCAGGGTGGACGACTCCAGCAGCGACTTGCGCTGGACCAGGTCGCGCGCCTTGCGGGCCGCCTCCCGGGCGCGGGCGGCGATGACCGACTTCTCGATGATCCGCCGGGCTTCGGAGGGATGCTCCATCAGGTATTCCATCAGGCCTTCGCCAAAGACCGCCTGCACCTGGCCGGCGACCTCGGAGTTGCCCAGCTTGGTCTTGGTCTGGCCCTCGAACTGAGGCTCCTGGATCTTGACCGAGATCACCGCGGTCAGACCCTCGCGGACGTCGTCGCCACCCAGGTTTGGATCGGATTCCTTGATCAGCTGGGCTTGGCGGGCGTACCGGTTGAGTACCGAGGTCAGCGCGCTCCGGAAGCCGGTCAGGTGGCTGCCGCCCTCCATCGTGTTGATGTTGTTCGCGAACGCCAGGATGTTCTCGGAAAACCCGGCGTTGTACTGAAGGGCGACCTCGACCATGTTGCCCTCGATACCCTTCTCGACGTAAACGGGCGGGATGTTGATCGGGCCCAGGCCCTGGTTGAGGTGCCGCACGAACGACTTCAGGCCGCCCTCGAAGTAGAAGCAGTACTCGGTGCCGACGGGGCCGGCGGGACTCTCGCCCCGCTCGTCGACCAGTTTGATGGTGGTGCCTTTGTTGAGGAAGGCGAGCTCCCGCAGGCGATGGGCCACCACCTCCCAGTGGAAGTCCATCTCCTCGAAGACCTCGGGGTCGGGGTAGAACTTGATCGTGGTGCCCCGCCGGGTGGTCTTGCCCTGGGTTGCCAACGGCGCCACCGGCTTTCCCCGTGCGTACTCCTGGTAGTGGATCTTGCTGTCGAGGTAGACCCATGCCTGGACCTTCTCGGAGAGAGCGTTGACCACCGACATGCCGACGCCGTGGAGGCCGCCGGAGACCTTGTAGCCGCCGCCGCCGAACTTGCCGCCGGCGTGAAGCACCGTCATCACCACCTCAAGCGCGGGTTTCTTCTGCTTGGGCATGATCCCCACAGGGATCCCGCGCCCGTTATCGGACACGGAAGCAGCACCATCCTTGTGGAGAGTGACGACGATCTCATCGGCGTGGCCGCCCATGGCCTCGTCGATGGAGTTGTCTACGATCTCGTAGAGGAGGTGGTGCAGGCCCCGGGTATCGGTGGAACCGATATACATCCCGGGACGCCGCCGGACCGCTTCAAGCCCCTCCAGGACCTGAATATTTTTGGCGTCGTAAGACGCGCCTTTACCCCGATTCGGAGGGAGCTTGGCGGCGGCTTCAGACAAAGTAGGTTGATGCCTCCAAGTGGCTTACATTTTACCAGATTTGGGGGGCTGCTAAATACGATTCTATTGTGCCCGCAACCATACAATCCAGTTGAGGATCTCGGGCTCGTTAGCGCGGATCGTTTCGCCGGCAGACCACTAAGTAATCACGCGCCAGGTAGAAGTTCGAGGGATCCTCGTCAGATCGCGTGACCACCTCCACCGGGAGGTGAGAGAGCATTGTTTCGATCTGGCCCGGGTGAACGAAGTAGTGGGTGGGAATAGTAAATCGCTCCTGTGAGGCGAAGAACCGCCAGCCCTCCGCGGTAGCGATGTTGGACGTGTGGAACATGAAGGCCCCACCCGGCTTCACCAGCTGCACGAACTCCTGAAGGTACCGCCACATCATGTGGAGGTCGAGATGAACGAAGACGTCGAACGAGTACACGAAATCGAATCGCTCGTGCTGGTCAGCCGGAAATTCAGGGCGATCGAGAAGCACGAAGTTAGCCCGAGGATCATTTCCCAATGCGTCACGAGCACGGGCGAGCATCTGCTCTGAAATATCGAAGCACCACATCTCGCGCACGTGCGGCAACACCCTGGCGGCGACGCGACCGCCGCCAGATCCCAACTCGGCGACGCACGCGCCGGGACCTACAAAAGGCAAAATGAATTCGGCGACAACGGATTCGACATCTTCAGGGTGCCCCCACTCGTCGCCCAGGTGTCGGTAGTGCAGCGGTGCGTTCTCGCCCTGGCGTGATTCATAGCCGCGAAACTCCGGCGTCCACCCGAACGCGTATTCATCCCAAAGCTTTCGGTTCTGTTGGAAGTTCTCCGACTGTTCACCGCCGTCTGGCAAAGATGGCGGAAGCACCGGTCGTAGACGGTTCTTCAGTCGGCGCCTGATACCCATTCAGATCGCCCCCGCACTCACTGGCCTTCCGGCCATTCGGGCTCTGGCCCGGCGGACCAGACGAGAGGCCACATTCCGTGCACTCACGCCCTCGATTCGCACCCGCGGCCACGGCGTCTCGCGACGATGATCGAAATAGACCTCCTGCATCGATTGCTCGCACATGTAGTGCCAGGGCTTGCATATCGGCGGCCCTTCGAAATGCCGGATACCAGGATTCCGGCGCGCCTCTGCGACCAGATAGGCGCCAAGGGTGTCCCCTGCCCAGGCAAAGTGCATGACGCTATTCATGCAATTCCAGCGAGGATGAAGGGCCAAGCGCCGCCCGCCAAGCACCGCAACGAGGGTGTCTTGATCCACCCACATCAGCTTGTCGCGTTCGGTTGTCGCGTATTCCAGTAACGCTTGAGAGCAGTGGTCTTGCCGCATCAAATCGAGGTTCAGAAGCAGCACGCCTGCGTTGAAGTATGCATCCGGGGCGGGCAGGCCTAGTACCTCGATTCGCTCCAGGTAGAAAGGTTCGAATACGTTCGTCACGGCTCCGAGGTAGTGGCCCCTGAGGTCGGTCTCCCAGAGCGGCCGGAGCGAATCCACGACGATGCAATCGCAGTCGAGGTAGAGGATCGTGTCCACGTCGGGCAGGAGCTCGGGCAGGAAGATCCTGTACCAGGTGGGGGGGGTCTGATGGCCGACGCGGGCCAGACCGGCCATCTTCTCGTCAGGGATGCAGATGAAATCGATCCGGGCACCGGCGCCCTCAATCATTCGGCGGAGTAGCGTGATAGCGCTTTCCGAGAAGCCGGGGCCATGAAGGTAATGAACGTGGACGTCAAGGCCATCTCGATGGCTGATCACCGAATGCAAGGTTGCCGCGCTGTGCGGCGCATACGCGGTGTCGGAAGCGCACGCGACATGGAGTGTGGTCACCGGACGGCCTGGCTAGGGCTTCCTTGCCACGAGCCCGAAGACGAGCGCGTTCTGGCGGCGGCCTTCGTTGCTGTCGAAGACTCGGTCGACCACGCGCATCAGGAACTGCAGGACGAGGGATATCGGGGTGCGTACCGGCGGCGGCATCGTGGAGTACACGGCGTCGTTCACGAGGTGGATGCCGGTAGCCATCAGGCCGACGATGCCCTCCAACGTGATCACCTCGAAGCCGGCCTGCTCTACGATCCGCTGCAGTCCAGCCGAGGTCCAGCGCCAGTAATCGACAGGATCAGGGTGGTAAAAGAACACGCCGTGTGTGGTCAGCAGTAGACGCCCGCCCGGCCGTAAGACCCGGTAGCACTCGGACAGGTACAAGCCGGGGTCGCCGACATGCTCCAGCACTTGCGTAGAGACGACCGCGTCAAATGTGGCGTCTGCCACGGGCACACTACCGTTTGCCCTTAGCTCCAGCGACGCGTCAGGGTTCCCCGGTAGATCGGCACCGACATATTCAACTGACGGATCGAACAGGTAGCGGTACGGAAGTTCAGCGCAGCCGTAATCAAGGACCCGGCCGTGAGCGGGCACTTCGAGCACCGGCGCCAACCAGCCGATCAACTGGGGCAGGCGGCGGATCAGATAGGCGAAGCGGTGCCACGGTCTGGCGAGCCTCAGATCCTTGGGCCGCTGACTGTTGAACATCGGCCGATCCATCCGCGCCAATTCGTCTGTCACGAGGCTCAGATTCTACTGGGGGGTAGACTCGGCGGGAATCTCTTGGACTTAGATGCGTTATGAGGGCTGGCACGCCGTGGTGAACAAGTTGAAGGCTTTCACGGGTCGGTCGGGCAAACGGGCGACAAGCAGTGATGGCGTGGCTGGCGCCGACGCGGAGGCCCAACTGATCTCCAACGCGCTGGGGCGCGCGGCTAAAGAGGCGATGATCATCCACACCGACAACTTCGGCAGGGTGACCTGGCTGGGGCGCCCCGTGTGGCAGAACCTTACCGACATCTGGACGCTCCAGGAGGCAATCTGCGCGGACGGCGTCGACTTCGTCATCGAGTGTGGAACCAACATGGGTGGGTCGGCATTCTTCTTCGCGTCGATCTTCGACCTGTTGCAAAGAGGCCACGTGGTAACGATCGACGTCGAACAATTGGCCACGTTCACTCACCCGAGGATCACCTTCCTGCACGGCTCCTCGACTGATCCGAAGATCCTGACGCAGATCCCCGACCTCATCGCGGAACACGGCGCCAAGAAGCCAATGGTGTTTCTCGACAGCGATCATTCCGCTGGCCATGTTCTTGCGGAGCTTCGCGCGTACTCGCAATTCGTTCCCGTCGGTTGCTACATGATGGTCCAGGACGGGGTCATCGATGAGCTCGAACTGTTTGCGGACTCACGGCCAGGACCCCTGGTTGCGATTAGAGATTTCCTTGCGACGGATGACCGCTTCGAGATCGATGAAGAGCGCTCGTCGCGCTACCTTTTGACGCACAGTCCGGACGGATGGCTGCGTCGCCGAAGATGACATCCGGTAGGTAGGTTCCCGCCGGCACCAAGATGTCACGCCGGGGCGATTATCTCGTCATCGTCGCGGTTTTCGCGGCGTCCCGGCTTCTTTACCACCTCCTCGGGTTGCGGTTTGATGCCACGCCGATCCGCTCCTTCGAGCAATACGCCGACCCACTTCTGCTCCGAACCGACCTAGCCCGGACACTTCTTTACCTTCACGTCAACCCACCGCTGCTGAACCTAGCCATCGGGCTTGCCCTGAAGCTCTTCGGGTCCCGTTTCGACCTGGCGATGCAGGCGCTGTTCCTGGGCTTCGGTGCAGTCCTCGCCGTCACGTCGCTGGCGCTCATGAAAGCCCTGGGAGTCAGTTCGCGTCTGGCCCTGGCGGTGGCGATCGGCGTCTCCATCAGCCCGGCGACACTGCTGTTCGAAAACTGGCTTTACGGCGACTACCTGGTCGCGGCGCTGCTCGTTGCCGCGGCGTGGGCGCTCCATCGCTATGCGCGGTCGGACCGTTTCTGGATCGCGCTGGCTTTTTGCAGCCTTCTGGCAGCGGTGGTCTACATTCGCAGCCTGTTCAGCATCTACTGGATGATCGTGGTGCTTGGGGTGGTGCTCGTCAGCGTCCCCAGGCCTCGCCGCCTGGCCCTCGCCGCGGTCGTCCCGCTTTTCCTCGTGTTGGCGCTGTATGGCAAGAACTTTTACCTCTTCGGAGCCTTCACGACTGCGACGCCACCGGCTGGACTGCAGCCGCTGCAGATGACGACACAGCAGCTCTCCGACGCTGAGGTGAAAAGACTTGTGCGCGAGGGCAGGCTCTCCGAATTCGCGACACTGAACCCCTACACGTTAAGCGTCAGAGCCGACCTCTTCAGCGGCGCGCCGACGATGGGAGTCCCCGTCACCGACCAGCTGGTGAAGTCCACCGGCGCCGAGAACATGAACAACCTCGGCTTCCTCAAGATCTGGCCCAAGTACGAATCGGATGCAGTCGCCGTCTTTCGATTCAAGCCAACCACGTTCCTGAAGCACGAGGTGGCGGCCTGGTTGCTGTTCTTCCGCCCACCGTCGGACTATCCCGTCTTTTCGACCGCCAATCGTGCGGCCACCACGACGGTGGTGTCGGTGTCCAACAAGGTCCTGTACGGGCAGCCGCGGGTGTCGACTGCTTACGGTTTCCCGCCCGACTTCGCACTAGCCAAGCTTGGCAACCGCGCGCTTGAAACCGGCTGGCTCACGGTCGCCGTCTACCTGTTCCTGTTTGCGTACGCAGCCAAGCTCCTTTGGTCGCACTTTGCCGGATTCAGCCGCGCGGACCGGGTTGCAATTCTCTTCATGCTGGCCACCGTGGCGTACATCGTGCTGGTTGGAAACGTGTTCGAGGGCGTCGAGAACAACCGGCTGCAATTCGTCGCAGATCCCCTTGTTGCCACTGTCGTCGCCGTGGCGACGACTCGTTGGTGGCGAAGACGGCTTGCGCCCTAGCCGCTCGCTGCCCTCGCAAGTAGGCGCGGCGGCGGTCCGCCATTGTCCCGGGCCGACCTCCACAGACCGACGGCGGCGGCCGCCAGGAAGAGCAGCCATGCCGCGGCCATAAAGGCGACGTAAACCGCGGTCTTGTGCGCGAAGTTGGGATGACCGTACAGGATCAATGTGGGCACCAAAAATAGGGCCTCTATCGCCGCCGCCAGCCGCAGATGGCCGGCCAACAGGAGGAAGGGCAGTCCCCAGCAGAGATACTGCAGCTCGAACCCGGGGCCCAGCACATACAACGAGAGCCAGAGCAGGACCGCGGCATCGAGAGGCGGAGTCCGGCGGTACGCCATCCAGGCCGTGAGTCCGAGCAGACCCACAAGCGTGACGGTCGCGCCATGGCGGACGAGCCAGAGCGTCGGCTCGCCTAGCTGGACCGTGGCGCCGTCGAGCCAGACTCGCGCGAATCCGGGCTGCACGAAAAGGCTGGGGCCACCGAAGCCGGGCAGGCTGGTGTATTTGCTCAGGCGCAACACCCCGGGCGGATCGGCCAGGGCGAAGGGCGTAAGCGTCAGCACCGGAACCGCTACTGCCGCACCCACCAGGGTCGCCCTCTCCCGCCAGCTCCGAGCCGACGGCAGAAGCACCATGACCGTCAGCCCCGGCACCGTCTTCAGGGCGGCGCCAACGCCGATCAGCAGCCCTGCGACCGGGCCGCGAGATCGTGATCCCGCTGTGGCCCAATAGCAGGTGGCGAGAACCGCGGGGAGTATCGCCAGCGAGTCGAACTGACCGTGATAACCGGAGATCACGGCGAACGAAGGACCAACCGCCACCAGAGCGGTAGCAAGCAAACGCTGACGCTCAGCGAAGCCACGACTCCCGAGGAAGTCCTGGACGACCAGCGCCAGGGCGGCATCCGCCAGGATGGCGGGGAGCTTGAGAAACCCGTAGAGGGGCAAGCCAGTCAGCCCCGCCAGCCCGCCGCTGGCCAGGATCCACGGGAACAAGCCGGGTGGATAGGGCCAGCGGAAGACAAAAATGCCCGGCAGCACCTGCTGGGAATTGACGATGGAGTACACGTGAAAGGGGTCGCTTGTCAGCACATTCAGGACGCTGCGATATGCGGCGATGTCGGTGGCAACTCCCTCGGCAAGGAATCCCACGACGATGCGGGCGACCGTCCCGAGCACCACCAGGGCCAGCACCAGTCGCCAAATCGTAGGGTGCAGCTTCGGAGCAGACCACGTCTTAAAGCCAGACGGCGACGGCGGTGCGGCAGTCTCGCCGGCCGACAAGTCGCGTGCCACAGCTACGCAGCTTAGCCTGGACGGGTTATCTCCAATGCGGCGGGGTGCTAGCGCCGTCGTGCGCTAGCATGTTGCCGTTATGGCCCGGCGGGAATTACGACTGGGGGGATTCGCCGTCGCGGTAGACGTGCCCGACTCTGTCCGAAGACTGTACCGTCGGCACCGCCCAGCTCCGTCCGGATCCGAGTCCGAACCAGATTGGATGCTCACAGCCGGAGAGGTGCGCACCGTCGAACCCCCTCGGATGCAGCTCAAGAGCCGCGACCTGGAGGAGGCGATCTCCTTCTTTCAGCCATCGCAGAACGGAGCCGCAACCGGCGCGCCTCGCAAACCACAGGCCGGCCCTGACGCCAACCCGGAGCTGGTCGAGCGAGTCGGACAGATGACCTGGTATCACACGCTGGAGCTTCCCGGGGGCGTTGTGACCCCCGGCGAATTTGACCATCGCCAGCTGGTGCCCAACTATGGGATACCGGCGGATCTAACCGGCAAGCGGGCGCTGGACGTGGGGACGTTCGACGGTTTCTGGGCCTTCGAGTTCGAGCGGCGCGGCGCGGCGGTGACCGCCGTGGACGTCCCGCGCGCGTCGATGTTCGACTTTCCCGGTCCCGCCCGCCAGCTGTTGGAACAACGGGGCGTCGACCTCGGACTCGGCTCTGGGTTCCGCCTGGCACGTGAAGCGTACGGCTCACGCGTGGAACGCTTGGAGCAGGCAGTGTATGACATCGACCCTGGTCGAATGGGCACATTCGACCTGGTCCACATGGGAGACCTGCTGCTGCACCTGGAGAGACCGATCGAGGCGCTCCGCCGTCTGAGATCGGTGACCAAGGGCTTCGCGTTGATCGCGGACGTTTACCAGCCGGACCTGGAGACGGACGACGGTCGTCAGCTGGTCGAGTACCGGGGCGGCTGGGAAATCGTGACCTGGTACCTTCCCTCGCTAAGCGCCCTCGGGCAGATGGTGCTGGACGCGGGCTTTGCCGACGTGCGAGTCCAATACGCATACCAGCTGGCCCGCACCGTGCCCGGCCACGGCTACCACCACGCCGTCCTTGCCGCCACTCCCTAACGGGATGCCGGATCGAAAACCCGCCGACAACCCCGCCTCCACCGAGTCGATGCGAGCATTCTGGGACGCGAAGGCTCGGGAGAGCGCAATGTGGTACATCGACTCCCGACTCGACTATCGCGAACCCGACGAGGCGGAGTTTTGGGCCGCGGGTGAGGACGTCCTGGACAAATCCCTGGCGATGTTCGACCTGGCTCTGAAACCGACTGACCGGGTCCTGGATCTCGGCTGCGGAATCGGCCGGGTGACGCGGGCAATCGCCAACCGCGTCGAAGCGGTGGTCGGCGTGGATGTCTCGGCAGAGATGATCGAGCAAGGTCGTCGCGCAATGGCCGGCGTGAGAAACGTCCAATTGGTGCTGGGCAACGGGCGAGACCTCAGCGACATCAAGGACGATAGCTTCGACGTCGCGTACTCCTTCGTGACCTTCCAGCACATACCCGACCCCGACGTCATCTGCTCCTACATTGTCGAGATGGGTCGTGTCTTGAAGCCTGGCGGATGGGCCCTCTTCCAGCACAGCGACGATCCGTCGGTACACCAGGCCGCTCGACAGGGCTGGGAAGGGAACCCACAGTCTGCCGGTTCCCCAAGTGGCCGGGGACCACGCGGGTGCTCAGAACCGCAATGGGCAGGCGTCCACGTCCCCAAGGCCCAGGTCGACGACGCGCTGGAGAAGGGGGGCCTGATGCTGGACGGTCGCAACGGCGAGGGGACGCTCTTCTGTTTTGTCCTGGCCCACGCCATGTGAGCACGCGGCGAACTAGACCGTTGTAGCTGTAACCTCGCTCGCTGGGGAGTCCGGACGATCGGCCTGCGGCAGCGACGCCACCGGGATTCCGTCCACCGAAATGTCCCCATCGAGCTCGACGCTCCCCCAGCGGTCCACGAGCGGCTCCACGAAGAAATGGAGCCCCTCGACATCAGTGGCGAACGTCCCCCGAGCGTCAGGCGTGATGACCACGCATTGGAGCAGGTGAGTTCCGTGGCCCAGTCGGGCGCTGAACTCGAGCTCCACCTCGACCTCCTCACCGGCCCTGATGCTCCGGTGCTTGAGCCCCAGGGGCGTGTGCCGGGCGTAGATCCATCGCCCGTCCGGCCCCACCAGTCGGAACTGGAACCCGGGGTCCTCGACTGGCCGCTCGAACCGAATCCGGATCCGATACTTCAGTCGATCGTTCGGCTTCACCGTGCGCACCTCTCTACCATCGCGAAGCAACGTCCGCCCCACGATGCTCGCGCCACCGATGAACTGGGGGTCATGGGAGTCGGACGGGGCGCCGCCTTCGCCGCTAGCGTCGGCGTCGGCGTCGACGGACAGCATTTCGTGGTGCAGCGCGACCGCGTCATCAGTGGGCCCGTCGAACTCGACGCGCCCCTTTCGAATCACTATCGACCGTGGACAGAGGTAGTGGATGGCCGCGATCTGGTGGCTGACCATCAGCACCGTAGCTCCGGTTCGACGGATCTCGTCCAGTCGTTGCAGACACTTCACCTGGAAGGCCGAGTCTCCCACCGACAGGACCTCATCGACGAGGAGCACCCGGGGTTCGGTGTGCACCGCGATGGCGAACCCAAGTCGGACGTACATCCCAGACGAGTAGAACTTGACCGGGACATCGATAAAATCCCCTAGCTCGGCAAAGGCGACGATGTCGTCAAATCGCTGCCTCAACTCCTGCTGGGTGAGGCCCAGCAACATCCCGTTGAGAAAGACGTTCTCGCGACCGGACATCTCGCGCTGGAAGCCGATCCCGAGGCTCAGCAGTGGCGCCACCCTGCCGTTGACGACGATGCGTCCCTCGGTCGGCCGTGTGACCCCGGCCAGCAGCCGAAGCAGCGTCGTCTTGCCGGCGCCATTTCTCCCGATCACCCCGACAACCTCACCCTTCTCGATCCGCAGGTCGGCGTCACGGAGGGCCCACAGCTCGCTGCGCACAGGGCGGTTGAAGGGCAGGAGTGAGCGGACCAGGGTGGGCCTGTCCTCGAGCTTCCAGTAGCGCTTCCCCACCTGCGCCATCTCGATCGCGGCATCGGCACCCCTGGGATTTGGAGGAGGCTGCCGCCCCGCCTCCGACTGGTAGTCCAGCGACAGGGGGGAGACCTCCGAGGATTCAACCGTCACAAGAGGTCTACGAAGAGGCGGTCGTGGCGCCGGTGGACTTCGATACCGATGGCGATCAGCACCAGCGTTGAGACGGCTGAGATGGTCACAGGAAGGACCCAATCGGTGGCGCCCACGGTCGCCAACCTCAGAAGCGCCACGATTCCAGTGAGTGGGTTGAGGTCCAGCAGAGCTGAGAATTTTCCGACCATGCGCTGCGGGTAGACGACTGGGGTTATGTAGAACCACATCAAAAGGGCGGCCTGCAGCAGGTAGCGGACGTCACGGAAATAGACGTGAAGCGCTGACAGCACCAGGGCCAATGCCCACGTGAAAAGGATCAGTAGGAGGACGCCTGCAGGGAGCAACAGCAAGCGCACGCTGATGCTGCCGCCAAGCAATGGCAGGGCGACCACAAGAAACGTCATCGTGGCCAAAAGCCCGGGCAGATTGGAGAGCAGAGGCACCGTAGGAAGGATCGCCCGCGGGAACCACACCTTGTCCGTCAGGGCGGCGCCGTCGACGATGGATGTGGCCGCACTCTGCACGGATTGGGAAAAATACGTCCACCCCAGCACCCCGGCCAGCACGTAGGCACCGAAGTCTTTTTGCAGCACGCCGGTGATGCGCGCGAAGATGACGGTGAGGACGAGGGCCTGCACCAAAGGCACGACCACCGACCACGCAATCCCAAACGAGGTGCGTTTGTATCGTCCCTGAAAGTCCGCCCGTGACAACACCCCGAGCACGCTACGGCGTTCCCATATCTCCCCCGTCCAGGCCCGCAACGATCCTGGATGCGAATCGAGTTGCATCAGCGAACCCGATCCCGCCTCGGCCATAGCCATACGAGAAGGATAGTCAGGTAACCTTCGGGGGCTCGCCACGGCGCCTGTTTGACAATGCCTAGGACTCTTGTGATCACCAACATGTACCCACCCGAAGAACGGGGTGGATACGAGCTTCTCTGCCAGGATCACGTCCGCTGGCTTCGCGCGCAGGACCACGAGGTGGCGGTGATGACATCCAGCGAGGGAGTGCCGCCGTTGCCGCGCGAGGGCAGAGGAGACTGCGGCGAGCACATATTCCGATTGCTTCCGCTGCACTGGTCCTGGACTGACTTCGCCCACCGCCGTCCCGGGCCGATGGCTGCGGCGATTGAGGAGAGGCGACTCCACAGGGCCGTGAAGCAGCTGATCCGGCAATTCCGGCCCGAGGTCTGTCTCGTCTGGGGGATGGCCCTTGTCTCCAAGTCACCGCTGGCCAGCGTCCACCAGGCCGGGATACCGATGGTGGCCGTCGTGGGCGAGAGCTGGGCACTTTGGGACATCGAGCCTGACAGCTGGCTGAAAATATGGCGACAGCCATCGTGGCGCTTCGCCGCGCCGCTGGCCTCGCGGCTAGTGGCGCCTATCTCGGTTGACGATGCGATGGCGGCGCTAACCCCGGTTTACGCCAGCGCCAGCATCCGTAACTCGATCGAAGAGTCGCTCCCTGCCTGGCGTATGCGAGGGGTCGTGGTGGCAAACGGCATCGACCTGGCTCGGTTCGATAATGCCCGCCGAAACGACACGCCTCTGCGTCAGCCAATCCAGCTCCTCTACGCCGGCCGAGTGGAGCGGCGGAAGGGACTCCATACCGTGCTCGACACCATGTCTCAGCTTCGCCAAAGGGGACTGTCGACCGAGTTGACAGTCGTGGGATGGCGGGAACCCGAGTACGCCCACGACCTGGTGCTCAAGGCGGAGGCGCTCGGAGAGAGCAGCCACATAACATGGCGGGATGCGGTGCCACGCGATTCGATGCCTTCGGTTTACGCAGCGCACGACGTACTCGTGTTCCCGACCATCTGGGCGGAGCCGTTTGGCCTGGTGGCACTCGAGGCGATGGCCGGAGGCTGTGTCGTATGTGCCACCGGGACAGGCGGTTCCGGCGAGTACCTGGACGACGGCGTGAACTCAATCCTCTCCCAACCGGAGGACGCCTCAGCGCTCGCGGACGGGATCATCCGGCTGTCGGATGAGCCCGATCTGGTCGCGCACCTGAGGGCCGGGGGCTACGCCACCGCCCGGCGGTACTCGTTCGAGAGCTACGCAGAGGCACTGGCCGACATCATTCGCACCGCCACCTCGGAGGCGAGCTCATCGGCGTCGTTGCTTTCAGAGGCCGGCGAACGAGCATGACCACCGTCTCGGTGATCATCCCCACGTACCACCGGCCAGCTCGGCTTGCTGCGGCAGTCGAGTCGGCGCTGGGCCAGGAGCTGCCGGCCGACACCGCCCTCGAGGTGATCGTCTGCCTGAGCGACCCTGGCGACGTAGAAGACCGACGGGTCGCCGCAGCCCTAGCCAAAGACTCGCGCGTGCGCGTCGTCGCTGCCACCGCTCCGGGCCCGGCTGCGGCGCGCAACGCCGGCATTCGAGCCGCCGCGGGCGAGGTGCTGGCGTTTCTGGACGACGACTGTCAGGCGCAGGACGGCTGGCTCATCAGCGGGCTCGCCAACCTTGTCGACGCCGACCTAGTGCAGGGTCGCACCACACCGGAGCGGCCCCCCGGGTTGCATGAGCGCAGCCTTGAGGTTGAGCCGCCATCGTGGCTGTGGGAAACATGCAACCTTATGGTCCGTCGATCAATGATCGACCGTGCCGGAAATTTCGACGAGAGCGTTCACCCGACGGACGACCCGCGCAATCATTTTGGGGAAGATATCGAGTGGGGCTGGCGCCTGGTCAGGTCCGGCGCTCGCGCCGTCTTCGCACCCGAGGCTCTGGTGCTGCATGCGGTTGAGGCGAGCACACGCTCGCGGGCGCTGCGGCACCAGCTCCGGTTGCGCAATGTTCCCTGGTTGGTCCGCACAGTGCCGGAAGCTCGACGTCATTACATCGGTGGCTACTTCATCAGTCGCCACCACGTGCTGGTGGCGCTTTCAGCAGGGTGCCTGGTGTCAGCTGGGATAGCCGCCGTCGGGGGACGGCGGCGAACCGCGCTCGGCATCGCGGCGTTGGGAATCGGTGGCTACCTGTCGCCCTGGCGCCCGGTGCTCACAGACATCGCGGACCGGGCCACCTTCGATGCCGTCCAGCTGGCAGCGCTCGTCTACGGCAGCCTCAAGTGGCGCCGCGTGATCCTCTAGCTTCAGCCGAGTCGCAACAGGTCATGTTTCATCCGGAGTTCGAGGCGACGATCATCATCAGCACGCGAAACCGGGCGCGCACGCTCGCCGACACGCTTCACTCATTGCAGACGGAAGGCTCTCGCACGCCTCGCGAGGTGATCGTCGTAAACAACGGATCGACCGATTCAACCGACGACGTGATCCGCGACGCGTCGAGGTCGGGCCAGGTCTCGGTTCGCGGTCTCGCCCACACGGCACCCGGCAAGTCGCGGGCATTGAACGCCGCGATCAGCGAGTCTGACTCGCCGTTCCTGCTCTTCACCGACGATGATGCGCTCGTCGAGGCGGGCTGGGCTGATGCACTGGTTGCCCCTTTTGCCGATGATGCGGTGGCGGTTGTCGGTGGCCGGACCGTGGCTGCCTGGCCGGACACCCCGCCACCGCCTTGGCTCGGCCCTCGCGTCGCCGAGGACCTCGGGTTGCGGGACCTCGGCAGCGAGCCCCGGCCGCTGGAGCCGTACGACATCATCGGCGTGAACATGGCGCTCAGGCGCAGCGCAGTCGAGAACTTGGAAGGCCCGTTCGAGACATCCCTTGGGCCCCGGCGAGGGGTAAAGATCGACTACGAGGAGTTCCACCTGGCATCGATTCTGGCCGCCGAAGCGCAGCTCGTTTACGCCCCCGGAGCTCTCGTCCATCACCGGGTGGACGCCGCCAGGCTCGATTGGAAATGGATGCGCAAGATGTATTTCCAGCGTGGCATCGGTCGCGCTCGGCATTGGCGGATGGTCGGCAAACCGGTACCCAGCGTCAAGGGCGGCGCCTGGTTGCTGGCGCGTAGCTACACGCACTCTTGGCGTTTGGGCTTGGCGCACCCCCGCTCCGGGCCGCGCGACGCGACCGAAGCCCTGGAGGAGGCCTCCTCCTTCATCCTGGCCGGGATGCACCTCGAGTCGCTATTCGTCAAACTGCCCCGGCTGTCTGAGCGGCTCTCGACGATATTGGTCTGACTAACCCTTGACTGCGACCCGGCAGGTGTAATCGACGCGGTGGAGCAGGAGCTGCTCCCTCGTCGAGAAGTACTCGTCAACCGCGCGCCTGCAGCCACGCCAGTGCCCGTAGTCGTCGATGATCAACACGCCGCCGGTTGCCAGACGAGGGTAGAGGTGCTCCAGCTCGTGCCTGGTCGACTCGTACCAGTCGGTGTCGAGGCGGAGCACGCTGATCTCAGCCGGAGCGCTCTGAGGGATGGTCATCAACACGTCGCCTCGTACAAAATGGACCCTGTCTTGGGGATATCCGGTTGCGACCAAGGTGGCACGCACCGAATCCTCGCTGAAGACCTCGGGTCCGAAGTGCTCCTGCCACGGGTGCGACCGATCGCGCCGCGCCTGCTCCCATTCCTCCAGAGCCGGCTGGCCCGACACCGAAAGATCATCATCAGTCGGCGCGGTCATGCCCTCAAAAGTGTCGTAGAGGTAGATGTCGCGGGTTTCCAAGGCGAGGTCTTGGAGAGTGGCGACCATGGCCAGGATGGAGCCTCCACGCCATACACCGCATTCGACGTATGCGCCAGGTATCTGCCTCGACTCGACGTAGCGCACCGAGTCAACAAGCGCCTGGAGGCGAGCTGGGCCAGTCATGGTGTACGGCAACGCCCGCTCCACGATGGCGCGATCCACATCGCTGATGCCGTCCGGCTCTGTGTCGTTCAGCCGCTCCCGTCCCCTGGCAACCATAAGCTGCCCACGCCGGCGAAGACTAGATCCCAAACGCCCTCGCATCTCGAGATTATCCGACATAGCGAAGAACGCTCAGGCAACTGGCTCGCTGCCGACGGATCCCTACTTAGGCATCGCCAGCACAGCCAGCCGATCGCCGAAGTTGGGCGCCACCAGACGATCCGCAACGCCCAGCAGCTCGACCGATCGAACCAGGGGTCGGCTCAAGAGGTCGGAGTAGCCGGCCAGGCGCTCGGCGTAATAGCGGGCGCTGAAGACCTTGGCGTGCGTGGACATGAACAGCACCGAGAAACCTGCGCGCGTCAAAGCCAGCGCCACAGACGATGGGGTGAAGTACTGCAGGTGCATCGGCAGCACAGACCACCAGCGCCGCCCGAGGGTCCGAGCCAGCGTACTGCCCGCGTTGGGGATCGTCAGGTAGAGGGCGCCACCCGGCTCAAGTAGATCGCGGATGATCGTCAGTGCCATGACCGGTTCGCGGACATGCTCGAGCACGTCCCCCAGCACCACCAGTCCGAACGAGTGTGGGTCGACCGGAGGAGCGAAGAGGTCCCCGGGGCGAACGTCGAGGCCTCGCGCCACCGCTCTCGACCGCGCCCATTCAGACGGCTCGAGGCCCACCGGGGACCAGCCGCGGGCGCGCGCCGCGAACATGAAGGAACCTGTCCAAGCTCCTAGGTCGAGCATCCGTGCCGGCGCGACGTATCTCTCGATCCCTTCGAGCGCACGTCGCGCCGTCTCCACCTGGCCGCGTTCCTCGCGAATCGAGACCAGGTCTTCTGCCGACTCGTACGCGGACATGATCAGGTCGTCGTCAGGGTACCGCCCAACAGATGTGTGGCCGCAGGACTGGCACCGCACGAGGTCCGCAACCACCCATCCGAACAGCTCGGCGCTGGGCCGAAATGCGTCGGACGATGCCTGCCGAACACGCGGTCCGGAACGAAATGCGGGTGCGTTTTGCGTCCCGCCGCAGACCGGGCAGCTCCATGCTTGGTCGGACACAGGCCCGAGTGTAGTTGGCGACCAGACAGCGGCCGTTACCGCGGTCGGGTAGCTTTTGGCCATGCATGGCGGGAAAGCGGGAGGGTCCGGTGTGCCCGTCGCCGTGGTCGGGGCGGGTGTCGGGGGCCTGGCTGCGGCCGTCAGGCTATCCGAGGCCGGGTACCACGTAACGGTGATCGACCCGTCTGGCGAGGCGGGGGGACTGGCGGGTGGCTTCAGCGTCGGCGGCGGTTCGGTGGAGCGCTTCTACCACCACCTCTTCCGCAGCGACGCCACCGCCGCGCGCTGGATTACGGACCTTGGGCTGGGCGACCGGCTGGAGTTCCTCCCGGCCGACATGGGCTTTTACTCGGGGGGCCGACTCCACCGGTTCGGGACCCCGCTTTCGCTGATGCGTTTCTCCCCCCTCCCAGTCCTGGACCGAATTCGCCTCGGCCTGCGGATACGATCGTTGGCCAACACGCCCGACCCCGAGGAGTTCGAGGACCTGACGGCGGTGTCGTGGTTGGAGCGGCGGGCGTCGGCAGCCGAGCTTGAAGTCTTCTGGGAACCCCTTCTCTCCGCCAAGTTTGGGGACGACCGCGACAAAGTCTCGATGGCCTGGCTCTGGGCCCGGTTTCGCGCCCGCGTCGGCGACAGCGCCGGCCGGTCGGAGCGGCTGGGATACCTGCGCGGCGGCTTCCAGCAGCTCGGTGACGCGATGGCGTCCCGCGCCTCCGGCCTCGGCGCCGAACTGGCCCTCGGAGTACGCGTCTCGGGCATAACCATCCGCGACGGCTCGGTGGCGGCGATCCGGACCGAGGACGGACGGGAGCGCGAGGTCGCGGGAGTGGTGTGGACACCGGCGCTCACCGCGCTGGCGCGTGCCGTTCCGGAGCTGCCAGCCAGCTATCGCGCCTCATGCGAGCGTGTCATGTACCACCACGCGGTCGTCATGGTTGTCGAGCTGGAGCAGCCCGCACTGCCGTACTACTGGGTCACCGTGGGGGATGACGATCTGCCCTTCACCGTCGCCGTGGAACACACTCGGATGGTGGGCACCAGTGCTTACTCTGGCCGCACCATCGTCTACCTGGGCAGGTATGTGAAGCCCGATGATGCGCTGCTGAAAGCGTCGGAAACCGAGATCTCGGAACTGTTCCTTGAGGCCGCGGCGAGGGCATTCTCGTCATCATTCCTGAGCCCGGCGGCGGTGCACGTTTTTCGGGCACCGAATGCGCAACCAATCGTGCCTCCGGGATGGGCTGAAGCTAGACCGGCCGTCCGATCGGGCGTAAGGGGCCTCATGGTCGCCAACATGGCTCAGATATATCCGTGGGACCGTGGGATTAACTACTCGATTGAGCTCGGCGAGTCAGCCGCCGCGGCGATGGCCGAGGAGGCTCAGTGATCTGCAGCACTTGAACTCCACATGATCGGGCCCTTGCAGGGGGCCAATCCGGCAGGCAATCCCAACATCAAGGCCGCGATCATCATCAGCACGCGCGATCGCGCCAACGTCCTTGCCGGCACCCTGTCGTCCATCCTCTCGGACTCGTCCGTAGTGCCACGTGAGGTGATCGTGGTCGACAATGGGTCGAGCGACAGCACACCCGACGTGATCTCCCAGGCGGCGGCCTCGGCGGGCATCGCCAGCGTGCGCGGCCTCAGCCAGCCGGCCCCGGGCAAGTCGCGGGCGCTCAACCTGGCGGTGGCCGAGACGGTGGCGCCCTATCTTCTCTTCACGGACGACGACGTCTTCGTCGACGACGGCTGGGCTGATGCCCTGGTGGCGCCGTTTGCCGATGCCTCGGTGGCGGTGGTTGGGGGCCGCACCCTACCGGTCTGGCCCGCGGGGCAAGCTCCACCGTGGCTGGGCGGTCGGATCGCCGAGGACCTCGGGCTGAGAGACTCCGGGGATGCGCCGCGAAGCCTTGAGCCCTTCGATGTGGTCGGGGTGAACATGGCTTTGCGCCGGGCGGCGTTGCGCGACATCAAGGGGCCTTTCGAGACGTCGCTAGGGCCGGTCGGCAATGTCAAGGTCGACTATGAGGAGTATCACCTGATAAGCCTCCTGGCGGGACGCCACCGGATTGCCTACGCGCCCAGCGCGATCGTCAGGCATCGTATCGACGCGGCTCGCCTGGACTGGCACTGGATGCGACGGATGTATTTCCAGCGAGGCGTCGGGGCCGGTCGTCATGATCGGCTGGCGGGCAACCGCCTGCCTTCGCCCTGGGTCGGCGCGGCGATGTTCGCCCGAAGCTATCCCCGCGCGCAATTTCTGCGCGCCAAGCATGCGATGCGCGGCGGCAGAACGCCGGAGCAGGCCGAAGCCGAATTCTTCGCTCTCTTGACCGCAGGTAGGCACCTCGAATGGCTGTTCGGCGAGCGCCCTGCTTTATGCCTCCGTCTCGCGTCGTTGTTGGTCTGAATGGCAAGATCCTGCAAGTGGCTGGAGGAGAATAGAACCGCGCCGGAACGGGGCGGCGCACCGAAACGCCGAGGCGGCTCGACGGCATCACGTCCTGACCGAGCCATCGGCCGAGACGCCGCGAGAGGACATACATGAACGTAGCCGAGCTTCTGCGAGATCCTCCTAGCCTTCACCTGGATGAGACCGGCAGGGCCACTTCCTGGCGCCTCGCCGACGACGTGCTTGATTTTCTCGACCGCAACGTGACCGCTGACAGCCGCACGCTCGAGACGGGTGAAGGCGTGAGCACGATCCTGTTCGCTCTGAAGGGAGCCAGCCATGTCTGCGTCTCGCCGAACGAGTACTCAGTGCAGAGAATCCGAGATTTCTGCGACGCCCACGGCATCAGCACCGATCGCGTGGAGTTCACGATGACGCCATCGGATATTGCCTTGCCGAAGTTAAAGGGGCTTGAGCTCGACCTTGTCCTCATCGACGGCGGGCACGGCTTTCCGATTCCGTTCCTCGACTGGCACTACACGGCTCAATTGCTCAAAGTTGGAGGCTATGTGATCGTCGACGACACGCAGCTGTGGACAGGGCACGTTCTCAAGGAGTTCCTTATGACGGAGCCCGAGTGGGATATCCAAAGCGATCTCCATCCACGCAGCGCCATCTTCCGCAAGAATTCGGACGGCGGTCCAGGTAAGGAGTGGCTCGGCCAGCCCTACGTCGCTTCACGAAGCGACCTCCCCGAGCCGGGCTCGCTTCGCAAGGCTTGGGAGCTGCTGCGAAAGCGCGAATACCGGTCGCTGGTTGGCAAGATGTCGCGCCGGCTGCTATCACGCTGATTCCGGCCCGCGTCCGCCAGTTCGGATGACCAGGGTCCTATGGCTCACCCTTCAGAGCCCCGATCGCAACCTCGGCGGCGGCAGCCTTCGCGAGGCCTGTTTGATCGAGGGCCTCGCAGAAAAGATGGACGTCGACCTGATCGTCGCGACATCGATGAAAGACCAGACCATCGCGGCCAGGCTGGGTCGGGTAACCGAGCTGAACCTGCCTCTCGGATACGTCGAGCAAAGTCACTGGCGGCGACGGCTGAGCATCCTGAACCACATGCTCGCCTCCCGCTCGCCCTTCGAGATCACCGACATCGCCCGGTTCCTCGCCCCCATACAGGCAGCACTGGCCTCGGTGCCGACCCACGACGTGGTCTGCATATCGCACCTGGCGCTCGCGCCGTTGGTGGATCGCGCAACCGGCGCGCGCTGGACCCTGGATCTCCATCACCTGCCATCGCGACTGTCCGCGCATAACGCGTCGATATCGAGCCGCAGGCGCGGACGCTGGGTCCAGGGCACCAACGCCCGCCGGGCGCGAAGGCTGGAGCACGCCGCAGCAGCGCGCTGCGACGGCCTGACCGTTTGCTCCGACGAAGACGCCGCAGCGGTCGGAGTGCCGGCCGTGGTGATCCCAAACGGCGTCGATACCACCGTCTTCAGGTCCACGCCACTGCCGCCCGAGCATCGGGTGGTGCTCACGGGCACCCTCGGCTACCTTCCCAACGTCGACGGCGCAACCTGGTTCTGCAAGGAGGTCTGGCCCCTTGTCAGACAGCAAGTGCCCGACGCCACCCTGGAGCTGGTAGGCAAGGCGCCCATCCCGCAGGTGATCGCCCTGGCAGAAATCGACGGGGTCGAGGTCGTCGCGGACGTGGCCTCCGTGGAGCCCCATCTGCGCGCCGCGCGCGTTGCGGTTGTGCCTCTGCGAATGGGTTCGGGCACCCGTATCAAGGCGCTCGAGGCGCTGGCAGCGGGACGACCCGTGGTTGGCACGACCGTCGGTCTGGAGGGGCTCCGCATCGAGAGCGGTGTGCAGGCGGTGGTGGCCGACGCGCCGGCCGAGTTCGCGGCCGCGGTGACGACGCTCCTGCGTGATCCGGCCGCCTGGCGGATGGCCGGGGCGGGTCGGCGACATGCAGAGATGCATTTCGACTGGTCGGCTATCGGATCGAAATTCGCCGACCACGTAGAGCGCGTCGCGGCGGGGCGCGGGCGGATGTCGGGCCCCGCCTAATCGCGCCCAGCCAGCTCGGCGTAGAGCTTGGCCAGGGCCGCCCCCATCGCCCTCACATCGAATCGCTCCTCGAGCCGCTGCCGGCCGCCGGCCGCCAGCCGGCGCCGGGCGCCGGCGTCCTCGAGCAATGCCAGGACCGCCCGCGCCATCGCCGGCGGATCAGCCGGTGGAACCAGCAGCCCGGATTCCCCATCTACCAGGACGTCACGGCTGCCGACGACATCCGTTAGCACAACCGGTGACCCAGCACGCATCGCCTCAAGCGGCGTATACGGCCCGCCCTCGTATCGCGACGCGAGGACGTAGACGTCGAGCTGCCCGAGAACCCCCGCGGCCGCGTCGAAATCGTCCATCCGGTGGAACCGGGCGGCGAGCCCGGCATCGACGACAGCGCGCTCTACCTCGGGGAGCAGCACGCCGGTCCCGATCTGCACAAAGTGCGCGTCGGCTCGCACGTCGGCGATGAGCCGGCAGGCGCGGATGAAGTCTTGCGGCGCCTTCTGCGGGACCAGTCGCCCCAGCGTCCCCACCAGTGGCACGCGGGGGCCCAGACCGAGCCGCTCTCGAAGGTCGAACGGCTCCACCAATTGTTCGAGGTCGATGCCGTTGGGGATGATCACCAGTCTCTGGGATGGAACGATGCCCAGGTCGACGGCCAGCCGGCCCTCGCTTTCGGACACCGCCAGCAGGCGGTCGGTGACCCGACCTAGCCGGCGCTCCACCGCCAGTGCCAGACGTCCCGGGTGCAGCCCGTTGGGCGTGTACACGACGGGTGCGGGTTGACCCAATGCCGCAACCCGTGCCAGCACCCCGCCCACGGCGCTATGCCCGTGGACGATGTCGGGGCGGCGGCTGGCGAGCAGCCGGCGCACTGCACCCAGGGCGATGGCGTTCCGCGGATGCAGCGGATACCGTCGCATCTCGACCAGGTGGACCCGCGCCCCCGCCTCGCCAAGCCTCTCGACGGCGCTGTCGTCACTCAGCCACCCAACCCGTCGTCTCGGCACCGCGACCTCATGACGGACGTCGGGGGTGTGGCTCACGACGTCGATCAGGTGCCTGGATGTGCCACCACCAAGGGCCTCGAGCACATGGAGAACAGTGGGCGCCGCCACTCAAGCCTGATCGATGGCGGCGCGATACGCCTCGACGTGGATGGCGGCGCAGTCATCCCAGCCGGGCGATGCAGCGATCCAGGCCCGGCCGCGCTCGCGTAGGCCCTGTTGGTGCTCGGTGTCACCGACGACGCGCTGCAGGCCGGTCGCAAGGGCATCGAGGTCGCCTCCGTCGCACCACTCCGCGGCGTCGCCCAGGATTTCCGGCAGCGACCCCACCGGAAAGCAGACCACCGGACAGCCGCAGGCGATGGCCTCGAGCGCAGGCATCCCGAAGCCCTCATCTTCAGTCGGGTAGCAGAGAGCGGCAGCCCCGCGGAGCAGCTCGGCCAGTTCCCTGTCTGTCGGGTTCCCGGCCGACACCACACCCGCGTCCCGCACGGGCTCCCGGCCGATGATCACCAGCTGCCCCTGGAAGCCATGGCTGCGCAACCGGAGCCAGGCTTGTCGTGCCATTTCGAGGCGCCGCCGGCGCGCCCCCGAAAACGCCACTACATAAGGCCCCTTGACCTGGAGTCGGGTGAGAAATTCCTCGCGCAGGGCCAGGTCAGAGGGGCCCGTGAACACCGGGTCCACACACAAAGGCGCCACCACGACTCGCTCCTCGCCAACGCCGTACAGGTCGACGACCTGCCGGCGGACGAATTCTGAGTCGGTCAGTATCACCCGGGCGGTTCGCGCGGCGTGGCGCGCCTGGGCTCGAAACGCCGTCCGCTTGGCAGCGGGCATCCATTCCGGGTGCAGCTCGAATGAGAGATCGTGAAAGGTGACCACCATGGGCGTGCGCTGAAGGTAGGGCAGACCGTAGAACGGGCAATGGAAGACCCCGTCGAAGCCTCTGAGCCATGGGGCGGCGGCCAGCTGTAGCCAGGCCACGTTGCCGGGAACGACTGGCGTCCGCAGGGCTCGGTGTGGCACCGCCGTCTCGATTGGGCTGAGCCTGGCGTCAAGGAGCAGCGTCAGGTCACAGCGGCCGGCCAGCGGCTCGATGAGGTTGGAGATGGCACGCCCAACTCCGCCGAGGGGTCTAGCCTGCAGGGTGCGGCCGTCCAGGGCGACCCTTGGTCGGATCAAGCCAAGGCCCGCTGGTAGGCGGCGACCAGGAGCTCCGTGGTTCGCTCCCAGGTGAAGGTTCGAGACCTCACCGCCGCCCGGCTGCCAAGGTCAGCCCTGGCGCCGTCGTCGGCCAGAAGGCGCTCGATGGCGCCGGCAAGGGCTTCGGGATCGCCCGGGGGAGTGAACCAGGCGGCGTCTCCCGCGACCTCTCGGGCTTGCGGGATGTCGGTGGCCACGACGGCAGCCCCCGCCGACAGCGCTTCGAGTAGCGGCAGGCCAAACCCCTCCGCGAGCGTGGGCTGCACCACCAACCTGGCGCCGGCGTAGAGGGCGGAGAGGACCTCGGGTTCGACGTGGCCGAGGAACTCGACAAGGCCCAGGCGATCGATCTCCGCCACCTTGCGCCGGATCGCGGCCCCAGACCACCCGTCCCCGCCAACGACCATCAGCGGAGGGCATCCAGGAACCATGTTGACAGCCTCGGCCAGGATGTCGTACGCCTTGCGAGGCTCCACGACACTTACTGCCAAAAGGTATTCCGGGGGTAGTCGACCCGTTGGCTCACGCGGGGGCGGAAGCTGACGGTGGCCGAGGGGTGTCACCATGATGCGTTCCCGAGGAATGCCAGCAACCTGAGCGATGTCGTCCGCGGTCGATGCCGACGCCGTCACGACCACTGCGGCAGCTCGGGCGCCCTCGAGGTGAGCCCTTTGATGACGGCGCGTCTCGGCCGAAAAGAACGCTGGGTGGATGGACGTCATGACATCCATCACGGTCACGACAAGCGGCAGTCGGGTCGGTGGAGCTACCAGGTCCAGCGAATGGACGAGGTCGACGCGGCCAGTGATCGCTTCAGCCGAGGGCCAGCCGGCGATCCGCCACGAGGCGTGCAAAGCCCGAAGAGGGAATTGGATCCGTCGCACGCTCCCATCCAGGTGTCCGTGACGCCCGGCAGCGAACGCCCGAACCTCGATGTCGCGACGCTGAGTCAGCCCCCGTAATGTCTCGTTGGCGTAAGTTCGCATGCCTCCACTACCGGCAAGAGCAGGGGTTACGTCGAGCGCGACCCTCACCGGTTCGCGCGGCGGCCCTTCCGCGGCTGAGTGGACCCGAGGACGGTGGCCCACATATCAGGGCCTATGCGGCGACCAAACGGAACATCTCAGCGTGGATTTCGGCGGAGCGTTGCCATGAGAAGTCAGCCGCCCGTCGCAGCCCACGCGCTGAAAGGCGGCTCCAGGCCGTGGAGTCACCGAGGATCGCCTCCAGCCGGTCAGCCATGGAGGCGACATCACCGTCCGGCACCAGCTCGCCGCCGGCGCCGATGACCTCGGCCAGCGAGCCGTTCGCGAACGCTACCAGTGGGGTGCCGCACGCCATCGCCTCGATCGCGGGCAGACCAAAGCCCTCATCACGGTTGGTCATCACAACCGCCGCGGCGGACTGGTAGATAGGCGGCAGCGACGCATGGGGGACGTACCCAAGAAGGTCCACGCGTTCAGGGTGCGACGTGGACTGACGCAAGCTGTTCACTTCTGCTTCAACCCACGGCGCAACGCGCCCTGCCACTTTGAGGCGATGCGGATGGCCTCGGGCGGCGAGAGTGCTGATCACCTCGAAGGCTTGCCGGAAGCCCTTCCGCGGGTCGAACTCGCTGACATAGAGGATGTATGGCGGCTCGGGCGACGCCCGTGTCGCCGGCGGCCGGAAGCCAGGACCCGGTCCATGACCCGCGACCATAACCCGATCGCGATGAAACCCGAGCACTCGGATACCATCCGCTGCAACCCCTTCGGATACCGCTATCAATCCGGACGCCGACCGAATTAGTCTCGCCCACTCGAGCCAGAATGACCGGTCTTTGGCGAATTCGGGGTGGTAGATCGTCGGCGGGATCGAGTGGTGAATTGTTTGGACCCAGGGTACGGCGCAGCGGCGCGGGGGCTGCAGGGCGGGGCTGTGGAAGACATCCGGTCGCGCTCGGCGTATGTCATGCGGCAGGAGAAGAGCGTGTTCAAGCCGGCTGAATCGGCCGGGGGCGCGCCGGACGATCCGGACCGGCCGAACCCCGGTGGGGGCATCATCACTCGACGTGACAAGCGCGGACACGCTCAGGTCGGGAATCCTGGCCAACTCCGGCAGCAAAGAGCGAACGTAGACGCCGATGCCGCGGTACCTGTTGTCATCGCTCAGGGCTCGTCCGTCGACGAGCACCCGGATCGGGGTGCGGCTCAAAATCGCATGACCTTACCAGCATTCTGCTGGAGGTAGACTGCGTCGCTGTGGAGGAGGCCTGCGTGGCGCGTCCTTGACGGACCTCTGGGCTCGACTGAGGGGTGAGGCTGATCGCCATCCTCACGTTGCCTGGGCCATCGGCCTCGGGATCTGCGGGTCCGTGCTTGCCTACGTTTTCGTCTTCCACGCCGACGGCGGGGACTTCTACCCCAACTGGAGAGCAGCTCGCGCGGTCCTCGACGGGATGCCCGCATATGCCAGGTACGACTGGCCGTTCCCGTACTTGTACCCACCAGGGTTTCTAATGCCAATGCTGCCCCTGGGGATGCTGGACTTCCACCTCGCCAACCGCGTGTTCTTCGTGATCAACACCTTCTGCCTGGGGCTGGGGACGCTGTTGTGCATGCGCCTCTGCCGGCTGCGGCTCCGCTCTCCACTCACGCCCCTGGTGCTGGGTTTCCTGAGCCTGACTCCACCCGTACTGATCACGCTCATCCAGGGCAACGTCAACGGTCTGCTGCTGGCGGGAGAGGGTGCCTTTCTCCTGCTCGCCAGCCGGAACCGGTGGGCCGCAGCGGGCTTGGCGTTAGGGCTGACATTACTGGTGAAGCCTTTGCTTTTGCCGTTGTTGGTGGTGCCCATTCTCTGGCGCCGATTTGACGCCCTCCTCCTCGCCTTGGTGGTGCCCATCGGACTTTCGATCCTGGCCTTTCCGCTGCTTCGGGATGGCACTGCATTCCTTACCCAAGCAGTTCCCTACCTGCTACGCGGCGAGACTGGAAACGCGCTCGGGAACACCACCATCGCCGGCGCCTTCGCCCTGCTCCAACTGCCGATGTGGTCCGCGACCTTGGCGCGCATCCTGGTCGTCGCCGCCGGCTGTACGGCAATTCTGCGGACGCCGCGCGTCGGCGAGCTGGGGCTTATCCACGTCACCGCTGTCGCTCTGCTAATGGCTTTTGCGGGCTTCTCGTTTTCGTCACAGTACTTTGCGCTGTACTTGCTGCCACTGGTCCTGTCTGCCGGACTGCCAGGAGCCTGGATGTCTGGATGGCTGGGCTGGACCGGTGTCTACTTAGTCGACGGCGCTGACCTATTTGTGTTCTACCGCGCCGGCAAACTGCTCGGCGTCGGACCAGCGATTGGAACGGTGCGGTCGACCCTCGGCTATCTGGTCCTGCTCATCGGATTGGTCATGGCCGCGTGGCGTCGACGGCCGGCGAGAGAGTCCGCCGGCCCGTTGCCAGGGGGCTAACCGTCGCCGAAGCGGCGAGGCCGGCCAGCGCCCACACCGGGTATGACGTCTGCAAGTCGCCGAAGGAGTGGAGGAAAAGGCCCGCGACCGCTAGTCCAGACATCGCGCATAGGGCCGCGACCGGCGCCGCACCATCAGTCGAGGCCCGCCGCCAGAGCGCCGACAACAGCTGCCAAAGAAGTGCGACGAAAAGGATCGCGCCCAGGATCCCGACCTCAACCCCAACCTGGAAGAACCAGCTCTCCGCAGTAATGGCCCCAATCACCTCAAAGCGTTGACCCTGGGAACCCCCTGTCGCCAGTCCCGTTCCAAGGGGGTGGCGCAAGGTCGCCGCCACATCTGCCTGGAGAGCAGACAGATGGCCCGCGGTACTGACCGATCCGGTATCGAGTGCGGAGGAGAGCTGGTGGGCAAGGCCAATCGAGTCGACGAGCGGGTATAGCACGGTGGCACCGACGAGGCACCAGACGGCCACCCGCCCCGGGCTCCTCCCAGCCAGGAGCCCGACAACGATCATGACGGGGACCGCCACGATGGCAGTGCGTGTCACCGTTACCAGTAAGCCCGCCGCGCACAGCGCCCCGACGGCCAGCTCCAACCGCTGTAGACCTCCGCCCGCCGCCCTACCGATGACAATTCCCAGCGGCACCAGGAGGAAGAAGGCGGCGCTGAGCGGATTGAGAAAAATCGACCCTGCGCGGACCACGACGTGGCCGGCCAGGATGGTGTGATACAGGACGATGCCCGTGGGTCCGACGGCCCCGAGAACCTCTGCCTGCCATTGGAAGGCACCAGTCGACACGATCCAGGTGGCATAGTCACCCGGCAGGAAATAGTTCCAAAGACCGATCGCGGCAACGATGGCGCCGGCCGCGAGCATGGCCACCTCGGTCGCCCGGCCCGTCGCCGGGGTGAGGCCCAGGTGACGGGCAGCGAGAAAGATGAGGATGAAGGACGCCAGCTGACGTCCTCCGAGCAGTCGGACATAGAAGTCCGGACCTATGGGCAGGACCACGTAAACCGCCACGAGGGCGAGGAAGAGGATCGCCGTCCAGTCCACGCTCTGCAGCTGATCAGCACGGAGTGTGGAGGCGGCACGCGCTATCAACACCACCGCGATCAAGTCTTTCCAGTAGCGCATGTAGCCGAGCGCCGATACGGGCACGCCGAGCCTCGCGAGCTGACCGAAGACGATCGGATAGAACGGCAGCATCAGCACCAGGACCACCAGCGCCGGACCCGGATGCTTCCACGTCACATACGCGGCGGTGACGGTCAGGACCAACCCGACCGCGAGCAGCAGCAGGACGGGCTCAAAGGCTGCAGTCAGTCCGAGGAGCGCGGAGGCCAACGTGGTGCCGATGACAATTGGCGGGGCCGAAAGGCGCGCCCAGTCGGGCCCACGGCGAACTGTGCGAGATCGAAGCACGGTCAAATGGTAGGGCGGAACCGCACGGGCCATACCTTAGCCTTCATGTGATGGCGGACCGAGGCGACTCAGGGGAGAGGGAGGCCATCCTGGTGTCGATCGTCATCGTCACGTGGAACGCCCGCCCTGTCCTTCAGCGATGCGTCGAGTCCCTGCTGCTACATCCGCCGTCCGGGTCCTGGGAGGTGGTGGTCGTCGACAACGCGTCGACGGATGACACCTTGACGATGCTGGCCGAGAAGGCCCCGTGGGCTCGGGTAATCGCCAATCGACACAACGTCGGTCTTGCGGCGGCCAACAACCAGGGGCTGTCCGCCAGTCGCGGTCAGGCCATCGTGATCAGCAACCCCGATGTCCTCTTCTCAGCCGGCGCCATCGACGCGCTTCGGGATGCTCTCGACCGGCACCCGCGCGCGGCGTTTGCGGTACCGAGACTTCTGCACCCCGACGGTCGACTCCAGACCAGCGCCGGCGACCTCCCAGGCTTTGCCGAGGCGTTTGCCGGGCGCTCGGCGAGCCAATCGAGGAGCTCCGCCGTAGGTGGACGTAGCGGATTCTGGTGGGATGGGTGGGCGCACGATGAGGAGCTCCCGATCGGGCACGGCGCCGAGTCGTGTTACGTCGTGCGAACTTCGGCGCTCGCCGAGATCGGTCCGCAAGACCCCCGATTCTTCCTCGACTGGGAGGGAATCGAGTGGAGTCGACGCGCTGCCCGACACGGCTGGGAAATCTGGCTTTGCAGCAGTGCCGAGGTCGTTCACCTTGGCGGTGAGAGCATCCAACAGAACCGGGCCAGGTGGGTGGTTTCGAGCCACACCGGGATGTACCGGTACTTCAGCGCCGACACTGCTGCAGTGCTGCGCCCCTTCCTCGCCTTGCTGATTGCCTCGCGTGCATTGGTCAAGCTCGCGGCGCTGGCTGTTGGGGCACCGCTGTATGACCGCGCCAATAGAAGCAACGACGTCAGCAGATGAAGGTTCTTTTCGATGCCCGGCTCTCCGGGCATGCCGGCATCGGCAGGTTTGTCGATGGGCTGCTCTCGGGTCTGACCGAGATCGGAACAGACGTAACGGCGCTGGCGCGGCGGAGAGATAGCGGTGGCTGGCGCGGCGAGGTCGGGCCGTTTAGCGCAAATGTGATCAGGACACGCGCGCGCCCCTTCCTGCCGGCGGAGCAGCTGCTCATCCCGCAGGTGCTGGCGCGCGGTGGATACGACATCTACCATTCCGCGCACCTCACGGTGCCGTATAGAGCTCGGCGACCGATCGTGCTGACGGTGCACGACCTGTTTCCAATAAGGTGGCCGGCGCACGCCCGCTCCGGGCTGGCCGCCGCCTATTACCGGGCCGTCTTTCCCCGGGCGCTGGCACGGGCCGACGCCGTGGTCGCGGTCTCGCCGTACACGTTTCGGATGGTGCAGGAGTTGTTGCCACAGCCGGCCGAACACATCCGGGTGATCGAACATGGGATCGACCACGGTCACTGGTTCCCCAGGAGCGAAGAGCAGATAGCCGCCGCCCTGGCGGAGCTGAACGTTTCCCGTCCCTACGTCTTGTATACAGGCACGGCGAAGTGGCACAAGAACCTGTCCACGCTGCTGAGAGCCTACGAGCCCGGCCTGCCTCCACTGGTCCTGGCCGGACCGACCCCTGAGGAACTTCGGCAGACCGCTCCGGATTGGGTCGAGAGCGATCGGTTCCGCGTGCTTGGACGGGTGCCCGGTAGGTTGTTACCAGCGCTGTACTCGGGGGCAATGGCGACCGTCCTGCCTTCGCTGCACGAGTCGGTCGGCTTCAGCGCCTTAGAGGCGATGGCGTGCGGAACGGCACTCCTGTGCAGTGACTCTGGCTCACTGCCGGAGGTGGTCGGTGACGCCGGCTTGAGACTCCCGCCCACCGAGGTCGACGCTTGGACCGCCGCGCTGCTTCGCGTGGTCGAGGACGAAGGACTGCGTCGTCAGCTGTCAGTGCTGGGAGTGGCTGCGGTGCGCGATCGAAGCTGGACGAAGGCCGCCTTCAGCTACGACGGCTTGTACCGTCAGCTGGCTTGACCGATGACCGTGCTTGGCCCTGGTTCGGTGCCGTAATAGTAGTAAGTCGTCACTTCGTTGGCGCGCGCCCGGTTTAGAACCGCCCCCCGGATATCCGAGCCGACCGCCTGAAGGGTCTCAATCGACTTCATGATGTCCGGAATTCTGGCGCCGCCTCGTTCAACAACCAGGACGGCTCCCTGGACGAGGGCACCGAGGACAGCGGCGTCGGTCACCGCGCTGAGCGGCGGAGTATCCAGGATCACGATGTCGGCGAGCACAGCCAGGCGTTGCAGCACCTTGGTCATGCGGGCCGACCCCAGCAGTTCCGACGGGTTCGGCGGGGGCTGGCCGGCGCAGACCAGGCTCAGGTTGGCGATCGCGGTCGGCTGAACGCACTCGGACTCGGGGCGGTCTTCCAAGATCAGGTTGCCCAAGCCGACGTTGTCGCGGTTGCCGAAGAGGCGGTGCAATGCCGGGCGGCGGAAATCAGCGTCCACCAAAATCACCTTGTTTCCGGCCTGGGCCATCACCACCGCAAGGTTGCACGCGGTCGTGGTCTTCCCCTCGCCTGGAATGGTGGAGGTCACGATCAAGGTCTCGAGAGCGTGCGAGACCCTTGAATAGAGGAGGTTCGTGCGAAGGGCCCGGTACTGCTCGGCCAAGGCGTCGTGGGCATTCGTCGCCGCCAACGTCTCGACAGGTCCTTGTGTGTTCGGAGTCCGGTTCAGGATGGTCCCCAGGAGGGTGAGCCCGAGCCGAGTCCGAACGTCGGCTTCGCTCTTGACGGTGTTGTCGAGGCGCTCCAGGAAGAATGCCAGCGCGACGGCCAACACCAGCGCTCCGACGACCGCCAAAAGCACGTTCTTGCTGATGTCCGGGCTGTATGGAGATGCCGGCGGAGCGCTCGGAAGATCCCAGGGGACGAGGGCGTCCAACCGACTCGAGGTGGTGGCGCCCACCTGGCTCTGCAGGTCATCCAGGGCAGCATTGAACGCAGGTACCACGTTCCTTGCGATTGCCACCGCGACCGTCGGATCGCGGTCGGTCACGGTGATATCGATCAGTGTCGTGTTGGGCACGCGAACCGCCGAAATGTTGAACTGGAGCTCGTAGGCGGTCCGAGGTATCCCACCAGAAACCAGGCGCTGCCGGACCGGCGTTGTGTTAACCAGTCCAACGTAGGTCTCTACCAGGGAGTCAAGGCTCGGCACCTGGGTGAAGTCGGTGGTCCCAGAGCTGGGCAGAATCCCCGGCTTGGGAGTGACCAGGGCCACCGCCGCGGTCAGGTACGTCTTGGGCGATTCCATGCTGGCGATCGCAGAGGTCGCTCCTGCGATCAGCGCAATCAGGACGATCAGGTATTTCCAGCGCCGAAGGGCTCGGGATAAGACCGCGATGTCCATGTTTCAGCTTACGTTACAGGCTCTGCCTACAATTGCGCCGTGCTCCTGTTTCTGACCTGGGCCACCGGCGGGGGCGCGATTTTGCTGGTCGTCGCCATCTCCATCCGCCGTGCCGGATTGTCTCCAGGTCGGACGCCCGGTCGCCACTCCAAACGCAGGCGATGGATTTCAACGCCGCCAAATGCGGCACATCGGAGGCGCCGGCGGATTCGGATCGGCACCAGCGTGGTTGTCGCCGGCCTGGTCATCGCCGCCGGGATAGAGGCGGTGACACTTGCCCTGGCGGTGGGCGACCTGAGCCACGGTGGTGTGGAGCTGACCGACGCTAACGCCGCGCTTGGCACCAACCCTGCCGAATGGACTACTGACAGGATCAACAGCGCCCAAGGGTTGAACAGCGAGGCTCGCGCGCTGGTGGTCAAGGCCGACCTGCGGCTCAGTCGCGATCCCGTGATCGGCGCCCTGCGCCATCTGCCAGTTGTCGGCGAGCAGCTGACGGCAATGGTCGATCTCTCCAACAGCGCTGCCGAGGGAAGCGCCGCCTTCGACGACGCTCTCGCCATCGCGCAAGCCGTCAATCAGTCCCGGACATCGGCCGACCCTCCGGGCACACGCCTGCTCAGGCTGATCAGCCAGGCGACCGGCCCATGGGCGGATGCCGACTCGCGACTGTCGCCTGTTCTTGACCGGCTGCGCCAGGATATTGCTCACAATCTCCTGCCGCCCCTGGCCAGTCGCGCGCAGCGAGCAGTGACGATCCTGCAGCCGGTCGACGATCTTGCCAAGGTCGGCACCGTCGCCGCGAGATTCGGGCCGACGGCGCTGGGGGCGACCAGTCCGCAAAACTACCTCGTACTTCTCAGTAACCCGTCCGAGCTGCGCCCTGCCGGCGGCTTCAACGGCAGCATCGGGTGGGTGACCGTCGACAAGGGGGCCCCGGTGAGCGTCGAGGTCAAGCCGCAGGAGTACTTCAATCCACTGATCAGCAGACGCACGGACCCGCCCTATCCGATGGGCCGCTACCTGACCTTTTTCCACAACTCGCTCGAGATCGGCGACGCAGGCTGGGACCCCGATTTCCCAACCACCGCGAAGCTCAGCGAATCGCTTTACAGCGCGGCCACGAAACGGCAGCCGGATAACACGGTCTCGATCGATCCCTACGCCTTGGCGGCAATGCTGCAGGTCACAGGACCCGTCGACGTCGCTGGTTACGGCACCTTTTCGTCGGACGACTTTTTCAAAAAGCTCAACTTCATCGTCAACGCGAGCACCGCACCGGGGTCCGGGAAGGGCGCCTTGACCCCGATCGGGCAGGAGGTGCTGCGCCACGTGCTCGCCGCCCCGGCCAGCCTCTGGCCACGCTTGCTGCTGGTCTTCCAGCAGCAGGCGCAGAGCAGGCACATCCAGGCCTACTTCCACGATCCGCACCTCGCGGCGGCCGCCGCCCAGGTGCACCTTGACGGCCAGGTTCGCGGCGACGGCCAGGACTACCTGATGGTCTCCGACGGGAACGTCAGCCTCGGCAAGGAAGACTTTTATGTCCACAAGTCGATGCAGTTGAACACCGAAGTCAATCCCGACGGGTTGGTACGGCACGAGGTCCGAGTCCACTACCAGATGCCCACCGCCGTCGATGCCGTCGACACAGCGCTCAACCCCGGCGATGGCAGCTACCGCGACTACGTCAGGTTCTACATCCCTCAAACCGCAATCGTCGCCGGGTTCAAATCCAACCTCGACGACAGCCAGGGAGAGGGCGCCGTGGATGCCATCTCATTCGCCCACGGCCGGCAGGTGGTAGGCGCGTACTTCCGGGTTCCGAGGGGACACGAAATCGTTCTCACGCTGACGTACGAGGTTCCCGTCCAACCGGCGTCGTCTTACCTGATGACGATTCAAAAGCAGGCCGGCTCTCCAGGCTTACCCACCACGACTCTCACCAGCTACCCGGGTGGATTGAGCCAGCAACATCTGAGCCTGGCCACCGACAGCGACGTTAGGGTTGCCTGGTGAGCGCCGACACGCCCCGAAATCGCCTGCGGCCGGTTCTGGTCGGGCTCGTCGTCTTGGCGCTTGCCGCGGCAGGCGCCTTGCTTCTGCTCAACCGCTCCAGGCCGGAGCCTTCGCATCCTGGTACCTACCCGATCATCAACCAGAAGCTGTTCCCTTCACCGGGCCCAGACCTGGGGTTCCGGGTAAAGGTCATCGAGCTCGGAATCAACCTGCCGGTGGTCGAAGGCGACGGCTGGACCGTCGCTCTCTATCAGGCAGCCCATTACCCGGGGATGAAGCTGCCCGGCGAGGGCGGCCGGTCGATGCTCTACGCCCACGCCCAGGCAGGGATGTTCGGACCGCTGCTGCATCCCGGAGGCAAGGTCGGCCAGCATGTCGAGGTGGACCGGTCGGGCCACCCCGCCCTCCACTACGTGATTACTCAGTTCTTTGCCGGCTGGCCGCCCAGTGACACCCGCTACCTGCAGCCTGCCGACCACGAGGAACTGGTCCTGCTCACATGCACCAGCTTCGATCCCAACGGCCCGCGCATCCTGGCGGTGGCAGAGCCGGCTGCCTGAGCCGGCTCGGGTTCACATCCCCCGGAAACGGACCACCAGGGACACGGTGCGGAAAAGGATCACGAAGTCGCCCAGCAGCGACCAGTCGCGGACATAGCGGAGCTCCACTTCGGCCAGCTCTTCCCACGTTAGGGCGTGATGACCGTTAACCTGCCATGGCCCGGTGACCCCCTGGGGCGCGTCGAAGCGGAACTGATGCATCTGAGCCGACTCCGCCGGGAGACAGGGCCTCGGGCCCACCAGGCTCATGTCCCCGCGGACGACGTTGACGAGTTGCGGAAGCTCATCGAAGAAGCCGCGTCGGACGAGCCGGCCGATCGTAGTCAGGCGGGGGTCGCTGGGCGCTTTGAAGAGCGGGCCGGTGGCGGCGTTGAGGTGGTGGACCTTGTCCAGCATGTCGTCGGCGCCCTCGACCATGGTGCGGAACTTCAACAGTGTGAAGGGTTTGCCGTAGGCACCGAGGCGCGTCTGTCGGTAGAGAACCGGCCCCGGACTGGTCAGCTTGATAGCCAGCGCCAGCAGCAGCAGCGCAGGCGCCAGGACAATAAGGACGAGCAGGCTGATGGTCACATCAACGCCTCGCTTGATCGCCATCTCCCACGGCGCTCCGATGGTGCTGTGTTCTGCGACCAACGGGTCGGAGGGCACTGCCGGGCCGTCCAGGAGCTCGCGTCCAATGTCCAGGGCCAGCGCCTGAGGCTCAACCGCCGCCATCAGATTCCCGCCCACGGCGCGCGAACACGCCCGCAATGGGTGCTTCGAACTTCCCCGCTAGCCGTCATCGATGCATGGTCCCCGCACGACATCTGAGCCTTGATCCGAGCCTTTGCTGGTCCCATCCCTGGAACCGATTGGGAGTGCAGGATAACAGAGCACTGGTGTCGCTGCATAGGCGTATGCGCACCACGTTTTTCCCCCATTTCACTACAGCAACGTCCAGCACCTGCTGATCCTTGCGTGGCGTGACCGCGGCGCTCTGCCGCGGCGCGTCGTGCCGAGCTGTTGCCTAGACTCGGCGGCGAGTCGCCACGCCGGCCGCCACCAGGACCATCAACGCGACGGTTCCCAGCACGGCGCCTGCGAGTGGCCCTGGCACCCCACCCAGCGGCGGCGGGGGGGTCTGAGCCGCTGCCGCGGAGGTGAACGGCAGACACCCGTTCTCCCTCACCGTGGTGCTGACCGTAAACCCCCCGCTTGACGTGGGGACTTTCGCTCCTAACACGTACTGGCACGGACAGCCTGCCGGCAGGCTGGCCTGGGTGGAAGCCACCCCGTTGGTATCGGTGGGCGCCTGGCCCGGGTTGAATGAGGCCTGGCATGTCGCCTGCGGGGCACTCTGGGTCCCAAAGACGACCTGGGCTCCTTCGACGCCGCTACCGGTGCAGTCCCGGACATCGACGGTCACGTTGAATGAGACAGTGGCGTCAGCCGCAGTTACGGACGCGCTGGCGCTGGTCTCGCCTTCACATCCTTCGTACGCCAGCGCGGGCGCGCTGCCTGCGATCAGCGCCTGGGCTGCCAGCGCCGCCGACACGCCGAAGACGACGATCAGACGTCGGTACACCCGCCCCGCTATCGGTCCCAAATTCTGTCCACCAATCAACTGCGATTCCGGCTCCGTGTGCCGAACGCATTTGTCCTGCTTCTGAGGCCAGTGTAGCTCAGCACTCCGCCGACCGAACCGAAAATGCGCGAGCTGTTTTTCGGACCGGTTACCGCAGGAGGAACCGTCCTGTCAGCTGGCTGACGCCCTCAACTCCGCCACGTCAGCTTCGGATGGCGGGCGGCGCGGACTTCGTCGAGCCGCCCCACGGGGGTCTCATGGGGCGCGTGGCGTACCACGTCGGGGTTGGTCTGGACCTCCTCCCAGATCTGCTCCACCGCGGCCACGAACGAGTCCAGGGTCTCGCGAGACTCGGTCTCGGTGGGCTCCACCATCAAGGCCTCAGGCACCGTCAACGGGAAGCTGACGGTGGGCGCGTAGAAGCCGAAGTCGAGCAGCCGCTTGGCCAGGTCGATGTTGCGCACGCCCAGGTCCTTTGCCTTTTTGGTTGTCAGCACGAACTCGTGCATGCTGGGCTCACTTGACGCGATGTCGAACGTGCGGCCGAGCAACGCCTTGAGGTAGTTGGCGTTGAGAACGGCGTCCATTGCGACCTGGCGGAGACCGTCGCCGCCGTACGCGCGCATATACGCGTACGCCTTCACCAGCACCGCGAAGTTGCCGACAAAGCTGCGCACTTTGCCGATGCTTTGGGGCCGGTCCCAGTCCAGGAAATATCGCGACGCGGCGGCGTCCTCGCGCTTCTCGACTGTGGGGACCGGCAGGTAGGCGGCCAGCCGGTCGCGCACCCCGCACGGGCCGGCGCCCGGACCGCCGCCTCCGTGCGGTGTCGAGAAGGTCTTGTGCAGGTTGAGGTGCACAACGTCGAATCCCATGTCGGCGGGGCGCGCCACACCGACCATGGCGTTTAGGTTGGCGCCGTCGTAGTAGAGCAACGCACCGGCGGCGTGCGCCAGGCTTGCGATCTCGGCGATGTCGCGCTCGAAGAGACCGAGGGTGTTGGGATTGGTCAGCATGATGGCGGCGACGTGCGGACCCAACTTGGATCTGTAGTCGTCGAGGTCGACTAGTCCCTGCGCCGTCGACTTGACGGTCACCGACTTCAGCCCTGCCAGTGTCGCTGATGCGGGGTTGGTGCCGTGCGCGGAGTCCGGCACCAGGACGGTGTCGCGCTGGGCGCCCTCGCCCTGGTCGCGGTGATAGGCCTGGATGATGCGGAGCCCGGTCCATTCGCCATGGGCGCCCGCCGCCGGCTGCAGGCTGATGCGATCCATGCCGGTGATTTCCTTCAGCCATTCCTCGAGCTCGTAGAGAAGCCGCAGCGCACCCTGGACGGTGTCCTCCGGCTGGTAGGGATGGATCTGGGCGAAGCCGTCGAGCCGGACCAGGGCCTCGTTGATCGCGGGGTTGTACTTCATGGTGCAGCTGCCCAGTGGATAGAGCCCCTCCTGCAGGGAGAAGGTGCGGCGCGCCAGCCGGCCGAAGTGGCGAAGGATCTCGGGCTCACTGGTTGTCGGCAGGCCGAGCTTGGAGCGCCGGCGCCGGTTCGCGGGGATCAGGCTGTCAAGGTCCTGCTCGGGCACCCCCACCGGGGGCAGCTGGGGGCCGCCGTGTGGATGGTGGCGGAGCTCGTTGATGAGGCGCTCCGGCCCGCTGCCGCTGGGGTGCTGCACTGCCACCGGCACGTCGCCGGCAGCGACGCTGTCCGCCATGGGCGCTGCGTCGATGTTGGCGCCATCGGACGGCGCCGCCACTGCCGGCTGCCCGTCGACGGGCGCTTCAGCGGGTTGGTCAACCGACTGGCCGACGGTCTGGTCGGTGGTCACGACAGCGCCTCGACGTACTTCGCCAGCGAGCGCGGACTGTTCATCTCGGTCACCGCGACGAGCACGCAGTCGGGCAAACCGCTGGCGGCCAGGTCGAGACCTCCGAGGATGTCGCGGTCTCGAAGCTTGGCCAGGGTTTCCGAAGCCGGGCCCGGGCATCGGAGGACAAACTCCCAGAGGAAAGGTGCGTCGAAGCCGATCGAGTATCCCCGGACGCCGGCAAGTTCGCCCGCCAGGTGGTGGGCGCGCTGGACGCTTATCTCGGCAACCCGAGCCAGTCCCGCGGCGCCCATCACGCCCATGTAGGCGGTGGCGCCGAGCGCGATCAGCGCCTGGTTGGTGCAGATGTTGCTGGTCGCCGACTCGCGCCGGATGTGCTGCTCGCGGGCCTGCAGGGTTAGCACGAATCCGCGCTGGCCGCGCTCGTCCACAGTCTCGCCCACCAGCCGGCCGGGGATCTTGCGCAGCAGCTCGGTGGACGCCGCCAGGTAGCCGCAGTAGGGCCCTCCGTACCAAAGCGGGATCCCCAGCTGCTGGCATTCGCCGACAGCGATGTCGGCGCCGAATTCCCCGGGCGCTTCGATGAGCGCCAGGGCGATCGGATCGCACGCCGCCACCGCCAGGGCACCGGCGGTGTGCGCCGCCTGGCAGAGGGCGGCGGCATCTTCCAGGGCGCCATAGAAATTGGGCTGTTGGATGATCAGCGCGGCCGCGCCGTCAAGCGCCGCCGCGGCGCGCTCGGGGTCGATCCGCCCGCTGTCGGCGACCAGCTCGACGACCTCGAAATCTCGTCCGGCGCCGTAGGTTCGCAGCACCGCCAGGTACTCCGGATGGATGGTGCCGGCGACCACGATACGGTGACGCTCGGTATGCACCACGGCCATCACCGCGGCCTCGGCGGTAGCGGTCGCCGCCTCGTACATCGAGGCGTTGGCGACGTCCATCGCGGTCAGCTCCGCGATCATCGATTGGAACTCGAATATCGACTGCAGCCAGCCCTGACTGGCCTCCGCCTGGTACGGCGTGTAGGCGGTGAAGAACTCCGGCCGGCTGATCACCTGGGTGACCGCCGCGGGGATGAATCGCCGGTATGCGCCAGCGCCGAGGAAGCCGTCGAGCTGGGTCAGGTCGCGGTTCTCGCGGGCGATCGTGGTGAAGTACTCGACCAGCTCCTGCTCCGACAGGCCCTCGGGCAACTCGGGAGCGCGACGGACGCCTGCCGGGAGAGAGGCGAACAGGTCCTCCTGGGAATCGACCCCGATCGTCTTCAACATCTCCGCCCGGTCGGCGGGCGCCAGTGGCAGGTAGCGGTGCTCGACGGCCGTCAGAGCCCCTCCGTGAAAGTTGCGTAGCCGGCCTCGTCGACTAGCGTGTCGGGGGCGGCGCCGGCTGGCTCCAGCCGCAGCATCCAGCCTTCGCCGTAGGGATCGGAGTTGAGCAGCTCGGGGTGGTCCGAAAGGGCGGGGTTGGTCTCTACGACCTTGCCCCCTACCGGCGAGTAGAGGTCGGAAGCCGCCTTGACCGACTCCACCACGCCGAACTTGCCGCCCGCCGTGACCTCGGTGCCGACCTTTGGCAGCTCGACGTAGATGACGTCGCCAAGCTGGCTCTGGGCGTAATCGGATATTCCAACCCGTGCTGTGCCACCTTCGTCGGCGACCCATTCGTGGGTCTGGCTGAAGCGATAAGTCGAAAGGTCCATTCAGCTCCTCTGGCGTTTGTAGAAGGGCAGCGGCCGCGGTCGAGCCGGCACCATCGAATCGCGCACCTCGACCGTGAGGTTCTCGGAGTCCCGGCTGGCGGTCTCGACGTAGCCCATCGCCACCGCCCTGCCGAGGGTAAACGAAAAGGTGCCCGAGGTGACCTCGCCCACCTGACGGCCGCGGTCATTAATGGCGTAGCCGTGGCGGCCGATGGCGCGCCCCTCGAGCTCGAGCCCGATAAAGGCGCGCCGCGGCCCTTCTTGTTTCACCGTCACCAACGCGTCGCGACCCACGAAGTCACCCTTGTCCAGCTTGACCGCCCACCCCAGACCAGCCTCCAAAGGGTTGGTCGATTCGTCGATGTCCTGGCCGGAGAGGCGCATCGACGCCTCCAGGCGAAGGGTGTCGCGAGCGCCCAGCCCGCAAGGCAGGATCCCCAGCGGCCGCCCCGCCTCCAGCAGCCGGTCCCATACCGCCGCCGCCTCGCCCCACGGCAAGAACAGCTCAAAGCCGTCCTCACCGGTGTAGCCGGTGCGGCTGAAACCCACCTCCAGGCCGTTCAACCGACCGGGGTGGAAGTGGTAGTAACCGACGTCGTCGATCGCAAAGTCGGCCATCGGCCGGAGCAGGTCCAGCGAGCGTGGGCCCTGCACCGCGATCAAGGCGGTCTCCAGCGTCAGGTCCTCGATCTCGCAGCCGCCGCCCACAACCTGTCGGAAGTGTTCGAGGTCGCGCAGCCGTGGACCGGCGTTGACCACGATGGTGAACTGGTCACTCGCGTCGCGATACGCGAGGCAGTCATCGATGATCCCGCCGCCGCCGTCGCACACCACGTTGTACCGGGCCTGACCGATGGCCAGGTCCGAGATTCGGTTGGAGACGACCCGATCCAGCGCCTGCTCGGCGCCTGGGCCGCTAAGCCGGAACTCCCCCATGTGGGACACATCGAAGAGCCCGACGCGCTCTCGCACCGCGGTGTGCTCGTCGCGCATGCTGGTGTACTGCAGGGGCATCATCCAGCCGCTGAATTCGACCATCTGGCCGCCCAGGGCCAGGTGCCTGTCGTACAGCGATGTCCGGAGCGCCTCCACGCCTGGCACCGTCATAGCGGGCACGGCCAAAGCGCGGGCCGCCGTAGAGTGGGCGGCGGCCACGGGAACCGCACGTTACTCATCCGGCCCGTGGCCGGGGAGCTGGCGGCGGGGGTCCCGCTCCGGCTCCGAACCGCGCTCGGCCGTCTCGTCGTCGTCGGCATCGTCGAGAAACTCGAGCGTCAGCAGGTCGTTTCGTTCGCGGGCGAGGTCGAGCATACCGATCACCTTCGCCACGTGGGCGGGGTCCCAGCGAAGAAGCTCGGCGAGATCCTCGGGAGTGGCGTCTCGCCGGTTCTGTTGCTTGAACATCACCTGGGCCAGGTCGAGACTGCGGCAGTCGGCGACATTTTGCTCGGCCTCGGTGCGCGCCTGGCCCTCCGCCTCGAGCAACGAGTCCATCTGCAGACCGATGTGGAGGCTGGCGAAATCCCGGAACGTGCCCTGCCCCTGGTAGGCGCCGAGCGCATCGAGCAGCCCCACCGTGCCCTCCTGGTAGAGGTCGGCGAAGCTGAGCCCGCGGCCTTCGTGCCGCTCCGCCTGGGTTACGACCAGGTCGAGGTTGTGCTCCACCAGGTCGCGGCTGGCGCCCGGGTCGGGCAGGCGGCCGAGCAGCTCCTTCTCAGCCTCCGGCGCCAGAACCGGTCGCGAGCCGGCTTGACGGCGCAGCGACTGCTCGATACCGCCGTCGCTTGTCGGGTCAGGCATCGTCTTTCAGATCCGGGTGCTGCACCAAAAAGATCGGTTCGTCGCACCGGGCGAAGGTATTCGACACGATTCGATTCTAGGTTCAGGCGGAACTCGACCGGAATCCTCGCCGCAGGGCGCACCACCGGAACACGCGCCGTGACGCCCCGCTCGCCCCTCCACGCCTTGTTTCACCGTCATGCTTCACGTGGAATGGCGGCGCCTACCCCCCAGGCCGCACAATTGACTTCCGACAGTTCGGAGGGCCCCCTGGAAACAATCGTGCACGCTCTTTCCGACGACCAGTCGCAGGCTATCTACCTGAGTTTGGTCGTTGTCGGCGTTGTCGCGATCTTGGTTGCCGCGAATTTGGGCGAGTCGAACCCAACTTGGCGCATGGCGTCGTATCTCCTCACCGTCGGAGCCGCGGCTCTCGTCGGGATCATTGCCCTGAGCGGGTTGATCGTGATCGCTGTTGACCCGCAAGCGGCGGCGGAGACAGCCAAGAACGCCGGAGTCTCGACCGGGCGACTCGCCGCCGGCGGTTGGCTGGAGCTGGGTGCGGCCGTCGGAGCCGGGTTCGCCCTAGTGCCAAGGGTGCGCCGGGGGGTTGGCAGGCTGATTCGGGGCTTTCGCAGCGATTCCGCCATAAACGCGGTCGGACTCTCCCTCTACGTCCTGGTGCTCCTCTTCTACGTCTCTCTCCAGGTCTCCTCCGACCAGCTAAAGCAACTGGCGCAGGCCGGGCAGTCGCCTTCCGTGGCGTTCATCATCGGAACCAACCAGCTCCCCTTCCTGGTTGTGGCCGTGATCGGAGTCGGGCTGTTCACCCGCCGAGGTCTGGGGCAGACTCTGCAGCGTCTCGGACTGTACTGGCCCGGCTGGAGGTGGATCCTGGGCTCGGTGGGCGTCGCCGTCGCGCTTGTGATCTTCGGCACCTTCTTCGACTCGTTTATGAGCCGGGTGACTCCGGAGCAGAGTAGGAGCATTCAGCAGGTCTCGGACCAGCTGCTCAAGAACGTGAACACCTTGATCCCCGCCGTGGCGATCGCGCTGGCGGCTGGAATCGGAGAGGAGATCCTGTTTCGCGGGGCGCTCCTTCCCCGACTTGGCAACGTCTCGGCCGCCCTTCTCTTCGCCGTCCTGCACGCGCAATACGCGATCAGCCTGGCAACGCTGGAGATCTTCATTCTCGGGCTGGCGCTCGGGGTCCTCCGGCGCCGCGCCGGGACCACCTCGGCGATCGTGGCCCATACCGGGTACGACATGATCTTGTTGTTGATCTCCCTGTACGCCAAATGACCGCCAGGCAATACGCCATCGCCAACCAGAAGGGCGGCGTCGGGAAGAGCACCACAGCGGTAAACGTTGGCGGCTACCTCGGCGAATGGGGACATCGCACCCTACTCGTGGATCTCGATCCGCAAGGCAACGCCACCAGCGGCCTCGGGGTCCCGCGAGACCCGAGTCGGGCCAGCGTCTATTCCGTGCTCGTCGAGGGCCAGCCGGCTGAGTCCGCGGTCATCACAACGGGAGCCCCTGGAGTCGACCTCCTACCGTCGGACATTGCGCTGGCGGGCGCCGAGATCGAGCTGATCAGCATGGCGCGCCGCGAAAGCCGCCTGTTGTATGCGCTCGAAGGTCTTCGGAACGAATACGAATACATCCTGGTCGACTGCCCCCCCTCGCTCGGGCTGCTTACTCTCAACGCCCTGGTGGCGGCGCGCCACCTGCTGGTGCCGATCCAGTGCGAGTTCTACGCTCTCGAGGGCCTCGGTCATCTGGCCTACACGCTGGACATGGTCAGGCAGCAGTCCAATCCGCGGCTCGAGCTGGCCGGCATCGTGATGACGCTCTACGACCAGCGCACCACTCTCAGCGCCCAGGTTGTCGAAGAGGTTCGGCGGATATATCCAGAAGTCATCTTCAATACGTTGATTCCGCGCAATGTGCGCCTCAGCGAGGCACCCAGCTATGGGATGACGATCGGCCAGTACAGCCCGAAATCACGCGGCGGCATCGCCTACGCCGATCTCACTCGGGAACTGCTGAGCCGGGTCGCGACGGAGGCTCCGAGCGGACTCGCAGTTCAAATGGGCGCGGCAGCGCCAGAGGGAATCATCGATGGCTGAAAACGAGCAATCGGCGCGGAAATTCGGGCTTGGTCGAGGCCTTGGCGCCCTGATGCCGGGAAGCCAGGCGATTCCGGCGCGTCCGATGGCCAGCGGCCGGGCGCCGATCGACTCGATTCACGCCAACCCCGAGCAGCCCAGGCGCCGCTTTGAGGAGGCGGCACTCGAGGCCCTGGCCGATTCGATCCGCCAGCACGGCGTACTCCAACCGCTTCTGGTTGTGCCGGAGGAGAGCGGATACCGGCTGATCGCCGGCGAGCGGCGCCTTCGAGCCGCCAGGATGGCCGGCCTCACGGAAGTACCGGTCACCCTCCACGAGGAGCCGGGGTCAAACCGGTCGCTGGCCCTGTCGCTGATCGAGAACATCCAGCGCCACGATCTCAACGCCATCGAGGAGGCTGAGGCCTATCGGCGCCTCATCGACGAGTTCCAGATGACCCAGGAGGACATGGCCCGGCAGGTCGGCCGAACACGAGCCCATATCTCAAACACCATGCGATTGCTGGGCCTTGCCGAAGCTGTGCAGGCTGCCCTCCAGAGCGATTCGATCAGCGCGGGACATGCCCGAGCCCTGGCCTCGCTCCCGGCCGACGCCCAGGAATTGGGCCTGCGCCGGGTCCTTCGCGATGAGCTCAGCGTTCGGCAGACCGAGGTATTGGCGCGGAGCCTGGCGGCCGAAGGCACTGTGAAGGCCCGCAAGCGCACGAATTCGGAGCAGGATCCGCAGACCCGTGAGCTCGAATCGCGGTTCCGCGACGCCCTCCAGGCCCGGGTGAGCCTGCAGCGAAAACGCAAAGGGGGACGCCTTGTCGTCGAGTTCTACTCCGACGAAGAGCTGGACGGGCTCTATCGACGCATAGTGGGAACCGACGCACCGTAGACGCTCCGACCGCGCTCGGGACGTAGTCGCTGCAGGCGCCGACGGATCCGGGCATATCGGGGCCGAATGCGCTGCCAACGTCCACGACCCGGTACCGCCACCACGTGAATCTCGACGGTGAAACACGCTGAAGAGAGGCCGAGTGTGACAGAATCCAAGCGTGGCTGACGGTGAAACAGCAGGGAATAGCAGCGAGGCGCGCCGAGAAGTAGAAAAGGGCAGCGAGGCGCGCCGAGAAGCGGGGGCCGACGAGGTCGGCGACCAGCAGCCCGGGCATCCGGGAGAGTTCGAGATCGGATTCCTGCTGGGGATCCTGGCCGGCGAGGGCCATTTCGGCGGTGACGGGCGCCAACCGGAGGTCACGCTGCGGATGCACACCAGGCACGAGACCCTGTTCCGGTGGCTGCAGACAAATTTCCCGGGGGGGCGACTTTACGGGCCCTACCACCACGGCGGACGCAGCTACTACCAATGGATGGCGCGGGGCCAGTACCTGCGACAGGAACTGGCGCCCCTGATCGGAGCCCGCCTCCAGGACCTCGACAGCTACGCCGCGGAGCGCTTTCGCAAGATGTGCCGCGACTACGGCATCGATGCCCGAGGTTAGGCCGCCAAGTTCAACTCAGTTCAAGGTCCGCGGAACCCCTCGTTCCTATAATGAGGTCGATGCGCCTCTCCGGGTTGCCGTGCGCCCCCGCCCGCCCGTGACCCGTCGATGACGGTATTCGCGCCAGCCTCGGGCTACCCCGCGCAGCAGAAGCAGAAGTCCTTCGTCCGCGACCTGCTCGAGGTCGTGGTGCTGGCGCTGGCCCTGTACATCATCATCAACTTCGCGGTCCAGACCATCCACGTCATGGGGCCGAGCATGCAGAACACGCTCCAAAACAATGATTTCCTGGTGGCTTCCAAGATCAGCTACCACCTGCATGATCCGCAGCGCGGCGACATCATCGTGTTCAAGCCCAGCAACGACGCCAGTCACGACTACATCAAGCGCATCATCGCCGTGCCTGGCGACCACCTACGAATCGCCCATGCCCAGGTCTTCATCAACGGTCACCGGCTGGTGGAGTCCTATCTCCCCGAACCGTGGACCTGGTCGGACACCTGGAACCAGGGCAACGAGGACGTGGTGCCGGCGAACTCCTACTTTGTGATGGGGGACAACCGCAACCACTCCACCGACTCGCGGTTCCTGGGCTACCAGAAGAAGGACCAGTTCCTGGGCAAGGCATGGGTGCGGATTTGGCCGCTGAGTGAGTTCCGGGTCTTCCAGCCCCAGTCCGACTTCGCGACCTGACTCAGCTGAGGCCCGCCGTCAATTAGCCGGCGCCGGCCTCAACGTATACTGCGAAGTTGAGAGGCGACCGCCTCCATCGCGGGTGGGACGAGGGGCTGCCAGAGACGGTAGGGCAGGAAGCTGCCAAGACGATTCGGGGGAGTCGCGGGATGCATTCTGAGGCGCCGGCGATGGCCGCTCGGCCCATTACCGGTACGACGCTCGAGATCGATCTCACCAGCCCTGCGCAGCTGGAGCTCACCAACATCGTTCGCCGTTTTGGGTCACGCACCGTGCTCACCGGAGCCGATCTTCGCGTTCCCGCCGGGACCATAGCTTGGCTGGGTGGGCCCAATGGCTCCGGCAAGACGACCCTGCTCCGGATCGCCGCCGGGATAGTTGTGCCCGACTCGGGAGCAGTAGCCATCACCGGGCTCGACCCGGCACGCGATCGGCGGGCCTGCCACCGGCGGCTCGGTTACCTCTCGGCCGGGGACCGCGCGTTGTACGGCCGCTTGACGGTGGCCCAGAACCTCGAGTTCTGGGCAGCGGTCGCGCTGGTCGAGCCGCGCCGGCGCCCGGAGCTGATCGACGCCTCGTTGTCGCGATTCGAGCTGGGCGACCTCGCTACCTCTCGGGTCGACCGTCTATCCACCGGCCAGAGGCAGCGGGTGCGCCTCGCCATGACGTTCCTCCACGAGCCCACCCTGGTCCTGCTCGACGAGCCTCACAACAGCCTCGACGAGCACGCCCTGCTTCTGCTCGATGCCGCCCTGAACGCGCTGGCGGGTAGAGGCGGCTCGGCGCTGTGGTGCTCGCCGGCGCCAACCGCGGCGCTTCGAGCCGACGCCGCCTACCGGCTCCAAGACGGCCGCGTGGTGACAGCGTGAGCGCGCTTCGACAGGACCTCTCCGCGGCCGCGGCTGTGGTCAGGCGAGATTTCTTGATCGCTGTCAGCTATCGCACTCGCTTCCTGGCGCAGCTGATCTCCCTGTTCCTCACCCTGACCCTGTTCCATTTCATCTCTCGGTTGGTGCGCGTCGCCAGCTTCCCGACCCCTGATTCTTACTTCGCGTACGCGGTTATCGGGCTCATCATCCTGCAGGTCCTGACGTCGACCCTCAGCGTGCCCCAGGGCTCACTACGGCAGGAGCTGGTTGGGGGGACTTTCGAGCGGCTGCTGTTGTCGCCGTTTGGGGCCGTGCGAAGCCTGCTGGCGACGACCCTCTTCCCGCTGGCGTACTCGGTCGTAACCGCCCTGGCCATGCTGCTGTTCGCCAGCGTCGTCTTTGGGGTTCGCCTCGATTGGGCGACCCTGCCGCTGGTGATCCCGATCGGGGTGCTTGGCGCTCTCAGCTTCGCGGGCTTCGGCATCCTATTCCTGGCCATAGCGCTGCTCACCAGACAGGGTCTGACCGGCGCCAGCTACCTCATCGCAGGCATCGGCCTGGTCTCTGGTCTCTATTTCCCGGTCTCGCTGCTGCCGGACTGGCTTCGCTGGGTCTCCGAGATCCAGCCGTTCACGCCGGCTGTTGATCTGTTGCGCCATGTGATGGTCGACACCCCGTTGCACGAGGCCGTTGGGATCGAGGTCCTAAAGATGGTGGGATTCGCGGCGCTGATGCTGCCGCTGGCGGTTGGGGCCGTCTCGCTGACGCTCCAGTACAGCCGCCGGCGCGGTACGGTGCTGGAGTACTGACGTGGCAGACCGCCCTTCGATTGGCCAGGTTCGCATCCCCGAGCACGTGGTCTTCCGTCCGTTCGGAAACGAGATGGTGGTGTTGAATCTCCAATCCGGCCAGTACCACGGCCTCAACCACAGTGGCAGCAGAATGCTCGAGGTGCTGTCGGAGGTCGGCGATTTCAACACCGCGGCGAGGATGCTGGCGAAAGAGTTCGCTCACCCGGTCGCGCGAATTTCTGAGGACCTTGCGGAGCTCTGCGAGGCACTCGCCAAGCGGGCCCTGGTCGAGATCGACCCGGTCGGGCCGGTTCGGCCGGGTGACGACCGCTGACGCCGGAGCCAGGGCTGACGGTGCAGGCTCCAGAGAGTCCCATCCGGGCGGCGACCGGCAGCCCGATCTTGAGCGGAGAATTCCGCTCCCTTCCGCTGCCGGCCAAAGCAAGCCTGGCGGCTGAGATCGTGGTGGCCTACGCCATCGTGCGACGCGAGCTGGGGCGTCAGGATCTGCGCCAGACCGTGGAGGCGATCAGGTCGCCACGGCGCAAGCCGCGGGCGCCGGTACTGCCCGACGCGGTGCACGAAGGGGCGCGGCTCGGCGCAGCGGTGGTGCGGACGCTCGAGGCGATGCCGGTGGACTCGCGCTGCCTGATGCGCTCCCTTGTCCTGCTCCGGGTGCTCGCCCGCCGCGGTGTCATGGGCTCGCTGGTGATCGCGGTTCGCCCCGAGGAGCTGCTGAAGCTCGCGGCCCACGCCTGGGTCGAAGTCGACGGCCGACCCTTGCTGGCGCCCGCCGGGCCGGGGCACGGCCGGCTGGTGACGCTTTAGACGGCATGAACGCACCGCTGGTCTCAGCGGGGACGGCGGACCGGCCCGACCCAGGGCGGGGCGCACGGACGGAACGACGGTGGACTTACCGCCTTTTCGGGATCACCGTTTCCAGCGCCTTCAGGCTCCCGGGCCTGGCGCCGATCGGCGCCGACGAACGCATCACGGTGACGCTGGACCTGGCCGATCGCGCGGTTGTCGAAGCGGCCTTCGGCGAGCCTTCCTCGCTCAGCACTCGACTCGCGCTGGGGGGCGGCCAGAACATCGATGTCGTCCTTGGAACCGGCGGCGACCGGTTGCTGACGGCCGGTCGGGAGGCCTCCTTCTACATCGCGCCGGCAGGCGAGCGGGTGCTCTGCGCGCCGGCGGACCCGGGGGCCGCCGGCTGGCAAAAGATCCTCCTCGACACCGTGATGGGTACGGCCGCGCTGGCCCACGGCCACGAGGGGCTTCACGCCGGAGCTGTCGTTCTTGATGAAGGGGTGGTCGCCATCGCGAGCCCAAGTGGCGGTGGCAAGAGCGTCCTCTGCGCCGAGCTGGTGGCGCGCGGCGCGCGCCTCTTCGCCGACGATTTGGTCTTCCTCGAGCGTGGCCGGGATGGGGCGGTGAGGGCCCACGCGGGCCCGCCGCTGATGACGCTGCCGGCGGCGTGGTCGCAGGACAGGCGGCTCGGGGGCGAGGTGCTGGATATCGACGCCGGGCAAGCCTGGATCGCTCTGCGCCAGGACGATCCTGAACCCGCGCGTCTGCTGGCGGTTCTGGTCCTCGACCGGCGCGCCGGCACGGCGGCGGCTCGGGTGGAGCCGGGCCGTACTCCGGTCGAGCTACACGCGGTAGCCCTTCATAGCGTGCTGCAACCCGACCGCCGGCGAGCGCGTTTCGAGCTGCTTGCCGATCTGGCGCAGCAGACCGCCGTTCGCCGTCTGGTAGCGGACCCGGCCACTCCGCCGAGCGAGCTGGCGGAGCTGGTCGAATCCTCCGCCCGCCTGCTCGCCCGCAGGTGACCCGACCCACGGGCTCCTCCGGGTCGTGGACCAACCACGGCTTTGGACTGGGGCTGAGGAGCGCCTTTCCCCTGGCCGGGTGCGCGCCGGGATCGACCGATGGCAGGCCGCCGGTGCGCCTCGAGCTGGCGAGTCGCTCCGAGTTGACGGCGGCCTTTGCGCGGAAGGGCACCTCGGTGATGGCCCATCGACCCGGTCCGTCAGGGCGACCCCTGGCGCGGCTTCTGGCTCACCCGCGCAGTGGCTACTTGATCAGCTCCCCCGGCCACGGGCTGTTCCAGGTCTCCAGTCGCGGAGACCTGGTCCGCTGCGCTCCCAACGCGGTTGCCGCATGGCTGTGGCAACGGAGCCTGCTGGGAGAGGTGCTCCCTTTGGTCAGCGCCTTGCGCGGCATGGAGGCGCTCCACGCCAGCGCGGTGGTGCTCGGGGCTGGGTTGCCGGCGATCGCGGTGGCCGGGGCGTCGGGATCCGGCAAGAGCTCGCTGGCGGTGGAGCTGATCTTGCGGGGAGGCGCGCTACTGGCGGACGACGTGACCGTGGTTGAGAACCGCCGAGCCGAAGTTGTGGCGCATCCGGCCCTGGGGCTGCTGTCGCTCAACCCAGTCACAGCCGCGCGCCTGGAGCATCGCTTCCTCGACGGCGGAGTCGGCTCAAGAGTCGGCAGCAGCCACCACACAATCCGATTGGCGGTGCAGAGAGAAGAGAGACCTGTTCGATTGGGCGCGATCTATTTCCTTCAACCGGGCCACCAGGCGTCAGTGCGCCTGACCGAGGTACGCCCGGCCGACCCGCGTCTGCTGCTGGGAAGCACCTTCAACGTGGCTCTTCGAACACCGCGGAGGTTGATCGCCCAGCTCGACGCCTGTGCCGCAATGGCGGTGTCGGTGCGTATGGTTCGGGTCAGCCTGCCTGCGGCAGTCGATTTCTCGATCGTGGCCGGGCGCCTGCTGACCGACGCCCAGGCGGCGGGCCTGCTGGCGCGCCCCGGGTGACCACCACCAGCCTTGGGCCCGGCGCGATGGCCCTGGTGTCCAGCCGGGGAGATCCGAACGGGGCGGGCGCGGAAAGGGTGCTGGCAGCGTTTCGAGACGGCGGGTTCAAGCGCGAGACGCTCGTCGACGGAAATCTAGTGCTCGCCTGGATCCCGTCATCGATGAGAGCTGTGGGCACCTCGGGCGACGTGGTGTGCCTGCTGGAGGGCACGCTCTACGAGCCCGACGAGCTGCGAGCCGCGGCAGCGACGGGACGCGCCGTGGACCTGAGAGGTGCCGCTGCCACAGAGGGGCCGCCCGCCGAGCTGGTGGCGGCGGAGCTGCTGGCTGCGGAGTTCAGCCGCCGGGGCGAAGCCGTGCTCTCCAGGCTTCGAGGCGACTTCTGGACGGTCCTCTGGGATCGCCGGGAGGCACGGGGCATCGTCGCCTGCGACCAGATGGGCGGCCGATGCCCCTACTGGACCCGGCAGGGCGACGACATCCTGGTGGCGAGCGACATCCCCCAGCTGCTGGCGGCGCTGCCCTCGCGGCCCGGGCCTGACCCGGTGGCGATGGCCCACTGGCTGGCTTCGACGGAGGCGCCGCCGGAGCTATCGCTGTTTTCGGGGGTGCACAGGTTGGAGGCCGGCCACCTCCTCGAGCTGGGTAGCGGGAGCGCCCAGACGAGGCGCTATTGGACGCCGCGCTACGAGCCTCCCACAAGGGTTGCCGCGGGCGAGCCGGCCGAGGCGCTGCAAGCTGCCCTCGCCCGCTCCCTTCTTCGGCGAACCGCTGATACCTCCGACGTCGGTGTGCTCCTGAGCGGAGGCCTCGACTCCTCGGCAGTCGCGGCGCTAGCTGCCGGATCGAGCCCGCGCCCACAGCCCCTGCGCGCGTACTCCGCGGTCTTCCCCGGGCACCCCCAGGTTGACGAGACGAAATGGGTCGACAGGGTGACGGCTTACCTCGGCATGCCGTCGACGCGGATCGTCCTTCGTGGCGGCAGCGCCCTGGCCGGGGCGCTCGGATACCTGGCCGCCTGGAAAGTGCCACCGACATCGCCCAACATGTTCTTCTGGGCGCCGTTGCTGGAGCGCGCCGGTGGGGACGGGATCAGGGTCATGCTGGACGGCGAGGGCGGCGATGAGCTGTTCGGGATCTCGCCCTACCTGCTGGCCGACAGGCTCCGCCAGGGCCGGCTGGTTTCCGCCGCCACCCTCGCCACCCGCTTCCCGGGACCGGTGCGTCCGCTGCTCTCCTCTCGCACCTGGGCTCTGCTTCGCCGTTTCGGACTCAAAGGCGCCGCCCCGATGCTGGCGCACCGTGTAGCCCGGCGTGCTCGCGGGCTACGGCACTACGCGCCGGCGTGGATGCAATCCGACACCGCCCGGCGCTGGCTCGACACCGACGTCACGTGGCGATGGAAGACAATCCCGGGGCCGCGCTGGTGGGCCTGGCAGGTCGACACCGTGACCCGCGGCCTCGGCCCGGCGCTGGTCTACGAGCAGTCGCGCCGGAGAGCCGCGATGGCAGGACTGGAGGCCCGCCACCCCCTGGTCGACGTGGACGTGGTCGAACTCGCGCTCAGCCTGCCACCAGAGCTCGCCTTCGACAACGACCACACCAGGCCCACGCTCCGTCTGGCTCTCGCCGGGATGCTTCCCGATGAGGTTCGTCTGCGACCCGATAAGAGCTCGTTCGACGCAGTGTTCCACGCCGCCCTGGCCGGCCCCGACCTGCCCGCGATCCGACGGATCCTCGGCGGCTCCGACGCGGAGATCGGGGCCTACGTTGACCTCGAGATGGTGCGGCGAACAATGCTTGACCACGATCCGCCAACCGACCCCGCATCGCTGCAGCACTGGGCAATCGAGGTGTGGCGGCTGGTGCTCGCCGAATGCTGGCTGCAAGCCCAGCTCGACGAAACGTACCTACAGGGCCTTAGGCTGCGCCAAGGATTGGCCCCGGCGGACTACGACCTGGTGGCGTTGAACGGCCGCCAGACGGGTACCTGATCATGGCCCGCGGACCGGGTCGCTTTGCGGACAACAATCTCCCCTGTCCAGTTGACACGGTGCCGAGCCTTGTGTAGCGTGAACAGCCTTCAGGGGACCGTTTGGTATGGGGGCGCGTCTAAAGGTGAAACCGCAGGGGGATCGGGCGGCGGCAGTTGGCGGTTACGAGAAGCCGACTGTTGTCGACTACGGGTCGCTGGTCGATTTGACCGCGGCGAATGAGCCGCATGGCAAGGAAGACGGGCTGGGCAAAAGCCGCGGCAGGGAGTCGCACCCGATGTAGACGGCCCCGCCTGCGGGCGGGGAAGGGATCTCAATCCTGATGGACAATCGCGCCGCCGCGGGGCCAAGCCCCGAGCCGGCAGGCAGGGCGGCGCTGGGGGGAACCGCGAGGCTGCTATGGGCGGCGGCGTGTCCGTTTCCTGACCCCGAGCGGATCCGGCGCGCCTGCGAGGGTGAGATCGATGCGCACCTGGTGGTGGCGGCGGCGATCGAGCAGGGAGTCGGCCCCCTCGTGTGGCAAAGTGTCAGCCTGTCCGGTTGCCAGGAGCAGCTCGGCGATGCGGCGCAGGCACTTCGGGCCAACGCCGCGATGTGGCACGCCCGGGCCCATTTCCTGGCTGGCGCCGTGGCGCTGGCGGTCGACCCTCTGCGGCAGTCCGGGCTCGAGCCGGTGGTCCTCAAAGGCGCGGCCCTGGCTGAGCGCTACCCTGATCCCCCCCTTCGGCCGATGGGCGACATCGACCTGCTGCTCCCATCCCGCGACCACGCCGCCGCGCTTGGCGCCCTCCAGCGGGCGGGCTGGACAGTGGCGCTTCGAATCGATCGGCTGCGCCATGAGACGTTGCTGGCTCATCCCGATCTGCCAACCCTGAAGTTGGAGCTCCACGCTGGACTTGACCGCTGGCACAACCGTCTCACCCATCTCGACGGCACCGGCCTCTGGCGCCGGCGTCGCCGGGCGAAGGTATTGGGAACCGATGCCTTCATCCTTACGCCGGAGGATGAGCTGCTGATGCTGGCGGCGCACGCGGGTAAGCCGTTCCACAGCTTCGACCGACTGATTTGGTCCGCCGACCTGGTGGTAGTCATCACCGCCGCCGAAGCGCGAGACGAGCTCGATTGGGAGCTGCTCCGCAGCCGTGCTCGCGACGCCGGCTGCTCGACCGTGCTGGCGGTCGCACTGGCCCACGCGATGCGGCTGGGCGCGGATATGCCGGCCGATCTGCTCGCCGGCTTGCCGCGGAGAGGTTGGCGGCGATTGGTGCTGGATCCGGTTCTCGGGCTGGAGTGGCCCCTGGCCAAGCCTGATGGGGCGTTGCAGCATCGGGCTCGTTACGCGCTCGCCGAGTCATGGCCGCAGCGCCTCCTCCTGCTCCTGGGGGAGACGCCCCGCGAGCCGCTCCACCGTCAACCGGTCCTGATCGGGCGGAGGGCCTGGACGGCCCTATCCGGCTTACCCAGGCTTCAGCGCCAGCACCGCTAGACGGCGCCACCAGGTACGAGTCGAGCTCGCGGCCGGCGGCCTCTCAGGCTAGACCGGGCAGTTGGCCAGCGCCTCCAGGTAGGCGTCCGGGTCGCGGGCGTCGGTGGGGCTGGTGACCACCTTGGAGGCGATCCGGCCGTTTTTGTCGATGATGAAGGTACCCCGGTTGGCGTAGCCCCATTCGTCCATGTAGACCCCGTACTTGCGAGCGACTTCACCACGGGGGTTGAAGTCCGCCAGCAAGGTGGCGCTCAAGCCCGCATCCCGCTTGAACGCGGCCTGGACGAACTTGCTGTCTACCGAGATACCGATCACCTCGGCGCCCGCGGCCTCGAATTTGTCGGCTCGGTCGGTGATCTGGTGCAGCTCGCTGCTGCAGACGCCGCTGAACGACAGCGGATAGAAGACCAGCACGACGTTCTTGCCCCGGTGCTCGGACAGCGTCCACTTCTGGTTCGTCTCATCGCGGAGCGTGAAGTCGGGCGCATCGTCGCCGACCTCAGGAATCTTGGTCGCCACCATCTGTTCCAAAAATCAATCCCTCCAAGTTGGCGCGCTAGCCTTCCAAGATCCAGCGCTCGACGTCTCGGCTGTACTCGATCACTTCCCCCGAAGAAAAGAATAGTGCGATCTCCTCCTCCGCACGGCCGACCGAGTCCGAGCCGTGGATCAAGTTCATGCCGATGGTCAGGCCGAGATCACCGCGGATCGTGCCCGGGGCGGACTGCGCGGGGTCGGTTGCACCCATCATCTGCCGCACCGACGCCACGGCGCCAGGCCCCTCCAGCACCATCGCGACCAGGGGGCCCGAGGTGATGAACTCGGCAAGGTCGGCGAAGAATGGCTTGTCCACGTGCTCGGCGTAGTGGCGGCTCGCCATCTCCCTATCCATGCGCATCAACTTCAGGCCGTGAACGCGCAGGCCCTTCCGCTCGAAACGCGTGATGATCTCGCCGATCAGCCCACGCTGAACTCCGTCGGGCTTGACCAGGACCAGGGTTCTCTCGCTCAAATGGCCGCTCCTTGTGGATTTCTCCGGGCGCGATCGCCGCGGGCACAACCGCGAACTCGCGTTTACGGGGGGAACCTTAGCATCCGACCACCAGGGTCGAACCGCCTCCGACCGCGGCTAAACTGGCGTCCGTGTCGCAGCGCAGCTGGTCCCAGGCGGGACGGCGGATGAGGATCGTGGTCGACGCCAGCCCGCTGCGGGACAGCCGCCGCCACGCCGGCATCGGCAGGTACGCGTCGTCCATGCTGGCGGCTCTCTCGAAGCACCAGGAGATCGATCTGCACACCGTGATGCCGCTTCTGCCGCCGGTGCTGGACGCGCTGCTGGTGCGCTGGCTGAACGCCCAGCCGGGGCTGGCGCTGGCGCGCCCTTTCCACAGCGGGGCGCTGCTGCACGGCATGGCCTCCGACGCCAGCCTGGTGTGGCCGCCGGAACGGCAGGTGGTCACCATCCATGACGTCATCCCCTGGACTGTGGACATCCCGAGCTCAGCGACCAAGCGCCATATCGAGAGCCAACGCCGGCGTTTGCCGCGCTGCGCCGCGATCATCGCCGTCAGCCCGGCGGCCGCCAACGACGCCATCAATGAGCTGGCGCTCGATCCGTCCCGCGTCCACGTCGTCCCCGAAGGCGTCGATCCGATCTTCACCGCAGTACCCGACGCCGGCGACGGCGCGGTGCGCCACCAGCTTGGCCTGCCGGCGACATACGTCCTCTGGGTCGGCAGCCTGCGGTATCACGATCCCCGCAAAGCTCTCGACGGACTACTTGAGGCGATGTCCCAGGTGGAGGGTGCGAGCCTGGTCATGACCGGTGCGGAGGGAGAGGAGAGCCAGCGGCTCCTCGGTCGAGCGGCAGAGCTGGGCGTGCCGTTGGTCCTGACCGGCTACGTTTCGGATGCAGACCTGGCCGCCCTCTACCGGGGCGCCGCTGTGGTCGCTGTCCCCTCGCTTCACGAGGGGTTTGGCCTGCCGGTGGTTGAGGCGCTCGCCAGCGGAGCGCCGGTGGTCGCGGCTCGGGCCGGCAACCTGCCGGCGCTTGGTGGCGGAACCGTGGTGCTGGTCCCGCCGGGGGACAGCCGTGCCCTGGCCCGGGCGCTGTCGGACCTCCTAAAGGACCGGCCCGCGCGCGCCAGGCTGGCCGCGGCAGGCCCGTCGGTGGCCGCAGCCTACCGCTGGAGTCGCGCCGCGGAGATGACCGTGGCCGTGTACCGGACAGTGCTCAACGCCTGACCCGGCTCACCCCCAGGTGATCAGCCGCTGTAGACCGTCGGGGTCCTCCAGGGGCGCGATCGCAGCCATTCGCAGCGGCTGCCGGGCATAGGTGTCAGAAGCCACGCGCATGATGTCTTCGGGCGTGACCGCGTCGAGGATGTCGATGATCTCCGCCGGCTCCATGATCTGACCGGTCAGCAGCTCCTGACCGCCCAGCCACGTCGCCATAGACCCGGTGCCCTCGAGCCGCAGCAGCAAGCGTCCCTTGAGGTACTCGCGCGCCTTGTCCAGCTCGTCGGCCTCCACCGGTTCCTCGCAGATTCGATGGAGCTGCGCCATGGTGGCTTCGACGGCGTCCTCGACCCGGCGCGGCTCCGTGCCGAGGTAGACGCCCGCCGACCCGGTGTCTGCCAGCCGCCCGGTCCACGAATGGATGTCGTAGCAAAGCCCCAGCCGCTCCCGGATCTCGAGGAAAAGACGGCAGCTCATCCCCTCGCCAAGCACGCAGTTCATCAGGTCCAGGGCGAACCGGTCGCGGTGACGGTAGTCGACCGAGCGGGTGCCGAAGACCACGTGCGCCTGCTCGGTGGGCTTGGTCAGGAGGCGCACCTGCGCGCCCTCCGCCAGGGGGACCGCCGGCGTGAACGTGGAAGGCTGGCCCTGCGGCCATGCCGGCAGCGCCGGACTGACCATCTCGACCGCGGCGGCGTGGTCTACGTTGCCGGCAATCGCCATCACCAGCCGGCTGCCGGCGAAGTTGGCCTCGAGGTGGCTCCGCATGTCGCCCGCGGTGATCGCGCGCACGCTGTCCTCGGTGCCCGCGATGTCGATTCCCAGCGGGTGCGCCGGCCAGAGCTCCTCCTCGAAAAGGGTGTGTACGTGGTCGCCCGGGGAGTCGAGGTACATCCGGAGCTCCTCCAGGACGACGTCGCGCTCCTTCTCCACCTCCTCCGGGTCGAGGATCGGGTCCTGGATGATGTCGGTGAGGACGTCCACCGCGGTGGCGAGCTTGTCGCCGGGAACGCGGGCCCAGAAGACCGTTGTCTCCTTGTCGGTGGCGGCGTTGAGCTCTCCGCCGACGCCCTCGATCGCCTCCGCGACGGCCTTGGAGGTGGGGTACCGGCGCGACCCCTTGAAGACCATGTGCTCGACGAAGTGGCTGACCCCGGCGATCCGTTCGGGCTCGTACCGCGAACCGATTTTGAACATCAGCGCGACGCTGGCCGAGTTGCGCTGGCCCAGCGGGGCGGTGATCAGGCGTACGCCGCCGTCGAGCACCTCCATGGAGTACGCCGCGAGGCTATTCACGATGGAGGGCATCGCACCTACTATACCGACGTGGGCTCAGGCGACCGTCCGCTACCGAAGCAGCTGGCGGCGATGGTCTCGGGGTTGGTGGCGGAGGTCGATGCGGTGGCGGAGCAGCTCGGCGACGAGGACGCCAACGCTGATATCGAAGAGCTCGCCCGGGCCCTGCGCAAGGTTCACAACGACGTCGAGGAGGCGGCCGCGAAGGCGCCCGAACTGGGCGAGCTCGATGCGGCGGTCCGCCACCTGCGCGAGGCCTGTGACCTGGTCGACGACGGCATGCCGCCGGACGCGGTGATCTTTGAGGTCCTTGCCGCCAAGGCCCGGCTGGCGGTCAGCCTGGGCTAGGTCGAGGACCGCGCCCGCGGTTCGCGTCGATTAGGTCGTCAGCTCGGCGGCGGTCCACTCCTGCCATCGCCGGGCCGCCAGCTGGACATCGTCGTTGGTGGTCGGTCGCACCCACCGTCCGTCGATGTAGCGAAGTCCGGCGGTCACCGCGATCAGGCGGCGCACCTCCCAGTTCATGGCGCCGTTGCCTTCCAACAACCATCGCTGATCGCCGATGGCCGCGTAGTGGTACGAGCCGTGCGCGCGGTACCGCTCGCGGACCGCTTCCCAACCCTCGATCTCGAGCGACTCCGGGTCAGCCGCAAGTGTCTCGATCAGGCCCTCCAGGTGCACCGGTATCAGGTGCAGGTGAGCGTGGAAGACGGTCTGGCCGCTGACACCGTTCTCCCAGATCACGGGGTCGAGCCGGTAGCTGTCGCGGATGAAGCCGCGGGCTCTCTGCGACAGCTCCTCGAGCTCGTCCAGGACCGCCGGCGGCGCCGCCCCAAAACACGCCAGGTGGGGTTTCGAGATCACCAGCAGGTGGCCGGGCGCGACGGGGTACAGGTCTGGAACCAGGCGGAGGCTCCGGGTCTCCGCCAGCGGCGCCGGCGTCAGCTCCGGGTGGCAGAAGACGCAGCCGTCGACCGGCTCGCTGGGCATCGGATCGTCGCTCGGGGGACCGGGGTTAGCGGCGGCCGCGTCCCCCACCAAACCCTCGCCCGCCGCCGCGACCAAAGCGGTCGCCGCGGTCGGCGGGTCCACGGCCACGTCCATAGTCGACGATCGCGTTGCTGCGAGCGTCCTTGGGCGTGATCACCACCCGGCGCTCGGGCTCCTCGCCCTCACTCTCCGTGCTGAGATCGGGGTCCTCGGCGAGGGCGGTGTGCACCACTCGGCGCTCGTACGGTTGCATCGGCTCCAGTCCGATGCGCTCCTGGTTGCGCTTGGCGCGATCGGCCACCCGCAGGGCCAGCTCGCGGACCGAATCCTCACGCCTGGCCCGGTAGCGCTCCACGTCGATGACGATGGCGCCGGCGTCAGGGAGGCTCTGGCGGACCATGGTGTTGACCAGCAGCTGCATCGCCCGCAGCGTCTCGCCCCGCCAGCCGATCAGCAGGCCGAGGTCGTCGCCGCGAATGTCGATGATGGCCGGACCTTCGTCGTTGGCGTCGAGACGATGCTCCACTGTGGCTTCGATGTTCATCTTCGAAAGCAGCTCGATCAGGAAGCGCTCGGCCTCCAGCGCATTCTCGCGCAGCACGGTGACGCGGATCTTGGCCGCGGTCGGGACCAGGCCCAGGACCGCCCGCCCGGGCTCCTCGAGGACCTCGACCTCGACCCGCTCCGGCGGAACGCCTAGCTGGGAGAGGGCGGATTCGAGGGCCTCCTCGATCGTCTTCCCGGTGCTTTCGATTGATGGCATTTGTTTTCTCCGTGTGACGCGAGCCGGCGCTCGCTATCTCGTCCGCGGGCAACTTCGGGGAGCGACTTTGGCTCCCCCGTCAGCGCCGGCGGCTTCTCCTGCTGGACATCTCGGTCTGGCCGACCAGCACCTTCCGCTTGCCTGACCCCGACCGGGAGCTGTCCTTGCTGTTTCTTCCCGAGCCGTCCTTGCCGGAGCCGTCCCTGCCGCCCCTGCCCGCCGCCGGCGGCGGGGCTGCCGGCGTGCCCAGGAAGGGAAGCTGACCCCAGCCGTTGACCGTGTACTGCTGGAAGATCGAGTAGAGGTTGCTGACGATCCAGTACAGGACAAGGCCCTGCAGGGCGAACTTCTGGAACGAGAGATAGATGATGAAGAGCGGCATCAACAGGCTCATGGTCGAGCTGACCTGGGCCATCTGGGCGGCCTGGCTGTCGGCGGGGTCGGCAGCCGGCGGGGTCATCATCTTGGACTGCACGTAGGTGGTGGCTCCGGCGAGGACGGGCAGGATCCACGTCACCGGATCGGACAGCCCCGCCGGGATCCCGAGGTCCAGTCCCAGGAAATGAGGGCTGACGTCCAGGGTGGTGAAGAACCCGTGATCGTAGATGGCGCGGTAGAGACCGATCAGGATCGGGAACTGGGCCAGGGTGGGCAGGCAGCCGATCATCGGGCTCAGGGGGTTGATGCCGTGCTCCTTGTAGAGCGCCATCATCTCGGAGTTCAGCTTCTGCGGATCCTTCTTGTACTTCTTCCGGAGCTCGGCCAGTTCCGGCGCCACCTTGCGCTGCTCGGCTTGAGATTTCTTGGTCAGCCGGAGCTGGGTCTGGAACAGGGGGAAGAGCAGGGTCTTGACCAGGATCGTGATCAGGATGATCGACAGCCCGTAGGCGCCGATGAAGTTGGCCGGCCCGAAGTTCTTGAGCACGCCGACGAACACCCCAAGCAGCGCCTCGAACGGGTAGCGAAGCGCGCCGAAGGCGTCACCCAGGGACTTCAGAATGTCGACGGCGACAAACAGCGGCTGCATCAGCTCAGCAACCCGCCGGTAAGCCGGCGATCAGGGCACCGGGTCGTAGCCGCCCGCGTGAAACGGGTGGCAACGAGCGATGCGCGAAAGGGCCAGCCTCCAGCCCTTGAAGAAGCCATATTTCTGGATCGCCTCGTAACCGTATTGGGAGCAGGTGGGGGTGTACCGACATCCGCCGACCGCACCCAGAACCGGGCTCAACGTCAGTTGATATACCCGTATCAGGAGCAACGACACCCGGGCCATCGGCCCCACAAGACTATCACCCGGTCGATCCTGGACTGAGTTCACAATTCGCATCAACCGGGCGTCCGGCCGCGATCTTCCACGGGCAGTGGCGCGACCGTCGCCAGCAGGGCGATCAGGTCGTCGCGGAGGTCGGCGAAAACCGCCCTGGCGGCCTCCGGTCGCGCCACCACCACGACGTCGACAGTCTCGCCGGGGTTGGCGTCGAGCCACTCCCGGGAAGCCTCGCGGAGACGGCGCTTGACCGCGTTGCGAACCACCGCGCCGCCGACCTTGGTCGATACCGAGAACCCCAGACGGGGGTGACCCAGCCGGTTGGAGCCGGAATACAGCGACATCAGCCTGCCGTCCCGGCGGCGCCGGGCCCTGTAGACGCGCCGGAAATCCGAACCCCGTTGGAGCCGATATCGGTCCTGCATCGCATCACTTTGAGCGCGAATCCCGCGCGTCACGCCGGCCGCCCCAAGGCGCCGGGATGGGAGCGCCGGGAGCCTAGGGAATGAGCTTGCGGCCGGTGGGGGCCAGCTGCTTCCTGCCCTTGAGCCGCCGCGCCTTGATCACACGGACGCCTCCGGGCGTGCTCATCCGGTTAAGGAAGCCGTGCACACGGCGGCGGTAGCGCTTCTTGGGCTGAAACGTTCTCTTCACTGGTCCTCAACTCGATGGCCGGGCGGAATCCCCGCGGTCGACAAGATAGTGGGCCCCCAGGGCCCACGAGCCGGAAGAGTATAGCCGCGGACCGATGCGGCGGCATCGATGGCTCGCGGCGCCGGCCGCGGGAACCCTAGTTGTCGCCAGGCCTCAAGGCCGCGGCCGCCGTCAGCTCCTTGCCGTTGCCGTTGCCGGCGTGACGCTCGGCCACCTTGGCGCCAACCAGGTCGCTGACGTCGTGCGAGACCCCGGCGACGGTGCTCGACGTGGCCCGTGCCGCCTCCAGAACGGTGTCCTTGCGGGCGGCCCAAAGCTGGGTCAGCTGGTTGCGGCGACGTTCGCCCTGTTCGGGATCCAGGTAATAGATGGCAGCTGCGGCGATCAACGCTCCAAAGAGGATCTTCTTCATTTTCGAACTCCTGGAAATCGCGTCGGACGAGGACTTTCATCCTAGTCTTTTGGACCCCTCGGGCCCTGTGGCACGAACGGATTTTCCCCCCTTGTGAGGCGAGGGGTGCGTTGCTATGATCCTCCGGCTCTAGGGGCTGGAAGCAAGTGGCCGGGTGAACAGGTTTTCCACAGCCCATCTCAATTACCACTCTCGGTTTTCCACATCTGTGGATTGTCTGTGAATAATTCCCGCTTGCCGGGAGGAGTCATTTGCAAGAGTCAACAGCGGACAATATCTGGCAGGCGGCGCAAGAAGAGTGGCGCTTCCAGATCGCCAAGCCCAGCTATGAGGCCTGGCTGAAGAACGCCAACCTGCTATCTCTTGAAGGCCGGACCTTCCACATCGGTGTCCCCACAAAGCTCGCCAAAGACTGGCTCGAGGACCGCTACTCCGCGATCATCAAAGAGACGCTGTCCGCGATCATGTCCGACGACGTCGAGCTGACCTTCGAGGTCACGGAGCAGCCCCACCGCGACGAGGCTTACGAGGAGAGCGTCGAGGAAGCTCCCGTGATGGAGGAGCCGGACTACGACCCCGGCTCCAGCCAGTTGAACCCGAAGTTCACCTTCGACTCCTTCGTCCCCGGCCACAACTCGCGGTTCGCGCACGCCGCCGCCCGCGCCGTGGCCGACGCGCCAGGTGAGGCCTACAACCCGCTCTTCCTGTACGGCGGGGTGGGTCTGGGCAAGACCCACCTGATGCACGCCATCGGCCACGCCGTCATGAAGAAGAGCCGCAAGCGCAAGGTCGCCTACGTCACCAGCGAGCGCTTCATGAACGAGATGATCGAGTCGATCCGCCGCAACCAGATGAACGAGTTCCGCAAGCGGTATCGCAACTGCGACGTGCTGCTGATCGACGACATCCAGTTCCTGGCGGGGAAGGACCGCACCCAGGAGGAGTTCTTTCACACCTTTAATGCGCTGCACGACCTCAACCGCCACATCGTGATCAGCTCCGACCGGCCGCCCAAGGACATCCCCACGCTGGAGGAGCGGCTGCGCTCTCGGTTCGAAGGCGGGCTGATCGCCGACATCGAGCCGCCCGACTTCGAGACCCGCGTCGCGATCCTCAAGTCGAAGGTGGGGCCGCACAACCGCCTCATCCCTGAGGACGTTCTCTCCTTCATCGCCCACAAGATCCAGCGCAACATCCGCGAGCTCGAGGGAGCGCTGATTCGGGTCCTCGCCTACGCCTCGGTGACCCACCAGCCGATGACCACCGAGACGGCGGCGCGAGTCCTGGAAGACATCATCCCCTCGAGCGAGACCCGCTCTCTGTCGGTCGACGGCATCAAGAAGGTGGTCGCCAACTTCTACAACATCACCGTCGAGGAGATGTGCGGCAAGCGTCGCGATCGCCACATCGTCTTCCCCCGCCAGGTTGCGATGTACATCATCCGCGAGGAGACGGCGTCGAGCCTTCCCGCGATCGGGCAGGCCTTCGGCGGCCGCGACCACACCACCGTGCTCCACTCCTACGAGAAAATCCTGACCGACTGCCAGGACGACCCTCGCGTCAGCGCCGACATCGCGAAGATCCGCGAGCTGCTCTTCAACTGAGTGCGCCGTTGTGGCATTGCTCCCACAGCCCGGCTGTTGACAACTGGGCACATCCTGTCGGAGCGGTGGACGCCCACCGATTCGAGCGCACAAGGTCTATCAACCAGGGGCTCAGTCCACAGGGCTGAACCCTATAATTCGCCTCGGTTGGAACTCAGCGGCAGGGGTTTTCAGGGCTTTCCACCGCGCTATTCCTACTACTCACTTAAAACACAGACAGCGTTCCAGTTAAGGGGTGGTGCACAAGAATGAAACTGACCTGTTCGCCCGAGGCCTTGGGTCACGCCCTGCAGGTGGTTTCTCGCGCCGTCAGCCCCAGAACCACCCTACCGATCCTCAACAACGTCCTCCTGGAGACCTCTCCTGAGGGACTGAAGCTGACCGCCACCAACCTCGAGATCGGCATCGTCAACCACGTCGACGCCGAGATCTCCAGCGAGGGATCGGTGACCCTGCCGGCGAAGCTGCTGACAGAGTTCGTCGCCCAGCTGCACGACGACCAGCTGGAGATGGAGCTCGATGCTTCGACGCAGACTCTGGCGGTGAAATGCGGCCCGTACCACGACGTCAAGATCAAGGGCATCGGGGCAAATGAGTTTCCACCGCTGCCGGCGCGCGAGGATGGGCTCAAGCTGGTTGTTGAGCAGGCAGACCTGCTCCCAGCTATCGAGCAGACCGTGGTCGCCGCCAGCAGTGACGACGGCCGCCCGGTGCTCACCGGCGTGCTGACCCAGCTGGAGGGCGAAACCATGACCCTGGCGGCCACCGATGGTCACCGGCTGGCGGTCAAGACGATCAAGACCAAGAGCTCCGAAGGGGAGCCGGCGGAGGACGGCGCCAACTCGGTGATCATCCCGGCGCGTGCCCTCCAGGAGTTGAGTCGGGTGCTCAAAGGAGAAGGCACCGTGGAGATGGCGCTGGGCAGGTCGCGGAACCACGTGTTCTTCTCGGTCCCGGGCGTCGAGGTGATGTCGCGGCTGATCGAGGGGACGTACCCCAACTACTCGCAGGTGATCCCCGAGCAGTCCAACACCACCATCACCGTCTCCACCAAGGAGTTGCTCGACCGCACCCGCGGCGTCTCCATCTTTGCCCGCGACAGCGCCAACGTGGTTCGCATCAAGACCGAGGCCGGCGAGATATCGATCTCGGCCAACACCAGCGAGGTGGGATCCAGCGAAGCCTCGGTCAGCGCCGAGATCGACGGCGCCGACATCCAGATCGCCTTCAACTCGCGCTACCTGCTCGACGTGCTGGCCCTGGTCGGCTCCGACAAGGTGGCGATGGGCTTCAACGGCCCCCTCAGCCCTGGTGTCGTCAAGCCCGCGGGGAAAGACGACTATACGTACGTGATCATGCCCGTCCGCGTGGCGATGTAGGTGCGCCACCACAGCGCGGGCCATCCGAGCGTCGCCGGTGAACCCGCTTCGCGGGCTGCGCTCCTCGCTCACGTACAAATACGTACGCTCGCTTCGGTGCTCGCCGGCTCCTTCGCCTGACCCACGCTGCGGCGGCGCACGCCCTCAGCTAAGAGCCGACGATCAATGATCACCTCGGTAAGCCTTTTCGCGTTCCGCAACTACCTCAAGGAGTCGGTCCCGCTGCGCGCCGGCGTGAACCTGCTGCTCGGCGCCAACGCGCAGGGGAAGACCAACCTCCTGGAGGCGGTCTACCTGGGCGCGACCGGGCGCTCGCCGCGCGCCACGGTTCTGGCCGAAATGGTGATGTGGGAGCAGGCGGGGGCGAGGGTCCGGCTGGAGTTCGACGACGACGGCGCCGAACACAGCGTCGAGGTCCGGCTGGAGCGCGATGACTCGAGCCGGCGCACCAAGCGCAGCCTGGTGCTCGACGGCAAGCCGGTCGGCGCGCAGACGCTTGCCGGACGCCTGCGCATGGTCCTCTTCAGCCCCGAGGAGATGACTTTGATCAGGGGCTCCGGAGAAGGCCGGCGGCGCCTGCTCAACGGTCTGCTGACCCAGGCCGACGCGGACTACGCGGCGACCCTGAGCCGCTACTCTCGAGTACTGGAGCAGCGCAACCAGCTGATCAAGCGGATCGCCCAGGACCTCGAGCCGATCGATACGCTCGCTTGGTGGTCTGCCGAGATCTCCCGGCTCGGGGGTGAGCTCGTCCGGGCTCGGCGCCGGGCTATCGACGAGCTGATCCCGGTGGTCGCCGCCAAGTACGCCGAGGTCGCCCCGGGTGAGCAGTTGGCGCTGCGCTACGCTCCCAACGTGGTGGATGACGGCGACCCCGAGGCGGCGATCGCGGCCGAGCTGGCCCGGCGCCAGCGCGAGGAGATCGCCCGCGGGCTGACGGTGGCGGGTCCTCATCGCGACGACCTCGAGTTCGAGCTTGGCGGCCTGCCGGCAGCCGCGCACGCCTCCCAGGGCCAGCAGCGGACCGCCATCCTGGCGTTCAAGCTCGCCGAGGTCGAAGTGCTGTCGGCCGGACCGCGCTCCCCCGTCCTCCTCCTCGACGACGTCATGTCGGAGCTGGACGCGCCGCGCCGGCAACACCTGGTGGAGCTTGTGGAAGCCTCACCTCAGGCGATCATCACCTCCGCCGAGGAGGGCTACTTTCCGCCCGGCTTCGTCGACCGCGTGCACACCCGTCGCGTCGTCTCCGGGCACCTCGTCGCGGCTTCGGGGTGACGTCCCGGCGAGACAACTCCAAGGATCCCGGAGACCGCCCTGTGCTCGACTTCAAGCCGCTGCGCCGTTCTCCCAGCCGGGGCGAGGACACCGGCCCGGTGGCACTGTCAGACCTGCTGGTGCCCACGCTGGCACGCCTGGGTCTGAAGACGCGCGCCCGCTTCGTCCAGATCCTGGCGGCGTGGCCCGGGGTCGTCGGCGAGATGGTGGCGGCGCAGACGTCTCCGACCAACTTCGTTCGAGGGCGTTTGACGGTTGAGACCGAGAGCCCGGCGATGGGGCACCAGCTCCACCTCCAGCGCCAGACCATCATCGACGGCCTCAACCAGAAGATCGGCGACACGGCCGTGGTCGAGATCCGCTTCCGGCTGGCCGGCGACAAGGACCTCACCGACGGGAGCCGCGGCCGGCGCCGCACAAAGTGACGGTCACGTCGCCGGCGGACCTCAACCCGGCCCAGGCCGAAGCCTGCGAAAGCCTGCAGGGCCAGGTGATGGTGCTGGCCGGCCCGGGCACCGGCAAGACCCGCGTCATCACCTACCGGTATCTCAACCTGCTCGGGCTCAGCGGCGTCGACACCGAGAACATCCTGGTCCTGACCTTCACCGAGAAGGCGGCTCGGGAGATGGAGGGGCGGATATCGGCGCTGTGCCAGACCGGCTACTCGGAGCTGCTGGTCAGCACCTTCCACGCCTTCGCGCTCCGGTTCCTACAGGAGGAGGGCCACCGGCTCCCAATCCCCAGGCCGTTCCGGATCGCCCCGGAGGTGGAGAAGTGGCAGGTGATGTGCCGGGTGCTGGAGACGATGCGGCCCGACGAGCTGTACCGTCTGCCCCGGCCGAGGGACATCGTCCCCGACCTGCTCAAGCTGCTGGAACGCGCCAAACAGGAGATGGCCGGGCCGCAGGACTATCACCGCATCGCGGGCGACATGGTCCTCGAGCATCGCCTCGGCAGCGAGGTTCACGTCCAGGTGGCCGCCGTCTACGCCGCCTACCAGGAAGAGCTGATGAAGGCTGGGATGCTGGACTTCGACGACACCATCTACTGGAGCGCGCGGCTGCTCGAGACCAACCCCGAGGTGTTGGAGCGTTGGCAGGCCAGGATCAGACACGTGATGGTCGACGAGTTCCAGGACACCAACTTCTCGCAGCTGCGCCTGGTCGAGTTGCTGGCCGGCGCGGATGGCAACATCGCCGTCGTCGGCGACGACGACCAGTCGATCTACAAGTTTCGGGGCGCGTCGGTGGCCAACCTTCGGCGCTTTCGCAAGACCTACCCGGGCACCCGCATCGTTCGCCTGGAGACCAACTACCGGAGCACCCAGCGGGTGCTGGCGCCGGCGGCGCGCCTGGTGGGGCACAACCCGGAGCGCATCAAGAAGGAGGTGACGTCCGACCGCGAGGGACCGGTGGCGCGCATGTACCTCGCGCCGGACCGGGACCACGAGGTCGCCTGGACGGTGGAGCGCATCGCTGAGCTGCTCGGCGCCGGGGGCGAAGCCGAGGTGGAGGCCAGGGATGTCGCCGTGCTGGTGCGCACCAACGCCCAGCTGCGGCCGTTCACCCGGGCCCTGCAACGCGCCGGGATCCCGTACCAGCTCTCCGGCGGCAGGGGTTTCCTCGACCAGCCAGAGATCAAGGACATCAGGGCGCTCCTGCAGATGGTGGTGGACCCGACCGACAGCCAGGCGGCGGCTCGCGTGCTCGCGATGCCTGGCATGGCGCTGCCGGCCGACGCCATCCTGCGGGTCTGCTCGGCGGCGCGACGGGATGAGGTCACGGTCGAAGCGGCCGCCGCTCGAGAGTTGTCCAACCCCGACGACGTCGCCGCCCTGGCGCGCCTGATGGAGCTCGTCTCTGGGCTGCGCTCCGACAGTCTCAGGCAGCGCGCCGATGAGGTGGCCTACTCCGCCCTGGAGCGCACCCGCTATGTCGACCTGCTCGACTTCCCATCGGAGATCCAGCGGCGCCAGGCCGGCGCCAACCTGGAGAAGTTCGCCGAGCTGGTGGCGACCTACTGCGACAACGACCGCACCGGCGAAGCCACCCTGGCCGGTTTTGTCGATTACCTCGAGGCGGTGGAGGCGTCCCAAAGCGAGGAGGCGATCGCCACCATCGACAGCGGCGCCAACGCCGTCAACCTGATGACTGTCCACAAGAGCAAGGGGCTGGAGTTCACCGCGGTGTTCTGCCCGGGGCTGGTCGAGGATCGTTTTCCCTCGCGGAACATGGGTGAGGCGCTGCCGCTGCCGCCGGAGCTGATCGTCGAGGAGATCCCCGGCCGCGACCCTCGCCTGGCCGAGGAACGGCGCCTCGCATATGTCGCCCTGACCCGTGCGCGCCGTCACCTGTTTCTGTCGGCGGCGGAACGATACGAGGGCGGCAAGCGCTGGAAACCGTCACGGTTCCTCGCCGAGATGGGCTTCCTGCCCGCGCCCGACGGTACTGTGGTGGAGGCGCCGTCCCCGGAGCCGATCCCCGCGGTCGAGGCACCGGTCGGGCCGCCGGCCGCACAGGCGGCGCTGCCGATCAGCCATCCCGACGTCCCCGAGCTGATCCTGAGCTACAGCCAGCTCGATACCTACCGCACGTGTCCGCGCGCCTATCAGTACCGGCACGTCTATCACCTGCCGACCCGGCCCAGCCCGGAGCAGGAGTTCGGCATAGCGGTGCACGCGGCACTGAGCCAGATCCTGGACCAGAACCGCGAGCGTCAGCCGCCGGTGGAGGAGGCGGTGGCGTTGTTCGATCGCTGTTTTGGGGTCGAGCGCTTCGCTGACCCGGTCAACGCCGATCTCTGGCAGGAACGTGGCCGCGACTTCATCCGCAGCCTGCACCGCAAGGGCCGCCTCAATGGCGCCTCCCTGCACGTCGATCCGGAGCAGTCCTTCAGCCTCAGCCTGCCCGGCTTCAAAGTACGCGGGCGCATCGACCGCATCGATCGCGGCGACCGCGGCGGCTATCGGGTCATCGACTACAAGACCGGCGACGTCAAGCAGGAGTGGGAGCTGGAAAAGGACCTACAGCTGGGGCTGTACGCGATCGCGGCGGAGCAGGTCTTCGGCCTCCGACCGGTGACGTTGGCGATCTGCTACCTGGAGGACGCCAACGAGGTCGAGGTGCTCAAGACCACTTCCCAGCTGCAGGCGGACCAGGAGCTGGCCGAGGACCTGGCCGCCGGCATCATCGCCGGGGAGTTCTCACCGCAACCAACCCCGTGGAAGTGCCGCCACTGCGATTTCCGCCTGGTCTGCGACGCCGCGATGTAGCCGCGGCGGCGGAGCAGAACGGCCCGGCTTCCAGCGGAAGTACCGCCGCCTCAGAAGGGCCCGGCGTGTTGCGGCTGCACCGCCGCCGCGATCAGCTGCGCGATCTCCGCGGCCGCGTCGGAGCGACCGACCGCCTCGGCGCGACCCTGCATCCGCTCGAACTCTTCGTGGTCGCTGGTCAGGTTTTCCCGCACCAGCTTGACCAGCTTGCGGACCCGCGGCGTGTAGAAGCCAACCCTCTGATGGGTGACGAATTTGACGTTGCCCTCCTCCTGGCCGGGGACGTAGCCGGTCAGGAAGATCGGCAGTCCGGAGATCAGGGCTTCGGAGATGGTGCCGGGCCCAGCCTTGGTGACGATGGCGTCCGACGCCTGCATCAGCTCGGGCATGTTGTCGACGAAACCGTAGACGTGGACGTCGCCCCGCCACTGCTCGGCGTCCAGCTTCTTGCGGAGCTTTTCGTTGCGGGCGCACACCACCAGCAGCTGGACGCCCAGGCCGGCCCGATCCAGCGCCCGCGCCTGGGCGCCCAGCCGGCCGGCGCCCTCGCCGCCCGAGACCAGCAGCAGGGTGGTCCGGTCGCTGAGGCCGAGCTGTGCCCGGAGCCGCGATTTGCCGGCGCCATGGAGAGCGCCCGTAAACCGCGGATTCACCGGCAGCCCGGCAACGTGCACGCGTCTTGGGTCCAATCCCTTGCTGATGCAAAGCTTGCGAGCCTCGGCCGAAGGCACCACCACGACGTCGGCCTTGCGCGTCATCCAGAAGCGATGGACCTCGGTCATGTCGGTGATCACGGTCACGAAGGGGATGTCCAGGCCGAGGCGATCCAGCGTCTCGACGGTGACGTGGTTGGTGAGCGGATGGAAGGAAACGATTCCGATGGGCGGAAGGTCGCCCACTCCCCGCGCGATGCCCGGCCGGAGCTGGCGGCCGAGGGTCCGGATCGCGGCCTTGATCATGACGCGGTTGTCGGTGCTGTGGAAGAGCAGCCCGTAGGTGCGCGGCATGTGCTTGATGACCCAGTTGTAGCGGTACACGGCCCAGCGTAAAAACGGCCGGCTGCCGGCCACGAAGGGGTCGATCATCTCGATTTCGAAGCGGCCCGGGTACTGTGCCTGCATCGCCGCGGCGACGGCGTTTGCCGATGCTCGATGGCCCCCGCCGGTGTCGGAAAACAAGAAGATGATCCTGGGCGCCATAAGTGTCCGTCATACGATACTTGTGCATGACATCGACCGCCGACCGTGCGCGCCCAGGTCACGGGCTTGACGTAGAGGCGCTCGGTGACGACTCGTCATTCGCCCTGCTCAAGGACGAGTGGGAAGATCTCGAGGGGCGTGCCGCGGAGGACAACATCTTCCTGACCTACGTCTGGCAGCACGCCTGGTGGCAGGACCTCGGCACCGGCGACCTCGACCTGGTGACCTTCCGCGACCAGGGGAGACTGGTGGGGCTGGCCCCGACGTACCACGAAAAGGTGGGCGGCTTCCCGGCGGTGCGGTTCGGGGGAGGGCTCGAGGTCAGCGACTACCTGGGCATCCTGGTCGAGCCCGGATACGAGGTAGCGGTCGGTCGGGCCTTTCTCGAGCGATGTTTGGAATTGCCCGGACTGGTCATGGATTTCCATTTCCTACGGTCCGATGGCGCCACCGTTCGCATGCTCTCAGCGGCTGCCCGGGACATGGACCGTCGATACCACATCGAAAACGAAGAGGTGAGTCCGTACATCGAGATACGCGGAGACTGGGAGAGTTATGTCGCCGGGCTGGGCAAGAAGGATCGGCACGAGCTTCGGCGCAAGCGGCGGCGCCTCGAAGAGGCCGGCGGCTGGGCCGTCGTGGAGTCCCGGCCGGCGACGCTGGCCGAGGACCTGGAGTCCTTCTTCGACCTTCACGCCAAGAGCTCGCGAGCCAAGGAGGACTTTCTCACCGACGACATCAAGACCTTCTTCCGCCACATCAGCTTTCACCTGCAGGAGGCGGGCTGGCTGTCGCTGCGCAGCCTGCGCTTCAAAGACCAGCCGGTGGCGGCGGTTTTGGGCTTCGTTTATCGGGGCAGGCTTCTCCTGTACAACTCTGGGTACGATCCTGAGCACAACGCGCTCAGTCCGGGGTTCGTGATGATGAGCGAGGAGGTTCGTTTGGCGGTCGAGGAAGAATTGTCCGAGGTGGACTTCCTGCGTGGCAACGAAAAGTACAAGTACGACCTCGGCGCCAGGGACCGCACCCTGGTGCATTTGACCGTGGAGCTGGTGTGAGCGCGCGGACGATGGCGGTGATCGCCGCCCACGCCTGCCCCCACTCCGAGATCGGCGCCGGCGAGAACGGCGGCATGAGCGTGTACGTCCGCGAGATGGCCGCCACGCTGGCGGAGCGCGAGATTCCGACGGTGTTCTTCACCCGCAAGGAAGACCCCGGCGCGCCCGCGACGCTCGAGCTGGAGGACGGCAGCCGACTGGTGCACATCGTCGCCGGGCCGGAGGGCCCCATCAGCAAGGACGCCTTCTTCTACCATCTGCCCGAGTTCTACCGGGGCGTGGCCCAGTGGGCGCGCGACGACGGCACCGAGTTCCGCTTGATCCACAGCCATTACTGGCTCAGCGGCTGGGCCGGCCGCCGGCTGTCACAGCTCTGGGGCGTGCCCTGGGCGCACATGGCCCACACTCTGGCTCGGGTCAAGGACCGCGACCGGCCCGCGGGCGCGGCGCCCGAAGCCGACCAGCGCGTCGCCGTGGAGCTGGAGATCGTGCGCAGCACCAACCGCATGATCGCGCCGACCAACCAGGAGGTCGAAGACCTCGCCTTCCTGTATGGCGCCGATCGCAGCTGCATATCGGTGGTTCCGCCGGGCGTCGACACCAGCCTGTTCGCACGCGGCGATAGCTCAGATCTGCGCCGCCGCCTGGGCATCGCCGACGGCGAGAAGGTGATCCTCTTCACCGGGCGCCTGGAGCGTCTCAAGGGGGTCGAGATCCTGCTCCACGCTTTGTCGGCGATCCTCGAAGGCCGGACCAACCGAGACGTGCGGCTGGTCGTGCTCGGCGCCGACAGCAGCAACGGCGTCCTCGAAGCCGGAGTGCACGGCGGCGAAAGAGCTCGCCTGGAGGCGCTGGCGGTGGAGATCGGCGTCGACGACCGCGTCGATTTCCTGGGCCCCGTCGACCACAGCCAGCTGCCCGCTTATTACTCGCTGGCCGATGTCTGCGCGGTCCCGTCGTACAGCGAGTCCTTCGGGTTGGTCGCGCTGGAGGCGGAGGCCTGCGGGACCCCCGTGGTGGCGTCACGAATCGGCGGTCTGCGCCAGCTGGTCCTCGACGGCATCACTGGTATCACCGTGCCCAGCCACGAGCCCATGGCCTGGGCCGACGCGCTGCGCCGCGTCATCGACGATCGCGACGCCAGCGCCGTCATGGGGCCGTCGGGCCGGCGCCTGGCCAGGTCTTACTCCTGGGCGGCGTCCGCGGACCTGCTGCTGGAGGCCTACGAGGACACCGAGGTCAACTACCGTCGGGCCGCCCAGGCAGTCCTCGGCTGAATACCGTCTGAAGCGGCCCCGCTGCTAGGCTCTGCCCTGATGCGACGGCCCAAAGCGATCAGCTTCGACATGGGCTACACGCTGCTCATGCATCGGCCCACCGGTCCCGACCTGTATCGCCGAGTCCTGGCCGAATGCGGCATCGACGCGACCAGCGAGGCGGTGTCGGCGGCGCTGGTCCCGGCCCGTGACCACTACGTGCGATCCACGCGGGAAGGGCGGGACTTCGAGGCCTCGATGGTGGATGCTGTCGCCTTCTGGACCGAGTACAACGGCATCATCCTCACTCACCTCGGGGTCGCATTGGACCGCCACGCTTATGTGTCGGAGCGCATTTACACCACCGCCTGGCAGCCGGAGAACTGGGAGATCTTCCCCGAAGTCATGGACACTCTGGAGGCGCTCCGAGCCGAGGGCGTCCGGATGGTCGTGGTATCGAATTTCGTGGACACGCTGCGATCGGTCTGCGACCTGCACCGGGTGGCGCCCTATTTCGAGGACATCATCGCCTCGGTGGAGGCTGGGGCGATGAAGCCGGACCCGCGAATCTTCAAGCTGGCGCTGCGGCGGCTGGGTGTCGATGCCGACGATGTGTGGCACGTCGGCGACAACTATTGGGCCGACGTCCTCGGATCGCGTGCCGTCGGCATGACGCCGGTCCTGGTCGACCGGGAGCGGGCGGTGCCCCGGCCCGACTGCGCCACCGTGCACTCGCTCGACCAGCTGGTCGACATGGTGCGGCAGGCCGAGGACAGAGAGGCGGCCGCGTGATCCGCGGGCGGTGAGCCCGGCGATGACGTCGGAGACGGGCGCGCGGCTGGAGGACGAGGTCGCCGAGATCGTGCGCGCGGCCTCCTCCCAGCCGCTGCCGTCGGTCCAGCTGAGCGTGGTTCAGCGGGTTGATGGCGCAGTGGTCACCGGCACGGTGGTCACCGCCAAGCAGGCGCGCGCCGTTGCGCGCCTGGCCCAGGCGCACGCGGCTGATGTCGAGGTCGCCGTCCTGGCGGATCCCACCCAGCAGATGGAAGAGGGCTGGCTCGCCATCACCGGCGAGGGACTCACCGGCGAAGCTCTCGAGGTCTGGCGGGAGCCCGGGCTGATGGGGGACGACCATGCTCGCCAGACCGAGTACCTGCCGGCCGACGGCCCGCTTAGGGTGCTCGGCCGAAGCGGCGCGGCCCAGCTGGTGCAGGGGCCAGACTTGACCGTGGGATGGATCGCAGAATCCGGAGTGGCGGAGACCGACGCCGAAGCCGCGAAGCAGAAATGGCGGGGGATCCACAGGACGGAAGAGGCGACCGCCGTGCTGCCCGACCCGTCGATGCTGACGTTTGGGGGCGGCGCAATGGATATGCTCGCGGCCGTCATCGAGGCGGCCCGCTCCCACCTGGGCGTGCCCTACCGGTGGGGAGGCACAACGCCTGCGGGATTCGATTGCTCGGGCTTCCTGCAGCGGGTATTCGCTTCCGAGACGGGCGTGCTCCTGCCCAAGCACACCGGCGAGCAGCGCCACGCCGGCATCCGCGTCTCGGCGCCGGGCGCGCGGGCTGGGGACCTGCTCTTCGCCCGGCCTAAAGCGCGACCGGTTGGCCACGTGATGCTGGTCACCTCCCCGGACACGGTCATCCACGCCTGCCAGACGGAGTCGCGGGTGATCGAGGAGCCGCTCAAGGTCAATGCCGAGCGCTATCAGCACCAGGGGTATCGCCGGCCGGTCCTGCTGTTGCCTTGAGCGACGCCGTCGCCGACCTGGGCCGGCGGATCCAGAGCCTTGGCGACCTGCTGCAGTTTCGCGATCGTCCGGTCCACGTTGTCGGCGCCGGCAGTGTCGAGGGCGCCCACCTGCTGCTGTTCCTCCTCGACCACGGGTTTTCCCGGCTGGTCGGGCACGACTTCTCAGAAGAGCAGGGCTTCGACCGGGCCTTCAAGCGCTTCCACGTGGGCTGGCCGGCGGAGGAGCGGGAGGCGATGCTGCGGAGACTGCGGGAGGGCGTCGTTCTCCGTTTTCGCGACCACTATCTCGAAGGCGTGGAGCTGGCCGAGGCGATCGGCGTGACCCAGGGCTGGTACCTCTACGACTCCAACCACAGGCTCGCCGATTCGCCTGATCTTCGAGAGCGCTTCTTCAGCCTGATGCAGCTCTACCTGGCGCTGGCGCCCGGGATAGTGGTCGGTGTCACCGGCAGCCAGGGCAAGTCAACGACCACCCGGCTGCTGCGCGACATGCTGATCGCGGGTGGACGGGAGGTGATCTTCGCCGGCAACGACCGCCACAGTCGCCAAGCTCTGGCGGAGGTAGTAGCCGCCGGTCCGGATACGGTGGTGCTGCTGGAGATCAGCAACCGTCACCTCAAGTCCCTCGGCCGCAGCCCCGGCGTCGCGGTGGTCACCAACGTCTTTCCCAACCACCTCGAGGAGCACGGCGGCTGGGAGGGTTACGTCGCCGCCAAGTCAGAGATCGTCCGGTACCAGAGCGAGGGCGACATCGCGGTGCTCAACGGCGACCTTACGGTAACTCGCGAGATGGCGCGGCTGACGCCGGGCCGTGCGGTTTGGTTTGGCGAGCGACTGGAGCCCGCCGAGCCGGGGGTCGCCGTCCACCTGGACCGGATGACGAGCCAGCAGCTTGCAGCCTTCGACCTTCCCGCCGACTCGCTGGCGCTCCCAGGTCGGCACAACCTCCAGAACGTCGCCGCCGCTGCCGCCGCGGCGCTGGCCCTCGAGGTCGCGCCCGGCGCCATCGCCGAGGCGGCCGCAAGGTTCCGCGGCCTGAAGCACCGTATCCAGTTCATCTGGGAGTCCGGCGGTGTTCGCTTCTACGACGATCTCAACAGCACCACGCCGACCGCGTCAGAGGCCGCCCTGCAAACGCTGGGCAACGGGGTGATCTGGATCTTCGGCGGCGACGACAAGGGTCTCGACAGTGAGGGCCTGGTCGGTGTCGCCGGCGATGCCGTCCGGGTCGCCATCGCCCTGCCCGGGCCCGGCAGCGACAGGCTGGTGCCGGACCTGCTTCGCTCCGGCGTGCAGGTGGAGCGGCTGGAGGACCTGCCCGCCGCGGTGGCGCGGGCGGTGAGGGTGGCGCAGCCGGGAGAGTCGGTGCTTTTGTCCCCCGCCTGCCCCGGGTTCTTTACCCGCTACTACGTCGGCGCCGACGAGGACACCGGGTTTCGCCGCCTCGTCCGCGAGGCGACACTTCACCAACCGCCGATGAGGGAACAGACGCCGGTGCGGGAACAGCCATCCGCTCAGGAAGGCCCGGCTACTTCTCCTCCTGCTCGTAGACCTCGAAAGTCAGAGGATCCTGGCTGATGACCTCAAGGTCGGAGCCGCAGCCGGGGCACGGGATGATCTCGCCAAGGCTGAGGTCGGTCTCTTCTATGACGGTGTTACAGGAAGGACAGGTACCCATCACTCAAGTATATTCGCCGTCGCAAGCATGCGCCGGCCGAGTCTAGGCGTCGACCCGGTGGGCCCTGGACAGTTGGAGGCGGGCGACCTGGGCCGAGGGGTCGGCCACACACCCCTTGAGGAACACCCGGGGCTGGCCGCCTGGACCGGAGTCGAGCGGTTGACGCTGAAGCGCGAGGACCTCAACCCGACCGGGTCGCACAAGGATCGCGGGGCCGTCGAGCAGATCAAGGCTTGCGTCGAGAGCGGACAGCGAGTCGCGGTGATCTCCTCGTCCGGCAACGCCGCGCTGGCGGCGGCCACCTCCGGCACCCGCGCCGGGGTGACCGTCGTCGCCCTGCTCTCGCCGCGTACCGAGCCCGGCCGGGTGGTGGCGCTGCGCCGGGCCGGGGCCCGCGTCCTGGTGACCGAGAAGCCGATCAACTACGGCATTCGTCTGGCGCGGGTGTGCGGCTGGCCTGACCTGCGCCCATCCCAATCCGAAGAGGCTGTTGAAGGCTTCCGATCCCTCGGCGAGGAGCTGGCGGCCGAGCTCTCAGCCGGCGCGGCGATCGTCGGCTATGCCAGCAGCGGGACGACCTACCAGGCTATCGGCGAGGTGCTGGTAGAGCGCGGCGCGCGACTGGCTCTGCACCCGGTCCAGGCCGGCCTGGTCAACGGGCTGAGCCGCGAGTTCGGCCGTCAGGGCGACGGCAGGCGCAGCCTTGTCGGCGACCTCGGGGTCAAGGTCTCTCCCCGGGCGGAGGCGGTGAGCGCGCTGGTCCGGGGCAGCGGCGGCCAGGCCTGGTGGGTCGACGACCTCGCCATAGCGGAGGCCGGCGAGGTCTTGCGCAGAACCGGCTTCGACGTGGCCACCGAGTGTTGGGCCGCGCTCGCAGGCGCCCGGCTGGCCGCCGCCGAGGCGGGCCTGGGCGATGTCTGTCTGCTGCTCACAGGGCGGGCCTTCCCGCCGGCCGGCGACGGCGCCACCGGGCCGGGGACGCTGGCGCAGCCGACCGCCGGCTGGGAGGAGACGTTGGCCCTGGTGGAGGACCTGCGCTGAACCTCGACGCGGCGGTGTTGGCGGCGCGCCAGGCCCTTTCGGACGTGGGCGGCCGGGGTCCGCACCGGCCTGCGGTCGTGGCCCACGACATCTGGCTGGCGTCGGGCCTGGAGACGGTCCTGCCCGAGACGGTGGTGATGTGCCTTCAGCGCAGCTCGGCTGTCGACGACCTCCGCGACCGTGGCATCGAGGTGTTCTGCCTCTCCGAGCACGTGCCCCCGGCGGACGTCGCCGGCCGCTCGTCGGCTGACCTCGTCGAACACCCCGCAACCATCGAGTTCTGCCGTCGCCTGGGTCCGCTGGCGGTGATCACCTTCAAACCGTCGGAGCGATTCGACCTGGCCGTGCGCAACCTGTGGGGGACGGCGATTGGCGCGGCGCGCCAGCAGTTGACCGCGGCGCGGAGCTTCGAGAACAAGCTGAATTTCGTCGAGGTCGCCAAAAGCGCCGGTCTGCCCACGCCCCGCTGGGAGAACCTCAGCGTCGATCAACTCGCGGACTACAAGGGCCTGGCTTCCCGTTTCGGCCCCCGCCTGGTGGTTCAGGGCGCGCGGGGCAACGCCGGCCAGCGCACCTGGATGGTCGCCGGCGCGGCGGACCTGGCGCACGTCCGCCGTCGCGAGGCCGGACCGACGGTTCGAGTCGCTGAGCTGGTTGGGGGGATGCCCTTCACCGTCAACGCCGTCGCCGGGACGGACGGGATCCTCGACTGGTCTCTACCGTCCCGCCAGGTGACCGGGATCCCCTGGCTCACGCCCCACCAGCTCGGTTCCTGCGGCAACGCCTGGGGCGAGCCCGCGCTTCAGCCCCGCCTCGAGGACATCGGCCTGGCGCTGGCGCGTATCGGGACGGCTCTCAGCGGGGCGGGGTTCCGAGGCCTTTTCGGGGTCGACTTCGTCCTCGGCGCCGGCGGTCCGGTGGTGATCGAGACCAACCCGCGGATGGTCGCCTCGGTGCCGCTGGCGACGCAGGTCGAGCTGTCCGGCGGACTCGTGCCCTTGCTGCTGCGGCACCTGCTCGTGGGCCTGGGTGTGACCGACAACTCAGCCGAGGTCGCGGCGCCGTCCGGGGTGGGCAGTGCAGCCGCTCGGCCATCGCTTCCCGAGCCGCTCCCACCGGCGTCGCAGGTCATCCTCCATCGCCTGGATAAGTCGGCCGATGAGCGTGCGAACACGGTCTCGGGCGTCTATGGACTGGGCGGCGACGAACCGCATTTTCTGCGCCCGGGAGTATGGCTTAGCGACCTCAGCGGCGCCGCCGACGAGGCGCTGGTGCTGGTTCGCGAGGCGGGCGAGCCGGTCACGCCCGGCCGGGAGTTCGCCCGCATATATATGCACGGCGCCGAGGGCGAGCGTACGCCCGGTTTGCGGGGGCTTGTCGAATTTCTTCGGCGGTCTTGACTCGGGCTGGCCGGCGTCAGCCGAAGGCGCGAAGCATCACACCCCAGAAGAGAGGCACCATCACCAGGATCACGAACTCCGGCAGGTAGACCCCGACCAGCACCCCCATCAGCCGGGTTGAGATCTGTGACGCCGACGCGGAGGCGCGGTTGCGCTGCGCCATCCGGACGAGCAGCTCCTGGTCGCGCAGGATCATCTCCATCCCTGCTCCCAGCCGCTTGCCCTGCGAGATCCCGGTGACCAGCGTCCGGACCTCCTCGACCCCCAAACGATCGGCCATCCGGCCAAGGCTGATCTCGATCGTCTCGCCCAGCCCGTAGTCGCCGAGGGCGAGCCTCAGCTCGGCCGCCAGGAGGTTGTCGGGGTCGGCGTCCGCCAGCTGCCGTGACACCAGATGCAGGGCCTGCTCCAGCGGGACTTGGGCGTTGGTGAACGCGCGTAGCAGGCCGACCACGTCGGGGAGCTCGCCGAGGATGACGGCCCGGCGGCGGCTCCGGCGCCGGCTGATATAGATGCTGGGTGCGACGAAGGCCACCCACGCCGCGGCCGGGATCAGCAGCAGCAACCCCGGGAGGACGGAGCTGAGGACCAACGCGGCAGCGGCGGCGGCCGCGGCGGCGAGCAGCTTGAGCGTGGTGACCTCGGCCGGGGTCAGGCTCTCGGGATCGATGCCGGCCTCGACCAGGTCCTGGGCGCTGATTCCCCGCGCGCGCACTCCCATCCGGGCTGTCAGGCGGCGCAAAACACCGTGTAGCAGCGCCACCTCCGCCGGCGGCGCGGGCGGCTGGTCCGCGGTGCTGCTGCGAATGAACGGCAGCCCGCTCTTCACGGCTCGGGAATGGAAAGGCGGTGGCGCCAGGGCGACCAACAGGCAGTAGGCGGCGGCACCGAACAGAACCGCGCCGATCAACATCAGATTCGGACCCGGCTGAGGCGGAAGCTCAGGTAGATACCCAGCACCTCCAGGAATGCCGCCGCTGGGAGGAGCACGTACTTGCCGGTCCAGGTGTCGTCGAGAACGTTCAGGAAATATGGGCTGACCAGGCGGAGGTAGAGGTAGATGCTCGGGACCAGCAGCGCCAATACCCATATCTGGACCCGCTGACCGGTAGTTTGGGCCCGAATCTCACCCGCCAGCTGGACGTTGAACCGGACTGTCGCGGAGACATCCAGCAGCAGGTCGCGGGCACGCTCGGCGGGGATCTTCTGGTCGACGCAGATGGTCAGGTTGTCCCAGACCAGGCCGAGGTTCCGGCCCACCAGCCGCGGCCGCACTTCACGAAGCGCATCGGCCAGGGGGACGTCGAGCAGGAAGCGCTTGACGACCTGCGCGAGGTCCTCCGCCAGCCACCGGTCCTCGATCCCCCGCCGGGCCGCCTGCAGCGCGTCCAGGTATGTCCCCCCGGCGCCCAGGTTGGCCAGCAGCAGCTGCAGCAGCTGGGGCGCCTCCCGCTCACTGCGCGAACGCTGGCGGCTGGTCAGGAGGCTGATCAGCAGCCTGGGGGCGGCCAGCCCCGCCGCCAACCCGCCCAGGCCAAGCAGGGGCGAGATCGAAGCCCCGACGGCGGCGCCCACGATCGGCGCCAAAAGCGCCAGCCCTTCGAAGGCGCGGGCGTCGAGTCGAAGTCGCGCTCGCGCCAACTCGGCGCCGCGGCGATCCAGCCGGTGCCGGTACCAACGCCTGAAAGCGACACCCGGTCGCGGGGTCCGGGGGAGCACCGCCAGGCCCAGGGCGGTGACGGCGCCTGCCACGATCAGCGCGCCTAGAAGATCCAGCTGACGCCCTCCAGCTCGAGCCGGCGACGCAGGCGGACGCCCGGCCGGTACTCCGGGACGGCGGTGAAGTTGGGTCGCGTGATCCCTGCCTCGCCGTCAAAAGACGCGGCAAACACCGGCCGCAGCCTATAGGCGCCGTCATCGTCGATGCCGTCGAGCTCGGTGATGTCGGTGATGCATCGGAGGCCGCTGCGCAGCCGCGTGACATGAATCAGGATGTTGAAGACCCGGGCGATGTAGCCGCGCACCTCGCGCGTTCCCAGCGCCGGGAAGTCGCGCGTGACCAGCAGCTCCAGTCTGGCGAGCGCGTCGTCGCAGCCGCTGGCGTGGATGGTCGTGGCGGAGCCGTCGTGGCCCGTGTTGAGGGCTTCGAGGGTGTAGTAGGCCTCCTTGCTGTGGCGGATCTCGCCGATGATCAGCCGATCCGGCCGCATCCGCAGCGCGTTCTGAACCAGGTCCGCGACATCAAGCCGCCGCTCGCCGCTGCCGCGGTCCCCCAGGCTCTTGCTGTGGACACACTCGAGCTTGACCCAATGCGGGGTGTCGAGCTCGAGCTCGGCAGTGTCCTCGATGGTGATCACGCGCTCCTCCCGCGGGAAGGCGTCGACCAGCGAGCGAAGCAGAGTGCTCTTGCCCGCCCCGGTGGCTCCGCTTATGAGGATGTTGGCGCGGCAGCGAGCCATCGCCGCCAGGAACCCCGCCATCTCCGTGGACATACCGCCGGCCTCGACCCAGTCGGGCTTGACGCCGGCCGACGGCAGCAGGTCGAGCTTGAGGTGATTGAACTTCCGGATGCACAGCGTCGGGCCGCCGACGGGGGCGTAGACGGCGTTGGCCCGGCTGCCGTCACTCATCCTGGCGTCGACCAGCGGCTTCTCGAGAGAGATCTCCCGCCCCACCAGGGCGACGATCTTCTGGATCACCTGTTCCAGGTGCGCCTGGTCCCGGAACCGCGTCGGCGTGAAGGTGAGGCGGCCGCGCTTCTCCACGTAGACCTCATCCCAGCGGTTGACCAGGATGTCGGAAACATCGGGGTCGTCCATGTGCTTCTGCAGCGGGCCGAGCCCAACCAGGTCGTCCATCAGCAAGGTCACGGCAGCCGGGTCGTGAGCCCATCCGCCCGCGCTGAGCGCCTCGATCACCTTGGCTCGGATCAGCGCGTCCCGGTCCGGCGCGTTGGCGAAGGGATCTGTGATCGAGCTGTCGAGATGCATCGAGAGGAAGGCGCGAACCCGACTGCGGATCTCACTCGGCGCTGCCGGCTCGATCCCGACGGGGCCGACCGTGGAGGTGGTGACCTCAGCCAACACGTCTCCGCAGGCGGCGCCACAGACCCTCTTTCGGAGATGCCGCCTCCAGGGTCGGGTAGATAGCTGACGCCAGCTGCCTGATTGCCCTGGTGCCCGCCCCCGACCCCGCCAGCGACAGCGGCCGGTGATCGTCCTCCGCCGCGTTGAAGGCGTCGTCTCGGGGGATCACCGCTGCCAGGGTGCCGCCGAGGTCGGCCATCATCTCGTCCGCGTTGAAGCCGCCGCGGTCCTGGTTCAGGACGAAGCGCAGTTTCCGACGATGCCCCAGCCTGCGCAGAGTCTCGACCCCCCGATAGGTGTCCTGGACGGCGCTGGCGGTGGGGGTGAGCACGTAGTAGACCTGATGGGCGGCCTCCAGCGCGTATGTGGTGAGGTCGTCGATGTCGCTCGACAGGTCGATGAACACGAAGTGGTAGCGCTCGTCATCGAGGTAGCTGAGAACCTGCGCCAGGCGCTGCATCGCCAGCGATCGAGCCTCTCCGCCGGCGATCGCCCGGGGAGGCCCGAGTAGCGCGCGAAGCCCGCTCTCGTCGTGCCAGACCATGCATTCTTCGATCCGCTCGCGGTCCGGGTCCGGCTCGACCACCAGGTCCCAAAGCGTGGGGTGGGTCAGGCCCAGTTTCATCGACACGTTGGCCGATCCCAGGTCGAGGTCGAGGAGGGCAACTCGCAGTGGCTCGGAGGCCGCGTCCGGTCGCGACCGGTATCGTCCGCGGCGCGCCAGCTCTACCGCCACTTCGGTGGCGAGGGTTGTCTTGCCGACGCCTCCTTTGAGGGAGAAGAACGCGATGCGCTGGGTGTTGGCAAGGAAGACTGGTGCTACCGATGGAGCTGCGCCGTCCACGTCGGGCTCCGGCATCGGCGCGACTGCGACCCGATATTCGCCGGCGCCGTCCGCAACCTGCGGTAGAGCCGAGGGCAGCGTCAGGATCCGCATCTCAGGTGCGGTCTCCGGCGGCTGAACCTCCTCGGCGGCGTCGCCGGCGCCGGCGTCCTCAGCGAAGCCCTCGCCCTCGAAGGCATCGTCGGCGCCGGGACGGCCTTCACTGGCCGGTGACGGTGGGTCGGCGTCTCTGCCATCCGAATCCGAGTTCAGGACGCGAGCCGGACGGTCAGGCGCCCAGGGCGCCGATCGCCGCGGGCGGAGGTAATAGCGCGCGGCCAGCCAGGCCCAGGTATCGATCGAGCGGTTGGCGACGCGGCCCCACGCCAGAAGCGCGCCGGCGCCGATAAAGACAAACCCCAGCGGGTACTTGACCAGCCCAGGCAGCCCGCTGGCCAGAAACGCGTAACCGCCGAGGGAGCCGAAAACCAGGTAGCTGAGATGCGACGCCGTCAGGCCAAAAGCCAGTCGATCCTCGGCTCCCAGTCCCTGCGGGGCTCGTCTCCCCTCCAACCCTTGTCCCTCGATCAGTGCGACCCGCGGCCGCTGGGCTCACGGACTTGGCGTGATCGGAACGTGGGAAAGGCTGCGCCGGTGAGCGCAGCTTAGCACAGCCTCCAGGGCCCCTGCAACCACCTCAGAGTCGTTTGGTGGGCGCCTAATCCAACGGCGGTGCCAAGCTCGTATCCAGGGTGTGCGATCGACCCACGGCGAGCGGTCACACGAACATTTTTGGATGCCAGAGTTTATTCTGGGCGCTACTTAACCCGGACGTCCTGTGGAGGATTTACTGGATGGCGGAATCAGCTGCGGCGCCAGCGCCAAAACCACCGGCTCGGAGGCGTGCTACTCGCAAAGCCCGACCTCGCAAGACCGGCGTCGCCACGGCTCGACGGCGCACCGCGACCGTGGGCGCGACAACCGGCGCGTCACCGGCGACAGCTAGCACGGCGCCAAAGAAACGCGGGCGACCGGTTGGCTCTAAGACGCGCAGAGTCGCAGCCTCGAGCCCGGCCGAGGCGCTGACCAAACGGGTCCAGGCGCTGGTCAAGGAAAACGAGACGCTTCGCGACCAGGTCAAAGAGCTAGAAAAAGGTTGGAAAAAGATCGAGAAGGCGCTGGGCGGGAATGTGACCCGCGCCCGCCGCGCTGTGAAGCGGGAGGCCAAGTCCGCAAGGAGACGAGTCACCAAAGCCCTGGGGTGAGGTGCAGAACATGAACCGGCCGGGTTCCCCCGGCCGGTTTTGTTTTAAGGGCATGACCTCAGCGCTGCCCAGGTGCCCCGTCCTCGCAGTGCAGAGATTTAACCCTCCGGCGCAGGTCTTTATAACGCGCTGCGTTATAATCTCGGCAGGGCAGGAAGGGCAACAGGCAGGAATGGCGACAGGTTGCCAGGCCGGTTACTCACACGATATGGAAAACGACGAAGCCCACAGTCCCGATCCCCAGGCGCCGGAGATTGTCGCCAGCGTCCTCAACGCGGTCAGTCAGCGCAGTTGGGAACGCCTTCATGCTCTCGCCGACCCCGAGATCGAGTTGCGCGTCAGCGCTCGCGCCAACGTTGTTGGCTCTCCTAACGAGCATGTCTGGCGTTCGGTGCATGTCCAGGGCACCGACCAGCTGCATGCGTACCTGGGAGACCTTTACGCAGCTCTCCCATCGCTCAAGCTGGAGACGCGCAACGGCAATCATGAGGGCGCCCGCGCCGAGGTCACCACCGAATTTTCCGGAGTAAATAACGGCGGTGTCCCGTTCGACGCTTTCGCCGAGATGGAGTTTTTCGTTTCCGACGGAAGGGTCGTGCTGATCACCGCCGAGGTGGTGCACGTGAGTTTTGGTTCCGCGCTTCTCACCGATCCCGACAAAGACCCGCGGCGGTACTTCGAGGCTTTCCTCGGCACCGACCAAATCGGGGAATCCGGCTCGGACTAGGCATCCAGTGGGGCGGGGTCTCCGCCTCGGGCCCGGCGTCGAGACGATGGTGTCAAGTCACCATATACTCGGCGCCGGATGGCCCTTTTCGACCCTGAAAACTCGACCGCGGAGACGATCACGATAATTCGCAGCGTCAGGCGGCGGCGAACCATCAGCGCACGCCGTCGCGGCGCCGGCATCGAGATCCACCTTCCGGCCGGGATGTCGGCGCAGGAGGAGGCGAAATGGGTGGAGCGCATGACCAGGCGTTTGCGCCGAAAGCCGGCTCCGGGTGACGACGACCTTATGCGACGTTCCGACGTGCTGTCGCGGCGCTACTTCGCAGGCGAGCTGATACCCGCCTCAGTGCGCTGGTCTGACCAGCAGAGCAGTCGATGGGGCAGCTGCACCGTGGATACCGGTGCGATCCGGCTGAGCTCCAGGATGCGCGAGTTCCCCGCCTGGGTCATCGACTATGTCCTGGTGCACGAGATCGCCCACCTTCGCTACCGCAGCCACGGTCAGAGATTCTGGTCGCTGGTGGCACGTTATCCGCTGGCGGAACGGGCCCGGGGCTACCTGATCGCCAAGGGTGGCGACACCGAAACCGACTGACGCAACACGGGCCGTAAACGCGCTTTACAGCGACATTTACCCCTTTAACGTCATATTTTGCGGGGGCCATCGGGGCCGGCGTAAAAGACAACACTGCAGTAGCCGAGAAGGAGGCCTATGATGGACCGGCGAGGCGGATCCTCTGTTTCGCTGCTGCTCCGCCGACAACCGGACACGGTGTCTCTCTTGCCGACCTGGCAGAGGAGGCACTGACCATGGCTGATGAGCGGCCGATTCCTATTATTGCGACGTCTGGCGCCCTGGCGCCCATCCTGCTGGCGGGCGAAGATCCCGGCACCACCTACGCCGTTGATGCGGCCCACTGGATGAACATCTACCGGGAGCTGATCGCGTTCCACGAGGACATGCTGGCCCGCCACCAGGGCGACGGCGACGGCGCTGACGACGATAAACGTTTGTCGGCGATGACCTTCGATCCGCTGGAGACGATGGCGGTCCTCAATCAGTACCGCGCCCGGCTCAACTTCTGGTACGACCGGCACTGGCAGCTACAGGGCCTGGCCATCGATCCCAAGACCTACCTGGCCACGCACAGGGAGCGCACCGTCCACCTCACCAGGCGCGAGTACCAGCTTTTGTCTCACCTGCTGGCCTACCCCGGCGAGACCTTTGCCGCGTCGGTCCTGGCGCAGCGCGCCTGGAGCGGCTCGAGGCTGAGCACCGACCAGGTCCGCATCTACGTGGCACGTCTGCGGCGACGGCTGTCAGACCTGGGCCTTCCCTGTCAGATCGTCAGCGTTCCCCGGCGCGGGTACAGCCTGGTCTGCGAATAGGTAGCGGTTAGCGCTAGCGCCAAACGCCCAGGATCGCCCCCATGATCACGAACCCGACCAGGTAATAGCCGCCGTTGATGTACAAGATCGGCGCCGGACGCCGTTCGAACGTGACGTTGTTGACAAGGTAAGGCAGCAGGAAAGCGGCGAACCCCACCAGGCCGACAAGAACCCCATCCGACAGGGTCTTGGCTCCGCTCCAGCTGATCAGCAGCGCAACGAAGACGGTGGAGATCAGCGTCATGACCGCCGACGCGCCAAGCGATTGGCCGGAGTCGCCCAGGTCCTCTCGAGTTTTGCCTATCGCCTTCATCCATGGGCCGGCGAACGCGAACGGGGCGTACCACAACCCTCCGATCGCGAAGAAGACAACGGCCGACACGACGATCGCCGGCCAGTTCATATGCACCATGGCCATTGGTACCGCCCTCCACTCTGCGCCAGCTTGACGCTGTCCATACGATAGCGCGACAGCGCCTGTCCGACGCGCCGGGATCAGTCGACTTTCAGGCGGCTCTTCGCGACCCTGAGATCCAAGATCCGCTTGGCGGCGTCGCCGCCCTGCTGGACCAGCCGCGAGGCGGCCCGGCCGTCGACCTTGAGGTCGTGCGATACCTGGGCGGCGGGCACCTCTTCGGTAACCAGGCTGAGGATGCGCTCCGCCTGCTCGATGGTGTCGACCATCGCGGTCACGACGTGCTTGCCGAGGCCTGGGAATTCCTGGGCGATCTCGGACGGGTACTCGTAGCCGGCTGCCTCCAGTCCCAGGCGACCGGACGGCGTGATCACCGGACCGGCGTCACGGACGGCGTCGGCCAGCCTGCGCCGCACCACATAAAGCCAGCGCGAGATCTGTCGCAACTCGGCGTCGTGGGCGGCCCAGAACTCGGCCAGCTCCTCGATCGAGGCCGTGTCCGGTGGCAGGTCGAGGATCGGGAAGGGCAGTTGCAAGGATCGGTCAGTCGCGGACCCGGAAGCTGATGATCGCCAGCGTCAGCATCAGCAGCCCGAAGGCCAACATCAGCGCCGACTCGCCGAGAACGGGGATGGGCTGGCCGCCCAGGCTGAGGCCGAGGCTGTCGGTGACCCGCGCCGGGACGCCCGAGCCGCCCAGGATCACCTTGCGGACGGGGTCGACGCCGTAGGCCATCGGGTCGAGGTGGGTCAGGACGTCCATCCAGGCGGGCAAGCCTTTGAGCGGGAAGAGCGCGCCCGACAGGAAGAAGAGCGGCATCATCAGGAAGTTCATCACCCCTTGGAAGCCCTGCATCGAGCGCATCCGTGCTGCCAGCGCCACGCCCATCGCGGTCAGCGCGAACGACATCACCGCCATCAAGGGCAGCAGCTCGACAACGCTCAGCGGCGTCAGCTTGACGCCCGCGACCGGCGCCAGCAGGAGCAGAATCAGGCCCTGGACCATGGCCTGCGTGGCGCCGCCCAGGGTCTTGCCGACGGCGACGGCGGACCTGTTGATGGGCGCCACCAGGATCTCCTTGAGGAAACCGAACTCGCGGTCCCACACGATCGACATCCCGCTGAAGATGGAGATGAACAGGATCGACATCCCGATGATGCCCCCGTAGAGGAACTGCTTGTAGTCGAGTGCGCCGCCGCCGAACCCACCGCGGCCACCGCCCAAGCTGGAGCTCAGCCCGGTGCCAAAGATAACGAGGTAGAGAATCGGCTGTGCCAGCGAGGCGACCAGGCGGAAGCGGTCGCGCAGGTATCGGATGACGTCGCGGTACCAGATGATGTAGACAGCCCGGATGCTGGCAAGGAGTACGCCTGGCTCGGGCGGGGCCTCGGTTGCCAGAGCGGGCGGTGGCGGCGCCGCCGCCTGGGGCGCTTCGCTGATCACCGGTGGCTCGCCGACGGCGCGGTCCAGCTGCGGTCCTTGCGCGTAAGAGTCGGTCACCGGCGACCTCCTCCTCTCCAGATCTTGGCCATGTTTCGGAACTGGTCGAGCTCGCCGGCGTTCTCGTCGCGGATGGCGTGGCCGGTGAGCTTGATGAAGACGTCGTCCAGGCTGGGCCGGCTCATGGTCAGGCTCTTGACCGGGGCCGACAGCTCGCGCGCCAGCCGGGGCATGAAGGTGCTGGAGTCGTCGACCTCCATCCGCAGGTTGCCACTGACCATCGTGGTGGCGACGCCGAAGGCCCGGTCGATCTCCGCCGCCAGGGCCTCGGGATCATCCGCGGAAATGGTGATGACATCCCCGCCGACTCGTGCCTTGAGCTCGTCGGGGGTGCCCAAGGCCACGATCTTGCCCTGGTCGATGATGGCGATGCGATCGCAGAACTCGGCCTCGTCCATGTAGTGCGTGGTCATGAAGAGCGTGATGCCCTCGCGCTTGCGGAGATCGTGGAGGTAGTCCCAGATGTGATTGCGAGTCTGCGGGTCAAGCCCCAGCGTGGGCTCGTCGAGGAAGAGGACCTGAGGGTGGTGCATCACGCCTCGGGCGATCTCGAGGCGGCGCTTCATGCCGCCGGAGAACGTTCGCACCTGGCTCTCCGCGCGGTCCTCCAGCCCCACCATCTCGAGGACCTCGCTGATGCGCTCCTTGCGCACCCGGGCGGGCAGGCCGTAGATGAAACCGTGGAACTCGAGGTTCTCTCGGGCCGTCAGCTGGTCGTCCAGCGAGGGGTCCTGGAAGATCAATCCGATGCGGTGGCGGACGGCATCCGGGTGCCTGACGACGTCGAGCCCGGCCACCTCCACCTCGCCGCTCGTCGGCTTGAGAAGGGTGCAGAGCGTGCTGATGGTCGTCGATTTGCCGGCGCCATTAGGGCCGAGGAACCCGAAGACCTCCCCGGCGGTGACGTCGAGGTCGATCCCCTTGACGGCTTCGAGGTCGCCGTACTTCTTGACCAGCCCGCGGACCTTGATCATCGGTAGACATTACCCCCGTTCGATTGGATCGAATCGGTGGGGTTTGTGCCGCCCCGGTTGAGGGGCGAGGGGGCCTCAGACGGGGTAAGCCGTCACGATCCAGATCATCGATCCGTCCGCGTTGGCGCAGGTCTGAAAGTCGAGGTGGGGCGGGCCCGGGGTCATGATCTCGCTGTCGTTGTTGCGCGACTGCAGCGTGACGGACGTCACCTTGTATGTAAAGGCGTGACCGGCGGCGTCCCAGTAGCGCACCAGGGCACCTACACGTACGCCCGGGAGGGGGGTGAAGACGCCTGGATTGTGACCGATGAGGTAGACCGTGCTGGCCACCGAGCACCAGTCTCGCGCGGCGATGCCGTGGGGCACGGGGGCGGCGCCGCTGCAGTCGGTGTACGAGCCGACCGCCACGTCGATGCCGACCGAGGGGACCATCACCCAGTTGGTGTGAGGCAGATCGAAGGGGTTGACAGCAGGCGCGGGCGGTGGAGGAGGCGCGACCGGAGCGGGCGGCGGGGGCGGGGGCTTGGGAAGATCGGTGGCGACGGCCACCGGCGGGGCGGCGTTTGCCGCAATCGGCAGCTGGTCGTGAACGGTCGCGGCAGCGCGGGAGATGGTCTCATCGCCGGCGTTGGCGAGCCCGGTGCTGGCCACGATGCCGCCGACCGCCAGTGTTGTGATAATCGCTGGGACGACTGTCCTCTTGAGGGTCCGGCGAATGAAATTCGATGCCACGTGCGCTCCCTTCGGTCTTGTCGGCGCGCCCGATTGGGCGCCTGGGGAGCACACTCACAGCCTGGAGTCGTTGATCCATCGGGTAGGACTACGGCCCGGTCGTGGGCCCAGCTACCTAAAAGCAGCGGTCAATTTGTCCCCACGTCGGGTAGTTTTCCGAGCGGGAATTGGCCGTCCCCGAGATCAGAGCCTGAGTAGAAACCACTCACCCAGCCGGATCACGACGATGTGCACGACGGGTGTCAGTGAGTAACACGGTCAGCCCTTTGGAGACCTCGCTACGCCGCAGCGTCGCCACCTGGTCCAAGCGCGAGGGCGTCGCCGTCGAGGTTCACTGCAACGGGCTTGTCGGTCAGCGAATCTCGACGCCGGTGCAGGCCGCGGTCAAGGCGTTCGTGGCTGAGGGGCTGAACAACATCGCGGCGCACGCCTCCGCCGGCACCGCTAGCGTCTTCGTCCGATCCAGCGGCGGGGTGCTCAGGGTTCTGATCGAGGACGACGGCGTGGGGTTTGCGTCGCCGGGGACGGCGGGCGGCGGCCTGAGGCGATTGGAGAAGCTGGCCGCCGATGTCGGCGGGTCGCGGCTGCTGGAGAGTGGAAAAGGCAAGGGAACGTCAATCGGCCTGGAGGTGCGGATATGACCCGGGTCCTGGTCAGTCACCAGCATCGCCTGATGCGTGCCGGAATGGGGCTGATCCTCGAGGACGCACTGATGGACGTGGTCGGCGAGGCGCCGGGCGGCGAGGAGGTCGTGAAGCTGACCCGTGTGCTGCGGCCAGACGTGGTGCTGGTCGACGTCCGATCGCCCGCCGCCGACGGGATCGCGGTGATCCGCCGGATCCGCTCGGGGCATTCCATGACCGCGGTGCTGGTGGTGGCGGAGCAGGGCGGGATGGCGCTTCTGAGGGCGGCATTCGAAGCAGGCGCGACCGGCTATGTCGTCAACGACTCATCCCCGGCAGAGTTGATCCTGGCGGTCGAGACACTGGCCGCGGGCGGGAGCTATGTGCACCCCAGCGCCGGTGCCGCGATGGCCGAGCAGCTGGCGGCCGGCTCGACCCCGGGCGTGCTCGTCTCTGGCCCCGGTGGTCAGCTGACCAAGCGCGAGGTAGAGGTCCTCGGTGAGCTCGCCGCCGGCCTCACCAATGCCGAGACCGGGCAGAAGCTCTTCTTGTCGGTCCGGACGGTCGAAAACCACCGGGCCCACATATTTCAGAAGCTCGGCGTCAGCTCCCGGGCGGAACTGGTGCGACGGGCCATCGAGGCCGATCTCATACGATGACGTAGATGGCCACCCGTGAGGTCTACTTCACGCCCGCGCTCTTCGATTTCCTGCGCCAGCTGAAGAAGCACAACGACCGGAAATGGTTCCAGGAGAACAAGGCCCGCTACGAGGCTGACGTGCGCGACCCGGCGCTGCGATTCATCGAGGCTATTGGCCCGGGCTTGCGCAAGATCAGCCCCCACATTGTGGCCGACCCCAAACCCGTTGGCGGCTCGCTGTTCCGGATCAACAGGGACATCCGGTTCTCCAAGGACAAGAGCCCGTACAAGACCGCCGTCGGTATCTCGTTCCACCACGACCGTGGCCGCTCGGCCGCGGCACCCGGCATGTATGTGCAGCTCGGGCCGGGCGCGTCCTGGTCCGGCGGTGGAGTGCACATGCCTGGCGGCCGCTCGCTGACCCAGATCAGGGACGCCATCGTGGCCAAGCCGTCGCAGTGGACCAAGATCGTCAGCGACCCGAGCTTCAGCACGGCCGTGGCCAACCAGGGGGAGACCCTCAAACGCGCCCCACAGGGATACGACGCGGATCACCCGCTGGTCGAGGACCTCAAGCGCAAGAGCTTCGTCTGGCACGCGGATTTCACGGAGTCGGAGGTCTGCTCGCCGGAGTTTCTCGACAGCTACCTCGCAGCCTGTCGCCTCGCGAATCCATTCAATGCCTTCCTGGCGTCCGCCCTCGGAGTCGACTGGTGACGGCTACCCTTAGCTAGCCGATTTTCGGGGAGGAGTCTGATCATGAGCGTCACCAACCACGTGTTTCGTCTGGCCTCGCGCCCGGTGGGGATGCCGGTCAGGAGCGACTTCGACTACGTCGAGGAGACCCTTCCCGACCCCGCTGACGGCGAGATCCTGGTCAAGGTCCTGTACATCTCCCTGGACCCGGCGATGCGAGGATGGATGAACGAGGGCCGCTCCTACGTTCCCCCGATCGGGATCGGCGAAGTGTTCCGCGCGGGGGCCGTGGGCAAGGTGCTGGAGTCGAAGAACCCAAAGTTCGCCGTCGGCGACTTCGTGTCCGGGCTGTTCGGTGTCCAGGAATACGCCATCTCCGACGGACGTGGCGTGACCCCGGCCAACCCGGCGCTGGCTCCGCTGCCGGTGTATCTGAGCGTGTTGGGAATGCCCGGCATGACGGCTTATTTCGGGTTGCTCGACGTGGCCGAGCTCAAAGAAGGCGACACAGTGGTGGTCTCGGGTGCCGCCGGCGCGGTGGGATCGGTGGTCGGGCAGATCGCCAAGATCAAAGGCTGCCGGGTCGTGGGTATCGCCGGGGGTCCAGAGAAGTGCGACTTCATCGTCAAGGAGCTGGGCTTCGACGCCGCCATCGACTACAAGTCCGAGAACGTTCGCGCCGCCCTCAAGGAGAAGTGCCCTGATCGAGTCAACGTCTACTTCGATAACGTCGGCGGCGACATCCTGGACGCGGTGCTGACGCGGCTGGCTCGCGGCGCCCGCATCGCACTATGCGGCGCGGTGTCCCAGTACAACAACCACGATGGGATGAAGGGCCCATCCAACTACATGGCGCTGCTGGTGGACCGGGCGCGGATGCAGGGATTCCTGGTCTTCGACTACGCCGACCGCTACATGGAGGCGGCTATGGAGATGGGCGGCTGGATGGCCGAGGGCCGTCTCAAGTCCACCGAGGACATCGTCGACGGCCTCGAGACATTCCCCGATACGCTGCTCAAGCTGTTCAATGGCGAGAACCTGGGCAAGCTGATGATCAAGGTCGCGGCCGAGTGAAGCTGGGACTGGGGCTTGGCTACTGGGGCGCCGGCCCCAACCCCGACGCTCTCGACCTGGTCCTCGAAGCCGAGCGGCTGGGATACGACTCGGTCTGGACCGCGGAGGCCTACGGCTCCGACGCCCTGACCCCGCTGGCCTGGTACGGCTCGCGCACCTCCAGGGTGCGGCTGGGGACGTCGATCATCCAGATGTCGGCTCGAACCCCGGTGGCCACGGCGATGGCCGCGATCACCATGGACCATCTCTCCGGCGGACGTTTCATCCTCGGGCTCGGCGTCTCCGGCCCGCAGGTGGTGGAAGGCTGGTATGGCCAGTCCTTCGCCAAGCCGCTGGCGCGGACCCGCGAGTACCTCGCGATCATGCGCCAGGTCTTCGCCCGCCAGGGCCCCGTGGTCTTCGAGGGCGAGCACTACCCGATCCCTTACGCCGGCGGGCCCGGCCGGCCGGCGCCCGCCACCAACCCCGACGGTGAGCCGCTGGGCAAGGCGCTCAAGCCCATCGTCCACCCCCTCCGCGCTGACCTGCCCATCTTCATGGGCGCCGAAGGGCCCAAGAACGTGGCCCTGGCGGCGGAGATCGCCGACGGGTGGTTCCCCTTTCTGTACGCGCCGGAGCACGAGGAGTACTACCGCGAGGCATTGGCGGAGGGATTCGCCAGGCCTGGGGCGCGGCGCAACCAGGAGACCTTCGAGGTCGCGGCGCCGGTGGCGATCGCCATCGACGACGACGTCGAGGCCGCCGCTGATCGCATCCGTCCCTTCATCGCGCTCTACGTCGGCGGCATGGGCGCCCGCGGCCAGAACTTCCACTTCGACGTCGTCGCCCGCATGGGCTTCGAGGCCGAGGCGCACCGGATCCAGGATCTCTATCTCGCCGGCGAGAAGGCCGAGGCGACGGCCGCCGTCCCCACCCAGCTGGTCGAGGCAATGGCGATGATCGGGCCGGCGGCCAAGATCAAGGAGGAGAAGGACCGCTGGACCCGGTCGCTGGCTACGACGCTGATCGTCAGCGGTGACGCAACCAACATCAGGACCGCCGCGGAGATCTTCTTGTAGGGCCAACCGGAGTCGACGGGCGGCCGCGAGGCCGGAAAGGGTATCGTTCTGTCAGCGAGGAAGGGATCCTCGATGGGGTTGGGGTTCGTGGGGAGAAATTCAGTGGGGGAAATACGCGCCCGGGTGGCGGTGGTCCTGACGGCGGTCGGGGTGGCTGGTCTGTTTTTGGTGCCGAGGCTTTCGGTCGGCTCCACCAGCATGAGCGCGATCGCCAGACCAATAGCCGCCAGTCCCGCCATTGCGCCCGCTGCCGCCGCCGCTTCGGCGACCGCCGCGGGCGGTGTGCACGGCTCCGGCCGTCCCAAGCGCTGCGGTCGTGGCGGAGTCTTTTGCGCCGGCGCGGCTACGGGCGACATCACCCCACCGATCACCTCGCCGCAGTGGGCTTACACCGCACGCAACTGTCCGGAGGCGACCGCGGTCGACCTCTCGGGTCACACCCAGGACCCGCAGAACCACATCGAGGAAGGGCAGGTGTACCTGCTGCATGGGGGCCCCAGCTGCGTCGCCGGCAAGGTCAGCCCGGACACCGACCTCTACGCCAAGACCTGGCCTCCCACCGACGGCACCTTCGGCCGCCTCCAGGCCAACGCCTACGTCCTTGACGACGGCAAGGGCCAGCGGATCGCGATCGTCCAGGCGGACCTTGGCGGCATCCCGGGAGAGCTCCACACCTTCGTTGCCAAGGCCATCGCGTCCATGGGGATCGATCAGTCCCATCTGCTGATTTCGGCGACCCACGATCACGGTTCGGTCGGTGGGATGTGGATCGGCCAGGGCTACGCCCTGCTCGGCGGTGACGAGTACGACCCGAGGGTCTTTGACGCTGTCGGGACCGGCATCGTCACCGCCATCACCCAGGCAAACTTGCGGCTCACCCCGGCCAGGATGGCCTACGGGTTCGGCAGCGTCAACAACGCCAACCACAACCGCGACACCGGCTCCTGGTCGCTGGACCCTGAAGCGAAACTGGGGGACACCACCAACGCGCCGCGCCTGATGGTGATGCGGATCGACACCACCGACGGCGTGCCGCTCGGGGTGATCAGCAACTACGCCAACCACGGCGTCATCCATGGGACGTTCAACTACTACTACTCCGGGGACAACCAGGGCTCGACGACCCGGATGGCCTCGCGCGGGATCCGGGCCGCGGCAGCCGCCGCGGGGGTCAAGTTCCCGGCCGGCTGGACCGTTGTCGATTCGATGATCAACGGCGCCGTCGGCGACATCACCCCGGTGGCGGACGACGGCGGCTGGCCCGACAGCTCGTTCCAGACCTGGGGTGACGCCTCCAGCTTCGACGATCCCAACTACATGCAGTTCGCCCGGATGGAGAACGGCGGCATGCGCCAGGCCCCCGAAGCGGTCCGAGTGTGGCAGAGCCTGGGGAGGTCGCTCAGCGACGACGTCACTCTCGATGCGCGTTTCGACTACGTCTGCTTCTGCGCCCAGCAAGTGCCCGACGATCCATTTGATCCGTACAGCCACGTGCCGTACGTGCCCGCCAACGACGACCCAGCGTACGACCGGGTCTCGGTGCAGGCGGTGCTCGGTGGCGGCGGCATCTCTGACGCCCCGACGCTTCCGGGCCTGCCGGTCACGCCGCCCTACCCCAGCGGCCCCTGCGGCTTGAACTGCTTCCCAACCACCGTCGTCCCGAGCCACCACCTGGAGCGGCCGACACTGATGGCCTCGGCAGGCGTAAGCCCGTACAACGCCCGCGTCCAGGTGCTTCGGATCAACGACCTGGCTCTGGCCGGGATGCCCGGTGAGCCCACCATCGAGATGGGTCGCCGGATCGAGCGCTCAATACTGAAGGCAGCGCCCAACATCTTCCACAACGCCCTCACGATTGGCCTGGCCAACGACTACGTCTCGTATTTCCCGACCATCCAGGAGTACGAGGCCTACCACTACGAGGGGAGTTTCTCGCTGTTCGGCCAGCAGACCGGCAACGTGCTCAAGGCGCGACTGGTGCACCTGGCCCAGCTGATGCAGGGCGGACAGCCGGTCGAGGCCTGCACCATCGACCGGGCCTGCGTCACACCGCCAGACACCTCATTCCTGGCGCTGACACCGGAGCCCCTGGTCCCGGACTTGAACGCCGGGACTGTCGAGGCGCAACCCACCCCGTCGATGCAACGCTTCGGCGGCACCAACTTCCAGTGGGTCGGCGGAGGACCGGGGGCGGAGTGGAACCAGGGACAGCCGATGGTCCAGGTGCAGAGCCTGGTCGGCGGCGCCTGGACCACGGTGGCCAGCGACATGGACACCGAGGTCCTTCTCCACTACGTCAAGAACGGCGGGTTGAATCACTGGGAGGCTTTCCTCGACACAACCAAGGACTGGCCCGCCGGCAGCTACCGGTTCCACGTGACCGGCCACTACGCCACCGGACCGGCGACCAAGGCGCCGTACACCCTGGACTCCGCGACCTTCGCCATCATCCCGTTCGCCAACCTTCAGCTGGTCAAGGTCGGAACCGGCAACTTCGAGGTCCAGTACCCGGCGCCGAGCCCGGGCATCACCTACCGGTACCGCGAGAAGCTCGCCGTGACCGCGACCGTGAACGGCACGTACCCGGCTGACTTCCACCTGGCCCCGGGGCAGACGCTGGTCATACCCGTCGGCGGGATCCGAGATGCCTACGGCAACTACAACGGCGCCCCGATAACCGTTACCGGTTAGGGGTCAGCGTGCTTGGCGCGAAGGGTGCGCTCGGTCAGTATCAGGCCGCCGCCAAGCAGGAATAGCAGCAGCACCCCGCCAAGGGCCGCCCATCGCGGGTCGCCTGGTGATGTCAGCGGCAGCGATGCGCCCAGCGCCGCCACCGACGTCGACCTTGAGCTCAGGTCCAGGTCGGCTACGAGCGATGTCGAGTGGTAATTGTTCTCGGAACACCGGTCGGTCCCGAAGCGGCTGATCGCGGCGGCAGGGGTGACGCCGGAGTCAGGGGCGAGGCCGTGCTCGCAGCTCTGTAGCGAGCCGGGGTCTCCCGGAGCCAGCGCCGGCGTCCTGGTTCGGTAGCGCGCTGCCGGGCTCGACTCCGGGATTACCCATGAGGCGAGTGCCAGGAATCCTGGCTGCGGTCCCTCGAATTGGGCGAACTCGGGCGAGTCGGCCCTGTCGGTGAAGGGCCCGGCAACCTTATAGAGGTCGGCTGAGCTGTCGCCGGCGTACCAGCCGCTGACCGCGCGCGGGTCGAACCTGGAGAAGATCGCGGTCTGGCCGTCGCCGGCCACGTCGAAGAGGTGGCCGACGATGAATGGGTTCACGGCGTATCGGAAGTTTTTGAATACGAAACTGCCATCCGGGTTCCGACCCTGAACACTGAACCACGCCGAGCGCATCCAGCTGAGTGGCTGCCATGACCAGCCGGCTCCGCACACCGTCGGTCCCCCGGTGGATCCCGCCTCCGCGTAGTCCGTCCAGCTCATGCAATCAGTCGCGGCGGAGTTCCACTCCGGCTGCAGGAACAGGTTGACGCCCTTGCTGTCGAGGCACTGCATGAACTGCGGATATGGATTGGCGGTGGTCAGTCCGCCCCGTCCCGGGGGACATGGAACCGTGGACGTCGCCACCTCGAAGGCGTCGAGACTGATGCCGATCCCCATCTTCACCTCGGGGAACCGGACGGCATCGGCTCCCGCCAGTCCGATCGCGTGGATTGTCGATGGTGATGCCTGGTTCCATCCCAGCGTTGTGAGCTCGGTCGTTGTCAGGTTCACCTTTGGCTGCATGTCGTAGAGACTCCCATCGGGGGCGAAGACCAGCTCGACGTTGTCAACGTTGGGGGTGTCGGCGACGTAGACGGAGGGAGCCGGAGCAAGGTCCGGATCCTCGAGCGCGATGGTGTCCTGGGGGCGCGTGCTGGCGTGCCAGCCGGGGCATGCCGGCCACCCGGCGTACCAGCCCTGGCAGGCACTCCCCTCCAGGACCGGCAGCGGCGTGCCGATTACTACATAGGCGTGGTGGGCTCGCGCCAGGCAGGCGGAGTTCTCAACCACGGCCCTCACGAGCGTGTCGGTCAGCGCCGTAAAGAGCCTCTCGACGACCTGGGCCTGGCCGGTTGGGATCGGGAAGCCCGGCAGCGTGGCGTAATAAGAGATGGGGCCCGCGTACGCCGGGGCCACCGCCCCGATCGCGGCCGCTCCCTCCTGGCCCAGCACGTGATCGATATGCGTCAGGCTGGCGGCGTTGTCCCGGGCCGGCTTGGCGCGGCTCCCTTCCACCGCATAGGTGAGCCCGTTGAGCTCGTTGAAGACCACGATGTTGGGCCGGTCCGGTGCCCGGTACGGATCGACCTGGGCCCTCAGCTCCCGGTCGAGTGACTGGTAGATGGTCTCGTAGCTGGTGGCGTCGCTGAGTACGGTGTGGTGTTGCATCGCGAAGACGCGGACTTCGCCGCGGCCGGGCAACACTTCTTGCGGCGGGCCCAGGCCGGTCGGACCGGTCGTCGGAGTCAGGCAGATCGGCGGCGCCACCGAGACACCCGCGGCGCGTCCAGCAGCTGGGGCGACGCCTGTGGTGCCGTGTGCCGTCGCCACCGCCGGGAGGTTCCCCGCCACGGCCAAGCCCAGCGCCAGCCCGACCAGGTACGTCCGTGAAATCCCCTGCCTCATCAACCCCCCCCCGGCGATGGTCGCATCGCAGTCGCGATCCTACCCGATCGTGTGCGTGAGGTTACGCGTCCGAGGCCCGGCTTCACCGGATTCTCACCGGGCCTTCATGCACGGCTAATCCCGCGCGATGACGATGACCTCGCGACTCACATTGTTGGGCGTTTGCGACGACATCTCCCAACGCGACGCAATGAGGGGCACCAACGCTGGTGCCCCTCAGTGCGTCATGCGAAGCCGGCTGCGATCAAGGCGAGGGTGTGGGGGAAGGCGATGCGTTTTCCTGGGCTTCGCGAGCTGCGCTTTCCGAGGACTCGTGGCTGGTGGTCTCGTTTGACCCGTGCCTCCCGTGCCTACCCCGGCTGGCGTGGATCTTGCCAGAGTTCTCGTTGGATTCCCTCGCAGCGCCCTCTGACTTCTCGTGGGTGGGGTCCTCGTTGGACTTGAAAGCGCCCGGGCTTGGTGTTGCCCTCGCTGCATCGGGCGTCGTGGCGGCGGTCGCCGCGTTGGCCGCAACCGTGACTGGCGCGAATATCCCGGCGATGAACCCCCCGGCTACTGCCGATGCCGTCAGCATTGCTCCCGCGGCGGCGAGTTTGAATCGATTCACACGGACCTCCTAGTTGAGGAGGCAAACGCTAGACGCGAGACCTTAAGGCCGTCTGAGATTCCGCTTGCAGCGCTGAGGCGACGCAGAGGGATCGCTGAGGCTGCGGTTGGCCATGGTCTGCCTCGCATGACGGTGCTGGGATATATCCTGAACCGACACCCCTGCGGGGCGGATCGTATCCCGATCTGGGTTTCATGGAGGAGAGATGGCGAAGATGCGCTTTGCAAAGCTCGCTGCCTTGAGTGCGGCGGGATCGGTGGCCCTGTGGCTTGCCGTGCCTGCGCTTGCTGCCGGCGACGTCTTGGTGACCAACGGAAGTCCGACGACGCCTTTCAGCCAGAACAAGCAGAACGAGCCCGCACTGGCCGTCGACGCCAATCACCCAAACATCCTGGTCGCGGGCGCCAACGAAGAGATCGACGAGGAAGCCTGCAACGCCGGCGCCGACAACACCTGCCCGTTCACCCCCGGTATCGGAGTGTCAGGCGTCTACTTCTCCACCGATTCCGGCGCTCATTGGACTCAGCCCACCTACTCCGGCCTGACGGCGCGCGGCTGCCTTGGCGTGGTCGGTAATTCCGACCCCGGCTGCACGCCGCAGGTCGGCTCGATCGGGACGGTTCCCGGCTATTACGAGGCCGGCCTGGTTTCGGACGGCGACCCGGCGCTGGCATTCGGACCGCGCAGGAACGCGCAAGGGCAGTTCGATTGGGCAAGCGGCTCACGCCTGTACTACGCCAACCTGACCTCCAACCTCAACTCCACCCGCCAGCTGGACACGTTCAGGGGCTTCGAGGCGATCGCCGTATCCCGCACCGACGATGTCAGCGGGGCCGCCGCCGGCCACAACAGCGCCTGGATGTCACCGGTGGTCATCTCCAAGCAGTCTTCGACGACCTTCTCCGACAAGGAGCAGGTGTGGGCCGACAATGCCAAATCCAGCCGGTTCTTCGGCAACGTCTACGTTTGCTGGGCGTCATTCCGGGGACAGGAGAAGGGCAAGGGCACCCCTGCGCCGCTGATGGTGGCTGCCTCCAGCGATGGCGGCGACACTTGGACCCTGCACCAGCTGACGGCAGCAGCCAATAACAGCCAGCGGAACCCGATGGACGGCTGCACGGTGCGGACCGACTCCAACGGCAACGCCTTCGTCTTCGGGGATGGGACCGTACAGAGCGCTGGAGGCCAGGTCTTCGAGCTGATGTCGCGCTCTTCCGACGGAGGCAACACCTGGTCGACGGCCGCGCCCGTGGTGGGCCCGGTGACCCAGCCCGGCAACCTGGACCCGGTGCAGGGACGCCCGGTGATCGACGGCATCGCGGGCGCCCGTAGCGACCTGGCTATCGCGCCCAGCGTGGATATCGCCAACGGCGCCCCCACCGGTTCGGACGCCACCAACCGGATGGTGATGAGCTACGTGAGCGGCACCATCGACACGCCGCACGTCTACTTCACCGAGTCAACCAACGGTGGTGGGACATGGACGGCGCCGCGCTCCATTGAGACGTCGGGCGACCGCGGCTACTACGCCGCCCCCGCGATATCGCCGAACGGGACGGACGTCTACGTGACCTACAACGCCTTCACCACAGCGTTCCGCACCGACACCACTACGGCTCGCAGCCTCGTCGGCGTGTTCCTGCACGCCGATTCCTCCACCAACGCCGCCACGGCGACGGGGGCGTTCGCGGAGCTGAATCGAGGCGCCTCGGGCGACCCGCGCGGCTCCAGCGCCAACTCCCTGACCGATGAGTTCCTCGGCGACTACGTCTATGCAATCGCCACTCGAACGTTTGGGGCCGGTGTATGGAACGACGCCCGAAACGCGGCGGATTGCCCCGCCGTGGACCACTGGCGGAACGCGCTGCAGACCGGCGACACGTCAGTTGCCAAGCCGGCGCCGGAGCAGGACTGCCCATTGGCCTTCGGCAACGCCGATATCTACGGGGGGTCGTACCCAGACCCGACTCCGTAGCGAACAGAGTGGGCCCGGCCGCCTCGTCACCGGCCGGGCCCGCAATATTGCCAGCAGATCAAAACGCGCACACGCCGGTCGGTGTTGCTAAAGTGTGCGTTGGGCCGGGTTTCCCGGCAGGAAGGAGCGAGTCACGAGGCCGCGATTATGCGTTGGCTTCGACCACCAAAGGTGGTCGGGCACCGGGGGGGTGCACCGCGCGGAGTTGAGCCGTTCGTCTCGCGTTACCCGAAATGCTGGTGCCAGGGCCAGTTCTAGGAGGTAGCAAGTTGATGGGTCGGACGTTCTCGCGGACGTTGCGGGTGGCTGCGGTCGTGTTGTCGATCTTCGCCGCCAGCCTGCCGTCGGGGCAGGCCGCTACGGCAGCCACCGCTGTGCCCCTGACGTATCAGAAGGCCGGGGCTCCGATCGAGAGCAGCCCGGTTGTCTACCTGGTCTTCTGGGGCCCGCAATGGCAGGTTGGCTGGAGCGACGTCGCCACCGGTTCTTTGTCGACGTACTCCAGCGGCCAGGCGCAGACGTACATCACCGACTTCTTCAAGTACGTGGGGAGCACCGCCACGGCCTGGAACAGCTCGCAGCAGCAGTACTGCTCCGGGGTACCAGTCGGGACCATCAACTGCGGCAGCGCGGGCACTCACGTCGCCAGCTCCCCGGTTGCCTTCGGCGGTAGCTGGGTCGACACCACCAGCACCCCACCTCCGCCGGTTGTCCCCGACAACTGCGCCGCCGTGGTTTGCCTCAACACCAATGGTGGCGCGGCCAACCAGAGCAACCTGCTGGCTCAAGAGGCGATCCGGGCAGAGTCCCACTTCCTCGGGGCTGGAGGCTACAACGCCAACGCCAACTTCATGATCATGCTGCCAAAGGCCACCGCCACCCCGGGTTACGGCGCGTACTGCGCCTACCACTCGGAGGTCATCGACGGCAACGGCCATGACGTCACCTTCACCAACATGCCTTACGTCATGGACCTGAACTCCGGCTGTGGCGTCAACTTCGTCAACTCCAACAACGCCTATGGCAACGGGTGGTTCGACGGCTATTCGATTGTCGCCGGGCACGAGTTCGCCGAAGCCGAGACGGATCCATTCCCGTCGGCCGCCACCGCCTGGCTCGACTCCAACGGGCAGGAGACGGGCGACAAGTGTGCCTGGATCACTCCGGGCACGCCGGGAGGCGCCTACAACATCGGTCCGGACGCAGGCGGGCACCACTTCGCGGTGCAGGCGCTGTGGAGCAACACCGACATGGGGTGCAAGTAGAGACCGACCTACCGGACGGCTGGTACCCGAAGGGGAGCGGCATTTGCCGCTCCCCTTTTCAATTGGGCAGCCGAGGGGAGAGCACCGCTCGGGTGCGGCGCCGCGGGCTGTTACTCCACCAGTCGGACGATCGGCGCCATGCGGGCACCAATGGTGTGCGACGAGAGGATCGCGGGGTTGAAATGGTTGCCGCTCTGAACCGTGCAGGTCAGGGCGATCACCTGCCCGGGAATCACCTCCCAGAACGCGTTCTGGCCGATCGCGATCGTCATGGAGGGCACATCGAGGGTCCCGGTCACGCCCACTTTGGTATTGGTGTTGGTCACCGACAGCGTCCCCGAGGTGGGCCCGTAGACCGAAAACCCGCCATCGTTGATGTTGGCGCCGGAGTTGGCGTACGGGCCGGGCGGGTCGCCGACCTGTGTCGCCGGGAAGCAGCTTTCGTTGGTCGCCGGCGGCTGGTCGTTGTTTGGCAGCACACTGCAATAGGGGCTGAGGAGCACGACATTGCCGTTGCCGGCGTTGAAGCTGACCTGGCCGTCGAGGACAAAAGTGACCCCGTTGTTCTCGTACTGGTTCTTAGGGATGTTGTGGAACCCGGTATGGCAGGAGCTGGTGTCGAAACGCGGATATGGCGTGGTACCGGTGGCGAGGGCGGACAGAGACTGGGTCACGGTCGGGGCGGTCAACGCCGTCGCCTGATTGAGCTCGGTGTTGCTGGATGTGGAGGGTCCGTAGACCTGGTATCCGGTGGCCCCCACGACCGGGGTTATGGTCACTGCGATCGATCCCGCCTTCAGCACCGGCGACAGCACCACGACCGACTTCTCGGTGGTCGCGGTCTCCCCGTAGGCATCGGTGGCCGACACCCGGACGTAGTAAGTGGTCCCGGTGCCGCTGGGATCCAGCGATCCCCCGGTTGCCGATGCCGCAAGGCTGAAGTTGGGCGTCCCCAGGGCTGAACCGGATCCACCGCATTGCGGGTCGGTAGGCGCAACGGGCGAGAACGCGAAGCCGTCCGGGCAGGGTGCTGTGAAAGATCCCGAGCCGTTGGGGGCCGCCCAGCACGAATCCCGCACATCGATGTAGTTGGCGTTGAGGGTGTTGCTGGTGAAGCTGACCTGCCCCTGCAGGTAGCTGCCGCTGGAAGGGTCCTGGTCGCCTTCGATGTGATAGATACCTGGGTTCAGGTTGTTGGCGATCCCTGTGATGTTGCGGTAGGCACCCGGGTTGAAGCAGTTGCTGGGAACTACCGGCGTGCTGTTGACGGTGTGGTTCTTGCACAGGTTGACGGCGCTGGCGTCGCCACAGGGATTGGCGGGTGCGGGGGACTGGCCGGGAAACCCGGAGCAGGTCGGGATGCCTGGGGGAGGTGTGAATGTCGGAGGCTTGACGGTGGTGGTCGAGACGCTGTAATTACCCATCGCCAGCACCGCTCCGTTGGATGCGTTCTGGCAGGCGCTCCGGGTCTGGTTGATCGAGATCGTCGGGATGGAGGCGGGTAGGGTGCCTTTGCCGAAGATGATGTTGCCAGCCCCCGCCGGCCCCTGCTCGGCGCAGAACCCGGCCTGGCCGCTGCTCTGAATCGACATTCCGCCGCTGGCGATGAAGACGTCACCCTCGACGATCTGGAGGTCGTTGCCAACAGTCACCTGCCCTGCGGACCAGAGGCTGAAAGCCGCGTACGCGGCGGGGTTGTACTGAGCGACAGCCGTTGCTCCTGGAGCCGCGCTCGATTGGGGCAGGATGCTGGCCAGGACCGTTGCCACCGTCTCGGTCACGCTGACCGACACGGTGTTGGTCTCGGAGGTCACGTTCGGGATGACGCCGTGCGCTGGGCTGTCGATCGAGATCACGTAGTTGTTGTACGGGCTCGGTAGGTGGCAGTTGTCGACATCGCTGCTGAAGTCGGCATGGCCGCAGCCGCTGAGCATATTGCTAACGCTTGCCACTGAGCTTGCACTGGACGGCAGCATGCCCGACCTCAGGTAGATGTACGCCTGGGTGCGGGCCTTGGTGTAGTCGCTGGGTTGCGGGCTTGTTGTGGTCAACTGGCTTGCACCCGCCAGCGCCGCGCTGTCGGCGGCCTCTTGTAGACCGCGATGCTGGTTGGTGAGCAGCCCGTAGTCAACCGCCAGCGCAGAGACGCCGATGAGAAAGAACGACATCAGCGCGAATATCGGCAGGACCTGCCCTCGCTGCGAGTGGCGAGCGCGCCTCACTGGCAAAACGCGTACCGGACCGACTGGAGCGTGAAGTACGGTGTTGCGCTTCCCGAGGGCGCGAAGATCGGGATCACCAATGGCTCGTACCAGGTGATCGTGACGATCGTCTGATATTGGGCGGAGTTGCTGGCGCACGCGTTGGTGGCGGCGGAGGACCCTGCGGCCAGAGTGATCGTGTATGGACCGGGTAACGGCGTCCCACCGGTCCACGCGCTAAACGTGAGAGTGGTGCCGTTGTTGCTGATCACCGTGGCCGTGGAGCCGCCCATGGATACGGTGGCTCCGACCCATTGGTTGGTCGTCCATGAAGACGTCAGGTCGGTCAGGGTTGTCGTCCCAGGGGTGCCGACGAGACCGTTGAAGCAGCAGCCCGAAGTTGTCGGCGTTGGGGTGGCGCCGCCGGCGCAGCTGGCGCTGACGCTAAGACCGCTGTTGAGGGTTGCGGTGCTGTTGTCAGGATTGGTCACGACGAGGTTGTAAACGCCCGCCAAGAGGGTCGCCGTATTGATGTTGATTTGGGTGCTACTGACCACCGTGACGCTAAGCGCACTGATGGTACCGGTAGTCACGGTCGCGCCGGATTGGAACCCGAAGCCGTTGAGGGTGATCGGCGAGCTGACGTTGAGGCAGATCAGGCCGGGAAGGATTCCGGTGATGCCGACGGTCGCCGCCGGAGTGGCGGTGGGACTCGGACTTGCCCCGCCCAGCACCGTGAGGGTGGCGCGAGCTGGTCCGGTTGACGCGGTCAACCCGGTGCAGTCGTCGGTGCCGTTGAACGACAGCGAGTACGTGCCCGCAGGCGTCGAGCCGCCGGCCTGAACGGTGACGGTCGCGCTCTGCCCGGCCGTGATCTTGCTCGGGCTGAAGACGGGCGGCACCTGTACCCACCCGGGGTAGCCGGTGGCGTTCAGTTGCACGTGAGGGTTGGGACCCACCCCACCCATCGACGTGTCGGTGATCGTGAAGGTGACGCTTGTTGGTGACGTGGTCTGGTTGATCACGGCTGAGACCGGGCTCACAGAAAGGGAGTAGAGCTTGCATGTGGCGCTTCCCATCACCTGGCCCGTTGGAGCCACCGCCGGTGGAAGGAGGCTGGTGGGCGTGCCGTGAGACTCCACCTTGACCTTGAGCGCCGGCACCCCGCTCGGTTGCGAGGTGCAGAAACGGGAGCCGGCGCTTGATGGCGGCGTCAATCCCCCGCCCCCGCACATCAGCCCTAGGATGTGCTGGCTTATCGTGCCGGTCCCGGCCACGCCGTTCACGTCGGCGGTTGCCGTGCCCGGGTTGGCGATCGCCCACTGCGCACCTTCGTATGCGAAGTGGTCCAGCTTGACCTGGTCCGATACCAGCAGGCCGACCTGGAGGACCAGCAGCAGCAGGCCGACCACGAAGGGCAGGATCAACGCCAATTCGAGCGTGGATTGCCCTCGCCGTCTCATTGCTGGCTCACCACGATCGCGTCGCTTTCGATGTTGGTGGCAAACGGTGACGGCTGGATGAGGGCGCCAAAGTAGTAGTCGTAGCGGTAGATGACCGTGACCTGGATCGATGAGCCCTGGGTCGGGTTGTATGTCCCGACGACACACGGCCCGGACGGCGGCGGCGGCGAGCACACCAGGACGTCGGGGTTGATGGTGCCGACGAAGCGGAGCAATCCCAGGTTCCTGGTGGTCGCGGACTGGACCGCTCCCGTGCAGTCAGTGCTGGGGACGCCGTTGTAGGTTGGGCCCGGCTGGCTGATTGAGCCTCCGCACATCGCTGCCACCCGGGCCGCCTCGCGGGCGGCGTTGTCGATGGTCGCTTGGGCGTTTATGAAGAGCGCCCCCTCGATCACCATGAACAGCAGCAGCAAGGCCGTCGGAGCGATGAGGGCGAACTCGACCATGCTCTGTCCTCGCTGCCGGTGTCGCCGGTGGGAGAGCTTTCGCCGGGCAGGAACGCCCGAGGTCGACGAATTCGAAATGGCCCGCATGTCCTCTTGATATGGGTGTAACAGCCACGTCGCACGAAGAACACTTGACTGGCGGCCAATCTCGTGCCAACCGCGTAACGGCATCGCTGCGGGGTCCGGTGCCTCGAGCGCGGCAAGTGGCTCTGAGGAAGCTGAATCGGCCCTCAGTCGCGCGCGCGGGGGATCAGCCGGGAGGCTTTAGCCGGCGCCAGCCGCCGGCACGATTGTTCGCGATTATCTGCTGAAACATCGCCGTCAACGCCGGAGCGTTCAGGGTTTCGCCCCGGCGCACGGCTGCGGTGCGGGCGGTCTTGTTGTCGTGGCCCGCAGTGATGATCCCGTTGGGGTCGGGGACGATGCCTCCGTCGTAAAGAAAGATGTTGACGTGGTCCTTGGCCGCCAGCAGAGCGCAGATGTTGCCCTCCAGCTCGAAGTACGGCTGGACCCTGCGCTTGACGGTCTCGGTGACCTCCGGATCGGCGCCGTGGACGATATCGCGAACCTCGCGGCAGATCGCCTGCTGCCAGTCGGGCAGGCCGTCGATGTAGGCGTCGACACGAGGATCAGTCTCGTAGCTCATGCGCCCACCTTACTTAACGAGTTCGGTCGACGGCCTCTCAGGCCTGACCGGTATCGGGTCGCTCAGTGCGGGGGAGGCGGCGCCATCCGAGGCAGGCCATCCTCACCAAGCTCGGCCCGAGTGTCGCCGGGCGCCTCGGCAGTAGAGGCTTGTGTCGTTTGAACTGTCGAGGCCGGTGCCGCAGGGCTCTTGGCGGGCAGGGTCCACGCCGGGCTGATCGGCCCGGCTGGAGAAGCGGCCGACGTATACAGCGTCGATGGTACGGCGCGATAGATCTGGCGCTCCACCGGCGGGTCGGGGGCGACATCGACAACAGCGGGCGCGGCAGTAGCTGGCTCGGGGCTCTGACGGCGAGGCGCCAGCCCAGCAGGGAGCGGCGTGCCGTAGCCCCACCATATGGCGGTGATCAACAGCGCGGCCACGATGGCCACCGCTGGAATCGGCGAGTTCAACGCCCAGCGCCCTGCCGCTAGCAGCGGCAGAGGGAGCGAGCCGTCGGCCCTCTGAGCGGCGGCATTGCAGCCGGCCGGCTTGCAAGCTGTCGCGCCACGCCCCGCGATGGTCGGCCCACCCTTGGCTGAGCCCGACGACGACGTGGCAGCTCCGGCGCTGCCGGACGAGGTTACGGCTGACCTGGGCGCGGGGACCGAGGTCGAACCCCCGCTGGTGGTGGTCGTGGGCGCTTTCGTCGGCGGCGGTGGCGCGGGACTCGATGAGGGCTTGGGAGAAGGCGACGGGGGTGGGGCGCTCACCGTGTATGGCGCCGATGCCTGCGTTCCAGCCACGGTGGAGCCGTTCTGAACCAGGGCTGCCCAAATCGAATATTGCGCCGGGGTGGTCCCCACTGGAGGGTAGAGCCCGCTTACCGTGATGGCGCCACAGTGCGATGGATAAGGCACTTGCTGCAGCAGTTTTCCAGTGGGCGAGTTCCACCGGACCTGGAGGACCTGGTTGTTGCAGCGGTTCGCCGAGAAGCTGTACGTGGCACTGAAAGCGGCGCCGGCCAGGCCTGACTGAGGCGAAGCAACCAGGGATGCCGCTGCGGCCAGGATCGGTAGGGCTGCGGCAACAGCGAGGACAGCCGCCGCGGCCGCGGAGACGGCGAAACGGACGGGAGCCAGCAATGGGGAACGGCGATGCATCGGCGAGGGGATTCTCCTGACTGGCGGGCGACCTGATCGGCCGCCATTGAGACGACGCTCGAGGCAGCTGGAGTATCCGGTGGGGGCGGTGACAGTTGTGTTTCACAACTCACCGCGCGCTGATGCGCGTGGTTCGGAGCTACGCGGTCAGGAGAGTGCGGGCAGCGTCACGCTGACCTCCAGTCCCCCGTCCTGGAGCGGCAGAGCATGGACCTGACCTCCGTGCGCGGACGCGATTGTGGCCACGATCGATAGGCCCAGGCCGGAACCCTCCGCCGATCGGGTCCGGGGTGTCGCGCCGCGTTTGAACGGCTCGAAGATCTCCGTCGCCATCTGAGGCGACAGGACGGGGCCGCTGTTGGCGACGGTAATCACCGCCTGCGCGTCGTCGCGAGTCAGAGTAGCCGTCAGCCAGCCACCGTCGACGTTGTACCGGACCGCGTTCTCAAGCAGGTTGCCGACTAGCCGGCGCAGCAGGTCGGGGTCGCCCAACACCGATGCCGCCTCCGCCGACGATTCCAGCCGCACTCCTGCGGCGGCGGCCATGGGTCTGACCTCGTCCACAGCGGCGGACACCAGCCTCGCCAGGTCAACAGATTCCCGCAGCAGGCTGCCCCGCTCGATTCGAGCCAGCAAGAGGAGGCTGCCAATCAGCCGATCGCTCCGCTCGGTCGCCGAGAGGACCTGGTCGGACATCGCGCGCCATTGGGCCTCGGATGGACGCTGACGCTGCACCTGGACCTCGACCGCTGCCCGAGTGATCGCCAACGGCGTGCGGAGCTCGTGAGAGGCGTTGGCGACGAAGCTTTTCTGGCTGTCGAACGCGGAATCCAGGCGCGCCAGCATGGCATCGAAGGTGTCGGCAAGATCCTTGATCTCGTCGTCCGGCCCATCCAGGTCGATCCGCTCGTGGAGGTTGCGCTCCGACAGCCGGCGCGCCTGCGCCGTGATCGCCTTGATCGGGCTGACGACACGGCCGGCGATCAGCCAACCAAGAAACGCCGCCACGACACCCATCAGAACCAGGGCGAGGCTCGACTGAACCAACAGCTGGTGGAGGGTGGCGTCCCGGAGGTCGTTGGTGTTGATCTGGAGCGCCTGGAAGAACTGCCCGCTGCCGGCGTCCGGCCCCGGACCGACGACGGTAACCGAGCCGCTTGAGTCCTGAGTGGTACTAAGTCCGGCGTGGGCGATGGCGCTCTGGCTTGGGGCATTGGGCAGATAGTGGTCCAGCAGGGTGTAGTTCAGAACCAGCAGGCCTGCGCCGATGAGCATGAATAGACCGGCGTAGACGGCGGTCAACCGGGCGCGAACCGACAGCTTTGTCATTCCGGGATGCGATACCCGGCACCGACCACGGTCTGGATCACCGGTGGCTGGCCTAGCTTCTTGCGCAGCGTCCCGACGGCGATGCGCACGGCGTTGGTGAAGGGATCGGCGTGCTCATCCCAGACCCTCTCCAGCAGGTTCTCGGCGCTTATCACCGCGCCGTCCGCGCGAAGGAGCACCTCGAGGACACCGAACTCCTTGCGCGTCAGCCGGAGCTCCCTGCCTCCGCGCCAGGACGCCATCCGGCCGGGGTCGAGACGGATCCCCGCTCGATCGATCACCGGCGTAGTCGCCAGGCTGGGCCGGCGCCCCAGCGCTCGGATCCGCGCCACCAGCTCACCAAACGCGAACGGCTTGGCCAGGTAGTCGTCGGCGCCAAGGTTGAGCCCGTCGATGCGCTGATCCAGTTCCCCCGAGGCGGTCAGCATCAGGATTCGCGGCGGCAGCTCCGCCTGTGAGAGCTTGCGGCAGACCACGTCGCCGTGTACGACGGGAAGGTCGCGGTCCAGAACGACGAGGTCGTAGGCGTTGATCCACGCCTTCTCCAGCGCGTCCTCGCCGTCGAGGCTGACGTCGACAGCGAAGCCGTGCTCGCGCAGGCCCGTCGCAATCAGCTCGGCCAGCTCCGGCTCGTCCTCGGCAACCAACAGTCGCATTTGTCCCCAGTCTCGCACTCGGAACTTATGGCGGAGTTATGGCCCCTCCATACGCCCGCCATAAGCCCCCTCCTTCAGGGTGCGTCCTGCCAGGGCTCGGACGCCCGGGTCCTGGCGCCACCAAAAGGAGAGAGCTAGATGAACTACAGGATTCGAAAGATAAGCGCCCTTGCGTTTCCAATGGCGCTGGCCGTCGTGGCGCTGGGCGGCTGCGCCATGCCATTCGGCAGCCCCAAAGCCAGCGCAACCAACAGCCCCGATCAGCGCCAGCAGTCGCTGCATTTCGTGCAGTGCATGCGCCAGCACGGAGTCGACTTGCCCGACCCAAGCGCCGATGGGTCGATCACGATCCATGGCAGCGCGAGCGGGACTGGCGACTCCGGAGGCCCCTCGCTCTCCGGACCCGGCGGCCTCGACCCCAACAGCCCGACCTTCCAAGCCGCGCAGACGGCCTGCCAGAAGTACGCGCCCAATGGCGGCAAGACCACCGCCACTTCCCAGGACATCAAGGCCAACCAGGCAAAGGGCCTGAAGTTCTCGCAGTGCATGCGGTCCCATGGGCTCCCCAATTTCCCCGATCCGCAATCCAACTCCAGCGGCGGATCGACGTTCAACCAGGCCACTGGTCCCGGAGCCAAGCAGGGTGGTCCCGGAACGGGTTCCGGGGCAGCCATATCGATCAACGGCGAGACGTTCACTTTCGATCCCAGCGACCCCGCCTTCCAGAAGGCTCAGCAGGCCTGCAGCTCGATCCTGGGCATAAAGGGTGGTCTCGGGGGACCGCCGCCCGGATCGGGAGGTAACTAGGTTGAGGCGAGCGCTGTTTCTCTTCGCAGTCGTCGCCGTGGTGGCGATCGCCTCCGGGGCGGCCTTCATCTTCGGTACCAGGGCCGCACCGACCGCGGCGGCGGCCGGCTCATCCGTGCCGACGTCGACCACGGCCATCGTCCGTCGAGACCTCGTTGACCGCCAGGACTTCGCGGCGGTGCTCGGCTTTGGGGCCGCCACCGGTCTCGCAAACCACCTGGCCGGCACCGTCACCGCCGAAGCCAGCCCTGGGAGCACGGTTGACCGCGGCCACCAGCTCTACGCCGTGGACGGCCGCGCCGTCTACCTGATGTTCGGCGCCACGCCCGCGTATCGCGACCTCCATGTCGGGGTCAGCGATGGCGAGGACATCAAGGAGCTGAAGCAGAACCTCATCGCCCTCGGCTTCGCGACCACCTACAACCTGACAGTTGACGGCCACTTCGATTCGTATACCCAAGCGGCGGTGGAGCGCTGGCAGAAGGCGATTGGTGTGACCACGGATGGCAACGTGCCCTTCGGACAGGTCATCTTCGAAGCGGCAGCGGTGCGCGTAGCGGACTGGAAAGCAGCCGTCGGCGACCAGGCGGGTCCCGGCGCGCCGATCGGGGACATCACCGGCGTGCGCCCCACCGTGACGATGGACCTTGATGCCCGCCGGCAGGCCCTGGCGACCGTCGGCTCAGCCATCACCGTGACACTCGCCGACGGTAGTTCGGTCGCGGGCCACATAACCGAGGTTGGCCACGTGGCCACCCAGCCCAGCGGCGGCGGCCAGGCAACTGTGAAGGTTTACGCCACCCTGGACGATCCCAAGGCCGGCGGCCAGGTCGACCAGGCGCCGGTGCAGGTGGGCCTGACCCGCGGCAGCCGAAAGGGTGTCCTCGCGGTGCCCGTGAACGCGCTGATGGCGCGGCCGGACGGTACCTACGCCGTCGAGGTCGATAGCCATGGGACCCGAGAGCAGGTGCCGGTGACAATCGGGCTGTTCGCACAGGGCATGGTCGAGATCAGCGGGTCTGGTATCTCCGAGGGCATGACAGTTGTCGTGCCGGCCGAATGATTGCCGTCGCGCCGGCAGCTGACCGGCTGGGCATCGCCGATGAGGTGCTGCACCTCTCAGACGTCACCAAGAGCTACCCGGGCGACCCGCCGTTGCAGGTGCTGCGTTCCGTCAACCTGGTCGTGCGGGCCGGCGAGATGCTCTCCATCATCGGACCCAGCGGGTCGGGCAAGAGCACCCTTCTTCACATCATGGGCACCCTCGACCGGCCGACGACGGGTGTGGTCCGGATCGCCGGCCGCGACCTGGCCGGGATGCGAGACGGGTCCATCTCGTCCCTGCGCGCTTCGCAGATCGGCTTCGTCTTCCAACAGTTCTTCCTTTTCGAGGAGCTCAGTGCGGTTGACAACGTTGCCGCGGGGCTGCTCTACCAGGGGGTGCTTCCGAGAGCTCGCCGGCAGCGGGCGGCGGCGGCGCTGGAGCGTGTCGGGCTCAGCCATCGCATACACCACCGCCCGGGCAAGCTGTCGGGAGGCGAACGCCAGCGCGTCGCCATCGCCCGAGCTATCGTCGGCGCCCCGGCGTTGGTCCTAGCGGACGAGCCGACGGGCAACCTCGACACCACGACCGGGGCGTCCATCGTCGCGCTCCTCGCCGACCTCAACCGCGACGGCACCACCATCGCAGTCGTCACGCACGACGACAGCATCGCGGCTCAGATGCCGAGGCGGGTTGAAATCCGGGACGGACAGATCGTCCGCGACTGGAGGTCCTTATGAAGCCGCGTCCGACGGAGATCCTGGGGCTTGGGTTCTACGGTCTCCGTGCTCGCACGCTGCGTTCGGTGCTGTCGGCGCTGGGCATCGCCATCGGAATAGCGGCGATGGTTTCGGTGGCAGGCATATCGGACTCCAGCCGGGCCGGCGTTTTGGCCCAACTGGACCGCCTGGGGACCAATCTACTGACTGTCACCGCAGGCCAGTCATTCGGCGGTGCGACCGCCACGCTACCTAAGGAAGCGACCGGGATGATAGGCCGGACCCCAGGCGTCCGGCAGGTGACCGCCACCGCGGCCGTTACCGCCAACGTCTACCGAACCGACCAGATCCCGGGTTCCCAGAGCTCTGGCATCGGGGTGCTGGCCGCCCGTCCGGACTTGCTTTCGGCGCTAGGGGCCACCGTCCGCACGGGTGAGTTCCTCAACGCGGCCAACTCCAAATACCCGGCCGTCGTCCTCGGGTCCCTTGCCGCCCAGCGCCTCGGCATCGACCGTCTGCAGCAGCCCGTTGCCGTCTGGCTGGGCGGCCACTGGTTCACCGTTGTCGGCATCCTCAACGACGTCACCCTGACGCCGGAGATAGACACCTCGGCGTTGGTCGGCTGGGGCGTGGCGCAGGACCTGCTCGGCTTCGAGGGGCATCCGACCACCGAGTACGTGCGGACGGACCCTTCCGCCGTGACCACCGTGCAGAGTCTGCTGGCCGCGGTGGCCAGCCCGGCCCACCCCGAGGAGGTGCAGGTGAGCCGGCCATCCGATGCCCTGGCCGCCAGGGCGGTGGCCAACAAGGCCTTCACCTCGCTGCTGCTGGGCCTCGGAGCTGTGGCGTTGCTGGTTGGCGCTGTCGGCGTGGCCAACGTGATGATCATCTCGGTGCTCGAGCGCCGGGTCGAGGTCGGGCTGCGCCGTGCGCTGGGGGCCACCCGGGCGCTAATCGGCGCCCAGTTCCTGGTCGAGGCCGTGATGCTGGCGGCGCTCGGCGGCGTGCTGGGCGTCACCATCGGAACCTTGGCCACCAGCGTCTACGCGCTGACCCAGGGATGGCTGGTCTCGATCCCGATGCAGGCCCTCGGCGCCGGCGTTGGAGGGGCTGTCGGGATTGGCGCCTTCTCGGGCGTCTATCCAGCGCTCCGAGCGGCTCGGTTGGCGCCCACCGAAGCGCTGCGATCCGTGTGAGCGTGGAGTCGCGGTGTGCCGGGGAGGATCGTGCTGGTATGCTATAGTTTCTGAAAGCGCAGAATCTTCATAAAAGGAGGCTATGCGAGCACAGTGGAACGGCTGACAGGGATCTTCGCCGACGGAATCGGGGCCGCGGCCGCAACATCCGGGATCCTGACGCAGCTCCAGGGCCGGATATTTGGGCTCCTGTACCTCCAGCCAGAGCCCATGTCGCTCGACGAGATCACCGACGAGCTGCAGCAAAGCAAGAGCAATGTCTCCGTCCAAATCCGGGGACTTGTCGACTGGCAGCTGGTCAGGCAGGTGAGAGTGGCCGGGTCGCGCCGAGACCACTATGTCGCCGCCACCGATTTCTGGCGGGTGATGCAGGAGATCCTGGAGAGGCGCTTCCGTTGGAACCTTCGCCAGGTCCTGGCCACGGTGGCAGAGGCCGAGCGCGGCGACGCCAGCGACTTCGAGCGTGGCCGACTTACCGCGCTGCGCGACTACTTCATTGCGGTCGACGTTGGTCTCAGTGCGTTCAGTCGCGGTGAACCGATGGCACCTGAGGCGATGCGGGACAGCGTGGTCAGCCGGATCCCGATCGAGGACGGAACCCGGTCGGACAAACGGGTACCGCCGACTGCGAACCTCGGGGCCAAAGAGTGAGCTGAGCGGTTACGTCGGCTTGAGGCGAGGAATGAGGCTTCCCAACGCTGTACACGAATCCCGGCCCTGGCGCATCCACGAAATTGCGCCCGACTTCACCCTGGAAGATGTGTGGGCTCTCCCGATAGACGGTGAGGCGACGGATTTCGAGACCTGGCTCGACCTGGTGCTGGCCTTCGATCCGACAAAGCCCCGGTCCGTCGCGGCCCGTACCCTCTGGCGCGTTCGAGACCTGCTCGGCAGGTGCGGCCTCGGCCGGATTGCCGCGCTGGTCGACGACGGTCGGAGCCATGCCCAGGGCGCGCTGGCGATTCCCGGCACGGTCGAGCATTCACTCGTCGGCCGATTGCCGGACGATCTGCGCAACACGGTCGCGGATCTTCACTTCGACGCCATGCCCTTCATGCCCCTCTACCGGACGGACGTCGAATTTGCGGCGGAAGTGTCCAACCGGACCGTGCACGGCGTGATGCACCTGGCCTGGGTAGACCAGGGCGAAGGACGCTATCAGGGGCAGATGGCCGTCTACGTCAAGCCCCGCGGCCCCCTCGGAAAGGGATACATGGCTCTCATCAAGCCCTTCCGATACTGGGTTGTTTACCCGGCCCTGATGCGACAGGTGGAGCGGGTCTGGAGCGACCGGACTGCTCAACCTGTGCCGGCTGAATGCTAGGTCTGTCGAGCTTGCGTTCGCGTATCGGATCAATTGGTTGAGAAGGAGGCTGTGGATGACGAGATATCGATACCCCGGACTGCTCTTGTGCAGCATCGTCTTCGTGATCGGAAACGCATTGCACACAGCTGATCACTGGCGTCGAGGTTGGGGACTGCCCTTGTTTGGTGTCACCCCCGAGGTACTCGTGGGAGGGGTGATCGTGAGCGCAGGTGCCCTCTCGGTTCTGTGGCTCACCTGGAAGGGGCATCCGTGGGCCCCTCCGGCCGCCACCGCCGCCGGCCTTGCCGGTGCGGTCATGGTCTCAGCGGCCCACCTGGCACCACCGTGGGGCGTGTTTAGCAACTCGTTTCTCGCGCTTCGTCCGGACGCCCTCGCTTGGATCGTTGTCAGCATCGAGATAGCGGGGGGCATCGCTACTGGGGTGGTGGGTCTGGCGGCCTGGCGTCAGCGCGATGCCGACATGGCTCTCGCCCATGGCTAAGGAGATGACCGACGCGGCGCTGGCGAACCCTCGTCAGCAGGCGGTCCGTTGTACCGTTCCCGACCGAGCGCGGGACCTGGTTGACGCGGGTGACTTCGACTACAGCGATGCGTTCGCGATACGGATATCGCCGGATGAAGGGCGCTCGGCCGAGGCCTGGGCGAAGGCGATGCTCTCGCCGCGCAATACCGCGCAATTGGCATTTGCCGGCGCCTGGACTGCTGTTATGGGCGTACAGCGCCCTCCCGCCGGAAGGCGCTTGGCTGTCTTTCGGCTGGCTTCACCTGACCGCGGAGCGGCGGTTCTGGCGGCAGACAGCGCCAGGTATCGGATACGCCTTGTCATCCTGGCGAACGCCGGATGGCTCACCTTCGCGACATTCGTGAAGGGCCGAAGGGCCTTGTGGCGACAACTCCTGACACCGATCCTGGTCGGCCATCGACGGGTCGCGCCGCTGCTGCTGGAACTCGCGGTGAAAGGAGGATCCGAGCAGCGGTGACAGGTGAGAGTGGGAAGACGGTCATTTCCCCCATGTGAGGGAGTGAGACACATCAACCGAAGCCGGTGGGACACTTCACCCGAAACACTGAGACGCATCAGCCGACCCGCTTCTGGGACAGGTCAGCCGAACTCCTACACGTGTAGGGCTTCGGTTGATGTGTCG